>Ga0070729_10004732_pt1 | contig 14572 bp, 7 predicted proteins | sample tdDd472_FD_66725 | JGI IMG/M metagenome (GOLD analysis project Ga0070729, IMG submission 66725) | Marine sediment microbial communities from the Atlantic coast under amendment with organic carbon and nitrate - tdDd47.2 | ecosystem: Environmental > Aquatic > Marine > Coastal > Sediment | place...
ATTCACAACAGCTTTTGTGCAGACGACTTTATTCTGATCATTTTTCAGTTGTGCTATAGATACCTCGGTATACGCTCTACCGGCATTACTAATCATTAGTACATCTGAATTATCAAGTGTGCTATTATCCAAAGCAAAAATACCAGATGCATTGGCGCTTGTCTCTATATGTTTTCCGCTTACAGCTACATCGGCAAATGGCACCAAGGCACCTTCTTCGTCAAGTACAATGGCTATAAACTGGTCTTCGGTATTGTATTCTAATAAGTACCGTTGCCATAGGTCTGAAGAAAATACATTGGACCACAGTGTGCCTTTTTCAGTTGTTTCATGACGACTCTGAACAACTGGCTTATCCGATTTTTTTAAAGTACCAAAAACAGCTGTTTTAGCTCCCGGTGAAGAAGTGCTTGACAGACCTGCAATATCCACTCTGTATGCTCTTGCCACATCGGAGCTAAAGAACTTCAAAGTAGCTTTCCCTTCAGCATTGGTAGTCAGATTAGGTTCCCAATGTAAGGTTGCCCGTTTATCAAATGCAATACCCGCACTGGTGTAATCATCATAAACAGGACTATAAAATTCACGTTGGCGCGTATAGCCAAATAAGCGCAGGTTGTTGACTCCTTTCCTATTTGCTTTTGAGCGTATCCCTTTACCATCGTGGGTATAAATAGCTAAAACAGCAGGTGGTGAAGCATAGACATCCAAATCCAGTGCAGCATTCATTGATCCGGCAAACTGTACCGGGTGGTTCTTTAAATCGTGCCTTAATTCAATGGATTGAACCATTGCCGGGTCCATACCAATTAAATCAGACAAATTCATTGGTTCAACCAATGAATTTAAAAATCCATTTCCATCTGTACTACCTACATATTGCCCATCTATATAAAGATAAAACTTATGCAGTCCCTTCCCTTTAAGTACTAACTGAATATATTCTTGTGATAAAACAGGTGCTTGAATATTTATGCTTTCTCCCTCTTCACTAGGGCTATTATTTGCGATTTCTCTTGAGAAATTTCCATCTTTTAAAACATTATTACCGACCATTTTGTCAGTGGTTATAATTGTTACTTCCAAATCAGGTATAGCATCAAAAAGCAAATCGATAAGGCCACTGTGCCATGGTGTATTTTGTGCAATAGCCTCTATCTGTTTTTCTCCAACAATGTGATTGGCAGCTCCAAAATGATCGGTCATCTCTTCTTTAGGTGTTTTTGCTCTATTGGATACTATTTCAACTTCTTGAATAAATACATCAGTTGTATCAGCAAGACCTAAATCCGTCAATCGCTTATCATCATTTCGTACTATACCACTCCTTGATAATGCTTTACCATCAACCTGAACAGCATCACTTTTGAAAAATGTTGTTGGAACATTTTCGCTCATGCCCATGCGGGTACGTGCACCTTTATCAACGGCCTGAAAGGATAGGTTGGATTCCAGATCAACAAAGAAATCACTCTTATAGTACATCTTATTACGTGTCTGCACCACTACATCAACGGTATCATTAAAGTCAAATAAAGGAAACTCGAATAGCCCCTTTGCATCGGTTTTAACACGGTAGAAATCCATTATATCACCTTTAGTGATCATCGTCAGCTCAATACCTTTAGGGGCAGGTTTATTGCTTTTTCGGCGTTTCACAGCACCCTTTACGTACATGCCATTCTCCATCATATATTCAGATTCAGGCACACTGTCCTGCAAGCAAGCTTTCCAGTTAAAGCGTCGCCAGCCATTGGTAAGCATTAGCAATTCCATTTTATTATGGGCTTCACGGGTATCATTGGTAAGGTTTGTAATATTTTGCGTAATTGATGGAATATCAGAAGTCAAGTTAAGATAATCAAGCAGCGATTGTTGCTGATATAAAGAATCAGGAAGTAATGCAACATCGGTTATTGATACAGAGAAGTCACCTTCAACAGCTTGTCCTGCCTTATCACTAATATAAACATCAATATCAACAGCCTCTCTTTTACCGGCTTGCTCTTTTGATACAGTAACATCAATATTCAGATCATCATAATGGTTGATGAAGCTCAGGCGCTCACATCGGGGAATATAGTCTTTATCCAGAATAGTAAATTGTGCTACTCCAGTTCTGAATTTATCTTTTGGTATGTTAAACGTGAGGCTTCTTCCATTGATAATACCCTGAAGGGCCACTTTAACAGAACCATTTTGCATGCCTATAAGATATAACAAAGGCTTAAGCTCATTAAGCTGAGCCATTACTTTAAGTTGTATAGTATCTTTATGAAAGGTGTTATTGAGATTGATAGAAAAGCCTTGAGCACGTGCTCTTGGCAAACTATAACTTAATTGTTCCTCCTTATTCCCTTTTACAAGTGCTTTATAAGTTCGGCCTTGTTCCGGCTTTAAATAAAAGTAGCCTTTACCGTTTTCAAGTGGTCTGATAAAAGCATGAGAATTTCCTAAATCATCAACAATCTGCCCTTCAAACTGCATTGGCCGACCAGCTTGATTAAGTCCTTCAAAAGCAATTAAAGCAGGTAATCCGGCCACCATCTCTCCCCCTTCGGGATAAAACTGTAAAGATAATTGAGGCGATGTATGGCTTAGGCCTTCAGTAGGCATTGAGTCATTCGACACTGTAGTTACAGCATCAGATTGTATGGTATCCTTTATATTCTCAACATCAAAAGGTTCCTCTTCGTTAAGAATGGATATTTCTTGTTTAAAGAAAAAGTCAGAGCCCACATTTCGCATCCAGTTAGTATAGGCAACAATAAGGTATTTGCCACTTCTTAGATCGTCGGATAAAGGGAAATGACCTGAACACGCCCCTTCGCTAAGCTGGTATATTTTTTTACTGACAACCTTGCCGTTTGGGTTAATCAATTCAAGGTAAATAACCTTCTCTAACTTCTCTTTTTTATGGTTAGCGGCATTTAGGAGGTAGGCCTTAAACCACATATCATCCCCGGCATGGTAGAGTGGACGATCGAAATGAAGGAATAGTTTTTCCTGATGATTGGCAATGGTCTGTGTATGAATTTTATTAACCACTTTTTTAAGCGGTGTATCATCTGATGTGGTAAAGGCAGTGAGCATAAAAGTAGTTAACAGTAAGCAATACGTTAATGCGTTTTTTCTGTCCATTGTAACTTTCATTCGAATTGAATTAGGGTGTAATAGGTATTTTATACAAAAAATGGGACACCCTCTATACCAGAATTTGCCCCATTCAAAATCAACTTCAATCTAAATACAAAAGGTTATTTTTTCTTTTTCTTTTTACTTTCTTTGGTTGGTGCGCTGCAATCGACTTCCAAACGAGCTTTCTCTTCTACATAAGCTTTCTCAGCATTTAATTTGGCATCTTGAAAACGTTGCCCTTCAGCTTTGTTATCAAAGCCCATTTTATCATTTGAAATCTGTTTATTAAACTTATTTTCTATCGCAGCCAGGTAGTTATCCACGCTTTTCATGGTTTGAGTAAAGTATTTAAACTCAACTATCGAAATCTTCTTTTTTACAAACTTTCGAAAACTATAATCCAGCATTTCATAAGGTACTTCTTCCTTAGAGTAGTAACCTTTGGATTTCCGCTTTTTAATGGCTTCCATCTCCGTCCTGAAATATTCTAATTCATCGAATATTTCATACATAAGCTCACATTCCTCTATTATGGGGTCTGTAGTGCTCTGAGCTATCATTGTAGAACCAAATGACATTAACAGCAACAAACAAACGATTAGTATATTTTTGACCATATAATATAATAAAGCAGTTGAAAAGGAGGATTGCAAAGTGCTAACACACTTTACAATCCTTTACTAACTATAGTAACCTACTATTGCTTAATTATCTTTCCTGTAAATCGTTCTCTGCTTTCAGAACCGGATAATACAACAATGTATAATCCTTTTGGCATTTGCCCTACAGGTAAATCAACATATGAGCCTGATAACGTTTCGTGACTCATCAACTGACCCGTTAAGCTGTAGATCTGAATCTGAGTAAAACCATCTGCATTATTAATGGCTAATGTATGCTTCACAGGTGATACCAAAGGATAAACAAGTGACTTGTCCTCTTCTACCGGTCTGGTGATAAAGTCTTTCGTCAGCAGTTTCTCATTCACCGCTTCCGTTGGTATGGTAAAGTTAAAGCTAAATGGCTGCACAATACCCGAACGGAGGCCTTCAGCCTTATAACGGTAATCTACCGTTAACAACCAATAGGCATCATCTACGGTTCTCACACTATCTTTAAAATAAGAACCTTCAAATTCGGCAGGCGACGAAATAACAAAGGTTACAGGATCATATACCGGTTGTACATCTACAATAGCCATTGAATCAGGAATGGTTAACCACTCATCAAAAGGCTTTTCAACCGTTTTAATCTTATTTACACCCGGAACATATGTTAATGTGATGTCATCACCAGGATACCAATCGATAGACGTTGAGTCAGTTGGTAAATAAGCGGTATCTAATACAGCAGTGTATGTACCGTTGATTGGAATTGTTAAATCTAAAGTTCCTAAAGGAATACTACGGTTAGTTGAAACGATTGTTGTATCGCCATAATTGTAGCTTACATCACCTTTGGACATGTATGCCTGGAAGTTTGCAATAATAGTATCACCTTTTAGATCATCACCATGTACCCACTCTACATATGTTGTGTCTTTAACTAATACCGTATCGACTAATAACATCGTTTCAGCATCATCAATAAATTCAACACGCATTGTTGTATCTGTGATAAAGGTACCTAATTCAGAAATTTGATCAACACCATTATAGCTCCAGTTAACCAAACCAGTATCTGTCCTTGCTTCCAGTAGGTTATCCCACTGAGGCACCCAGGTACCAGTTACTTCTTCCACTCTGTCCCAGTTATATGATCCTTCTTCATTTACAGGTGTACCAACAACATAAGTAATCACAGAATCCTGATACATCCATTCCACCTGACCATCTGCCAGTTGAGTAGTTAATGTATCCCAGTCAGTAACTTTGTAAAAATCTAAGTCAAGGTTTACAATAAGCGAATTCTCATCATCGAAATAACGTGATACAAAAGTGGCGAATGTACGTTTTGTTGGCAGTATATCCTTGTTATGGATATTCTCCTCATCATTGATCGACACCATAAAGTCAGCCGGATCAATATTCACCTGCTGTGCTTCCTCAGTCGTCGATTCATGATCATCAAACACATAGTTTACATCTAAATCCTGAGTGAAATCTATAAATATGGATGATAAATCACCCGCTAGTTCAGCTTGTGTAGCATGGGCATCGGCACCAGCCATCTGGCTGTGCAGTACTCTATCAAATGGAAGCACAACTCCTCTATCCCATCCTTGTAAGGCCGTACCTGTATAAGTTATATGAAGGTTATCCGTAAATAAAACCGGTTGTGTAAATTCCATTTCTAATTTATGGGCAATAAACCTTGGCAATCCTGTTAATTCATCAATAACAATAGGCACTCTAAAGTTTATTGGAGAATCCTGAACAACCGTTCCATCTGCCGAAACAATATCAATCACAAAGTCACCCACAGCAATATTACGAACAGACAAAATACCTAGGTTAAATTCAAAATCAATAATGACTTTGGTTGAAGTAGAATCTGTTACTGCCACAAGAGATAGTGGAGGAACACCCGGACTGTTATTTGTTACAGCTTCATCAGTAAATAAACGTAGCGCACCATCTTCAACAGTTGTGTGTGTACCACCTGTATATGAAACAGTAATATCATCTGTTTTAATCGTTGCTGCCAGTAAAGTAATATTTACGATGTGCGCATCATTAGCATCAAGTTCTACTGTTGAAACGGCACGTTCTGTTCCATTAACTTTAATAACAAATGCACTCTCTTCACCTACAGGTAAAGCATTAAGCTCTTTACTAAATACAAGCTTAATATATTCTCCCAGTAAATCGGTAGCCGGCATAACACTTAATTCAGCCTTTGCACCTGTCATTTTATTTACCAAAGGAAAATCGCTGAATGCTTCCAGAACACCTTCATCTGATGACATAATAGCATCACCACTATAGTCTAAAGTCAACACATCATCAACAGACGCAGCAGTAGCAAGTAATAATACCAATTGATCTGTATTATCCGTGTTGGTGTATAATGAATCAATCGCAATATCTCCTGATACAGATCCATTAACCACAAAACCTGAACCATGGTCGAAATTGAATTGCTTCATTTCTTTATCAATGGTAATAACAACAGTATCTCCTAAAGCATTTGTTTCTACCGGACGAAGAACAAGTGGCGGTAATATAGGTGAGTTATTAGTAACCAACCCCTCTTCAAACGAAGCCAATGAGTTACCAGCACCACTTAATAATTGCCCCTGTGCTCTATCGTAAGATATTAACACTTCATGATGACGATAAGTAGGTTTTGTAAAATATACAATAAGCTTAGATCCATCAGCTGACGTTTTTACTTTCTCAATTTCAACATCCTCATCAGCATTATTTACCTCAAGACTAAAACCATGACCACCATACATTGTGGTGTCTTTAGCAGCCAAAGGCTCGCTAAGGCTCATCTCCATACTCATACCATCTTCTAATGTTGTTGCATTAGACATTTTAGCAGGAGTCCAACCATAAGCTCTCATCGAAAAAACACGTGGATTACCATTGGGACCAGATTTAATAGCCAGATCAAATGCCCCTTCAACATCAATTAAATCAACAACAATGGGTGAAGTACTGTTATTACCAGCATATACACCTTGCGATACACCATTGATAAACACCTCAACATCTTTATTATTACTTCCTATAACCAGCTGTGACAAACCTGAAATGGCCGGATGATCTATTGATGTAGACAATGAGTCATTTTGATTTGGATTAAACACCAAATAGTTAAATGACTTGTTATAAACACCTTTTTTAAACTTAGCGTACATGTGGTGCTGATTTTTCAAATCAGTCGTGTAGCCATTCCATTCTAAATTGGCCCCTGTCTGATCAGATATAACTCTCCACTTATAATACTCTGCCGTTGTTTCTATTTCTTCATGCTGATCCCACCAGAACGCAAAATCCTGGTCGTAAGATTGACTCTCCTGCGCCATAACTGTGCCACCTAAAAGAAGTGCCACCAATAGGAGATTAATTAAACTTATAATTTTTTTCATATCGATGTTTTTTAGGTTTTTAGTTAGCTGATCCATTATAACCAGGATTCTGATCAAGGTTTGGATTTAAATCTCGCTCTCTTAATGGTACCGGAAACAGCATATTGTATTCTGATACATTACCCGCCAATACAGAGCTAGTTGCATTAGCCCACTTTTCATCATCAAATACATCTTGTGACTGAGATAGATATTTTGTTGCCTGTATCTTTTCCATAAACGTACCGGTTCTCACCAAATCAGATAACGAATGTAATTCAAAGGACAACTCACGCTTACGCTCATCCCATACCTGACTTCTGAAATCAGCCTGCGTTAAACCAAATAAATCAGCCGGATAATTCGTTGGATAAACATTTGAACGACGTGCTCTTGCTCTTACCTGATTGATATATTCATAAGCACGCCCAGGTCCTTCAATCTCATTAACAGATTCTGCCATCATCAATAATACATCAGCATAACGAATAACCGGTACATTAACCGGACCGTTAAACCCTGAACCAATCCAATTGATGAATTTTAAATGCTCTGGCCATCCACGTGGAAATTTAAAATCAGATTTCATACCGTATTTGGTAATCATTATCTTGTCTTTATTCTGGTGTAGGCTTGCACTGTGATATAAGCGAGCATCCGTTAAGCTATCAACAAATAAATCAGCATCTGTATCAAAAGTGGCATCAAATAGCTTCACATATTCAGGTCGTGCTGCAATACGTGTTGAGCCAGAGTGCCAATAACCAAAAATACTACCTTGGTCTTCTGATGTATCATCATGCCCAATCTCAAAGATTGATTCGTTATGATATTTGTTTGATGTAGAAAAGAGGGATTGATAGTTATCCAGTAATGAATAATGACCGTAGTCAATTACTTTTCCACAATAATCTCTGGCACGTTGATAAGCCGTAAAATCATCTACCCACTCATATCCATCAAGCTGGCCATAGCGCTTTGCTGAAGCTAAGTACAAATATACACGGCCTAACATTGAACGTGCCGCACCTACAGTAGCTCTACCTTTATCGGTAATTTCAAGAACCTTACGCATGTAGCTGATACCATCTTCGTCTTGTTCTATAATTCTACCAATGGCTTCTGGCGGTAACTCCCAATACGTTAGATTCTCATCAAAACTATTATATTTGAAATACAATGATTGCTCAGCAAATTCAAGGTCACTAATAATTTGTCCATATACTTCCTCCACAGAGTTTCTACCCTTCAAGATCGTTGCATCTTCAAAGTCACGTGTTTCGTCGGTATGAATTGGCACTCTTCCCCAGTATTTCACCAAATTAAAATAGGCAAATGCACGTAAGAATTTGGCTTCACCCACTATACGCTGCTGTAAAACAGAATCCATAGGTACATCAGGCAAATTCCCAATTACATTATTTGCTCTGTTAATAAGCATGTAACTCAAGGCCCATACATTACTGGTCACCACATCGTTTTCGCTTAATGTGGCAATGGCAATTGGTCCGCCATAATTGGCTTTAGCACCATCGTTGTAATTGACATCACTCAGCTTATTCATCATAAGCAGGTTACCATCCATACCATAAGTGGAGTTTTGGGTATTATCTTTATTTCTATCAGTCATAGCGCGGTAAACACCATTAACTGCTATGATGGCATGTGTTTGATTCTCGTAGAAATTATCATCTGTTAATACCGAGAATGATTCTTCCTTAATAACATCTTCGCAACCCGCCAAGAGGCTAAGTCCAAATAGTATAATTAAGAATTGATATATATTTATTTTTCTCATTATCATCAATTTAAATAGAATTAGAATCTGGCGTTAACACCGAATGAATAAACAAATGGCGTTGGTGCACCCGCATTATCCATACCTGGCATCAGTCCTTTATTTTTACCCATACTTACCTCAGGATCATAACCTGTGTATTTAGTCCAGGTATAAATATTCTCGAATGTTGTACGAACACTAAGTTGCTTCATACCGATCTTCTGAGCAATATTAGATGGGAAACGATATTGTAGAGTTACTGAGCGGAACTTGATATAATCACCACTTTCTATGTGATAAGTCTGGAATAATTTATCATCATATCTAACCCATGGTAACTCAGCTCTAACACCGTTAGCAAACTCGTCATTAGTAGGATTTCCTTCATCTCCAAAATAATAAGAGTTCTCAGGTCTCCAACGGTTTGTAATAGTAGCGAGCTTATTCTTATTTTTATTATCAAACATTTCCTCCAGCTTTTTACGTGTACCATTGTATATTTCACTACCATGACGGAAGGTAAACATCATACGTAACTCTAAACCTTTGTATTTAAAACTGTTTGATAAACTTCCGAAACCATCAGGGTGCCCCTTACCAATTTTAACACGATCATCAGGTGTAATAATTCCATCACCATCCTGATCGATAAAACGTCGGTATCCAGGACGGTTCTCACCAATATATTTTTGCTCCACAGGGCCTGCTTCAGCTTCTGCGTCGGTGTGGAATATACCATCCGAAATAACACCATAGAAAGTACCTACAGGCTGCCCTTCCTGAAGAATATAATCGTCCATAATCATATGGTCTGATTCTCCATTTAATTTCAACACCTTATTTTCATTACGAGCATAATTAGCCGATAATGTCCATTTGAATCCAGCCTGCTTAATCACATCACCCCTAAGAGCTATTTCAAAACCTTCGTTACGCATCGATCCAACATTGGTCCAGTCAGTTACATAACCCGACTGCGATGCCACATTATTATTTAGCAGCAAGTCGTAGGTATCTTTTCGGTATACATCAAAAGTCACACTTAAACGCTGATTAAAAGCCAAAAAGTCGATTCCGGCATCGATCATTTCACTGGTTTCCCACTTCAAATTATCATCTCGCACATTATTTAGTGCAACGCCAGACGTTAAAGAACCGTTTAAGATATACTTATGCAGACCATAGTTATCTCTAGATAAAAGCGATGGAATACCCTGGTTACCCGTAATACCAAAACTAGCTCTTACTTTTAAATTATCAAGCCACTCGGCCCCTTGTAAAAACGCTTCTTCACTAGCTCTCCACGATACAGCACCAGATGGGAAATAGGCGTATTTATGTCCTGTACCAAATTTATTTGAACCATCAATACGATAAGCAAATGTGGCAAAATATCGGTTGTCGTAGTTATAATTTAAACGACCAAGTGTTGACTGTAACTTAGGTTCCTCATACCAACTTTGTGGCACATAAGGATCCACACCTACACCTATATTATAAATACCTAAATCGGAATATTGATAGTCAGAGTTGGCCGCATCGTTATACCAATCCGTATTTTTTGTATATGATAAACCAACAACAGCATTCACATTATGTACCTTATTAAAAGTATTCAAATAGGTTAATGTTGATTCTCCAAGCAAGGTGCTTTTGTTATTGGTTGAGAATGATGATAAACCGTTTGTGTTTTTACCTTTTGAAGTGGTAGAAGGATAAAACTGGCGTCTCTCCGCAAAACTCATACGATAACCTCCACGCACCATTAATGTTAAAGAAGGGTGAAGCTTAAACATAAAGCGTGTATTAATACGCATCTCTGAATTTTTCTTAATATTCTGCGAGTTATTCATCGATGTTAATGGATTACTCAAATCTGTTCCATCAGCATCAAGTTCTTCGTCTGTTGGTACATAAAATGGATCTTTTGTTGGTGGCGTTAATAGGGCTTTCATCACCGAACCATAACCTTTGTATGTTCCACCAGTACCACCCGTACCCGAAGTTTGATTACCTGAAGTTGCCAAATTAATATCAGTAAACATATCTAACCAACGACCAGCCTTATGATTTAACTTAAAAGAACCACTAAACTTTTCTAAAGATGATCCTTTCACTACTCCTGACTCATCGGTAAAATTAATATTCGTACGGAAAGTTGTTTGTTCACTTCCTCCATCAATCGCCAAATCATAACTTTGAGAAAGAGCTGCTCCCTGAGAGAACACTTGCTCTTGCCAATCCGTATTGGTTGAATCTTTATATGTTTCTGGGGTCAACCAACGTTCATCACTTGAAAATTGCTCATGCTGATAAAATGCATAATCAACCGACTCCATCATATCCATACGCTTCATAGGTTGTTTAAAACCCATGCGTGCGTTAAGACTAATATTGGTTTTACCCGCTTCACCTTTCTTTGTGGTAATAATAATTACTCCGTTGGCACCACGTGCACCATAAATTGCTGCAGCCGATGCATCCTTTAATACTTCGATAGACTCAATGTCATCCGGATTAATATTAACCAATGGATTTAAAGGATCTTCTTCATCCAAAGCAATACGCTCACGGTCATATGAATACTCAATAGGAAAACCATCAATTACAAATAACGGCTGCGTATTAGAGTTAATAGATCCTACACCACGAATAAATATCTCGGTAGCACCACCTAGTGTTCCATCACCCGATGAAACATTCAAACCAGCCACTCGACCTTCGAGAGCCTGATCAAGTGTAATATTCTCAGTCATATTAATATCTTCCAAACCAACAGAAGAAACACTACCGGTCAGGTCACTTTTCTTCATTACACCGTAACCAACAGCTATAACCTCATCTAGCTCATTAATATCAGGTACTAAAATGACATTAATGGTTGTTTGCTCACCAACCTCAACTGTTTGATTGGCAAAACCAATAAATGAATATTGTAACTGATCGGTACTTGATACATTCGTTAAAGAGTAATTACCATCCATATCGGTTATTGTTCCCCGGTACGATGGCAATACAATTACATTCACACCCGGAATGGGTTCATTAGTCTCCGAATCCACTACTCGTCCATTAATAGTTCGCTCCTGAGCGAGAACCATCATTGGAAAAAGCATGCACAATAAATAAGTAAAGAGTTTTTTCATAGATTTTTGATTTTTTAGCATCACTTATTAAAATTTCCTTAAATGTATTTTGCATTTGTTTGCATTTGTTAATAATTAACCCAACTTAGTTTTAAACTAACCTCATTTGGTATCAATACCACATGAGACCTCAAAATCAGAATATTAAATCAGTAATTAAGAAATATTGGTTAATTGCATATAACATTACCAAACCGATGACTTTGACGTTTACATATCATCTGATGCTAAAGTATTCTAATTCACAAACACTACTGTTTTAATAGATTACTAGAAGGTTTCAATCAATATAGCGAGATGGAAAACTACATATTTGTCCAAATCTCACAGCTGTGTGTTAATTCTGTGCAAAATGTAAAAATGTGTATAATCGTCATAATTTACGCTTGTAATCATACGTATTGAATATTTTTTTATGAATAGCAATTAATGACGCTTATAAAAGACTCATGAAAAAAACTTACGATGAAAACGCAATAAATAAAAAAAGCTTTAATATCTCATTAGCGAATAAAACCAAAATCATCGGTGTAACATCTACACCTGATTCCTTCGGACATATAACGGGTATAAAATTAGCTTATTGCGACACTATTATAATAATAAAATATAACAACACAACTATGCGGTCATCAGAAGCATACCATAGACTTTCATTAATTACGTTTTATCTGCTTACCCTGTCATCACCATCCTCCGGATAAGACGACCTGCTTTGAAACATACCCTGTACCTTCCTTCTCTCTCGGCATTGTTGTCTTTGATTAATTCAATACAAATCGTTATTTGAGAATTTGATTGAGTGTTAAGCTACATAAATTGGTTACTTTCTTCCTGTTCTAGACCTCCATCGCAATATGAATTAAAGTACCAAGGCGTAATGTTGAAATGATGGATAGCATTTTCAAAAGATAAAACCGCATCTTCAAGCAGATTAACTTTTACCCTACAAACTATTTGATTACTTCCGTTATCCAATACTACACTCACATATTGAACACCACCATTGTGAAATTTTACTTCATCATTATTAAGTGTATATAAGTTTTCGGATGACGCAGATAACGACAAATTGAAGACCGCTGTATTGAATTCCCCATCGAGTTGTAGGTAGTCCTTTTTTATCTAAATAAAGATATTTATACTCCCCTCTAAACGAGAAATCTGAGTGATATTATTTGCTGATGCCAATTTAAATGTACCAAGCATTACAATTGACACACAACATTATTTTTACCAAATAAATGATGGTAAAAAAAATTCATGGTCACGAATAAAAATTCTTCGAATCCTCTTATTATGAACAGCATTTTTAAAACTAATTCATTAACACTACTTTTAAAAGTTGCCTCATAAAGTATTAACACTCTCACATCATCGTAATCATTAACCATGTACTAACATATCAATTCCACCAAAACACAGCCATAAAACAGCATTATTATACTATTCTTTATTTAAAACCGTCTTCTGATATTCGGAAGGCGTTAATCCTGTATGCTTTTTAAATATGCGGTAAAATGAGGACTTTGAATTAAAGCCTGCATCAAAGCCAATGGATAATAGAGTATAATGGGCCATGTCTTTATTATTCAACATAGACTTAACATGCTCTACCCGATAGTTATTTACGTAATCATAAAAATTCTGATTAAGCAAATCATTAAATATCGAAGACAAGGTGTTTGTAGAACAGTTCAGTTTTCCTGCCAAATCTTTCAATGACAATTCCGGGTTAAGAAATACCTCTTTCTCTTCCATTAATTTCCGAAGTTCATCAATTCTCTGTTTATCAGCTACACTAAGTTTATTTTCGTCAACTTTCTTTTTGCGCTTACTTATAATAACACGGCCTGAAATAACGTAAGCGACAATTAACAAGCCAACAAGCAATAGTGGTAATATAAATTTAAATAAGCGTCCCATTAATGTCGATCTGACAATTAAATCGATAACAAGGGGCTGTTCATTCCATATGCCATCATTATTGGAGCCTTTTATTTCCAAATTATAGTCACCCGTTTTAAGTTCTGGCAGCGTAAGCCAAGGATCAACCGCCGAAACCTCGACCCAATCACCCTTATCAATTCGCCAAGCCATCTTGTTTTGATGAGATGATGTATACGACATCGGCCGAACATAAACTTCTAATTTCTTATACTTACCCTCAAGATCTAGTACATATGAATAAGTCGTTTCACGATTTAACCCAATAGTATCTTCAATACCATTAACCCTGTATTTCTTAACAATCACTTGTGGCTGTACCTGGTTAAGCATCATCATTGAAGGATTAAAATACACCCAGCCTTGTGTATTGGCAAAAAAGATGATGCCATTCTCTGACTTCAATCCTGCATTCTGAATAAACTGCCCGCTCAACAAACCATTTTCATGCGTGTAATGATCCAGTCTCAATTCCGGCAATTCAATACGAGTCAATCCCTTTATATGACTTATCCATGTCACATTTTCACTTTCGAAAACAAT
>Ga0070729_10004733_pt1 | contig 14571 bp, 10 predicted proteins | sample tdDd472_FD_66725 | JGI IMG/M metagenome (GOLD analysis project Ga0070729, IMG submission 66725) | Marine sediment microbial communities from the Atlantic coast under amendment with organic carbon and nitrate - tdDd47.2 | ecosystem: Environmental > Aquatic > Marine > Coastal > Sediment | place...
GCGACTGCCTACTGCCGACCGTCTACCGCCTACGGGCGCTGCTCCGCGACGCACGCTTGTGTGGTCGGCTCCCGCGCGCCTTTCGCTGGCTGCGACTGCCTACTGCCGACCGTCTACCGCCTACGGGCGCTGCTCCGCGACGCACGCTTGTGGCGACGGCCTCCCGCGCGCCTTTCGCTGGCTGCGACTGCCTACTGCAAACCGCCTACTGCCTACGCGCGCCGCTCCGCGACGCACTCTTGTGGCGACGGCCTCCCGCGCGCGCTCCGCGCGCTCCGCGCGCTCAGTCGAATCGGATCGTGCGCAGGCGCAGTTGCCGCAGCATGTCCGATTCGAGCGGTGCGAGGACCGCTCTCAGACGCCGTCCGAGTTCGCGCGTCTCAGGGATCGTGTTGCCCGCGATGACGATGCGGTTCTCGTAGTCGTCGAGATGGATCGCCGTGGCGCGCGCGTAGCTGCTCGAGATTCGCGCGTACATGGCTTCCCACTCGGTGCCGGGCATGGGCAGCAGGTTGGTGATCACGACACCGTTGGGCTTCAGGCGCGCGAGGATGCGCTGCGGTAGCGTGTCGAAGCTGACGTACGGCTTGACCGTGCCGATCGGGCTCGGGACCGAAAGGTCTTCAACGATGACGTCGAACTTCCCGCGCTGCCCGCGGAGCCATCGTTCCGCGTCCTGCTTGTCGAGCGTCACCTCGCCCGCCCATCCCCCGGAGAGTTCGCGAAACAGCGGCTCGGCTTCGTCGGAGAGATCGACGGCGTGTACCGGGTGGAGCCAGTCGACCGCGCGCAGTGGTGCGATCATGCCGCCGCCGGCAAAGCCGAGCATCGCGAAGCGGGGACCGGGCGCCAGCGCCGGCACGGCGGCGGCGAGGACATCGAAGAGCGAGTGGGTGGGGCCGGGCTGCGAGAGGATCTCGCTGAGCACGACGTCATCCTCGATGATCCGTGCGCCACGCTTGGTGCGTTCGATTTTCACGCTTCGGGCTCGGGTTCCGCGTCGTCCGCAGGGGCCGGCAGTCCGCGTCCCACGAGTCCCTCGGCGCTGCGGATGTGGAGATCGCGCTGCGGGAACGGAATCTCGATGTCCGCCTCGCGGAACGCCGCGAAGATCGCGAAGTTGATCTCGCTTGTGATGCGGGACCGCTGGTCGGCGCGCTGGATCCAGGCCAGCAACCGGAAGTTGAGCGAGGAGTCCCCGAACTCCATGAACTGGACCTGCGGAACCGGATGGCGCAATACGGAGGACCGCTCCTCGGCCACCTTCAGCAGGACCGCCTTCACCTGCTCCGCATCGCTGCTGTAGCTGACGCCGACCGGGATCGCGAGTCGGACCTTGGGGTCGCTGTAGCCGTAGTTGACGACTTCGTTCGAAATGAGCGAGCGGTTGGGAACCAGGATGAAGATGTTGTCCAGTGTCTGAACGGTGGTGGCGCGGATGTTGATCGTCCGCACGCGGCCCTGGTTGGCGCCGACTTCGATGGTATCTCCGACACGGATCGGCCGCTCGAACAGCAGAATGATGCCGCTGATGAAGTTCGACACGATGTCCTGCATGCCGAAGCCGATGCCGACCGAGAGCGCGGCGACGATCGTTCCCAGCGCCGAGAGATCCGTGACCTGCTGAAGCGCGATCACCATACCGAGCGTCAGAACGACGTAGCCGAAGAGCGTCGAGACCGTGTACTGCGTTGCTCCATCGATGCTGGTTCGCGCGAGGATCTGGTACTGCAGGAGCGCCTTGGCGTGAAACGTTCCAAACCACACAATGAAGCCGGTGACGAGCGCGGCGCCGATGTTCCAGAGCGTGATGTTCGAGTCCGCGCCGGTGAACGGGAGGCTGATCTGGAGCGCCTCGCGGAACTCAAGGAATGACGTTCCGGCGATCGCCGGGATCGACCAGAGGCCGATGAGGAACACGGCCACGCGAAGCGCGAAGACGATGGCCCCCCGCGCCGCTTTCGCCGGCTCCGAGTCAGCGTCGTCCGCGTAACGCCGCTCGACCCACTGCAGGGCGACCGACCGCAGCAGCTGGTAGATCAGGGCGCCGCCGATCACGACCGCCAGGATCGCCAGCGAGTAACTGCTGACGACTTCCGCCAAGGCCTCGAAGCGCAGCGCTTGAAGGATGAATAGCAGCGGCAACAGAAGCTGGAGGAAGGGGCGGGCAAAAGTCGCCATGGCGCGCGCCACGCGAGCCCATGCCGCGTCGGCGGGCGGTAGCAGGGAGTTGAAAATCGACTTCCGGAAGACGATTCCGGACAGGGCGAGGCTCGCTCCCAGGATCCGCAGAAGCTCAAGAAGCAGAAGCGTGGTCTCGTTCCGGTTGCCCAGCACACCGAGTACGAGGACTGCGAAGCGCGCCGGCACACTGGTGACGAGCAGGATCAGCAGGGCCAGGAAGAGCTTGCGACGAATCGCAGGGGCGACCTTCAGCAGCGCCTGCTCGGGCGCGTCGGGGCGCAGGAATTCACGGTAGACCGACCACACCACGTAGTACATCGCGATCAGCTGGGCAAGCCCGGCAAGGAACGCCTCGGTGCTCGCGGACAGGTTCGGGAGCATGACCGCCGCGGACCACGGAATCAGGGAGTACACCGCCAGCCGCAGGCCGCGCATACCAAAGCGGTAGGCCGTATGGATGGCGGTGCTTGCCTCGGCTTCCGTCTCGGAGTCGGCCTCGGCCCGCAGGCGTTCCAGTCGGTTCGCCCGCCGCCGCAGGCCGCGTCCGACGAGGCACAGGATCAACGTGACAAGGAACACGGTGGTTCCCCAGGTCACGATACCGGCCCGGTTTGCCGAGCTTCGGAAGTACCCGCTGGCTGAGCCTCCGGCGTCTCCGACCCAGGTCGGCGCCTCCTTCAATTCGGCGATCGCCTCCTGGATCTGGTCCCAAGTGAGGCGGTCCACGCTGCGCAGGAACAGGTTCTCGCGCTTGTGCAACGCGAGCGCCTTCACGTACTCGACCATCGTCTCCGACTCGAGTGCCTGCACGTCGCGCAAGGCCTGGGCCAGCGTCCGCGTCGACCTCTTCAGGTTCTCGAGTGCGGCCGGGAGTTCGACTTGGAGTTGCTCCCAAAGCGCGACGCGGGAGGCGCTGGTATCGCTGTCCCTGGCGCGGGCCGCTTGCAGCGTCTCCGCGATCTGGGTGCCCTCGTCCACGACCTTGACGATCTGTTCCTCGATCCTGGACAGGCGTTTCGCGGTGCTCGCCTGGGTGCTCTCGAGAGCCGAGATCCGCTGTTCGAGATCCGAGATCCGCTCGTCGACGGTCTCGGCGGGAAGTCCCTCGCCGACGTCGTAGTCGCGCTTGGCCTTGATTCGCTTTTCGCGAGCGTTGTCGCGGGTCGATTCCTGTCGCTTCCTCTCCTCCGTGACCGACTTGACCGCTGCGTCGACGGCGATGACGCGCTCCCTGACGACGCTGACGCGATTGCGCAGCGTGTCCAGCGTGGGCGCGTCCGCGTCCTGCGCCCACAGAGGCCCGGCGACGAGGAACAGGACGAGCAGAACGACTCGGTTCACGATGTCACCGCCTTTTCGAGCGCATCTGCCGTGATCTCCCAGTGGCTCGCATGCCACGCGACCCGGCCATCACGAATCCACAGCGCCTGGGGCGACTCGTGAACGATGCCGGTCACGCGTTCGACTTCAGCGGACCAGTCACGTTGTTCCACGACATTGATCCACCCGGTCGGGAAGTCCGCCTGATCGGCGAGAAACTTCTCGTACTGACGAAACGCCCGGTCACTCGTGCCGCAGCGGTGCGAGTGCTTGAAGAGGAGGAATTGGGGCCCGGTCAGCCCCGCTTGGAGGCTCTTGAGGTCCCCGATTTGGCAGGGTGTCACGGGGGAAAGGGTCGCATCCGGGCGGGAAAGGCGCAACTTCGGGGCGTGGATGTCTCGGGGAGAAACGGCACCTTTTCGAGCATGCAACCGGGCGCGCCTCTCGACCGATAAGAGATGTGGAGTGACGAGCGACTACGCAAGGCGCGCGGGGGCCCGATTTATCCTGCATGGAGTTTGCTGCGCTGCGGCTGTGGTTCTGGTCGGCGCGGCGACTGCTGCGTTGGCCGCGTGGACGGAGATCGATGCGCACGGCTTGACTGCTTTCGTCTCGGTCGGCGGAGTGGCCTGCGCGACGTACGCCTACTACCTTCTGCGCCGCTACCGTGTCCGCTGCCCCGAGTGCGAGCACGCCCAGGCCCATTTCGCGCGCGACATGCAGAACCGGATGCTCCTCGTCTGTCCGCAATGCGGACTGCGCGCCTCGACCGGCCGCAAGGTCATCGCCGATTCGCCGGCGGGACACTAGCCCGGCAGTGTGACCACGAACATCGCACCGCCGTCGGCCGGCGCCTCGTAGGTCAGGTCGCCACCCATCCTGCGCGCGAGTTCGCGGCTCAAGGGGAGTCCCAGTCCGAGGCCGCGCATGGGATCGGTTTCGTCGCGGCCGGCGCGGTCGTACACGCGGAAGATGCGGCGCGCCATGTCCGGCGCGATGCCGGGGCCGTGGTCGCGGACGCGGAGCCGAATGGTCCCGCCGCGCGTCTCGGATGTGATTGCCAGGAGCCCGGCGTCGCCCTCGCGTCCGTACTTGCACGCGTTCTCGACCAGGTTCGTGAGGATGCGACCGAGCGCGGCACGATCGACCCGCAACGGCGCCTCCGCGGCGTCACCCAACTCGATCGACAGCGTCATCGAGTTGCGGGAGCAGCAGTGCTCCAGAGCCGCACGCACCTCATCGAACACGCCGCGCAACGTGGTCGCCTCGATCAGCATGCGCGCGCGGCCCTCCTCAAGGCGCGCCTGCGCGATCACGTTCTCGATCATGTGACCCATCCGCTCCGACTCGGAGCGCAGCGTCTGCATGTACTCGTTCTGCTTGTCCGCGTCCTTGACCAGTCCCTCCGCGAGCAGGTCCGAGTACAGGCTGAAAGTCGTCAGTGGGCTGCGGAGTTCGTGCGTGACGTGGCTGGCGAATCGTTTCTGTCGTTCCGCGCGCCGCAGCGTGCGACCGTAGGCGAGGAACGCGCCGCCGACGAGCAGCCACAGCAGGCCGAGTGCGGTGTGCTCGGTGCGCAACGCGAAGCCATTCGCCATCGTGCCGGGCTCAAGACGCGCAGGCAGGGTGAAAAGCGCGCGTGTGTCCGACTCGCCGCCAGGGTAGGGCGTCAGGGATGCGGCGGGAAACAGATCGCTGATCTCTTCCAGCAGCGTGCTGCGTAGCCGCGGCCAGTCGATCACGAAGCCTTGCGGCGTCTGGACGTTGTCCTGCTTCACCTTGCGCACGAAGTACAGGTCGTCGCCGATCCACATCGGCTCGAAGTTGCTCGCGGTGGTCGTGGTGGGCTCCGCCAGCCACTGCCGCCCCTTGCCGCGCTTCTGATTGAGCGAGTTGCGCTGTTGCGCGGCGCTCAGTTCGACGCCGAGTTGCTGCGGGTCGATCTGTTTTTGCACCTTGCGGAGGACGGCACCGTTGGCGGCGAGCTGCTCCGGACTGAGGATGTTGGGGACCGTCAGCTCCTGCACGCTTCCGGTGGGGACCTGCGGCGAGCTGATGATCCCGTCCTGGGCGACCTGGAAGTGCAGCCGCACGGTGTCCGGCTTGAAGCCGATCAGCGGCGAGTTGCGCAGGATCTCGTCCTTCTGGATGCGCTGCAGGCTCGACTTCGTGTAGGTCTGCTGCGTGATCGTGGCGAGGGCGACGTATTCCTGCGGATCGCGCTCGCGTTCGCGGGCCAGCAGGATGCCGACGCGGCTGTCCATGCGCCACAGGGCGGCGCGCAGGTCGCTTTCGTATTTCGCGATGCGATTCGCTTCGAGCAGGTCCCAGCTCACGAGGACGAGCAGGACCAGCACGACGGCGCCTACCATCCAGTAGGCAGGCCAAACCCACGGGCGCGTCGTCACGCGAGCTGGTATCCCTTGCCGCGCACAGTCCGGATCAGGTCGGCGTCGCCGAGCTTCTCGCGCAGGCGTGCGATGTGCATGTCGATCGTGCGCGTTTCGACGCCGCGCGGATCGAGGCCCCAGACATGCTGCAGCAGCTCCGCGCGCGCGACGGGCCGCTCTCGCGAAGTGGCGAGGTACTGCAGGAGTTCCGCTTCCTTCTCGGAGATGTCGCGGGAGGTCCCGTCGGAGAACCGGATGCGGCGCAGCTCGAGATCGACGCTGCGGCCATCGAGCTCCAGCATTCCGACCGTGGTCGCGCGCTCCGCGCTTCGTCGCAGCACCGCTTCGACACGCGCCAGCAGTTCGAGCGCGGAGAACGGCTTGACGACGTAGTCGTCGGCACCGGTTTTCAGCCCGCGCACGCGATCCTGCTCGTCGCCGCGCGCCGTCAGCATGATGACGGGAACCGCCGGCCGGCTCTTGCGCAACTCCTCGAGAACGGAAAACCCGTCGAGGCCGGGCAGCATGATGTCGAGGAGCATCAGGCTGTACTCCGCGGACAGCGCCGTCTTGAGCGCGTCGGTGCCGTGGCCCGACTCGATCGTGGCATAGCCACCCGCCGCGAGCGTATCCACGAGCCCGCGACGGATGGAGGGGTCGTCCTCGACGACAAAGACGGTCGTTCGGCCCACGGCTATTTGGTTTCCTCTGTGAAAGCGTAACCCTTGCTGGCCGCCTGCGAGCGGATCGACTTGCGAATCGCGGCGTCGAAGGCGCGGGCGTCGGTGAGACTCTTCTTCTTCATCTCCCCGGTGACGAAGGCGGCGCGTTTGGTGTTGATCTCCTGGATCTCCTTCTGGATCTTCTGCCGCTCGGCGTACTTCTTGTCGAGGATCGCCTGAATCTGCTCCGGCGTCTTGTCCTGAAGCTCCTTCGGCAGATCCTTCTTGTCGACCTTGGTCAGGTCGATCTGCTTGGTGCGTACGGCATCCACGAGGCACCAGCTGCAGTTGTACAGCTTGCTCGATTTCGACAGCGCGCGCCCGGCGGCGGCGGAGCTGCTGAGTCCCTGGGCATTGCGGTCCTGCACCGACTGGTTGGCCAGACCTTTCTTGCCTTGTGTGCCGAGCGGAATGTACGTCGCGTTGAGGGCGGTCGACAGCTCAACGATGCGCGCGTCGAACGGGGTCGCGACGTTGACGGTGCCGCGGTTCTGGTCGATCGTCGCGAAGTGGCCGTCGGCCAGCAGCGCGGCCTCTTTCCAGCCCGGTGCGATCTGGTCCGCCGGCGAGCCGCAGTAGATCGTGTTGACCATGATGCCGCTGGCGATGGCGCGCTTCGAAACCTCGCGGTAGTTCACTTTCTGATCCTGGTCGGCGCCCTCGTTGCCGGCGACGATCATGATCTTCAGCGCCTTGGCATCCTTGCTCCAGGTCAGTTCATCGAGGCTGCGCTGCATGACGCGCCCGACATATTCGTTGCCGCCGTTCAGCGTGAGCGCGAACAGCTTCTGCGAGATCAGGTCGAGGTCGTCGGTGAGGTTGCTTTCGACGCGCACCCAACCGTCCGCCTCGGGATAGGTCTGGTGACCGAAGCTGAGCAGGGCGACGCGCAGGCGCGGTGTGGGCTTGGCGAGCGCAAGGTCATTCACGATGGACCAGATCTTCGCGCGTGCGGAGTCGACGAGACCTTTCATGCTGCCGGAGACGTCGAGGCAGATGGCGAGTTCGATGGTGGGGGGCGCGGGGGGCTGGACGGCTTTGGCCGCCTCCTCGGCATGCAGGCCCGAGGTGAGCAGCGCGGCGAGTACGGCGGCGAGGAGGAGTTTACTTGCGTGCATCGGACGTTCCTTTTTCGACTTTCAGTTTCGGGGCCTCGAAGACGTTTTGGACGAGGACGGTCTTGCCTTCGACCTGCAGCAGGATGTTGCCCTTGCGGGCGAGGAGTCCCTGCTCGTTGACGGCGACGAGTCGGTCGAGCAGTGCCGTGTAGGCCGGCGTGCCGTAGCGGATCGTCTGGGAGGGCTGGAGGACGGTGGCGGCGGGGAGTTTGGAGCCGGAGACGAGGCGGCCGTCGACCCAGCTGCCCTTGCTGTTCCAGAGGCAGCGTCCGTTCACCTGTTGGACGCCGGCGACCTCGACGCGCTCAAGCTTGTCGTTGAGGAATCCGTTGAAGTAGTCGAGCTTTTTGCGCTTCTTGCCCGACTCGAAGTTGCGGCCCTGCGAGACGGCCTGGCTGCCGTAGCGCGTCTTGACCGCCTTGCCGTCAATGGTCAGCTTGCAGGCGACGAGGAGATCGTCCCACTGGCGCAGGTCGGTGCCTTCGCGTGCGAGGAAGGCGGTGTACTCGGACAGCACGCCGAAGCGCGTGGAGAGTCGCAGGATTTCCTGCGCGAGTTCCTTGTAGCGCGGATCGTTGAAAACCGATTCGCCGACGCGGGCCGGTCGGCCGTTGGCTGCTCCCGCCTGGCGAATGGCGTCGACCAGGTAGGCGATGCGGCGCGTCGCCCAGAGGCGTGCGACGAAGGCGTTGCGCGTGGTGGCGCGCTTGGGGTCGAATGCGAAGCGGAAGGTCTTGGGCCGGTTGAGGTAGGTGCCGCTCAGTGCGAAGCGCAGCGGGTCTTCGCCTTTGTACTGGCCGAGCAGCACGAGTTGGTCGCCCTCGAACAGATCGGGGAGCGTGTTGGGGTGGAGTTCGCGGATGCGCGTGGTTGTGAGCTTGTCGGCGGTGTCGAGGGTGATGATCTCGGTGCTTGCGAGAACGGGGCCGTAGAGGCGGCGGAAGACCTTGGCGACCTTGACCTCCACGTCCTCGCCGGGCGCGATGTAGGTCGGGAGGCCGCGACTGACCTCGGCGATGCGATCGAGCAGCGGGACGTTGACGTCGTTGCCGACACCGAAGGTGAACACGCGGCGCTTGTGGGGGTTGCCGGTGTCGACCAGCTTGCGGATGTCGACTTCCGCGGTCTGCCCGATGGTCGGGAGGCCGTCCGTCAGGAACAGCACGAGCGGCAGCTTGCCTTGGCTGGGCGGCTGGCGGAGCGCTTCGACGAGGGCATCGTGGATGTTGGTGCCACCCACGGTGCGGAGTTGATCGAGATACGCGAACGCGCGTTGGCGGTTGGCCCTGTCCGCCGCGACGGGGGCTTGCGAGAAGAGTGCGACGGTGGTGCTGTAATCGATGATGTTGAACGACTCGCCGGGCTCGAGGCCGCCAATGATCTGCTTGGCGGCGTCGCGCACCTGGTCGAGCAGTCCGCCCGCCATGCTGCCGGAGCGGTCGATGACCAGCGTGACCTCGCGCTTGAGCCGGTTGGCGTCCTGGGAGATGCGTGTCGGGATGCCGGCCAGCAGCAGGAAGTAGCCGCCGCCGATGGTCGGATCGGGATACGTGAACAGCGACGCGGAAACGCCATTGCGTTCCAGCAGCGCCGAGAGGCGGAAGGCGCCCGGCTGCAGGCGGCCCGCGGCGTTCACCTTGAGCGTGAGATGGCGCGGGTCGTGGCGCTGGACGATCAGCTCGTGGCTCGGCGAGTAGACGGTGGCGACCGGGCTCTTGGACTTGATGTCGACGCTGATTTCCCAGGGCGTGGCGACATCGATCGACTCGCTGCGCGGCAGGACGTAGTCGAAGCGGCTGCCGTCGACCGGCAGGATGTGGTTGTACGTCAGCGCGACCTTCTGGATGCCGCCCGCCGGGACGGGGAACACGCTGGTGCGAACGACGTTGTAGCCGGCGAACTCGAGCAGCGCCGGGTCACGCGAGCGCCGGACGATCGAGTCGTAGATGCGCCGCGCTTCCGCTTTCGAGAGGAGCTGTGCGCTGGGCTCGGCGCCCTTGCCAAGAAAGTCGAACGAGTGCACCGCGGCACCGTCGGGCACCGGGAGGAGGACGACCGCTTCGGTTACCGCGTTGCCCGGGTTCCGTAGCGTCACGATGAGGCGCGTGGTTGCCGTGCCTTCGAGGATGCTGACCTTGGCCTGCACCTTCTCGATGCGGATCGGCTGGGTGCGCGAGGTCCAGCGGAAGCTGCGCGACTGCGGCACGACGATGTTCGCGGCGGTGATTGCGCTGGTCCCGACGAGACGGCGAGCGGGCTCGACCGGTTGTTGGGCCGAGGAGAGCGTCGCGGCGCTCAGCAGAGCGATCGCGAGTGCGGGGAGTCGAGTTCTCATGACACTTGTTTTGTACGCCGCGAAATCGGCCACGCCGTAACGGTTGGGTAAACAGGTGGCGCGATTCTGGTGTCGGACGAAGTCGCAAGGTCTTGGCGGAGGGGGACTTGCGCTCATTGACGCGATTTCGTGAGACCGATTTGCGTCTACAGGGGTGCGGAGCGCGCTCGGAACGGGTCCGGCGGCGCCGCACAAGGAAGAACACGTGAATCCCCGCCTGCCTCTACTCCTCAACTTGGCTGTGCTCATCGTCACCGTCGTTTTGGTCGTTGCACACACGGATGCGCAGGATCGCGTCCTGCGCGTGACGACGCGCATGGCGTGCGAACCGGCACCGCTTCCGTACGGGACGGGTCCACAGCGTATGGGTTCAGTGGGGGTGGGCGTCGGTCGCGCGGCGTTCCGAGACGCACCCGAGTCCGGTGAGGGTGCGTCTGGTGAAGGTGCATCTGGGGTTGGTGCGTCTGGTGATGGCGCGATTCCTGGCGCGATTGGGCAGCTCTCGCACATCCGATTGCTGAAGTACCTTGCCCGCGTCGACGGACTCGAAGAGTTGTCGGCTGCGCAACTCGAGGCGGTCTACGGCGCGCTTGAAGACTGTTGCCGGCTGCTGGTGCAAGCGGGGCGTGGCGTCCGAGCGGCTCCTGCCGGCGGCGCGGATACGCGTCGATCCGCCGCGGCCACCCGGTCGCGCGTGGAGGACACCGTCGAGCGCCGGCTCCGGGAGGCCGCGATCCCTGAGGGCGAGTTGCTGGCACGGCTGGTGCGGGTGGTCGTTTCCAGCGCGGGTTGATCGCATCGCGTCCGAGTCGTCGTTCGGCTCGCGTGGGGCGAGACTCCTCTTCCTTGCTGTGGCGTTGTTTGTAGCGAGCGGTGCCGCGGTGTGTTCGAGCCGGCTTGACCGGTTGATTGGTCCGGGCGCCCTTGGGGAGTCGGGACGGGAGGTCCGCATTGAATATTCGATTTCAGATAACGAATCGTTGCGCGTCGTTGAAGCCTGCGCGCTGGCATGCCCGCGGCAGGTTGGTCGCGATCGCGTTCATGGTGGCGTGTTGTTCCCTCGCCAATGCGGAGGAAGGCAGCGGCGCCAGTGACAGTGACAGTGACGGTGGCAGTGACGGTGGCAATGGAGAGAAGCAACGCGTTGGGGGGCAGGCCTACTCCAGCACCTCGGTGCCGCCCCGCATCGACGATCCCCCTCCGGGTTACCTCGAAGACGCGGACGGACGCGACTCCGGAGAGGAGCAGGCGTACACCGGGCTGGATGACTATCAGTTGAAGGACGGGTTTCGCGACGACGACAAGAAGCGCTGGGCAGCAACGGACTTCGTTCGCTGGCTCGCTGCGGGCGCAACGCTGAGGGCCACGGGCCAGGTTCACGACAGTCACGACGCGTCCACCTCGCAGGTGAGTTCGTCGGCTTGGGGAGCGGAGTTTGTGGACGTCGAGGTGACCGAGGAGGAGGGCGAGGTCGGCGAGATCACAGCCGAGAACCGAATCTCGTTTAGCTACAGCTACACGATTTCGGGGCCGCGCATCCTCGATGCGAAAGTGCTTCTCAGCGGCGCGTGCGTGGACATCGACGGGAAGCTCCACAGCTTCAGCCTGAGCGACGTGCGCAGCGAGTCGGTGACAGAGCATTTCGGCGTGCAGCGCATGCACGTGCAGCGCCGGAGTGATAGCGCGAAGGTTTCCGCGGGCGCGCAGGCCAAGTCCGGAACCACCGGTGCGTCCGGGAGCGCCGGATGGAGCGGGACCTTCGAGGCGACGCAGGAATCCGAAGACGGCGTCACGATCAATACCTCGATCAACCGTGCGCTGCCCGGTGCGGGCGGAGTCACGGACTCGGAGAAGGCTGTTGTTGTCGAGGACGAGGAGACCGGGAAGACGGTGCTCAAGAAGTCCTACATGGTTTTCTCGCAGGGCAGCGTGACGCTTGCCGCGCGGGGCCGCGAAGGCTCCACCACCGTAGTCCTCCTGCGGAGCTTCAAGATCGAGAACGCACTCAAGGTGTTCAAGACGGCGGGAGATCTGAGAGAACCCACCGACATTGAACCGACCCCGGGGGGTGGGGCAGGAACGCCCGGTGAAAATGAAGACGGGGGTGCGGGGGGCGAGTGCAGCGACTCTCCCGACGGTGACGCTCCCGACAGTGACGCCCCAGACAGTGACGCTCCCGACAATCACTCTCCCGACAATGACGCTCCCGACAATCACTCTCCCGACCATGACTCTGGCGCAGAAACGGATGAATCCAGCACGGGCAATCCCGACGGCGGGAGTACCGACTCCAGCAGTACGAATGCCAGCGGTAGTGGCGACCAATGCTCCGTGCATCTCGATGGCGTAGAAGGGCTCGAGGGTCTCGACCTACGCGTGACATCGATCGCTCCGTTCGGACTGGCAGCCGAGCCCGGCCACATGACCGGCGAGCTCCACTTGATCCTGAATCAACCCGCGCCCCGCGACCTGGTGTTCTCGTTCATCGCGGACCCGCCGGGCTCGGTCCTGCTGTTGCAGGGCTCAACGCTGACCATTCCGGAAGGCAGCCGCTTCGGAGGGGGAGCGCTCGATGCGATGGAAACGGGGCCGTCATCGATCTCGGTCCATCTCCTCGATGCCAGCGGCGCACTCAGTGGTCGTGAGGCGGTCTTGAATCTCGACTGCGTTTCCACCGCGGTGCGTGATGCTCCCGAGCTGTACGCCTGCGAAGGCGAGAGCCCGGGACAGGCTCGACAGGTTGGGATCGACACCACCATCGTTGCTCTCCGTGGGCTGCAAGTCCCGCCGCTCGTGATCGGGCGAACGGGATTTGCGGCGTACGACACCACTGCCACGACGGTCGCGATTACGGTTCACGACCCGGAGGGCGTACTCATGGGGCTTCCTTCCTTCGTCACGATCGATGCCGGGGAAGCGGAGACGAGCCTCGCTCTGGCGCTGCAGGATGCTGAAGGCACAGCACGTTTGACGTTGCAGGCAGGCGACTCTGAAATCGATGTCTACGTGGTGAGTCGGACGCAGGGCTGGCAGTCCCTGCCGGTGATCCGAATTCCGCTGGGAGCGACCGCCGTCGTGCCGTTTGAGTTGCGCTGGCCCGAACGAACAGGTCGAGCAATCCACGCCTCGTCTGTCGATGGCTCGATCGCGCAGCCACTCGACGGTACCGAGTCCGTCGTGCTCGTCGCGGGTGCCAAGCTGGGCGCGTCAATGGTCCGAGGCGACCGCATCGGACGAACCGAGATTCGCTACGAAAGCGAGGGCCTCCCCGATCTGATCGCGGTAGTTGACGTGATCCCCGCCCGTGTCCGTGTCGTGGATGGACAGCTCCAGATCGCGAACCTGCCGGCGGGTACAGAGGGCACGATTGCCCTGGCGCTTCCCGACGGGATCACGTTCACAGAGATCGCCGTTCCGCCCGAAGCCGACTCGTTCTTGTCCGTCTCAGGCGTGGGTACGGATCGTGTTGTTCTCCGCTTGACACCCAGTCCGGACGTTCCGGAATTGCTCGCGTTGGGTCTGCAGATTGACGGTCTGCAGGTAGATCCCGCCGCAGATGGTGGACTGGCGGTTGCGTGCCCGATTGACGTCGACGAGGCGCTCCGGGAAGACATCGCGGTGCCGGTTCGCAACACCTACCGCATCAAGTCCGGCTCATGATCAAAGGTTGAAACGATGCTGCTGCTTCGCCCTTGTCTCTACTTTCTTCTGCTTGGGGAACTGGTGGTGCCCGCACTGGCGGACGAACTCCAGCTCACCGTTGGCGTGACGGAGGCGGGAACGGACAAGGTCCTCCGCACGGCGGCGTGTGCTCTCGTTCGGAAGGATGCGAAGAAGGCCTATGCCCGTTTCGCAGCCCCCGAGCACCGGTCCCAAGATGTCGTTCAACAGGGCGACACCCTCCTTGTGTACCGGCGAGGGTACGACATGGCACGCATCAGCCTGAAAAGGGGGCAACGGAGCGCCAAGGTGGTGCTTCAGCCCGCATCAAGGGAATGTGCGATCGAACTTGCGGAGGCGAACACGGAGGATGTTCGCTTCCGTCTTTGGTGGTGGATCAAGTCCTCGGGGCGATGGGATAGGCCGGAGCCGATCGTCGACTCGTTCCGGGAGGAGGTGCGCCTGCCTCACCGAAGGCGGGTCCCGCAAGGCGCGGCGGTATTCGTAATCGTGGAGACCGAAGGTCGCTTGTTTTGGCCACGCCAGTCCTACTTGAAAGGCGACAGCCCACGCGTCGTAATGCGCGAGGAGCAGGCGTGGAGGCCGACCTTGCGCCTCGACTCGCCGATGGACAGCGCGTCGGACTCTGCGAGGATCGAGTTTCTCCCCGACTACTCCTTCGCTCCTCCCGGACCCGTCGAGCGAGTGGACACCTGGAAGTGGCAGGCCAACAAGGCGGGTTGGGGGCGTGGCGGCAGAGCGGCCGAGATGCGACTGCGCGACGGAAGCCGTCTCGCCATTCTGCCCCCCGTCCCGATGCTCGCCCTCTATTGCGTGGGGGG
>Ga0070729_10004736_pt1 | contig 14570 bp, 12 predicted proteins | sample tdDd472_FD_66725 | JGI IMG/M metagenome (GOLD analysis project Ga0070729, IMG submission 66725) | Marine sediment microbial communities from the Atlantic coast under amendment with organic carbon and nitrate - tdDd47.2 | ecosystem: Environmental > Aquatic > Marine > Coastal > Sediment | place...
GCAGAAAGCTTCTTTAGAATGTTTAAGCAAGAGGAAGCTAACCATCATTACTATAAATCATATTATGATTTAAAAGATTCAATAGATGAATATATCAATTTCTTCAATAGTGAGAGACCACATGTAAAATTGGGCAATTTAACTCCCAACGAAAAAGAAGAGCAGTATTTTAACTCCTAAACATTGAGGAACAGGTATTTGAACACCTGTAATCTTTGTGTTTTTAGAATTGTAGCTCCCCGTCTAAGAACAGTAAACACAGATTTTAATATATATAAGGGCATATAGCAGTATTAATAGATGACTTTATGCCTTAATAACCAGATATACGAAAAGGGCGTCTACAATGGATTCCCGTAAAATCTGTCCAATATAGCGTGCCCTGTTCAATTGGCGGAGAGAGAAGAGGTGCGAACCAAGAACTCATAAAGATTTTCAGTATTCATTGTAGCTTAACTAATATTTTTAATTTAATAAGAATTTTATGTCGATATATTTCAATATTCCAAAAATAGAGTGGTCCGATATAAAGTTGAATTATTTTCATATAGATGACGAAGAATCAACAAATAAAGTAGATACAAAGCCTAAAAATATGGGGATAAAATTTAAACAAGAACCAACATTAGCGCAGTTAAATAGTTTTTTAAAAAGAATGCCTAAATACTTTTATAGAATTAAGGGATTTCGTGGTATTAACAGTATTACGCATTTGTTAAAAGCAGTTGAAAAAGATTTTGAAATGATATATAGTCTAGAGACATAATAAGTATATTCATTATTCCAGAAAAATTTCAAGGAAAAATTCAGTAATTCAAAAAAGCGTGACAGAGCTATAAACCTGTCATACATTCATTTAAAGACTAACTTTGCAATCCATTATTCGTGGTGAAATGTAGAGATTTTGGTATTAATACTACAGACAGATTTTTCAAGATGCTTTTAGCGAGCAATTTCGGCTCTAACACAGTAAATAGTTTTTTTAATGGGTTTGCCGCCGCATCTCTTTATAAATGGTCTCTAAGTCAGTCTCAGGTCTTTTTGTAACGGCAGGATTTGCAGGGGGATATAGTAACGAGCCCAACTCCCTGCTCGTAATTTGTATTGGGTACTCTATTCTTACTTCACTTGCTTTTTTCAATATATTTGATACTGTTCCTAACGAGCACCCTGTTACTGATGATATTTCTCTCTGGCTTAACTCAAGCTCATGGTGCATTCGTAAGATTTCTTTTGCTTTGTCCACATCTGTTCTCCTCATTGCGGTTCCCTCACTCATTCTTTTGATTTTAGGATAGCTGTATTTATTACGGTAAGAGGTGTTCAAGTGTACCGTCGGAGTGTTCAAGTGTGCCGGAATTAGTGTTTAAATGGTAGCATAATATGCAATAAAAGCCAAGGAATAGTAATTATACAAGTAACATGCAATAAAAACAAAAATACATTTTTATAGTTCTATTTTGAATAATATAGGATTTTGCAAGTTTCAAACAAGTTGCATTACATCTCAAGTTAATATATAATAATTGCTATACCGCTTTTCTGGCAATAATAATAAAAAATAATAAGCAGTATTGGAGAGATTAATGTCGCTAAAAGATGTTTATACAATTGATGAAACACGAAATAGAATATTAGAATCTGCTTTATTGCTGTTTGAAAAACAAGGTTTGCCTGACACCCAGATGATGGATGTTGCAAAAGAAGCAAATATCAGCAGGGGAAGCCTATATAGATACTACAGAAGCAAATTGGATTTAGCTTTGGGCGTTTTGGATTTTGCACAATCAAAAAATGCAGAACTGTTTTATGATATGACAAAGAAATTATTGGAAGAAGATTTGTGTGGACTTGAAAGACTTTTTAAGTTTTTTGTATACATCAGCAGAATGGATGACAATGGACAAAGAGATTTTGTTGCACAGTTTGATTACTTTTACTCACGATTAAACGTACCAAAGGACTTTGCTCATCTAGTCGAACCTCATTTGAATTCGAGGTGGAAACAAGTTCTTAATTCTATTATACAAGAGGGCAAGCAAGATGGCTCTATTGACGATACTCTGGATAATCACATGCTGTATGTGACCATAATAAATTCTATTTTTGCACTAAGCCAAAGGATTATAATGCGTAGAGATTTGCTACTAGAATTGGAAGATGGTGATGCTGTTAATGTGGTCGAACTTCATGCGAAATTGCTCTTTAGAGGAATGGCAGGAAAAAATGTTTCCAAAGAATTTTTGGAGTATATTAGGTCTTAAAAACCCAAAATGAAAATATAAAATTAAGTATGGTCAAGGGAGGGTAACACCTCTCTTTTTTTTGCACCATTTTTTTTGGCAGGTAAAATATTATGTTGACAGTTTTCGGAGAAATCGGTATAATACAAGTGTAATATGACACATGTATTATAAAGTAATTCAAAGATGTTTTATGATAGATGTTCAAAAAATCATTACATAAGAAGGAGAGTTAAATGAGCAAAGAAGGTACAAATTATAAAAAAGCATCCACAAAAGATGTAATTCTTTATGGTGCGTCCGAGAGCACAGGGTTCAATGCAATTACAGGACTGATAGTTTCATTTTTTATGTTTTTCATAACAGATGTTGCATTAATTCCAGTGGCTTTTGCAGGGCTTACGATAACAGTCGCAAGATTTTTTGATGCTGTTACTGATCCTATAGTTGGAGCTATGGCTGACAAAACCAATACAAAAATGGGCAGATTTAGACCGTATATTTTGGTGGGCGGTATTTTGTTTCCGATAAGTGCTGTACTGCTATTTTGGAATCCAAACATTGCTAACAAAGAGATTTATGTAATGGTATTTTACCTACTAAATGCATTGGGTGTTACGTTTTTGTCGGTAGCTGTTAATTCCACAAGAAACATTATAACAAAAGATCCAACTCAGCGAGTAATGCTATCCGTGCCAGCCTCTATTGCAGCGTCAATAATGGGAGTCGGAGTATTTGCAGGAACGTTGCCATTTACACAAAGTTTCGCCGATCCAACAGTTGGTTGGAGAGTGTGGATAACCATTTTGGCTACAATATCATTTATTGCGTGGCGATTATTTGACTTGTCCATCAAAGACAAAGATACTCCAGAGGTATACAAAGAATTTACAAAAGAAAAAGTTACAATAAAAAAACAATGGAATGTTTTGAAAGAAAACCGTCCTCTACAAATGCTCATATTAGCAAGCTCTACCAATGAAATTGCAACAGGGTTTTCGAATACTGTTACTATATTCTTCTTAGCATATGTACTAAAGAAAATTGAGCTTCAAACAACCTTGGCTTTGATAGGAGTACCACTAGCTATTATAATGGCAATTGTGGTAGGCCAGCTTTCAAAGAAGTTCAGCAAAAAAAGCTTGTTTGTGTTTGGCACGTGGGCAAAACTTGCCTTATCAATTGTGATGTTGGTTTTTAGACCATTTGACAATGTTTCGCTAGTTATTGGATTGATGATTTTATCACTTGCCCTAACTCCATTGCTAGGTAATACAATTTTGCCAATGATGGCAGACTGCGTTGACTATAGTGAATGGAAAAGCAAGTCAAAGTCTGCTGGAATAATATCATCAATATTCACACTCTTTAACAAAATCGGGGGTTCAATACCGGCAGTTTTTGTTGGATTGATATTGGCTGCATTGGGCTTTATAGAAGGTGCTGATATGCAAAATCAAGCAGTTGAAACTGCGCTGGTTGTAATGATGTTCGGTGGAGCGATTTTTGGACATATATGCTCAATTATTGCAATGAAATTCTACCCAATCACAAGAAAGTTTTATGAGCAAATGACTCAAGATATACAAAATAGAGAAACAGAAAATCAGTAATTGCGATAAATTAAAAAGCGAGGGAATTGATATGGAAATATGGGGAAAGTAGCAAGGTGACGGAGATGTTGTCCATGCCAAAATGAAAAATAAAGACGGTAAAGCAGAGCTTATCTTATACAGATAATGTTTGGCGATACAGTTCTGGATTTAGAAAAAAAGACGGAAAAATTATATTAACGAGGTGATATTTATGTTTAATAGAACAAGCAAAGATACTGATGAAAGAGTAGTAGCATTGGCTAAAAAAACTTTAAAAAAAATGACATTAAAAGAAAAGGTCTGGCTATTAAACGGAGTATGGGATCCTGTTAAAAACACAGTTAAGCACAATAACCCATATAACCCGACTCCTATCATGTCAACAGGTTGCAAACGTCTTGGTATTTCACCAATAAAATTTACTGATGGTCCAAGGGGCGTTGTTATGAACGACTCCACATGCTTTCCTGTGTCTATGGCAAGAGGAGCCAGTTTTGATAGAGATTTGGAGCAGCGTGTGGGCGATGTTATAGGCAAAGAAGCGAGAGCTGGCGGCGCAAATTATTTTGCAGGGGTTTGCATTAATCTGCTTAGGCACCCTGCGTGGGGAAGAGCACAGGAGACTTATGGTGAAGACCCCTTCCATGTAGGCGAAATGGGTAAGGCTCTTACAGAATCCGTGCAGGGACACAACGTGATGGCATGCATAAAGCACTATGCATTAAACAGCATAGAAAACTCAAGATTCAGAGTAAATGTAGAAGTAGACGAAAGAGCACTTCGGGAAGTGTACTTACCACATTTCAAAAAATGTGTAAAAGCCGGAGCTGCTTCTGTAATGGGAGCATACAATCTATTTAGAAAAGACTATGCATGCCAGAGCAAACATCTACTTACAAATATTTTGCGCGATGATTGGGGATTTCAAGGATTTACAAGTTCAGATTTTATGTTTGGCATACGCAATACCAAAAAAGCCATTGAGGCAGGAATGGATGTTGAAATGCCTTTGCCGGTTGAATATCAAAGAAAGCTTCTAAAGGCTGTTAAGGAAGGTAAAATTTCGCATCAAACACTGGACACAGCCGTTTTGCGTGTGCTTAAAACCATTTTTGCATTTGAGTCATGCGAGGAGAAAATGAAGTATGATGAAGATCTAATAGGGCATAAAAAACACGCTGAACTCGCTTTGGAAGTAGCAGAAAAATCGATGGTCATGATAAAAAACGAGAACAACGTTTTACCGTTTAGTAAGGAAATAAAAAAAGTTCTTATCGTAGGAAAATTAGCAACAAAAGCAAACGTAGGCGATCACGGAAGCAGTAGAACATATCCTAAGTATGTTGTAACTCAGCTTGAAGGCTTCAAAAACTTTTTTGGAGACAGTGTAGAGGTTATTCACTTAGATGAAACTCAAACAGAAAAGGCAAAGCAGACAGCAGCACTCGTGGACGCCGTTGTGGTCATAGTCGGCAATGATGCTTTTGATGAGGGCGAGTCGGTAGTTCCGGATGAAAAGTCAGGATTGAATATGCAACTTTTGATTGCGGATGCCATGAAGAACATGAGAAAACCGTTAAAAGCAATGATTCTTAAAAAGGAAGCAAAGAAGAATGAGGGCAAAGATTCATATACCAGCGCAAACGGAGTATCTGCCGGTGGTGACAGGGCGATCCTATCATTGAAGCAGCGTGAAATCGATTTAATAAAAGCAATAGGAAGAGTAAATCCAAACACTGTTGTCACGTTGATTGGCGGAAGCATGATAATGACAAAAGAGTGGGATAACGATGTCCCTGCTATCCTATATGGTTGGTACAGCGGTATGGAAGGAGGGAACGCATTGCCGCGTGTGCTTTTTGGAGAGGTTAATCCCGGTGGTAAACTGCCTTTTAGCATTCCGGTGGAGGAAAAGCAATTGCCGTACTTTAGCTCAGATGATGATGAAATTACTTATGGCATGTATCATGGCTATACCCTATTGGACAAAAATGGCTTTAAGCCGGCTTATCCTTTCGGATTCGGTTTAAGCTATACTTCATTTAGTATAGGTGGTTTAAATATTTCAGAGGAAAGTGAACGGGTAAAGATATCAGTTGAAGTAAAAAACACTGGGATAGTCACGGGTAGCGAAGTTGTGCAAGTTTATGTTGGCATGGATGATTCTAAGATTGAAAGGCAGGTAAGGCTACTTAAGGGATTTGAGAAAGTTTTGTTAAATCAGGGTGAAAGCAAAACAGTCAACATCTATATCCCACTGGACGAATTAAAGTACTTTAGCGAAAAGACCAATAGTTGGGAATTTGAAGAAGGTGTTTATAACTTTACTGTTGGAAACAGTTCCTGTGATGTAAATTCTATAACAAAGAAGATAATGTTGAGTAAAGGATAATTAGGCTATAAGCTTAAAGTAGAAGCAAGAAGTCCATAAAACAGGGAAATACGAGGCATTAAATGAGTTAAACATACTTGTCTTGCAATAGCTTAGTTTTTGGTATTATTGTCTTAAAACATTAAAAATGAAAGGATTACTGAAATGGTATTAAATTTGGATACACCATTAGGAGAGATAATGGCAGATGAAGAAGGCTTAAATGTCTTGAAAAAACACATGTCTGAAGGGTTGAAACACCCTATGCTTAATATGGCGAAAGGCATGTCATTAAAACAGATTGCTGAATTTGCTCGCTTGCAAGGCGCTAAATTCCCAGATGATTTGCTTGAAAAGATAAAAGTGGATTTGGAAAAACTATAGATCCGCTTGTATGTGTATGGCAGATATTATTGCGCAAGCAAATCAATTGAGTGGAGTATGTAAAAGACGACAATTGGGGGCAAACCGAACAATATTACACGGTGGGTTGAGATCGCAAAAGAAGTTATTTCCTAATTGCATAGACTTTGATTGCAGAAAAAGGCTATGTATTAGAGCTAATAATTACAAGCAACAGCCGCTTGGTATCAACTAAAAAACATATAACAAGGAGTAAGTTTATGAAGTACATTGATGATGCGGAAAAGAGAATAGAAAGACATAAGGCATTTTGGGAAGGTGAAGTGATTGATAGACCGGTAGTTACTATTTTGGGAATGAATAATAATGCTATAGTGCACCCAGGCTTCTCAATGCTTCCACCAGCGAGCTCCGAAATGTTCAAATGGTACACAGATGCGGAGTGGAGATTGAAAAACTTTCGATTAGCTTGTGATAACTCAACATGGGTTGGAGACAGGCTCCCAATGGTATTTTTGAATTTAGGTGCTGCAGGTCATGCGGGATTTTTCAAAGGGATGAAAAACGTATTCTCAGATGCGGGCTTGATTTTCGAGAATGAACTGGACGAAGATAACCCTTCCCTGGAGTTTGATGAGAATAGTATATGGTATAAAAAAACGTTGGAAATGGCGCAATATTTGGTTGATGAATCCAACGGCGACTACTTAGTATCCCAGTCTGATTGTTGTGGCAATGCAGATGTTTTGGCTGCGGTTAAAGGGACGGATTCTTTGCTGATGGATATGATATTGGGAGCTGATTATATAAAACCCGCAATGGATAAGATTCAAAAAGCTTATGAGCGAATACATAAAGAAGTTTATGATATTGTCCGTGACAACAATAATGGTGCAAGCGGCATCGGATGGTTGCACACCTATGCGCCTGGGTTGTCTGCGCAAATACAAAGTGATATTTGCTGCATGATATCTCCTGAATTATTCGAAAAGTATATTGTGCCTGAGTTGGAAGCACAATGTGAAATGTTAGACTATCCGTTGTATCATTTGGATGGTCAGGAAGTAGTACGCCATTTAGATCATCTTTTATCTGTAGAAAAGCTGAAAGCGATACAATGGACACGCGTTGACGGGCAGCCTTCTCCTGTAGAGTTTATTGATGTTATGAAGAAGATACAGGCAGCAGGAAAGAGCCTATTGGTACTTTTTGATACGATTGAGGAAGTAGACATATTAACGCAGAACCTTTCATCGAAAGGATTGCATTTACATACTAATTTTGCTGCCATGTCAGATGATGACGCAAATGAAATTATAAAAGTAGTTGAAAGAAATACACATGATTAATAGGCATAAAAAGAAATTTCCGAGAAAAAAGCAGATTTAAAATCGCTTGAAAAGTATGCATTCGGGCTGAAGTCTATTGATAATGCTTCGGATATGTAGGAGTATCTTGAAGCCATACTAAACGAATATTTATGAGTGTGTAATAAGAGTTTCCATTTATGAAATATATCGTAGGGATTGATGTAGGCACATCGGGCGTAAAATGTCACAATACAAGGCTGAGCAGAACGATACATGATTTTCTATCTTTTTTCCATGGTAATGAGGAAGGGATAGCTATCGAATTTGGATGATATTCAAAGCTTAAAAAGAGAGATAGAAGTGCATCAATATAATAAGTTGCACTAATTTGTCTTTAAACGAATTTTTGCTGTTAAAGGAGATATACATGAAAAAAAGAGTTGATAATATTTTGAAAAGCCTTACTTTAGAAGAGAAAGCGTCCCTGTGTTCCGGATTGGACTTTTGGCATCTTAAAGCTATTGAGGAAAAAGGGCTTCGGAAAATCATGGTGACTGATGGTCCGCATGGGCTCAGAAAGCAGGACGGAGACACTGATCATATTGGCCTGTCAAAAAGTGTGCCATCAACTTGTTTTCCTACTGCTGTTACAACAGCAAGTTCTTGGGACACTGAATTGATGTTTGAAATGGGTGAAGCACTTGGTGAAGAGTGCCTGCAAGAAAAAGTATCTGTTCTATTGGGACCAGGTGCAAATATCAAACGTTCTCCGTTATGCGGAAGAAATTTTGAGTATATATCCGAAGACCCATACCATACTGGGATTATGGCAGCAGCGCTAATAAACGGTGTCCAGTCTAAAGGCATTGGAACGTCTCTAAAGCATTACGTGATGAACAATCAAGAATCGAGAAGATTGACTATAGATACAGTTGTTGATGAAAGAGCGCAGCGAGAGATATATTTAAAAGGCTTCGAAATTGCTGTGAAAAAATCGCAGCCATGGACGGTTATGTGCTCTTATAATAGGGTTGATGGCACATATTTGTCTGACCATAAGCGGTTATTAACAGATATCCTTAAGGAAGAATGGGGGCATACAGGGCTTGTTGTGACGGATTGGGGTGCAACGAATGATAGAGTCGAGGGGATTAGAGCGGGGCTTGAACTTGAAATGCCTTCAAGCGGCGGAAAAAATGATGAAAAAATTGTTCGTGCAATAAAACATGGAAAATTATCCGTAGCTTTGCTGGATAAAGCAGTAAAAAGAATCATTGAGCTGATATTAAAATCTCAAGATAATAAAAAAGAAAACTATATATATGATAAAGAACAGCACAGAAAGTTGGCAAGAAAGGTTGCAGCAAACTCAGCAGTTTTACTTAAGAATGAAGGAATACTTCCATTAAAAAAGGATGCTGAGATCGCAATTATTGGCGAGTTTGCAAAGATGCCCAGATTTCAAGGCGCTGGGTCATCGACTATCAATCCGCATAGAATTGAAAGTGTATGTGAAGAGCTTGACGCACAAAACATCAAATATACTTATGCTAAGGGATATCGTGTAAACACCTTCAAATCAGACCCTTCACTAATAGAAGAAGCGATAGAGGTAGCAAAGAAGGCGCAGATTGCTATCGTTTTTGCCGGATTGACAGACGATTTTGAATCTGAAGGCTTTGACAGAATGCACTTGAATTTGCCGGACAATCATAATGAGCTTATTGAAAAAGTGTTGGAAGCAAACCCGAATACGGCTATTGTTTTACAAAATGGGTCACCTGTAACTATGCCTTGGGCAAAGGAAACAAAAGCTATTTTGGAGTGTTATCTGGGGGGACAGGCAAGCGGAGCAGCGGCTGTGGATGTACTTTTTGGTGATGTTAATCCATCAGGCAAGATTGCAGAAACTTTCCCAATTCGTTTGGAGGACAATCCTTCCTATAATCATTTTCCTGGCTCAAAGCTTACAGTAGAATACAGAGAGAGCATCTATGTTGGATATCGATATTATGATAAAGCAAAAAAATCAGTCCTGTTTCCATTTGGTCATGGGCTGAGCTACACGACCTTCGAATACTCGAACCTTGAAGTGAAGCAAACGAAGTATGGGAAAGCTGTGACGTTCAAAGTGAAAAATACAGGCAAGGTTGACGGTGCGGAAGTTGTACAAGTCTATGTGGGTAATGCTGAGTCTGTCTTATTCAAAGCCGATAAAGAGTTAAGAGCTTTTACAAAAGTACGGTTAAAGGCAGGCGAAGAAAAAGACCTATCATTCGATCTTAATATGGATGCGTTCTCATACTATAACGTTAATATTGCCGATTGGCATGTTGAGAACGGGGAGTATGAAATTCTAATAGGATCTTCCAGCAGGGATATTCGACTTTCTAAAAAAGTTGCTATAAAAGAGACTAAAACAGCAACTATTCCTGACTATCGAGAAACATTAAGTGAGTATTATAACTTAAAAAATGAAGTTCTGGATATTAGCGAAGAACAGTTTAAAATTCTCTTCGGGAAGGATTTGCCTCAGGCCAATCAGGAGAATCCGAGACCTTTTACTGAAAACAGTATGCTAGGAGATGCGAAAGACACAATTATCGGAAAGTTTCTATTAAGTATAATTAAAAAGCAGCTTAGTGGAATGGGTGATGGCATTGATGAAAATCATCCCAATTACCGTATGGTGATGACAATGGTCCATGAAATGCCGTTTAGAGTTTTTTACATGTTAGGGGGAGATAGGATGCCCAAATATTTTGTAGAAGGGATACTATTGATACTAAATCGAAAATTTTTTAAAGGGCTAAACATGCTTTTGAAAAAGTCGCAGGATTAAACTCTGGCAAGATTAGACGATATATTTGATTTGCATATTGTAGGAGAAAATATGAAAAGTTTATATTTGTTAATAAAACCAGCATCTAGTGCATGCAACTTAAGATACAAATATTGTACTGCGTCGAAAAAAAGTGGATACCAATAATTTATCGTCGTATGCATACAATTTGATTAATTGTTGACCTACTGACAGGATTTTTTTATGTCAGGCACTCGCATTGTAAAATCCTAGAAACCCATCTAACATGTAGTATATACGTTAGATGCAGAGGATGCGTAAATCGCGTTTAGATGTGCCAAATGTTGCGGAAAAGGTGCTGAAATGCAGTCAATGCGGAGTCAGACACTCCATGAAAATAAAGGTAATATATGGCAGTCATGAGTTCGTGGCATTACAAAACTAGTCATACATTCAAATATGTGTAAGACTATTTACATACCTATGGAAGTAGGTCGTACATACCAGAATTTATCTTTAAATTTAGGAATTAAAATACATTTTATGCCACAAAAATTCCCTTGACAATCCTAGAATGATGAATTAATATATAAGAACTCACGTTCTTTGAATGAGAGCAAAACTGAATAGAACATAAATAAAGTACGTTACTTTATGTGTTAGCGATGCGAGAGGTTCGCCGAGATATATCTGCCATTGGTTTGAAGATATTAGCGAGAAGACCTACTCAAAAGTGCTGAAGGAATAAAGCATATCGCCACGATCATGTAAGGGAAAAACAGACGATACTTCTGTCGAGATGACAGCCTGCCGGTAGGGGGATATTTTACTGTGGTTTGGAATGATAGAGCCACACTGGAATATATGAGAGTGCTAAACTACCACTCGCTTTATTTATTAAACGCAGCATATTAACTGAACGATTAAACCACTGAAATTACAGCTTAATAATAGTACATAAATATAACATAAAATATATAGACGATAGACAATGCTTACTGCATTAGTCTATCGTCTTTTTACATGCAAAAAGACGGCAAAAAACAAACAATTTATTCGATAAGCAATAAAAATTAATTACAATATATTGTGAGCCAATAATTGCTGTACACAATGTACAGCGTTTTTATTAGGTTTTTAATAATGCTGTACATAGTTACTGTACAAAAAACTCCTAAAATAAGAGATTTTCACTTAGTGATGTACATAGTGTACAGCGTTTTATGATTATACGTGCTGAAATAACATAAAAACACGACTCCTAGCAGATGGTTTGAAGAATTGATTGTTTTTTCAACCCGTATTATCACTATTTATACTACAAAACTTTGGAACTGCTATGCAGTTCTGAACTATAGCAAAAACTGTGTTTTTGCAGTTGCAAGCGTGGCATCTTTCCACCAAATTGGAAAAATGCCTACTTGTAAGGGAGCTTCCGCTCCCTTAAACCCACAAAATAATAGCGACATTAATCGCTTGAAAGGAATACAAATTGAATAAAAATAAAAGCAACAGAACATACAGAATCGAGTTCTATGTAAATGAAAAGGAATACAAAGAAATCTTAAAAAAGCAAAGTCAAACAAGACTAACGAAATCGGCATTGATGAGAAATTTGATTATGGGATTAGACATTAGACCTAAACCAACTGAAAAGATAATAGAAATCTATCGATTGGTTGCCAATATAGCAAATAACACAAATCAGATTGCTAAGATTGCCAATGCAACAGGATATGTTGACCCTATAAAAATAAATGGTCTTCTAACTATAGTAGATAAATGCTGGCTGCTTATGAAAAAAATTATATAAAATGAAAGGCAGGATTAAATTGAATAAAGATAACAAGATTGAAATTGAATACATCAATACATTTGGAATATGTAACAACACCATGATATCTCATATGAAAATAGGTAAAAACAATTATACGGTATTAAGTCTCTTTGAAAAAGACCAAGAATTTACGGATGCTATGGAAAAAGTAATAAAGAAGCAACTAGAGTCAGCATAACATAAGTTAGATTGGACTAACTACAGTATTCGGAGTATACTTAACATAAGTTAAGCTGCTTTGGATACTGCTTTCTAATATTGAAAGGAGCAGTAAATGGCAAAATATAAAGCAGGATTATATCTAAGGTTGTCCAGAGATGACAGAATGGACAACGAAAGTTTGAGCATATCCAATCAAAAGGCATTGCTCGAAGAATACGCAAATGAAAGGGGCTGGGAGATAGAAGAAACTTATATAGATGATGGATTTAGTGGTACTACTTTTGATAGACCGGGTTTTAACAGAATGATTCAAGACATAGAAGACAAACGTATAAATATGGTAATGGTAAAGGATCAATCTAGGTTAGGCAGAAACTACTCACAGGTAGGACACTATACCGATTATTTCTTTCCGAAAAACAATGTGAGATTTATAGCTGTTAACGACAGATTTGACAGCGAGAAAGATAATGATTTCGCGGGATTTGTTAATGTAATGAACGAACACTATGCCAGAGATATTTCCCGTAAAATTAAATCAACCAAGAAAAACCAGATGAGAAAAGGTGATTTTATAGGCAGTCAGCCTGCTATGGGTTACAAGCGTGATCCCCTGGACAAGCATCATCTTGTTATAGAGGATGTAGGAGCGGAGATTACACGCAGACTATTCTATATGTATTCTATGGGCAATAGTGCAAGGCATATAGCTCAGGTTTTCAATAAAGAAAAGATACCAACACCCAGAGTTCATTTTTTCAGTAGGTTAAATAAGCCTAATCCATACAAGAATGATGCAGAATCTTGGGGCAGTGCAACAGTTCTCAGGATACTCAAAAATCAAGTGTATATCGGACACATGTGTCAAGGCAAACGGCGCAAGAAAAACATCAAGATGAAGAACCGGGATGTTGTCCCTCAAGATGAATGGATAGTGGTTGAGAATACTCATGAACCGTTGATAGATGAAATCACATGGAGTAGGGTTCAATCCATTATGAAGGATAACAAACGCAAAACCCAAGTTAGACCTAAAAAGGACGGCACATTCTCATTATTCGCACGAAAAGTTTTTTGTTCAGACTGTGGCGCTAAGATGATATTTCATCGCTCAAAGAATGGTAAGTATAAGGAATATCCTAGATATCGTTGTAGCACGTATACAAATCAGGGTAAAGATGCATGCAGCTTCAATATGATACGCGAGGATGAACTTGCAGCATTAGTTCTAAGTGAAATCAAGAAATTCTCGTACGTAGCCAATAATTATGCTGATAGCATACTTGATAAGCTGATGCAGGTAAACAGGCAGATGAAAGCCGGAAATAACAACTTACTTGAGAAACAATTTAGCAAAGTCGAAAAAGACTTGCAGGGCGTTTCTAACAAGATTGATGTTCTCCTTGACCAGATGGTAAACGGTAATATATCAGAGCAGATGTTTAAGAAGCTTATGAAAAAGTATGAGCAAAAGCAGAATGAATTAAACGGCAGGCGGATATCCTTAAAATCTGAACTAAACGAAGTACGTGAGGACACGAAACATATTGCTGACATTATTGAGAAGTTCAAGGCAAGGAACTACATTGAAGAATTAGACAGGGAAACTGTCGTTGAGCTGATAGACCACATTGTTATCTTTAAGAAAGAAAAATTTGAAAAAGAGTATTTTCAGCAGGTGGACATATACTTTAACTTCATCGGAAAGATAAGCCATTTAGATTATGATGATCTAAAGGAGTTTATGAAAGATAAGTTATCTAACCCAGTAACCCAAGAGCAGGTAGGATAATCTGTTCTAAAAAAGAAAAAGCACGAAGATTTGAGTTCTTCGTGCATATGGCGGAGAGATAGGGATTCGAACCCTAGATAGCTTTAACACTATG
>Ga0070729_10004742_pt1 | contig 14562 bp, 11 predicted proteins | sample tdDd472_FD_66725 | JGI IMG/M metagenome (GOLD analysis project Ga0070729, IMG submission 66725) | Marine sediment microbial communities from the Atlantic coast under amendment with organic carbon and nitrate - tdDd47.2 | ecosystem: Environmental > Aquatic > Marine > Coastal > Sediment | place...
GAGCAGGAAGTCCTGTAAGGTATAGATTGATTGTACCATTTTTCTCGTCCTCCTAGGATTTAGTGCTCATCTTTGTAGTCAGGATGCTCATAGAAAATGGGCGTCTTGCTACTGATGATCTTGAAGCTTATGACGATCATGGTGACAACAAAGATGGTCACACCAACTTCCTGCCAGCTAGGTACATAACGCATCTCGGAAGGCAGGTGCCAGTTGAACGCAATCAGGGAAACGTTCAGACGGTTAAGGACGATGCCCAAAACAGTCAGAAGCGCGGTCCACTTGATCAGCTTGAGGTTCTTCTCACGTGCGCCGATGGCGTACAGGAAGCTAGGCAGGAGTACGAAGCCGAGAAGCTCGACCAGGAACCACTGACCCCAACCGGTGTTAAGCAGGTGCCATTCGTTGTCAGAGGCAATGCCAATGACCTTGATGAAGAAGTAGCCCATCAGGACCCAGGAAGCGCCCTTGGCGAATCCGTAGTAGAGGTCATCAGACTGGCCGAGGTAATCATCACTCATGACCTTGTGCATGGGCTTGTGAGAAATCCACCCCTCCAACATCACCATGGACATACCGGCTGCTGCTGACGATACAAAGAAGAACGTCGGCAGATAGCTGGAGTACCACAGCGGATGCAGCTTGGCCGGGGCGATGATGTACAGCGCGCCAAGCGAAGACTGGTGAAGGGTAGAGAGCACTACACCGAAGATGGTGAGCACAATGGTCATACCGTGAATGAGTTTCCTGAGTTTCTTCTTGCCCAGCCATTCCAGCGGAGCAACGGAGAATTCAAGGAACAGAACCGTCAGGTACAGTGCGACACACAGACCAACTTCGAACAGCATGGAAGTGGTTCCAGACTGGACAACGAAGGGGTACGGGAGGCGCCAGGGGCGACCCAGGTCGTACTGGAGAGCAACGACAACGAAGAGATAGCCGAGGAACGCGGTCAAAATGGCCGGGCGAACAGCAGCGTGATGTTTCTTCATGCCGAAGAGGTATACGGCCGAGGAGGTTACGTAACCACCGGCGGCCAATGCGACACCACAGAGCAGGTCAAACCCGATCCAGATGCCCCAGGGGTTGTTATTATCAAGGTTCGTTACAGCACCGATACCCCAACCGAAGCGCCACACCGTGAGGGCAGCACCCATGAGCAGGATAAGACCGGCAATGATATTGAACGGAGTCAACAATGATTGCTTGGACACGGATTCAGTAGTCATTTACGCGCCCTCCTCTTCTTTTTCACCATCGCCAGCTGCGGCAGCCTCTTCGGCTTCCTTGAGAGCTTTGGTGACTTCACGCTTGACGGTGGCTTCCTTGTCGTTACGAGCCCGCTCCATGGCGGCCTTCATATCTTCGCTAGCCTTGTCTTGCGTTTCAGCGATGGCCTTGGCAACTGCGTCGGCTTTTTCCTTTGTATTGATCTTGTCGGTACGCTTGGTGATACCGTAGACGCCTGCCAGAAGCAGGGGCCACAGAGCGGGAACCATTGCGACGACGGAGAGTGCGCCGGAGTTCAGTTCGGGACCGGAGACGGTACCGAGGTCTTCACGCAGGCCGATCTCGCTAAACGGTACGCCGGAGATGAACAGCCAGCTAGTGCCGCCCACTTCGTTCTCACCGTAGATGTGATCGATGTATTTTTCCGGATTGGCCTCAAGGCGATTACGGGCGATCTTGATGAGTTCATCGCGCTCGCCGTAAACCAGGGCTTCTTTCGGACATTTATTCACACAACCGGGAACCGAGATCTTGCCAGCATTTATGTTGGCGTCACAGAGGTCACATTTAATGACCTTGGGAGTGATCGGATCGTTGTATGTATAGGTCGGGATTTCAAACGGGCACGCGATCATGCAGTAACGGCAACCAACGCAGACCGACTCGTCGTAAACGACGGCGCCGGAAGGCTGTTTGGAGAATGCCGCGACGAAACAGGCGGATGCGCAGGAAGGCTCCAGGCAATGCATGCACTGAATTTTCCTGAACACGGGACCGCCACTGGTCTCGTACTTGTTGACGACGGTGTACGCCTCGTTCTCGGTGCGACGAGTGGTCTCGGTCACAGAGAGATCGGTAAAGGGTTTCTCCGGCTGCGGGAGGTTATTGACCTCATTGCAACCGATCTCGCATTTACGACATCCGATGCAGCGATTGGCGTCAAACAAGACTCCTTTACTGCCCGGATATCCTTCAAAGTGTACGTTTCCACCGGCTTGAGCCTTAGTGGGGAGTGCGGCTGATACGCCAGCTGCCCCCATCAGGCCAAGGAAGTTTCTTCGTTTCATGGATTCGCTCCTAGTGTATTTTCACCGGGTTCGGATTACTTCTTTTTATGACAGCCTTCGGCGTCATCACACGTCGTATTCTGAGGCTTTTCGAGCTTCATTGCAGTGTGACAACTCATGCACTGGCCGTGGTAGGCAGCCTTGAGACCCGGCATATTAGGCTTAACCGGATTGAAAGGCGCGCCGTGACAGCTGGAGCACTTCGGGGGAGTCTTGGAGGCCGGGCTGTTATGATGGCAACCCTGGCACATAAGCGTTTCCTGACCGTGGAAGAAGCCCGCCATGTTGTCGTTCTGCATGTCCTTGATCAGGCGCTTCACGATCTTGCGGTGCGGGAGCTTTCCGGGCTCGAACTTATCGGACAATGTTCCGATGACAACCTTCTCGGGGATATCTTCGTCAGCGATGGTTGCGACGGTCATGTTGCGAATGGCAATGACTTCAGCAGCCTTGGCAGCGATGACTTCCTTCTCGGGAACGATGCCGTCGACGTACAGAGTCTTCAGAGACTCGTCGTGACACTTGACGCAGGATGCCTTGCTAGGTGCCTTGATCTCAGCCATCTGGCTGTGACAACCGGCACAAACGGCCTTTTCTTCCTGCTTGGCTTTGTGGCAACCGATGCAACCTGTCATGTTGGTGACAACGTGCATGTCTCCGGCGAGTTCGAAGTACTTGCCGTCCATAGTGCCCTTGCCAACATGGCAGGAGCGACAATCGGCGGTATAGCCTTCATGACTCTTGTGGTTGAAGGGAACCGGGCCGATGTTGGCCTGGGCCTTACCTTTGACCAATGCAACCAGCAAAGTGGCGTCAGGCTGACCGCGCTTGAGGCGAGGTGTATCCTTGACGACCTTGATCTTGGCCTGGTCTGCGGCGGAGTGACAACCGGCACACTTGGCGGGACCGGAATCCTTCTTCTTGGCTGTGAAGTCCTGGTGACAGGAAACGCACTTGTTGTGTGCAGCCTGATCATAGGACCTGACGGTCAGTTCGGGAGACTTAACGGTCGGAGTAGCGAGGTGACAGTTACGGCAGTTCTGCTCCTTACCCTTGTCTGCGACGAGCTCTTTCTTGGCCTTGTCGTAAACATGGTGACAGCTGCCGCACTTCTCGTCGCCGCCGGTAGCCTTGACATGGCGGTAGTGCAGGGATTTGTCCATGGCGATTGCTTCCCAATCACTGGGGAGCGGCTTGACCGTGTGACAGGAACGGCACTGGCCGTCCAGAGGACCGGTCTTCTGCCCGCTGGCAACCATATCCTTATGGCAGCCGATGCAAGCAGTATGGTAAATACCCTTGATCTTTTCGGCATCGTCGTCAGCGAGCCGTTTAAATTTGATGGACAATTTCCCTTTGGAGTCCTTCTCGTGACACGCCGCACAATCTTTGCCCTGCTTGGACAAAGCATCAGTGTGCTGGTCGTGATAGAAGGTCACCACGGGCAGTTCAATCTTTCCAAATTCAGCCAGCGTATCGATTGTCACTGTGTCAGCACGAGCCTCAGAGGCGGCTTTCGCCTGGGCCTCAAGACCTTGTGCTTCCAGAAAGACAACCGAAGTAGCAGCGAACACGAAAAGAATTCCAGCCCAAAATAGCAGTCTTCTTCCTTTCTCCATAACGCATTCCTTAATAAGTTAGTGGAATACTATGCACCCTCTCCAACCAAACCGCCCCTCGACGAGTGCGCATGCACACACGGCATGCGCCCGCCGACGCCCGCACACAAACGAAACACTTCGCCTGAACGGTCGCCGGGACGCTTCACAGGTTGCAGCACGCGCCACAGGCGCTAGTGCAACGAGCCCCTCAAATCCAGACATTCCTCCACTGGCAATCCCATACGACACATCCTTAGCTCAGGACGCACCAATAGAAATCACCAGGCGGAAAAACGCCCAATATCCGAATAAAACAACACTTGAGATTAGCCCCTCAGCTAATTTCACCTGCAAACGTAAGCCTGGCCAGACTCGATACCGGTTTTCCCCTCGGGATCGAGCTTGGACTCCTGCTTGCAAATTGAGCTTAAAAACAGGTGGTTAGACCTGTTTTTCCCTCAGCTCAAAATCCATACCATAGCAGTATGAATTATTGTATACCGATTTGGTATACAATCCTAAAGATCGCGTCAAGTGATTCCGGGGAAAAAACGTGCTGATAAACAAACGTGCCGGAATGGTTGTCACTTTTCCGTGAATCGGAGAAGCCACCCCTGAAGCGTTTTTCTGCCTCAGTTCATTCTCTGGCGGATGGGTCATAATTCCATACCTTTACAGTATGAAATCATTCTTCTCCTCTTTGGTAGACAATCTCGAAACTGACGTCAAGCCGCAAAATTGCACCCATTTCAAACCCGATCACAAAAACAGCTGGCAAACATAAACTTTTTAGATGTTTTTTATAATATAACGGGCTTGTCTGTTCTCTTACATATGATAATAATATGCATCAATTCGATACTCCAACCATGCTACTTATTAGCGGAGGCATGGGGATGATGACCAAAACAACGCACCCTGCTCCAAGGACAACATGAGTAAATCACTTCCAATGCAGTTAAGAACTTTCTGTTCAAACTTATCCAAGTGGAAGAGTCGTCCTCTAGCCGGGATTCTGCTGCTAACCACCATTGTTGCCATCGCCCTGCCGTTGATCAACGCCAAGGTCATCTACCCGGCGTTCACGGACATCATCACCTCCGCGATCGAAGAAGACGCCCAACGACTTGCCGCGCACACCATCCCGCCTTCGATCAAGTACTCCGAGCTCACCCACGAAATGCTCGACAGCCCATTCTTCGCGGCCATCTATAAATTGGAAAACGACTTTGGACTCATGAAGATCAAGGTCTTTTCATCCAATGGAGAAGTCCTGTACTCTACCGAACCCACCGAGATAGGTCACTTGAATACCAAGCCATATTTCAAGGAAGTGGTAACCAAGGGGCTGCCATATACAAAACTCGTCAGCAAAAACACTAAGACTCTTGAAGGCGAAGTCATCACCAGTGATGTGGTCGAGACGTATGTCCCACTCATGAATAATGACCGGTTCCTCGGTTCATTTGAATTGTACTACGACATCACCAAGCGCAAGGAGCGCATGGAACAATTCGCCACATACTCGACCGCCGCCATGTCCCTGCTTTCTCTCTGCCTGCTAACCGTCGTGGCAGTGCTGATCAGAAAGGAGACTGCCCGGGCAGCCGCCCAGGACGAAGCCTCTGCCCTCAAGGACGAGGTTGAAAGGATCACAAGACACGACCTGAAGTCTCCCATAATCGGACTCTTGAACGGAATAGAATATCTAGAAAATTTCACCACGTTGGACAAGGAACAGGCAGACATCACCAGCGACATGCGGATCACGGCCAACACAGGCATGAACATGATTAACCGCAGCCTCGACCTCTACAGGATGGAAACGGGCAACTACAGGTACGACCCTGCGACCATGGATATGCTGGCCGTTTCGCGCAGGGTTGCAGCCGACCTCGCAGGCCTTGCAACCCCGAAGGGCATCAATGTCCTGATCACCAAGGCTGGCAACATCCCGAACGAAAGCGACTCAGTGTGCGTCACTGCCGAAGAAACGCTGTGTTACTCGCTTATCTCCAACCTACTCAAAAACTCCATCGAAGCATCTGAGACGGGAGAGCGCGTGACCCTGACCCTGAACGAAAACGAAAATATCAGCATCACCATACATAACAATGGAGTCGTTCCCGAAGAAATCAGGGAGACATTTTTCGATAAATACACCACTGCGGGCAAGAAATCCGGCACAGGCCTGGGGACATATTCCGCCAAACTGATGGCCAAGACCATGGGCGGCTCAATCGAAATGGACACCTCCGAAGAGGACGGCACCAAAGTCACCGTAGTCCTGCCAAAATCAACCACTGAAGAAGCATAGCGAGACACATCATGCCATTCGTAAATATCCGCATCACCAAGGACGGCGCCACCGCCGAGCAGAAGCAGAAGCTCATCAAGGGCGTGACCGATCTCCTCGTCGATGTGCTCGACAAGAACCCGGCCACCACCTTCGTCGTCATCGACGAGGTGGAAACAGATAATTGGGGAATTGGTGGCGAATCAGTGAGCGAGATTCGAAAGAAATAGAATTACTGTTCGTCTTTCAGATGCAGGGTCATCCTGACATCAGCGACGATGGCCCTTTCGTGATTGACCAGTACCGGATTGAACTCGGCTTCCCAGACCTGGGGCAGGTCGAGGGCAAGCTGAGACATGGTCATGATGATCTCTTCCAGAGCGGTGAAGTTCACCGGCAGCTCTCCCTTGAGACCTTTGAGCAACATGTACGACTTGATCTCGCGCACGATCTCAAAGGCGTCCTGGCGTGACAGCGGGGCCAGCTTGAACGAGATATCCTTCATTATTTCCACATAAATGCCACCCAGCCCGAACATGAGCATGGGACCGAACTGCTCATCGCGCTTGAAGCCGATGATCACTTCCTTGACGCCAGGGGGAGCCATTTCCTGAACCAGACAACCGGCGATATAGGCATCCTGACGCATACGCTGGGCACGGGTCGTGATATCCTGAAAGGCACTCCTGACATCGTCAGCACTCTTTAAATTCACTTTGACACCGCCCACATCAGATTTGTGGGAGATATCCGGCGAGGCGATCTTGAGCACCACGGGATACCCGAACTCATCGGCTGCGGCCACGGCCTCGTCACTGGAGCGGGCCAGCGTAGTCTGTGGCGTGGGCAGTCCATAGGCCTTGAGTATTTCCTGGGCCTCGAATTCCACTATCTCCGGTTCGTTGCGCCGCTCATGTTCCCTGATCACTTTGAGCGCAACTTCCTTGTCTCCCTCGACCTCGGCATACTTTGGTTCCGGGCGGTGCTTCCAAAGATGATACTCGTACATGGTCTCGATGGAGCGCACGGCCGGTTCCGGGAAGGCGTAGCAAGGTATACCTGCCTCCATGAGCATCTTTCTGGCTCCCGCCACGCGAGTCTTGCCCATGAAACAGGCGAAGACAGGCTTGCCGCATTTCCGGGCCGTGCGAATGACAGATTCTGCGGTTTTCTCGATCTCCACGGTGGCGGTGGGCGTGAGCAGGACCATGATTGAATGGACCATTGGGTCCTCGGCCACCACGTCGAGAGTCTGACGATATCGCTTGGCGTCAGCGTCACCGATGATATCCACCGGATTGTAGAAGGCGGCGTAGCTGGGGAGAAATTCCTGGAGTTTCTGGATGGTCTTTTGGGAAAGCCCGGCCATGGTCAGGCCGGATCGATCAGCTGCATCGGCAGCGAGAATACCCGGCCCGCCGGAGTTTGTAACGACCGCAAGATTCGGTCCCTTGGGCAATGGCTGGTTGGAAAAGGCCTGAGCCAAATTGAACAGCGTTGCCACATCCCCCACCCTGATGACCCCGGACTGATGGAAGGCGGCGGTATAGGTCTGATCCGACCCCGCGATGGCTCCGGTGTGCGACGACGCAGCCTTGGCACCCGCAGCCGTAGTACCGGATTTGATCATTATGACGGGCTTGTTCAGGCAGGTCTTGCGCGCCTGCTTGAGGAAGGCATCACCATGCTCCACGTTCTCGATATAGCCGAGGATAACCCGTGTATCCTCATCCTTGTTCAAATATTCGAGCATATCCGCTTCATCAAGTACGGCCTTGTTGCCCAGACTGATGAACTTGGAGAAACCAATGTTCTCACCGAGCGCCCAGTCGAGAATGGCCACGCAGAGTGCGCCGGACTGAGAGAAAAATGCAATGGAACCGGGCTGGGGCTGGCCTGCCGCAAAAGAGGCGTTGACCCCGAGAGCCGTATTCATCATTCCCAGACAGTTGGGGCCAAGCAGCGCGATATCATGCTTCTCGCACAAGGCGATGATGTCCTGTTCAAGGTGGTAACCTTCCTTGCCTACTTCCTTGAACCCGGCAGTGATGATGATGGCCGCCTTGGTTCCGATTTCGGCAAGGGCTTCCAGCGACGGAACAACAAATTTGCGCGGCACGGAAATGACACCAAGGTCGAGTCCTCGCGGCAGATCGGCGATGTCTGTCGTGACTGATAGTCCCTCGATCTCACCGCCCTTGGGATTCACGGGATAGAGCTTCCCCTTGTACCCGGCCTCGATCATGTTGGACACGATGGTGTGACCCACCTTGCCGGGGCTGGCGGATGCACCGATGACGGCCACGGTCTCGGGATAGAAAAAGGCGTGCAGGTTGTCCTTGGTTCCCAAAGGTAAAGCTCCTGAAAGTTGATATCTAATCGCGCCCCGCCAACCTAACCTGAAACATGGCAGTAAACAAGAGGGGCGACCCCAAGAGGCCGCCCCGATTAATTGCGAATCAAGCTGACTATTTCTTGCCCTTGGCCTTGGCGGCCACCTCTTCTTTTTTCTTCTTATTCACGACTTCACTTGCGGCAGCCGAGATATTGGCTCGTTCTTCATCGTTCAACTCTGCGCCGTCCGGGATGTGCACGGAGACACGCGGCTTGGCGAACTCGATGCCAGCTTCAGCAAACTTCACACGCATTTTGGCCAATACCAATTTCCTGAGTGTGAACTGTCCACCCGGCTTGGTCATGAACTTCACACGCATACGCATACCGTATTCTTCCATGGCCTTGACGCCCTGGCTCTTGATATCGGCAAGCATCACAGCATTGAGTTCAGGAACAGAACGCACTTCCTTGTTGATAGTCTTGATGATCTTTTTGACCTTGCCGATGTCCGTATCAAACGGCACCAGGTATTGCAGCTTCATCACCGCCCAGTCACGGGTGTTATTCTTGACCATATGCATGGAACCGAATGGGATGGTATACAGAAAGCCGAGATGGTGGCGCAGCTTGATCGACCGCACGCCGATCTCCTCGACAGTCCCCATGGCTCCGCCAGCCTCGATGTAATCACCGACCCTGAAAGCATCATCCATGAGGAAGAAAATGCCGGAGATGATGTCCTTGACCAACGTCTGTGAACCGAAGCCGATGGCGATGCCGAAGACACTGGCACCTGCGATGAGAGGCCCGATGTCGACGCCAAGCGATGACAGGATAATCAGGACGGTTATGACCAGAATAGCCACGAAAATGAACTTCTTCAAAAGCTGAAGCAGCGTGCTGAACCGGTCGCCGCCAGGGCCACCGCCTTCATGACCGCCGCCGCCATCCCCGCCTTCATCTTCATCCTTGGCCCTGAGCTTGCGCTCTATCAGGCGGCTGACGAAAACCCACACGATGTAGGCGAGGATCAGGGTGACCAGTGTGTTGAAGGACGCCCGGACAGTGGCTCGCCCGACATCGAGATCTATGCCCCAAAGGCGGAGCAATCCGAAGCCGACACCCGCCAGAATAATGACCCTGAATCCCTTGCTAAGGAAGTCCTGGAATTTGGTAACGTTCTTGCCGATGAGACCCTGGTCGTCATCTGAGTCCCCATCAGCATCTTCACCGTCGGTTTCCTCTGGTATGCCGGGCCCCGCCATGTCCGCGGCAAACGCCACCAGACGCTGGGTTGCATAATCCAGAAGGAAATAGAGCGGTACGATCAGGAGTGTCATGATTCCGGGCAACATGGCCTCACCGCCGAAAATCATGAGCGCGAACACCCAGAACATCCAGAAGCCTAGGACATATGTAATAGCCCCCAGGTGCCAGACATCGGCAAACTGATAGACTAGGCTCTCCGGGGCGTTTCGCGCCTTAATGGCATCGGCCACGGGTTTCTGATTCCACAACGCCAGCAAGGCGAGCATGGCTGCCACGATAAATCCGAAGAATGTCGTGATAAGCAGGAACAGGGCCTCACTGCCGCCCTCAAGTCTCAGAAGAGTCGTGAGAAGCAATCCCACGGCCATGACCTTGGCGACCCTGAGAATCCACTTGAAGAGGTACTGCGCAACCGGATCGGACAATGGCAAATATCGAAGGCTCGGTGCGTGCGGTGCAAGCAGGAATCGGGTGGCTACCTTGACGAGCTCCAGGAATATCATGGCCGTGAGCCAGGCCATAATCACGGGTTTGCTGGCAGCACCTTCGCTGAACAATATCAGGTAGCACAGGAAGACCACCACGGTGAAAATCACAACACCGAACAGGTCCAGAAGCGCTCGCAAGAAAAGCCTGCCCATCCGGGTGTACCAAAGGGAATCATCCGGGGTGTTGGCTATGCTTTTCCGGGCGCGTGCGGTCTTCTTCTTGAAAAGATAAATGGCTCCCGTCCAAAAGATGCTGAGCACGACAATGGCTAAAAGGAGCCTGCCGGGCGAGAGCTTACCGCTGCCGGAAAGGATGCCGGAAAGCGCCTTGGGCAATTCGCGGGGCGCGGTGGACGCTCCGGAGAACAGATATTCGAAGCGATCGCGAACAAAGGCCGAACTCTTTTTCATCTCCCTGACCAAGCCGGCAATGCCCCCGGGGCCTGCATCCTTGGGCTTGACGACCGCGTCCTTCTTCAATTCCTCAATGAGCAAACTGCGAACCTGTTCATCGCTCATCCCTGCCATGAGATCCTTGAGCTGTTCCGGCGTAGCATCTGCCGGTATGGAGGACGACTCGGCAGAGTCAGACCCCCCTGACATCATGGCAACCGCAGCCGCGGACGAACCAATGGCCGTATTGGGTCCGGCCAACAGGCATAGAAGGAAAATAGCTGCGAAGAATATTGAGAACCGTTTGAACATGACGCCCCCGTCTTTAATATCTGAAATATCGATCAATTGCCCTGTCGTATCAAGCTGACAGGCTTATTGTAAACTCAAAATGAAAACTCGCTGGTTTCCCCGGATTCCGAATACACAAACAACTCGGACGGACTGTCTCCGACCAGTTCCCGGAAGCCATCAAGCCAGTCCAGGTTGCCGAAGGTATGCATGGGAACGAACACAGGGGCCTGGATAAGACGACATGCTTCGTCGCCACCGCCCAGATTGGGCAGCCGCCGATCCACGTTGGAAAAGGCCACATGGGGTTTGAACTCGCGGGCCCGGTCCATGGCCGCCCCAAAGAAACCTTCCGTGAACGCAGCTTCCTGCAAAGAAGCAGTCTCCCATATCCATTTGGCGAGGTCGCCGCCGTAATAAAAACGGAACTCGCCGTCTGAAACCAGGAACGCTACACCAAGATCATTGCTCATCAGCGTCACGATTTTCATTTCTTCGAACTCATAACACTCGTCAGGTTCGACAATGAGTACATCTCCTTCCGTAGGAACGACCTCAGGGCGCATATCCTCCACGTCGTCAGAAAGTACATAACAGACGCTTTTGGCCGAAGACGCTACCGAAATAATATCGTCATTCAGGTGATCATCATGTCCGTGTGAAATAAACACCGCCAGATCGGTTCCGGCTACTGCCTCGCGGACCATGTCCTCCGCACCATCGGGCAGATGGGAGTTGTTGGGATAATCGAACAGAAATGTCCGAGATTCCGTTTTCAAAACGAAACAGTTGTGATGTATATATGTGAGTTCAACTTTCATTACGATCTCCAAGCTATACTGTATGCAACATCAAGGAAAGTATAACGCAATAGCGAAGCTTGACCATGCATATCTGTTGCCACTTCTTATGATATTTACTACGATTGGGCCGAGGGAACAAACATGCCGATTACATTCAAAACCGATTCACGCGGATCCTATTTGTACATTAAGGGGGAAGGTGGCTACAGCTCCTTTCAAGACCTCAAAAAAAACATAGATGCACTACTGATCGAAGCTAACAAAAAAAGCTGTTCCCGCATATTGCTGGATCAGAGAAACATCACGGTTAACGTAGACGCCTTTGACCTCATCAAGTTTGCAGATTACCTTGATTCAATAAGCATCCAGTCCTCAGGCTTTCGCATTGTCGCCCTTCCCAACCCGGATTTCATAGACAAGTTCAATGCATTTCAGACAGCCGCCAACAATCGGTCCTTCGCATATCGATTATTCAAGTCGGAAACAAAGGCTGTTGATTGGCTGGTTTCAACAAAGGCCTGATCCGGCTCTATTACGCTACTCTCAAAATCCGCGGAGGCCCTTTTGCTCACCATCGGCGTCGACACTGGCGGCACCTTTACCGATCTCATCTACAAGAAAGGAAAGGACGTCGGCACATACAAGACCCTCTCCACCCCGCACAACCCGTCCGAGGCCGTCCTTCATGGCCTGGGGCATATCGTGCGCACTCTCGGCCTGGGTGACGAGATATCCGACCAGAACCTGTTCATCGTCCACGGCTCCACCGTAGCCACCAACGCCATTCTGGAACGCAAGGGAGTCAAGACCGCCCTTGTGACCAACGCAAATTTCACAGACGTTATCGAGATAGGCCGCCAAAACCGATCCCGGCTCTACGACCTGGCATACCGCAAAGACAAGCACATCGTGCCGCACGAGTTGCGCTTCGGCGTACCGGGTCGCGTCACGTCAAGCGGCGACATCATCGAAGATTTCGACCAGGATGCGGCCAGCGACATCATCGATCGCATCAAGGCCTCCGGTGCCGAATCCGTGGCCGTCTGTTTCCTGTTCTCATTTCTGGAACCGGATCACGAACGACAGATGGGCGACATGCTCGAAAGTCTCGACCTGCCGGTCTCGCTGTCCCACGAAATCCTGGCCGAATTCCGGGAGTTTGAGCGGACCTCGACTACTGTGGTCAACGCATACGTATCGCCGATCATGACCCGCTACCTGACCGACCTGAAGAACGGAGTCTCCGGCAACACCCTGCGGATCATGCAGTCGAACGGCGGCTCCATCTCGGCAGACACCGCCATGCGCGAATCTGTACGAACGATCCTCTCCGGTCCTGCTGGCGGAGCGGTTGGCGCGCTCGAAATCGGTCATTTGGCAGGGTTCGACAAGCTGATCACGTTCGACATGGGCGGCACCAGCACCGACGTAAGCCTCATGAACGGACACCTACCGCTGACCCTTGAATCATCCATCTCCGGCTACCCGGTGAAGGTGCCAATGATCGACATCCACACCGTGGGCGCGGGCGGCGGCTCCATCGCTGCGCTGGACTCCGGCGGGTCACTGACAGTCGGTCCCGAAAGCGCAGGCGCAACCCCCGGTCCTGTCTGCTACGGTCAGGGTGGTGAGCAGGTCACGGTAACCGATGCCAACCTTTACCTTGGGCGCATCGTGCCTGAACGATTCCTCGGCGGCGGCATGACTCTGGACGAAGCCAGTGCCCGGACCTGTGTGGAAGCACTTGCCGCGAAATTATCCATGAAACCAATTGAACTGGCCGAAGGCGTGCTGGCCGTTGCCAACACCAATATGGAACGGGCCATCCGGGTCATCTCCGTAGAAAAAGGTTATGATCCCCGCGAGTTCACCCTCTTCTCATTCGGCGGCGCGGGCGGCATGCATTGCGCCGAACTGGCTCGCCTGCTCGGCATGCCAAGGGTATTCATCCCGGTCAATCCCGGCATCCTCTCGGCAGTAGGCATGCTCATGGCGGACGTGGTCAAAGATTACTCCCGCACAGTCATGCGCCAGGCCAGTGATTTCTCCGCAGATGAAATGGATACCGTTTTCAGCCAGATGGAAACACAAGGCTCCGAAGAGCTGGCACGGGAAGGAGTACACTCGGAAAGCGTGGTCCATGAACGATATCTCGACATGCGATACAAGGGCCAGTCTTTCGAAATTATCGTCGCGTTCGAATCCGATTGCGTCGAGGCGTTTCAGGTGTTGCACGAGAAGCAATACGGCCACCGCAACCCGGATAAACCGGTGGAGGTGGTCAATGTCCGCCTCAGAAGCCTCGGCCGCCAGGACAAGCCGAAGTTCGAGAAACGCGAGCTGGTTGACGCCAAGTTACCGGCAAACGCCCTAATTGGAACCAGACAGGCGGTCTTCGGAGGCCTGGAGTATGAAACAGCTATCATCGACCGCTCCCGACTCCTGCCCGGCAACCAATTCAGCGGCCCGGCCATCGTCACGGAATACAGTTCCACCATCGTGGTCCCACCATCAACCGATGTCAGCGTTGACCCTTGGTCCAACCTAATCTTGGATTTCGCGGAATAACCTAAACGGACAAATACCCATGCAACCTTGAGAGACGAGGCCGCGCGCTCTTTTCCCTTGACCGCACGCCACCCCCTGGTTTAAAAATCGACTCCCGTTTGCCAAGATAGCTCAGTTGGTAGAGCAACTGATTCGTAATCAGTAGGTCGTCGGTTCAATTCCGATTCTTGGCTCCAACGAAATCAAGGACTTAGCATAAAGCTAAGTCCTTTTTTTGTT
>Ga0070729_10004744_pt1 | contig 14556 bp, 11 predicted proteins | sample tdDd472_FD_66725 | JGI IMG/M metagenome (GOLD analysis project Ga0070729, IMG submission 66725) | Marine sediment microbial communities from the Atlantic coast under amendment with organic carbon and nitrate - tdDd47.2 | ecosystem: Environmental > Aquatic > Marine > Coastal > Sediment | place...
TCCACGGCATCACCGAGGAGACCACCACCGGCGTGCATCGTCTGCTGGAGATGGTGGAGACCGGCGAGCTGAAGGTGCCCGCCATCAACGTCAACGACTCGGTCACCAAGTCGAAGAACGATAACAAGTACGGTTGCCGTCACAGCCTCAACGACGCCATCAAGCGCGGCACCGACATGCTCATGGCCGGCAAGAAGGCCCTCGTGGTGGGCTACGGCGACGTGGGCAAGGGCTCGGCCCAGAGCCTGCGCCAGGAGGGCATGATCGTCAAGATCAGCGAGATCGACCCCATCTGCGCCATGCAGGCCTGCATGGACGGTTACGAGATCGTCTCCCCCTACATCGACGGCATCAACACCGGCAACACCGCCGGCATCAACACCGACCTGATGAGCTCCCTGGACCTGCTGGTCACCACCACTGGCAACACCAACGTGTGCGACAAGAGCATGCTGGCCACCATCAAGCAGGGCGCCGTGGTATGCAACATCGGACACTTCGACAACGAGATCGACACCGCCTTCATGCGCGAGAATTACGAGTGGTCCGAGGTCAAGCCCCAGGTGCACCGCATCCAGCGCGACAAGGCCAACGCCGAGGACTACATCCTGTTGCTGTCGGAGGGTCGCCTGGTGAACCTGGGTAACGCCACCGGCCATCCTTCGCGGATCATGGACGGATCGTTCGCCAACCAGGTGCTGGCCCAGATGCACCTCTTCGAGAAGGCGTGGGCCAAGACCAAGACCGAGAAGATCACCGTCACGGTCCTGCCGAAGAAGCTGGATGAAGAGGTGGCGGCTGATATGGTGCGCGGGTTCAGTGGTGTGATCACACGGCTGACAGCTGAGCAGGCGGACTATATCAACGTGAAGGTCGAGGGACCTTTCAAGACGGATGATTATAAGTACTAGCGTGCTGTTTTAATTGAGTTGGAGACCGGCTTCCAAAGGGGGCCGGTCTTTTTATTTAATCAAATCACCCTCAATGACATCAGTTACATGCCCGGCTTAACTGACATGCCCCATTCACCAGGCATTGAGATGTGATACAATCACCTCCTACCTGATCTGGGAGAGGGAAACAGATGCAACACAGACAGTACCAAACACTCCTTGTGGCACTGCTTATTTCATCAGTATTGACCATCGTCTTTCTCCCCCTCTCTGTCTTTGGTCAGGAAGCCATCGAGGTCGGGCTCTGGCCAGTGGGCAAATGCAGAGCCATGGACGCGCAAGACGACCTTGTACTGTGGGCTAGTGGTGGCCGACTCAATGTATGGCAGCACATCGACGGTGCCCCAGTGCCTGTACGAATAGCTGAACTGGATTTTACTCAGCCAATCTGGGACATTGAGTTGGTGGGGGACTTGGCGTACGTGACCATCCAGCCCGACGGATTAGTGGTCGTCGACATATCAGATCCTGGCACACCCTTTGTGCGATCACGTTGGGGGCAGGGACAGGCATTTGGGGAGATGTATGTTGAAAACAACCGACTCTACCTAAAAGAAGGTTACGACCAAGTTCACGTACTTGATGTGGCCAACCCCGACAATCTGGTTTCTTTAGGCACCATTTCATTCACTAGCATTTTTGATATCGCCGTGGTCGGCAACACCCTGTTCGCAGCCGGATCACCAAGTCTTTTACATGTTATCAACGTGGCCAATCCTGCAGAACCGGTGGTCTTGGCTATTCACGAGAATATTCAGGCCCAGGAACTGGCTCTCATGGACGGTAACATTTTGGTATCCCAGGCCACGCAGGATTTCCACGTCTTTAACGTATCCGATCCCCTTGCCATCCAACATCTGGCGACAGTCGATATGAATGGCTCCACATATGGACGGATATCCATTGACGTGGACGGAACTTCGGTCGCTGTAACCCGGTCGAACGCTGGTCTGAGTTTATTCGAACTAGTAGACCCATCCAATCCTGTCATTGTGGGTGCGTTCGATCACCCCAGACCCCATGGATCCACCGATTGCGCCATCGAGGCCAATCGGGTCTATTGCCTTGAAGGTACGGGGCTGTTCACCTTGCAAATGGCCCGCCACGAATTAGTGCTCCTCGATTTTGAAGAAGTTATTACCAGCCATATTCAGGGTGCCATCGCTGATGATCTCATGGCCCTCGCCAGCGCCAACGGCGGGTTTTCCATGCTCAACCTGGCCGATCCAACACGGCCCGAACCTCTGGTCATTGATCTTCGCGACGATGCCCCCTCAGCAGTAGCCTTGATACCCCCATTCGCCTACCTCGCAGCGGGGGGCGAGCTCAAGGTTCTAGACGTCAGTGACTCCACAAACCCTGTCCTGGTGGGATCATGTGCTCTCGAAAACTCCTCGTATGGAATGTTCCACCAGGATGGATATCTTTATCTTCCGCACCTGTATTCTCCTTTAGACGTGATTGACGTGCGTGATCCCTACCAACCAGTCCATGTTGGTGAAATCACCGGATTCCAGACCAAGGACATCTGGCTCGCAGGCAGCCATGCCTACGTTGCAGCCTTTCGCGATGGTGTTCAGGTTCTGGACCTATCCGATCCCGCACATCCCGCGATATGCGGTCAATGGACACCTCAATCGGGTACTATTTTGAATGTTCTTTCATCAGGCGACGTCCTTTATGTTGCCGGCTCCGATGGTCTACATGTCCTCTCAATATCTACACCGTGTCAGCCCGAATGGTTGCGCACCATCGATATACCTTGCTCGGACCTCACGGTGAGTCGCGGGCGTCTACTGGCAACATATGACCAGACTTTTTCCGGTGGTCTCTTTGATCTGAACAACCCGACCCACCCCGTGATGATCAGTCCATATGTACCGCCCCATTCCTCTTGCTCCTTATTATCCGACGACCAGTACATGTATGTCGTAGGCTACGATGTAGCCCTTACCGTACTCGATTCCGGCGGCACCGTGCCGATAGCGGTTTCAGGGCTTGAGAGCCTTGAGTCAGTGGCCGGTGTTGCCCTTACTTGGGAGGCCACTGCAGCATCTCCAGAAAACCTGCGGCTCACCGTGGGAGAAGGAACCGAACAACGCGATGTTGCCAGCACCGCCCAGGGCCTTTGCCGGTGGCAAGCCCTCGACATCTTGCCCTGGAGTCCTGGCGAGGGTGAACGCCTGTACAACATCTGGGTGTATGACTCCAACGACTGGCACATTGCCGCGCAACTCCGCCACATACACCATGTGCCTACAATCACAGGCATCACGAGTGTATACCCCAACCCATTCAATCCTCAGATCACTATAAAATTCTCTGTAGAGAAGCCTGGGATGGTGAAGCTCTGTGTGTATGACCTGACAGGACGCCATGTGCAAACGCTTCTTGACGAAGTTTTGGCCACTGGTAATTACACTAAACGCTGGAACGGTCACGATGAAGCAGGAAACAACAGTGCATCAGGACGATACTTTCTTCAGCTATCAACGCAGACATCATCCCAGGTCAAAGCGATTACCTTGATCCGTTGACTGTTTCCAGTGTGACATCGCAATTCCCTACTCCATGTACGGATCTTTGGTGATGTTCAGACTACACGAACGTGAAGATCACATGTCTCAGAATATCCATCGAGCCAACTCCAGGAGCACCTCACTCGATGGCGACCCACAACGCCCGCCCCGGGTCCCTCTCCATCTCCAGCCCTGCCGTTGCCGCACAGAACAGCGTATCGAGTCGATTGCGGAAAGGGCGCACGCTCGCCTCCACCCCATCTGGTGAACCCTCCTGCCAGATGAGCCGGGTTGGATCAGCCGCCATCGCCCGCATCTCGACATCGAGGTCGGCAGTCAACGATGGTGGCGCCTGTTCCCGCTGCTGAGCCAGGCATGCCTGCAACCTGAGCGATGCATCCGGTGACAGCGCCTCACCGTCGGAAAAGATCTCGCCACGTGTCGATGCCGACAACAGATGATCGCGGTAAGCGATGGCAAAGATGTAGCAGTACTCCTCCAACCCCATCGACGCCTCGAGCAAAGCCTCGTTGCGTAACACGAAGAACCGAGCCAGGAACGGGGTGATCGCCAACGCCGCCCCGCCCAAGTCGACGGCCACATCGCGGACCTCGGCCGGATCCCCCTGGTCCTTGGTCTCGAGCTCCGCCACCGAATCGAAGCCCTCCTGGACCTCTCCGTAGTCGGCGCATGCTGCCACCATCACGGCTCGCAATTCCACAAACAATTCCATGCGTTCGGCCGGGATTGCCCCCGATGGTGTCGGAATGTAGGCTGCGCCGTCCCCGAGGGACCGGTCCAACTCGGTCAACGTCTCCTTGGCTTCTCGCAGTGGCAACCAGGTCTTCACCCCCACACCACCCAGAATGAAGAGAGGTATCGCCAGCACGATAGCGACCAGGATCAGGCAACCCTTGGTGGAAATGATGGAATCCCTGTCCATGTCCCGTCCTTTGCTCGTCGAGTGAATCCCCACATGAATGACGCATACAAGGGCGATGGGGTTCGGTCGACTTACAGGCATTGCACGGTCAGTTATTGCGGCCCTGCAATTGGGCCAGATGTGAGAGGTCGCCCTGGTGTAATCACACGGCAGACGGCGGTGTTGGTGGCATACAGCAATGTGAAGGTCGAGGGGCCTTTCAAGACGGATGACTACAAGTACTAGCTGCTTGCTCAGTGATGGAATGAAGGCCGGCCTCCTCGGGAGGTCGACCTTTCATCATTCACCCCGAGTACCCGGACAACCGAAGAACCCCCGATTCCGGATCAGCTCGCTGACTTCAGACGCCACCAGATGCTCCCAATCGCTCCCGCATCGAATGGCAGAGCGAACGTCCTCGGAGCGAATGGTGAGGAGGTCCGGATCGAAGTCCTCGATCCCCTCGATCTGATGCTGTTGTAACAAATGCTGGTAGAGCATTGAGGCTTCATCAGGGACATCGAGGTTCGAGGTTGTTGTCAGCCTTTTCGTATCCGGCTCCAGCCAAGGATGCACGAAGATGCGCACCTGCCGTTTGAACAGACGTCCCATCCCCTCCAGCAATCCCCCGGGCAGGTCCTCGTAGTAGCTCGCGTTGAAGACCTCACGCAGGATATTGGCCCCCATCACCAGTCCGATGGGTTCACGGGTATGGCGGGCCAGATAGTCGGCAACGCGATAGAACTCGGGATACCGGGTGATCACGCAGGGCAAGCCGACCAGGGCCAGGGTATCGACCTGCTCCAGGAAGTCGCGCAGTACGGTCGAGCCTTCGTCTTCGGTCATGAGATTGCTCATGGTGATCTCGGCCATCGAGAGAATGTCGCCCCTCGGAATGCCGGTTCGTTCACTGAATTGGTCCAGAGCACGGCTGTGCATGTCGCCATGGACCAGGGTCGGAGGACTGAAGCTGCCCCGCTGCACCAGCACCGGCTTCTTGTAGAGAGCGTCGGATGCCTGAAGAACCTTACCGCCCGATGAGAACATGGCGGCCTTGGTCAGGCCTAGCTCCACCAGTTTCAAGCTCATAATGCGGTTGTCGACCTCGGTAAAAGCTGCTCCCGAGAACTCGATCATGTCGATCTCGATCCGCCGGGTCGTGAGGCCGTCGAGCATGGAACGCAGGAAGCGGTCGCGGTCGTGGGAAAGCATGAAGGCGCCATAGATGAGGTTCACGCCGACGATCCCGATGGCCTCCTGCTGCTGGACATTCTCGGCATCGAGCAGGCGGACATGGAGAGTCACCTGGCTGGGGGCAGTTCCCGGTTCTTTCTGGAAGCGGACACCCATCCAGGCATGGCAATCCGGATTGCCCTTGAAGCTCTGCGCCGACACCGTGTCGGCGAAGGAGAAGAATGCCGTCTCGTCACCTCGGCTGGCAGAGAGTCGCTCCTGGTTCAACCCTAGCTCATACTCGAGCATGTCTTCGAGCCGGGAGCGGCTGACATAGCGCTTGGCCTTGCCATAGATCGCATCGCTGACGGCCATGTCGTAGGCAGACATGCTCTTGGCCACTGTGCCCGCCGCGGCCCCAACGCGAAAGAACCAGCGGACCACTTCCTGGCCAGCGCCGATCTCGGCGAATGAGCCGTAACGGAGGGGATCCAGGTTGATGGCCAGTGCTTTGAGGCCGGTGTCGGTGGGATGTTTGCCGCTATCTGTCATGGTCGTCCATTCATCGGGAGGTCAGGATGCGATCCTGGCATGATGGTCTGGTTCCATGGTAATGAGTTCCGGCCGACATTGCTCTTCTTCCAATTGATGTGTTCCAAGACAGAGTGGATTCTCATTTTGACATTTAGCCTACCTACTAGTAGGTTGGGTCCATGAATACGACCAAAAACAGGATCCTGGATATCGCTGAGGACCTCGTACAAGAGGTCGGTCTCAACGCCATGAGCTATCAGCACATCAGCGATGCCGTGGGCATCCGCAAGGCCAGCGTTCATCATCACTTCCCCCGAAAAGAGAATCTGGTCGATGCGCTGCTGGAGCGTTGCCATGATTCCTATGGCGACAAGTATCGCATCATCGTCGAGGGAGAAGGCCACGCCCCCGTGAAGCTGCGCCGACTCGCCGCCGTGTTCGCCGATGGACTGGAGAAGCGGCAGCTCTGCCTGGTGGGCACCATCAGTTCAGATCTGAATACCTTGCAGGCGGGAACGTGCAGCGTCCTCGAGACAACCATTCAAGACACTGTGGAGATCTTCGCGGATGCGTTCAGGCAGGGCCGGCGGGAGAAGTCTCTTGCTTTCAACAGTGGTCCTGATGAGACGGCCTATGCGTTCTATTCCTTCCTCCTCGGCGCCCAGATCGCGGCCCGGGCATGCGGTGGCGCCCCCTCATTTCATGCTGCCACCGAGGCCATGATCTCGAGCTGGGAGAAGTGATCGAATTGGATCCTATCTTATTGACCAACGCCCCTACCCACTGGTAGGAAGCTGGAGCGATATCATGAAAAGCGACTCAAGGAACACGGTGTATGAAGGGGTCGAGGTCGGACCGATCCGGCCACCCAGCGAGGCCCAGAGCCTGATGCTGCGGCTCACCCGGAATTGCCCCTGGAATCGGTGCAAGTTCTGCGGTCTCTACAAGGGGACCAAGTTCAGCTCCCGGTCCGTGGACCACATCATGAAGGACATCGACACGATCCGGGAGATCATCGACGACCTCCAGCAGGATCCTGACGGTGGTCACGTTTCTAGCTCGTTGCGCCCACGGGCGGGTCGGCCCGAATTCGATCAGCAGGCCCAGGGGCTGGCGATGCACTGGATGCAGCATGGCATGGAGTCCATCTTCCTCCAGGATGCCAATACGCTGTTCCTCAAGCCCGATCAGCTCGTGGAGATCCTGGATCACCTGCGACGGTCCTTCCCCCAGGTCGAGCGCATCACGTCCTATGCCCGGTCCCAGACCATCGCCCGCATCGAGGACGACGACATGGCACGCCTGGCCGAGGCGGGCCTCAACAGGATCCACATCGGTATGGAATCCGGCTCGAACGAGGTGCTCGATTTCGTCAAGAAGGGGGCCGACAAGGAGACGCATGTCCTCGCCGGCCAGAAGGTGAAGCGGGCCGGGATCCAGCTGTCCGAGTACTACATGCCCGGCCTGGGCGGAGTCGGTCTCTCCCGGGAGAATGCGCTGGAGACCGCCGACGCCCTCAACCGGATCGATCCCGACTTCATCCGCATCAGGACGCTGGCGGTGCCGGAGCAGGTCGAGCTCTTCAAGGATGTTCAGTCCGGGGCATTCACCCCGCTGGACGATGTGCAGGCGGTGGAGGAGCTGTTGCTGATGATCGACCATCTGGACGGCATCACCAGCACGATAAAGAGCGACCACATCCTGAACCTGTTCCAGGAGGTGGAGGGGGACCTGCCCGGGGACGTGGAGGCCATGACGGCGCCGATCCGGGAGTTCCTCGCCATGTCTCCGGAGGATCAGGTGTTCTACCGGGTGGGCCGGCGCACCGGCATCTTCAACCGGCTCGAGGACCGCAACGATCCGGAGCTGCGTGAGCATGCGCTGAGGGCCTGCCGTTCGTTCCGGGTCACGCCAGAGAATATCGACGAATTCACCGCCGAGATGATCTCGCGGTTCATCTGATTCGAGGAGTGGACGATGACCAGGACCCTAGCATCCCATGATCCGGCGACCGGCGAGTTGATCGGCGAGGTGCCGGTGACGAGCGCGGCGGCCATGAAGGACGTGGTCGCCCGGGCCCATGCGGCGGGCAAGGAATGGCGGCGGAAGCCGATGGCCGAACGTGTGCAGATCCTGGAGAAGGCTTACGCGCAGCTGGAGCCTGAACTCGACGACCTGGCCGAACTGCTCAGCCGGGAGATGGGCAAGGATATCCGTCGCTCCTCGGGCGAGGTCAGCGGCGCTGCCTACGGGGGTGGATACCTGGCCAAGGAAGCCATGGCCGCGCTCCAGAGCACCCGGACATCCCGGGACACCGTGGTGGAGTACCGACCGCTGGGCGTGGTGGCGGTGATCTCCCCCTGGAACTACCCCCTGGCCATGGCCAACAACCTCATGGTGCCCGCCCTGGTGGCCGGCAACGCCGTGGTGTTCAAACCGTCCGAGGAGACGCCCCTGATCGCCCAGGCCATGGTCGACCTCCTGCACCGAGAATTGCCCGACAACCTGTTGCAGATCGTCCACGGCGACGGCGAGCAGGGCCAGGCGCTGGTGGAGAGCGACGTGAATCTCATCGCCTTCACCGGGTCGCAGGCCACGGGCCGCAAGATCATGGCCGCCGCCGCCGGTGGGCTCAAGCGCCTGGTGATGGAGCTGGGCGGCAACGATCCCATGATCGTCATGCACGATGCCAACCTCGAAGCCGCCGCCCGTTTCGCCGTGGCAAGCAGCTTCGAGAACGCGGGGCAGATGTGCATCTCCACCGAGCGGATCTACGTGGACGAGCGGGTCGCCGACCAGTTCGAGCAGTACGTCACCCAGCTTGCCGGCTCCTACGAAGTGGGGTCCTGGGATCAGCCCGGGGTCAACATCGGTCCGATCATCAATGCCCGGCAGCATGAGGCGATCGTCGATCATGTTCGTGACGCGGAGGAGAAGGGCGCCAGGGTCTTGTTGGGAGGATCACGACAGACAGCACCCTACATCCAGCCCACGGTGATCGCCGACATGACCCCCGAGATGCTGATGGAGAAGCAGGAGACCTTCGGACCCGTGGTGGCCATGAGCAAGTACTCGGCCATCGAGGAAGCCATCGACAGGGCCAATGATTCGATCTACGGTCTGGGCGCGGTGGTTTTCGGCGGTGAGCAGGCCGGTGCCGTGGCCGATCAACTGGAGGCCGGGATGATCGGCGTCAACCAGGGAGTCGGAGGATCGGGCAACGCTCCCTGGGTAGGAGCCAAGCAAAGTGGTTTCGGCTTTCATGGATCGCCGGAAGGACACCGACAGTTCGCTCAAATCCGGGTGGTGAGTCGATGAGCCCCAACATTCTGGTCGTCCTGGGGAGTCCGCGCCGCAATGGCAACAGCGCCCTGCTGGCCAGGGAGATCGCCGAAAATGCGGAGGCCGGCGGCGCCGAGGTCGAGACCGTCTTCCTCAACGAGCTGAGCATCAAGCCCTGCCAGGGATGCGACGGCTGCCAGCAACTCGCCACCAGGGAATGCGTGATCGACGACGACATGCGGCCGCTGTACTCGAAGCTCCAGCGAGCGGACACGGTGGTCATCGCGAGTCCCATCTACTGGTTCAATGTTTCCGCCCAGACCAAGATCTTCATCGACCGGCTCTATGCCGTGGGCATCGGGGAGAAGAACATCTTCCGGGGCAAGAACTTCGCGGTCGCCCTCACCTTCGCCGACGAGAACAAGATCGCCTCCGGCGCCGACAACGCCCTGCGGCTGTTCCAGGACATGGGGCGGTATCTCGGGGTCCGCATGCAAGGGATGGTCTACGGCAGCGCCGGTGCGGCCGGGGAGATCAGGCATGATACGGACCTGATGGAGCGGGCCGGCTCGCTGGGTCGGTATCTCGCGACCGTGGGGACAGGGACGTCTAGCTTCGAGTAACGCCCACTGTGGAATTCAGACAGTTCCGCACCCGATGCCGTTGATATGCTATCATGACAGCCCACATTCCCTGGAGGGAGATGTCATGAATCGCATTCTCGTTTTTCTGATGTGTTCACTGACCGTGGCCGTCTGTGTGACTGCCGATCCTGTTGGGCCGATCCTGGATCAAGCATCCTATATCTGCGTGACGGTGCCGGGCGGCTCTTGCCCACCGACCACCTTGGAAATCATCGTCTACTTCGACGAGGACGTCGACCCGGTCACCGCTAGTGACCCCGCCAACTACCTGCTACACCCCGTCGACGATCCCGAGGCCGTCATCGCCGTGCAGGAGATCTTCGGTGTGTGGGATGAGGAGAGCTATCTCTTCCTCGCCGATCTCCCCATCGACATGGATTACCTGTTGACCGTGAGTGGCGTCGAGGACCTGGACGGCAACATGATGGAGCCAGGGCAGACCGCCGTCGTGGTGCCGCTGGAGAACCCCTCTCCCGTTCCCGAGGTCGCCGCCGCCGTGCCGACGATCCTGCCCAATGTGCCGAACCCCTTCAATCCGGTGACCGAGGTGCGGTTCGTGTTGCCCGATGGCATGGGCGACATGGCGGTGAGTGTCCAGGTCCACGATCTGGCTGGGCGGCTGGTTCGGCGGTTGCCGGTGAGTGGGCGGCTGGAGCCAGGTACGCATTCGGTTACCTGGAATGGTGTGGACGACCGTGGCCGGACCGTGGGTTCGGGAACCTATCTCGTGCGGCTGAAGGTCGGGGATTTTGCCGCGGTGCAGAAGGTTACGCTGGCGAAGTAGGCCGACATTCCGGCACTGAATGACAAGCACTTCACTATTCAGCCACCTGAAACCAGGAGCAGTCGTGATGCCCAGACTCATCGCCGGCCCGACGGTCATCGAGGCCGCGGGCAACAAGCCCAAGCTCATCGAGGAATACGCCGGACAAGTGAACTCCGGCCACACCGGCGTCAGCGTGGCGCGCATGAAATCCCCCGGCGGCTGGGTGGAGCCCGGGCAGCGGCCTGAATTCGAGGAGATCACCGTGGTGCTCAAAGGGCAGCTGCGGGTGGAGTTCGAGGGGGGCGTGCTCGATGTCATGGCGGGGCAGGCCGTGGTGTGCAGCCCAGGGGAATGGGTGCGGTACAGTTCGCCGGAGGCTGAGGGGGCGGAGTATCTGGCCGTGTGTTTGCCGGCGTTTTCGCCGGGTTTAGTGCATCGGGATGAGTAGGTTGGCGGTCTAGGGTCTGATCAACGTCGCCAGCTCACCAATAGCCTGGACCGCCTCCCGATCATCCACGACCTCGCCGGCCTCATAAGCCTTGGCCGTGACTGCCTTCATGAAGGTCATCCCCAGCGCCTCACTGGCACGCCTGAACATCTCGATGGTCAGGTCGCAATCCGGAGCGCCCATTCCCGCGACCAGCAGCAGGGCCAGCGATTTCCCCGCCAGCTTTCGGTTCCCATAGTAGGGCCGCAGACGGTCGAGCATCAGCTTCGTCTGGGCGGTGGGACCGTACCAGTAGATGGGAGTGCCGATGACGATCAGGTCCGCAGACTCCAAACGCCCATAGACCTCGTCCATGTCATCGGCGACCACACAGACCTGCTCGCCGGATTTGCAGCCCCGGCAATCGATGCATGGCTGAATGTCACAGTCACCGAGATCGGTCACCGTGATCTCGACCTCGGGCGAATCAAGCTGTCGGCGCAGCAGGTCCACCATGGTCGCCGTGTTGCCGTGCTTGCGTGGGCTGCCCTGCAGGATCGTGATGGTATTCATGGCTCTCCTCGAGGCACGCCCAGGTCAGTGAAACTTCACCCGGGCCAGCTGAATTCGAGTGGCCTCCGAGGGCGAAAGTCCTTCGAACCAGATACGAATATGTTGGCACTGATCGGCCGATCCTGGCCCTTGGTCCGTGATGAGAGTACTGGCATCGATGGGCAGCACATAGCGGCGCCAGGCCGTGCCCTGGAGGTCTTCTATCGGATTGTCCACCGCCACGTCCACATCTGCCATGTCCGTGGCGAGATCCACTATCCAGGAATGGTACATGTTCCGGGTATTGAACCCATTGTCACCATCCAAGTCCTCGGAATCCTTGAGACCGTTGGCGGCCGTGTTGTTGATATTGGGAAAAGGGCAGCCAGTGTCCGACGTCGTGGCGTCGTAAGGCTCACCCACTCGGATGACCTCCCGCTCGGCGATCCAGGCATCCAGCCCCACGTCTTCGGTGTCTTCATCGAAGAGGGCGTCAAGATTGAGATCCTCGGTTTGAAAGGTGTCGTATTGAGGCTCGCCTTCCAGATTGAGAGGCCAGGCAAAGTCCTCGTTCATGGCGCCGACATCCACGTGCATGACGCCCTGACGCTGGTCGGGGTCTTGCTGGAAATCGTTGATCCAGATCTCGAGTTCTGTCACGTCGGCCAGGGAGGGCCATGGCCATGGGTAGCCGGTCATGATTCCGCCCCACGTACCTGCGCCGTCGAGGTCCTCGAGATAGACCTCCAGGGTCGGCACGGTGGCGTCACGGCTCGACCCCTGCAAATCGGGTTCGAGCAGGCTACGGCGGACGCGTTCCTGCGGCGAGTACCAGCCGATTGTTTCCACGCGAGACGGCTCATCGTAACCGACGAGGTGAGGGACGCTGGCCGGGTACCAGTCGGGGCGCTGGAGAGTGACGTCGCCCAGGGCCTCCGGGCTAGTCTCGTGGTATACCCAATGGCGGATGGCGAGGCGGAATTTCGAGTAATGGCGATAGCTTGACGGATTGGTCGTCCAGTCGTAGATCTCCGGCGTCAGATTCTCGGCCAGAAATGTGTCATCCCATTCCCATTCCAGGTCACGCCCGTCGGGGTCGGCATAGTACCTGTAATCGACCTCTGATGAATTGAATGGGAAGGGCATGTCCATGGGGAACCGCACCAAGCCCTGGTTGGAATCGATGATAGATGGATCGTGCACGTCCACCAGACCGTCGGCGATGGTGCCACCATCCGGATCACCACGGTCCAGACCGTGGGTCTGGATGTAGAGGATACCCTGAGTACCGTGGTCGTCAGTCATATCACCCATCAGGTTCTTCTCGATCTTGAGGTCATAGGATGACAGGTCGGTGTTGGTCACGCCCATGCTGTAGATATTGCGCATGACGTACTGGAAGGTGAACTCATCTCGCCCGCTGGGCTTGAGAAGCTTCATGCGGTAGTGGTCTTCGCCGTCAATAGTGATGAGGCGCGGGTCATTTCGATGAGGATCCTCTCCCACCGAGTAGATGACCTGAAAGTTTTCGTCCACAACCTGGTAGGTTACGGCCAGCACATCCTGATCAGCGAGTTGCTGACGAATATCGACGCCGATGAGCCGATTGGTCGTTGGCTCAAACTGAATATGGAAATCGGTGATCTGGCGCCAGATCCAGCCATGCTCCCAGTTGGTTTCCGGAATTTCATCAATGGTGTCGGCATCCCAGGTACCGGTCGAATCGATGGTGGCAGCGACGAATGGGAGATCCCCATCCATGGCCGGACCCGAGTGGACCTTCTGGTAGATCATGATGGAGCTGCGCTTGATGAACTGATTGGCGGTGGTCCGTCCAGGATCATCAGGGATCGACCAGCCGAGGGTCTCGTGGTCCGGATTGCCGTCCCCGTTCCAATCCGCCGGCAGGTCCAGGCGGAAGAAGCGGTTGTTCAGGTACTCATGACTACCGATGTAGGTCGTTTGCCAGCTGCCGTTGGGGACTTCGGGAACCACGGGGTCTCCGTCATCGCTGCATCCGTTCAAGGAGGCGATGACGACGATGAACAGGAGCACGATCAGGTGATGACGCAAAGTAGTAGACATGGACTTCCCCCCGAAACAGCAACCCCGAAGCATTTCTGGCTGTTGTTCCCATGATTGAAATCTGACAGGCGTTGAATTCTCCCCCGCTCCATCTCCTGGTACGAACCAGCGACGAGCACCAGTATCAGGATACGACAATCGCCAGTCAGGATGGAATCTTTTTCCAGATACACCTGTCCGTGACTGATGCTCCAACGAGCCCCACCTTGGCCCATCTCCCCCCAGATGCTACCTTCCCCCCAGCCCCAGCCCACGAGGTACGGACGTGGCCACCGACGCCCCCACCACCGTGATTCGCACCGGCTGCCCCGCCCACAACTGCGGCGGGCGCTGCCTCCTGCGCGCCCATGTGCAGGGCGGCCGAATCATCCGCCTCGAGACCGACGACCGTCCCGAAGATCCCATCGCGAGCCCCCAGCTCCGCGCCTGCACCCGCGGCCGAGCCTACCTCCGCCGCCAGTACCATCCCGACCGCCTCACCACACCACTCCGGCGAACCGGTAATCGCGGCGACGGCGAGTTCAAACCCACCACCTGGGACGAGGCCCTCGAGGAGATGGCCGGCCAGCTCACCCGAGTACGCGACAAGTACGGCCACGGCGCCCTCTTCGTACCTTATGGCACCGGCGGCTACACCCAGCTCACCGGCTCGCAGACCGCCCGCCGCCTGCTCAACTGCTTCGGCGGCCACCTCGACCA
>Ga0070729_10004747_pt1 | contig 14555 bp, 11 predicted proteins | sample tdDd472_FD_66725 | JGI IMG/M metagenome (GOLD analysis project Ga0070729, IMG submission 66725) | Marine sediment microbial communities from the Atlantic coast under amendment with organic carbon and nitrate - tdDd47.2 | ecosystem: Environmental > Aquatic > Marine > Coastal > Sediment | place...
TCCGAGTCGCAGATGCAGCCCGTGCCGGTGCAGCAGCCCGGCAACCCCCGGCAGCTGTCCAGGCAGTCCTGGCATCGGTCGGGCTCGCAGCGGCCGCCGTAGCAGCGCTCGTCGTAGTCACACCGTCCGCAGGTCCCCCCGCAGCCGTCGTTGCCGCACTCGCGCCCGCCGCACTCCGGCGCGCAGCAGAAGCAGACCTCGTCTCCGGTCGAGCCGGCGCCGCACTCCCCGGTGGCGACCCAGCCGTCGGCCGCGCAGATCTCCGAGCAGGACTCGACGGTCCAGATCCTCCCGCCCGAGGGTGCGCTCACGCAGCGCGCGAGGCTCGGGACGTCATCGGGGTAGGCGCACTCCTGCCCGCCGGCGACGCAGGTCGGCTCGAAGGTCGCGCACTCGCATTCGCCGGCGCCGCACCCCAGCGAGACGTTGGTGCCGGCGGCGAGGCACCGGTCGAGGCAGCTCTGCGTGACCTCGACCCCGCTGGCGCAGCCGACCACCTGGTCGGCGCGGCACTCCCGAATCCCGTCGGGCCGCGGGTAGCGCCAGCAGGTCCCCTCCTCGCAGACATCGTCGGTGCAGGCGTTGCCGTCGTCGCAGCCGCCGCAAGAGGTCCCGCAGACGGGGTCGAGCCCGCACTCGCGGCCTCGGCAGTCGGGAACGCATGGCTCCGGCTCCGGCTCGGGCTCGACGCCGCACCGGCTCTCCCCCGGCGCGCAGACCGAGCGCCCATCCGTTGTCGGAGCGCAGGCGAGCCCCGGGGGGCAGTCGCAGTCGTCGGCGCAGAGGTCCGTGCAGATCGCCGGCCTGACCGCGGTGAGGCAGAGCCCCGAGGCGCAGTACAGGTCCGCGGCGCAGGGCGTGCCGACCGGGCTCGTGGCGCCCGCGCCGTTGGTGCAGGCGACCGCGAGCGTCAACGCGAGGATCGTGGGGATGGCTCGCATGGCTCAGTCCACGTCCAGGGTGATCTCATAGGGCATCGAGGACGACCGGGACGCGCCGTCGTCGGCGTAGCTGACGCCGAGGAAGTACTCGCCCGCCGGCACGCTCACCGAGAAGGACTCGGGCGACGCCGTCCCGTTGGCGACGGCCATCAGGGCGAGGTCGTCGGCCCGGAACAGGAAGAGATCGAGGTCGTAGCCGCTGAAGGTCGCGGTGGCCGAGACGGTGGAGGTCGCGGCCACCGGGATGAAGAAGAGGTCCTCGATGAAGTCCCGGAAGCCGCTGTCGTAAGTCATGAAGACGGTGCCGTTGCGCACCCCGGAGTCCGCGGCGGTGCGGGCGGCGAGGTCATCGTCCTGGTAGGTCCGACCGATCAGGGTGGTGGCGCCGGTCGAGGCGACGCAGGCCTCGCGGTTGCTGTCGACGGTGGCGTAGTTGATCTCCGTCTCCGGCTCGGTGAACCGGTAGCCCGCGCCGGCCGCGTAGCTCCCGTTCACGCCTGGGTCCCCGTCCGCCCCGTAGTCGAGGCCGATCCCGCCTCGACCACCGAGGACCTTCATGCAGGCGCCACGCGAGCGGACCACCGGCGCCTCGAACCGGATCGCGCCGCCGTCGCCCCCGTCGCAGCCGTTCGCCGCCGTCGTGGTGAAGCGGTTGTTGGAGCCCGACCCGCCGTGCGCGAAGATCCCCCCCGTCTGCCGAAGGTTGATCGAGGCGGCCCGCACCAGCACGTCGCCGCCGTCGCCGCCGTAGCAGCTCCTGCACGAGGAGCTCGATGTGGTCCGCTCCCCGTAACCGCCGGCCACGTCGATCGCACCGTCGATCACCGCCGCTCCGGTCACGAGCAGCGAGAGGTTCGGCCCGTTGCGCCGGAGGGTCGAGCAGATCGGGTAGACCACGTCGATCGCCCCCGAGGCCGCGATCCTGAGCTCCTCGGCCTCGATGGTCACCGAGCGCTCCGAGGACGGGATCTCGAGCCGCCCCGAGATCACCAGGCGCCCGAAGTCGAGCGTCGGGCGGATCGCACGGAGGTCAGCGAGCGTGCCGCCCGCGAAGTCCACCTCGTCGAGGTCGCAGCGGATGCCGCCGCAGGTCTCGTGCTCTCCGCACACCCCGCAGACCCCGCCGCAGCCGTCGCCCCCGCACTCGTGCGCCACGAGCATCGTGAGCCCCGAGGATCCGGGGAACGACGAGACGCAGCGCGGCGTGCAGCTCCCCGCGTCGACCGACGAGCCCGGCCCCGCGTCCGTCGAGGCGCCGGGGCCAGCGTCCGCGCCCGGCCCCGCGTCGACTCCGATCCCCACGCCCGCGTCGGCCCGTGGGAGCGGGCGCGCGCCGCCGTCCTCGCCCCACCGCGCTCCTGCGTCGCTCTCCTCCCCGGCCCCCCCGCCATCCTCCGAGAACGCGGGCCGCGCCGCGTCGTCGGTCCCGGCGACAGCGTCGTCGCACCCTCCGAACGCCAGCGCCCCGAGCACCATGCAGGTCCACGTCTTCGTATCCACTGGTTCCTCCTCCGACCTTCCCGGCCCGTCGTGGAGGCAGAGAGCGCGGCGGGGAGATGTGAACGAAAATGAAAGAAAGAGCGCGGTCCCCGACTCCGCGGCCCGCCCTCCGAAGACGCCGGAGTCCTCAGTCGATGGCTGAGCTCACCAGCAGCCGTCGCAGGGGCCGGAGCCGAGCCACGACGCGCGGTCCACACGAACGTACTCAAGAGACGCTGAGCTCAGCCCGCCCGCGGTGGCGCCTCGCGTACGCACGAAGGCGCCGTGATAGACGTTCGGCGGGCTCCCTCCCCCGGGCCGGTCGACGAGCGTGTCGACGTTCCCGCCGGCGCGCGCGCAGGAAGGCCGTGCCGGCCCTCGATTCGGCGAGGGAGGGTTCACATCCGTGGAGGCGCGTCTCAACCCCACCGACATGACGACGCTCCCCCTCTTCGCCGACCGCTACGCTCTCCGTCGGGCCGCCCTCTTGATCTTCCTCTCGTCGGGCCTCGCCCTCTTCGGCGGCGTATCCCGCGCGTCGGCGCAGGGCGACGCGGGCGCCGCGGCCCCCGGCGATCCGTGCCGCGGCGCGTGCGGCGCGGGGACGGTCTGCGCGCGCGCTGCGTTCGGGCGGTACGCCTGCGTCGCCGCGACGGCCGTCGCGACGGCCGTCGCGCCCGCCACCGAGGCAGCCACGGCGCCGACCGCTGCGGACTACCCGAGGACCTCGACCAGGAGCAGATCGACCGCCGCACGGCCCGATCGCCAAGCCGACGGCGGGCTCAGCCTCGGCTTCCTCGCCGGCGGCGGCTACACCTTCGCGCACATGCCGCTCGACACCGCGGGGGGCGACGGCCCCCGCAACGGGGTCAGCGCCCAGAGCCACCTCGGTTGGATGGGTGGCGTCTTCGACCTGCACTACGGCTTCTCCGAGCACGCCTACCTGGGCTTCACGCTCGACGCGGCGCGCGTGGTGAACAGCGACGACAGCTCCGGCACGGCGATGATCGCCTCCTTCGGACCGAGCCTGCTCCTCCGACCCGCCCGACCGTTCTATGTGGGCGTGGACGTGCTCCTCCGATACACGAGCTTCGACGACCTCGCGACGTCCTTCACGGGGGCCACCACCGGCCCGGATCTCGATCCCGGGATGGACGTGGAGCACGCGGTGGGCATGGCCTTCCGGCTGCGGCTGGGCTTCGTCATCTCGGTCACCGACCTCTTCGCGATCACCCCAGAGCTGCGCTTCGACGCGGCGCCCTTCGCCTTCGCGATGGAGGGCGCGGACGCCACCGACCACCTCGTCGGCGGCGTCGACGGAGACGCGTCGGAGCTCATCACGGTGTCGGGCGGGCTCGTCCTCGGCGCGCGGCTGTTCCTCTGACGCGGCGTCACCCTCTCAACGTGCGCCACGGACCGCCGCGCCGGACGCGTGGCCGCGGCGCGCCCCACCTCCCACGACCTCGGCGGCGAGGGCCGCCACCTCTGGTTCACGATGGAGCACAGCCAGACGAACGCGGCCGCCGTGGCCCCGGCCTCGGCGTCATGCGCGGGATCGACCTCCGCTACGTATTCGGCAACACGCCGCTGCCGTTCACGCGGCCAAGTGCTGGGGGAGCGCAACGTCACCGAGAGTATGCAAAGCTATTGGACGCGCTTCGGCGCGACCGGGGATCCCGGTGGCGAAGGTGCGGGGGCGTGGCCGGTCTTCGACGCGACGGAGCGCTACCTCGAGATCGCGGAGCCGCTGGCCGCACGAACCGAACCGCACCGCGCGGTCTGCGAGGCGCTCTCGGCCACGCTCGCGCCCTGATCCACGGCGGCTAGCAGGAACGGGGGCGGCCCTCGGCCGTCGCGCGGCAGAACCGAGCGCTCGTAGAAGTCCGCGAGCTCGGGAGGGTCGTCGGCGTCGGCGGGGCGGCCGCCTTCTTCGTCGCGATCCCACAGGCCTCGGTGACGAGGTGCTCCTCGGTTCGGTAGGCGATGCGTTGGGTGATCCGCTCGAGCTCGTCGGCGGTGGGGGTGGAGATGGCATGAAAGCGCAGCGCGCCGTCGGGCTGCTCGGTCCAGACGCCGTCGGGGACCAGCGTGTGGAAGTGGACGTTGAGATTCAGGGCGCTACCGAATCGTTGCCCGACCGCCGGGCCGCTGAACCGAGCTCGCCGCCCCGCGTCGCTGAGCTCGCGCGTCAGCGCGCGAGGCTCCAGGCGGCGACCTCGCTTCGAGCGGCTACCCCTCGCTTTCGGCGTCCTCGGCCACCTTCTTGGCGACCTCGCGCAGCGTGGGCACCAGCATCTTGCGGCGCATCAGGACGACGAGGCGCTCGGACAGGGTGACCGCCGCCTCGGTGAGCGCGGGGAGCTGCTCCGGCTCGACGTGGGGCACCACGCCGACGCGGAACAGCTCGAGCTCGAGCGCGACGAGCGCGCGCAGGGCCTTGGCGTAGTCGGCGAGGATGTTCACCGGGAGCATGGTCTCGCTGAGCCCGGCGCGGCGCGCGGCGCCGAGGACGCGGAGGATCTCGACGTCGTCGCCGCCGTAGGTCTCGGCGTCGTGGCCCTCGAGGGGCTTCACCACGCCGAGGTCGCGGAGCATGTCGAGCTGCTCGGGGATCACGCCGAGCGCGAGCAGCTCGTCCTTGGTCTGCTCGCTGCCGGACGTCTGCTGCAGCACGCGCGCGATCGTCGCGGCGACGGCCTCGTCGGCGTCGTCGGCGCCGAGCTCGGTCTCGTCGAGCACGTCCTTGATGACCTTCAAGGGCAGAAAGCGCGTGCGCTGCAGCTCCTTGATGCGCTGGATCCGGTCGACCAGCGCCGGGTCGTAGTACGCCATGTTCCGGCTCGTGCGCAGGGGCTCGGGGAGCAACCCTTCCCGCACGTAGTGCTTGATGGTGGCCGCCGGCACGCCCGACATCCTGGCGAGCACGGACACCTTGACCAACCCATCGGCCTCGTCCATCGGCCTCGCAGGATAGTGCATCGGCTCAGTCGTCCGCGAGGACGAGGTCGATCGTGAGCGTCTGACCCGCCTCGAGGTCGATCCGATCCGTATAGATCTCGAGGTCCTCGTCGCCCGGGATGGTGGGCGAATCGCGGCCCACGTCGAAGACCGCGCCGACGAAGTACGACCCCGGCCGGATCCGCGTCAGCTCGTAGCCGAACGGGAACGACGGATCGTCGGACGGCACGAAGTCCGAGGGCGGCCCCATCGGCTGCGACGGGTTGGCCTCGTCCCAGTCGAAGACGCCGACGAGCAGCGAGCCGTCGGCGGCGCCGTCGTAGCTCACCTCGCCGACCACGCTCGCGCGCATCGAGGCGCCCGCGTCGGGCTCGGGCATCATCGTCGAGCTGCCGTCGCCGTCACAGCCCGCGAGCCACGCGGCGACCATCAGCAGCCAGGTTCGCTCGTTCACGTTCTCCTCCACGCCGCGGTCGCGCACGGCTCACCGGTCCCGGAAGAACAGGCCGCGCGCGGTCGCGCCCATGACCTGCTCGATCTGATCGACCGAGTAGCCGGCCTCCTGCATCCCCGCGACGATCTCGTTCACGTACCGCCGCACGAAGCCGCTGAACTGCGGGCCGTCGGTGGCGAACATGGTCTGCTCCACGAGCCCGCGCTCGAGCACCTCCGGCAGCACCCACGCGTACTGTGGCTCGCTCGCGTCCACCAGCTCGCCCGCCTCGTCGATCAGCAGCGGCCGACCGAGGGCGCTGAGCTCGAGGAAGACGTTGTCGTGCCGCTCGGCGAGCTCGAGCGCGTGCAGCACCGATCGGGCGTCGCCCTGGCCGACGTGCGAGAGCACGAAGTCCACGCGGTCCACCCCGCGGGTGCCGTCGTACGCCTCGATCACCGCCTCGAGCCCCGACGGGTCGTAGTACTCGGGCTCGGTCTGCGAGCCGGGGAACGGCGAGAACCCCGTGTGCAGCAGCACCGGCACGCCCTGCCGCGACGCGACGTCGTAGACGCCGAGGAACTCGGGGTCGTCGAACGTCACCGCCTGGTGCGCGTGCGCGAGCTTGATCCCCGAGATGCGCGTGGGGTGCGCCTCGATCCACGACTCGAGGTGGGTGAGGTTGTCCTCGCTCCAGTCGTCGAACCGGATGCTCACCAACCCGCGGGCCCAGCCGTCGTCGTTGTCGGGCGCGCAGAGCATCTCGTCGAGCGCCGCGTTCTCGAGGTAGCCCGTCGTGAACTGCGTGTAGACGGCGAGCAGCAGCACGTGATCGACGCCGCCCCAGTCCGTCTGCGCGCGGATGCCGATGTGCGGCGACCACGGATCGAGCAGCCGGTCGATCAGCGCCGGCGCGTAGAGCCGCGCGAACGGCGGCAGCCCCTGCGCGATGAACCCGCGCCCGTTCTCCGGGATGCGCCCGAACGTGCTCGGGTGCAGGTGCGGGTCGATGACCTCGATGGTCCTTCCGTCCACGGTGATCTCCGCCTGCGCCACCGACGGCGACAGGAGGATGAGACCCGCGATCAGCAGCCTTCTCATCGGTCCACTCCGACCATCGGCGGCACGTCGGGCCGCCGCTCGTAGGGGGGCAGCACCGCGACGCGGAAGACGGTGTCTCCGTCGTACTCGACGCTGATGCCATGGGGGTAGTAGTCGATCGACTCGATCGAGTCGGGCGCGGGGCCGAGCGCGGCCTCGACCTCGGCGCGGGTCGCCCCGGGCAACGCGGGCCCGGCGTAGTCGCCGGCGGTGCCCAGGCCGATCCCGATGATGCGCGAGTCGTCGGTCAGCGCGTCGGCCTCGGGCGAGGTGAACACCACCTCGACGTCGCCCTCGAAGCGCGCGAACCCGATGCGCGAGTCGACGAGCGCGCCGGTCGGCTCGCCGAGCACCTCGACGACCTGCACGTAGGTCATGTCGAGCGTGACGTCACCGAGGCGCTCGCCGGGGACCAGCTGCGGTCCCGCCGGCGCCTCGGGGCTCGCGCACCCGAGCGCGCCCAGCGCGACCAGCGACAGGAGCGCGCGCATCAGGACGCCGGCGTGTACGGGCTCGGGCAGGTCCCCGAGGCGCTGCAGATGCCGTAGGTCACGTCGAGCACGCCGCCGGTCGGCGGCGAGCACGCGACGCAGGTCTCGCCGCCGGCGCAGTCCGCGCTCGAGTGGCAAAGCTGGTTGTCACCGCTCGGGCAGCTCCCGCCGTCGCGGCAGAACGCGCCGTTCATCGGGTCGAACATGCCGAAGTGCACGCAGCACGACTGGCCGCTCCCGCAGTCCTCCGGGCCGTCGCACGTGCCCGCCGCGCTGAGCGAGCCGCCACACCCGTCCGAGCCCGTGCACATCGCACCGGACAGGCCGACGCAGCAGACCTGCGGGCTCATGCAGCTCGGCCCCTCGCCGCAGCCGACGTAGCCGGCGCGGGGATCGGAGCCCGCGGTGCTCATGCCGCCGCCCGGGCCCGCGTCCATCCCGCCGCCGCCGGGGCCGGCGTCCGTGCCGCCGCCGCCCGGACCCGCGTCCGCCCCCGGGACGCCGGGACCGGCGTCGTTAGGGGTGGCGGCGTCGACGCCGAGTGGGGGCCCGGCGTCGACACCGCCCGTGCCAGCGTCCGATCCGGGTGGGGTAGGCCCCGAATCGAAACCAGCGCGTATGTCGCTCTCGCACGCGACCAGGGATGGGATGAGGCCGAGGACGAGCATCGACACAGTCAGGTTCTTCATTCTGCGCTCCGGTCGGTGGTGACGAGGCCGTCGAAGCAGGCGCTCGCGTCCGGCGCGAGGCCGTCGGCCTCCGGCACCAGCGCCTCGCGCAGCGTCGCGGTCGTGTAGTGGCGAATGACCGGCCAGGCGTCCTCCGCGGGGAGGTCGTCCGGGCCGCAACCGTCGGTCGCCAGGGTGACGACCAGGTCCGAGATCTCGAGCCCCGCGTCCATCGCGATCTGGAGCACCCCGCCGCGCTCGCGGCCGATGACGCAGATGTCGCTGAACGCGAGGTGCCCAGCGCCGTCGATCGACGCGTAGCGGGCGAGCTCGTTCTCGCTCTCTTCGAACGTGCGGGCGACGGTCTCGGGGACCGCGATCGCGTCGTTGCCGCCGCCGAGCAGCAGCCCCGGGACGCGGGCGTTCGGCGCGGCGATCGAGGCGTGCACGACCCAGGCCCGCGCCCCGAAGTCCTCATCGTCGACGAGCGCGGCGACCGCCCCGCCGCCGGCGCTGTGACCCACCACGGCCACGCGCGAGTCGTCGACCCACGGCTCGGCCGCGAGCGCCTCGCGCGCGGCGCGGATCTGGGGGATCGCCTCGTCGCTCAGCGCCGCGTTGGACAGCACCGCGTCGAGGTTCCGCTCGGCGTGCTCGGGCGCGGCCACGACCATGCCCCACGTCGCGAGGTGCGCGGTGACGAACGACGACTGCTGACGGAACCCGCCGAGCCCGTGGCTGAAGAAGACGAGCGGGAACGAGCCGTCGGCCACCGGCGCGTCGCGCCTCGCCATCGTCTCGAAGGTGGTCGGCTCGTCGGCGCCGATCTCCGCGCGCATCGACTCGGGGAGCGCGTCCCGCATGTCGTAGACGTCGTTGGGCATGCCTTCGGCCGACTCCGCGGCCGGGTACCAGACCTCGACGAGCACTCCGTCGACGTCGAGCGTGCGGACGCCGGCCACGTACGGGCCGGGCTCGGCGTACGGGTCGCACGGCGCGTCCGTCGGGCTCATGGAGCTCGTGCAGCCGACCAGCCACAGCGCCCCAAAAGTCGTAAGTGCCACTTTCAGCATGTTGGAAGTCGCACTTCTCACATGGCTCGTAGACCGGCAAGCCTGGGTCGTGAGCGGGCTCACGAGCGAGCGGGGTGGACGCGCCTGCCGGCGGTCGTGCGGCGATCGCTCTATGAGACCGAGATCACTCGAGTTATCCGGTCCGGGGAGAAGGGCCGGGCAGGCGCAGGCGCAAGGGGCAGGCGCAAGGGGGCAGACGGCTTTCAGCCGTCTGCCTGGACGAGCGCGGAGTGAGCCCGGACGGCGCGCAGGTAGCTCTCGCGCCGGGCCGGGTCCTCGATGCGATCGGCGCGCTCGAGGACGCGCGCCCGACCCCGCGCCCGCGCGGCGTCGGCCTCGTCGTCGCGCCCCGCCGCGCGCAGGGCGTCCGCGTGAACGCGATCGACGAGCGCGTCGTCGGCCTCGAGGGCGCCCAGCGCGTCGCGCTGCGCGACCGCCTCCTCGGCGCGCGCGAGGGCCGCCTCGTGGCGGCCGGCGAGGAGGTGGATGTCGGCGAGGACGGCGGTGATCCGCGCCCGGACGTGGGGGTGCTGCGACCCGTCGGCGAGAGCGCGCTCGGCCTCGACGCGGGCGCGCGCGTCGTCCCCCAGCTGGGCGTGCGCGAGCGCGAGGTACGCGCGCGCTTGCGCGCCGGCGCGCAGATCCCCCATCGCCGTGAACGACTCCACCGCCTCGGGCAGCAGCGTCGCCGCCTCCGCCGGCTCGCCCTGCTCGAGCGCGGCGTGCCCGATCCCGAAGGGCGCGTACGCCACGGCCATCGCGTTGCCGACCCGCTCGCCGGCGGCCTTGGCGGCCGCGAGCGCCTCGCGCGCCTCGTCCCACGCGCCGAGGAGCAGCAGCGCCGTCCCGACGTTGGCGAGCTGACGGCAGCGCGCTTGCAGATCGCCGCTCTGCCCATGCGCCTCGGCGGAGCGCTGGCAGTGGCGGAGGTACGCGCCGAGGTCGCCGCGCCGCAGCGCACGGTACGACTCGAGCATCTCGCGCCACCCGATCGCCATCGGCTGGTCGGCGACCGGCGCGATCACCCGGTCGAGGCGAGACAACAGCGTCTGAACGCCCGCCTCCTGCTCCACGAAGAACGCCCCGAACGCCGCGCGGCAGAGCGCGGTCACCCCCGCCATCGGCTCGGTCGGGTCGGGCGCCGCGACCATCGCCGCCACGGTCTCGAGCACGGCGTCGCGGTCGCCGAGCCGCCCGAGCGCCTCGACGCGGTACCCGGCCGCGGTCCACCAGTCCTCCGACTCCCCCGCGGCCCGCGCGAGCACCTCGGCGGCCGCGTCCGCGACCTCGCGGTACGCCCCGGTCGCGTTGAACGCCGCCGTGCGCAGGCGGTCCAGGTGAGCTCGCGCCGCCGGGTCGGTCACGCGGGGGCGCGCGTGCGCCGCGTGCGCGAGCGCGCCCGCGACGTCCCCGCGGGCCAGCGCGGCCTCCGAAGCGTCGACGAAGCGGACCGCGGCGGCGTCGAGCTCGCCCCCCGCCTCGAGGTGTCGCGCGAGCACCAGCGCGCTCGGCTCGCCGGCCCGCTCGAGCCACGCCGCCGCGAGGCGGTGCCCGAGCGCGCGGTCGTCCGGCTCGAGCATGCTCGCGGCGGCCTGGCGGATGAGCGCGTGCGCGAACCGCAGCTCGGTCTCGCCGTCGTAGGCCGGCTCGCGCACCGGCACGACGAGCTCGCGGCTCGTCAGCGCCTCGAGGAGGTGCGCGATCTCGTCGGGCGGGACCCGACCGCCCAGCAGGTGCGCGACGCCACGGACCCAGAACCGCTCGCCGAACACCGCGGCCGCGCGCAGCACCTGCCGCGCCTGCGCGTCGAGCGCCTCGAGCCGCGCCTGGAGCATCGCGATCACGGTGTCGGAGCTGCCGAGGGCCTCTCCGCGAGCCGCCGCGCGCACGAGCTCCTCGAGGTACAGGGGGTTGCCGGCGCTGCGATCCACGATGCGGGCGACGTCGTCGTCGCTCGCGTCGGGCAGCGCCTCGGCGACGAAGGCCCGACACGCGCGCGGCCGCAGCGGCGCGAGGCCGATCCGCTGCACGCCGCGCGCGGCCCACAGATCGGGGAAGCGCTCGTCCACCTCCGGGCGCGCGGTCGCGACGACGAGCAGCGGCCGCTCGGCCGCCACGCGGAGCGCGCCGTCGAGCAGCGCGACGCTCGCTCCGTCGCTCCACTGCAGGTCGTCGAGCGAGAGCACGAGCGGCCCCCGCGAGGCCGCCGCGACGATCCACTCCTCGAACGCGCGGCGGAGCTGCTCGCGCATGATCGCGGGGTCCATGCGCGCCGCCGCGAGCCGGGGCTCCTCGCCGTCGACGGGCCAGCCCGCGAGCTCGGCGAGGAACGCCGCGGTCACCGCCGCGTCGGCGCCGTCGAGCTCCGCGGCCAGCGCTCGGGGCCCGTCCGCCGCGGCCCGCAGCAGCGTGCGGATGGTGCCCAGCGGCGCGCCCATCGCGCCCTCTTCGTGAAACGCGCGGATCACCCGGGCCTCGCCCGCGACCGACGACTCGAGCTCCTCGATCAGCCGCGACTTGCCGATCCCGGGCTCACCGATCACGAGCACGCACGCCGCGAGCTCGTCCTCGACCGTCGCCTCGTACGCGTTGGTGAGCGCGCCTCGCTCGCGGCGGCGCCCGACGATGCCGGACACCCGCGCCGCCCCGCTCCGCGCGCGCCCGCGCAGCCAGGCCCCGTCGGCGTCGCGCGCGACGTCGAACGCGTCGACCAGCAGGCCGTGCGTGATCGGATCGATCGCGATCGCCGCGCCCGAGGACGCCTGCGCGAGCAGGCCGTCGGCGATGTCGAGCACCTCTCCCGACGCGAGGCGGCCGTCGAGCGAGCCCGGACCGGTCGCGACCACGATCGACATGTCGGAGAGCTCGTCGCGCAGCGCCAGCGCGCGCTCTGCCGCGCGCGCGGCCCGCGCTCGCGCGGTCGACGCCCCCGAGAACGACGCGATCAGGGCTCCACCCATCACGCGGTACAGCTCCTCGCCGGGCCGGGGCGTCTCGTCGCGCACGGTAACGGGCACCAGCGTCACGTCGCTCTGGGGGGCCCGGGCCTCGCCGCGCGACGGGATCGCGAGCACCAGGCTCACGAGGCGTCGCTCCTCGGTGCTGAGCGCGGGCGCGCCCACGTCGCTCACGCGCGGCCGATCGTCGGTCCCGGGGTCGACCGAGGCGAGGCGCTCGCGGACCGTCGCCGCGTCGGCGGGTCGGTCGTCGGGCTCGCGCGCCATCATCTGCGCGACGAGCGCGTCGAGCGCCGGGTCGATGTCGGGGCGTCGCGCGGTGAGGCGAGGCGGCTCGGAGGCGAGGATCTTGGCGAGCACCGCGAACGGATCCGCGGCCACGTACGGGGGCGCGCCGGTGAGGCACTCGAAGAGCACGCACCCGAGCGCGAACAGGTCGGCCCGCCCGTCGGCGCGGTCGGCGGCGCGCGCCTGCTCCGGCGCCATGTAGCCGGGGGTCCCCAGCGGGGCGCCGGCCCAGGTGAGCGGCGCGCCCAGGTGAGCGCGCGCGATCCCGAAGTCGAGCAGGCACGCGCGCGCCGCGTCGTCGTCGACGAGCCACAGGTTGCTCGGCTTGATATCGCGGTGGACCACGCCGACGCCGTGCGCGGCCTCGAGCCCCGACAGGACGCGCCGCGCCAGCGCGAGCGTCTCGGCGATGGTGAGCCCGCGGCGGCTCAGCCGCTCGCGCAGGTCCACGCCGTCGAGCCACTCCATCGCGAGGTAGGGCCCGCCGTCGGCGAGCGTGCCGTGCGCGACGAGCCGGACCACCGCCGGGTGGTCGAGCTCGGCGAGCACCCTCCCCTCGCGGAGGAACCGATCCACGTCCGACTCGCGCTGCGTGACCTTCAGCGCGACCGGCCGGTCGGTCCGGCGGTCGTGCGCGCGGTAGACGACGCCCATCCCGCCGCGCCCGGCCACCTCGAGCAGCTCGAACCGCTCGTCGACGATCGCTCCGGGCGAGAGTGCGTCCATGCTCCGTCGCTTCGCTCAGGTGTGGAGGTGGCCGTCGAAGGCCGACGCGACGCTGCGCACGTCGAGGAACTCGCCGCCGGCGAGCGCCCTGGAGCGCGGGTGGCTGTCGGTGACGACGACCTTCTCGAACAAGCCCGAGTCCTCGAGCCGCTTCAGCGCGTCGCCGGGGAACAGGCCGTGGGTCGCGATCGCGAAGATCCGGACCGCGCCCGCGTCGCGGTACGCCATCGCCGCTTTGCGCAGCGAGCCGCCCGTGCGGATCATGTCGTCGTAGATCACGACCGTGCGCCCCTCGACCTGCGCCGAGGTCGACAGCACCTCGGTCTCGGTCCCCGAGATGCGCCGCTTGAAGATGAACGCGGCGGTCACGTCGAGCTCGTTGGCGAGCGACTCCACCCACTTCGCGCGGCCCGCGTCGGTGCACGCCATCACGAAGTCGACGCCGGCGAGCTCGCGCGCCGCCCGCTTGATGATCGCCTTCGCGTACACGTGGAACGCGCGGATCTCGCCTTCGAAGTAGTGCGGGATGCCCTCGCTGTGCAGGTCGAGCAGGAGCATCCGGTTGCCGTACGACGCGGGCGGGATCGACGAGAGCAGCCGCGCCCGCGCCTTGGCGGTGACGACCTCGCCGGTGCGGATCGCGCGCTCCATCGTCGAGTACCCGAAGTACGGCACCACCAGCGTCAGCCGGCGCGCGCCGCCGGTGACGAGCCCGGTCGCGAGGTCGTACAGCTCGAGCGTCGCCGAGTCCGAGTGCGTCCCCCCGACGAGCGCGACCTCGCGCCCGTCGACCTCCTCGTGGATCTGGAACATCCGCTCGCCGTCGGGGAAGTCCGTGCGCGCGATCGTCCCGGCCACGCGCCCCTCCCCGAGCAGCGCGTCGCGCAGGTACGCGTAGTCCCCGGTGGAGTAGAGCAGCACCTCGTCGGCCATCGGCGGATGCTAACCCGACGATCCTCGCCGCGCGTGGCACGCTGCACATATGAGGACGTTCTCGGCGCTGCTGTTCGCTTCGACCCTCACCGCCTGCGCGGCGGGCCACCCGGGCGAGACCCCCCGCCACGGCGACGGAGGCACACCCGACGCGGGCGCCCCCGTCGAGGACGCCGGTCCCCCCGAGGACGCGGGGAGCGTTACCGACGCGGGCGGCGCGGACGCCGGCGCCCCGACCGACGCGGGCGGCGCGAGAGACGCGGGCGGGCTGGACGCGGGGCCGCCGCTCGGGCCCTGCGGCGCGGAGCCGTGCGGCCTGTGGGTGCTCCGAGACGACGGCGCCTCCTGGGCCCCCTCCCCGATCGGGAGCGGCGCGTTCGCCCCCGCGGCGCCGATCGAGGCCGCCTTCGACGTCGAGTCGCTGGGCATCGCCTACGTCCTGACGGCGACCACCTATCACGTGCTGCGGCTGTCCGATCGCGCGTGGACGTCGGCGGGGACGCGCGA
>Ga0070729_10004753_pt1 | contig 14545 bp, 17 predicted proteins | sample tdDd472_FD_66725 | JGI IMG/M metagenome (GOLD analysis project Ga0070729, IMG submission 66725) | Marine sediment microbial communities from the Atlantic coast under amendment with organic carbon and nitrate - tdDd47.2 | ecosystem: Environmental > Aquatic > Marine > Coastal > Sediment | place...
CCGCCCGGGCCGGCGGCGCGCCCGGCGCCGCCGGCCCGTTGCCGCGGGGTCGGTCCGCTACTTCTTCAGCCGGTCGTACTCGGCGGCGACCCGTTTGACGAAATCCGGGTTCATCTTCATCTTCGCTACCAGATCGTCCTGGTCCTTCATCAGGATTTGCCGCCATTTCTCGGATTCGGCGGCGGGCGGCGTCACGATCTTCAGCCCGTGCTCGATCAGGGTGTCGCGCGCCTTGTCCTGGGCCGCCGCGGTCGCCTCGCGGGCGCCGTCGATGGTGTCGGTCCAGGCGTCCTTGACCGCCTTCTGCAAGGCGGGCGAGAGCTTGTTCCAGAAGGCGTCGCTGACCATCGGCACATAGGCGGCGTAGAAATGATGGTCCTCGAAGGCGTATTTGACGCCCGCGTCCCACATCTTGGCGCTGACCAGGCTCTCGTTGCTGCTGACGAAGGCGTCGACCGTGCCTTGGCTGAGCGCCAGCGGCAGGTCGGTCCAGGGGATGCGGACCGGGGTCGCGCCCAGGGCGTTGACCCGGGCCACCAGCAGCGATCCGCCCGGCGCGCGGACCTTCAGCCCGGCGATGTCGTCATGCTTGTTGATCGGGACCTTCATCGAATAGGTATTGGCGAAGCCCATGGTCAGCCAATTGCCCAGGACCTGGGATCGGGTCTTGGCGGCCAGCTTCGGGTTGACCTCGTCGGCGACGACCCCGTCGAGAAGCTTGTAGGCGGTCTGGCGATCGATGCCGAAGAAGACCGGCAGCATGGTCACCACCGATTCCGGCACCATGCCGCCCAGGAACCAGAAGCCGGGCACCGCCATCTCGACCGCGCCCTGGCGCAACGCCTTGGCCACGTCCCTGTCCCGGTAGAGCTGGCCGGAATCGAAGATCTTGACCTCCAACTCGCCCTTGGCCCGTTCGTTCAGGACCTCGACGAATTGGCGCAGCGCCTTGTTGCGGGTATGGGCGGGGCCGGTGTCCAGCGAGATCCGCATCTTCAGGGGCGCGGCGTCGGGCGCCGACGGCGCCGCCATGGCGACCGCGGCGACGGTCGCGATCGCCGCGAAGAGCTTCTTGAACATTATACCCCTCCCCTATTTATGGTCGTTAAAACGTTTCATCGGCGATGCTAGTGACGGGGCCCGATCCTGTCAACGCGGCCCGTTGATGCGGCGGGTCGATCCGTGGTGGAGGCGGCGGGGGCCGCCGGGCGTCAGGCGGCGGCGCGGGGATGGCCGCAGGAGCCGCGCAGGATCAGCTCGGTGGGCAGCAGGATTCGCCGCGGCTTCTTCGGCCTGCCGCCTTCCAGCCGGTCGAGCAGCAGCTTGGCGCCGACCGTCCCGACGCTGCCGAAATCCTTGCGGATGACCGAGATCGCCGGGGTCGCGAACTCGGCGAGGTCGGATTCGCAGCCATTGATCAGCGAGATGTCGTCGGGGATGCGCAGCCCGGCCTGGCCGATCGCCTTCAACACGCCGGGCAGCATCAAGGTGCCGCCGGCGATCAGCGCCGTCGGCGGCCGGTCGAGGGCCAGCATCCCGCTGACATTGCGATAGGCGGATTCGACCGAGAAATCGTCGCAGACCACCAGCGCCGGGTCCGGCGTCGCGCCGGCGGCGGCGACGGCGTCCTCGAACCCGGCCAGGGACTCGCGGGCCGGATGGACCGCCAGATTGCCGGCCAGCAGCCCGATCCGGCGATGGCCCAGATCCAGCAGGTAGGTCGTCGCCTGGGCGACGCCGCCGCGATGGTCGATGAACACCGAATCGGTATCCAGCTCCATCTTGCGGTCGAACAGGACGATGGGGACGTTGATCCGTTGCAGGACGCGCAGCAGCACCGGGTCCTTTTCGTCGCAGACGGTCAGCAGCAGCCCGTCCATCCGCCGTTGCTCGAACAGCTCCAGCACCATCCGCTCATGGGCGAGCGAATCGTTGCTGCTGGAAATCATCATGGCGTAGCCGGCCTCGTTCAGCAGGGCCTCGGCCTCCTTGACGAAGGCCGCCATCATCGGAAAGGTCAGGTTGCGCACGACACAGCCGATGGTCCGCGTCGCGTTGGTGCGCATGCTCTGGGCGATGGCGTTGGGCCGGTAGCCCAGGCGCCGGATCGCGTCGACGACCCGCGCATGGATCTCGGGGCTGACCGATTCATGGCCGTTCAGCACCCGCGAGACCGTGCCCAGCGACACCGCCGCCGCCTTGGCGACATCGCGGATGGTCGGCTTGCCGCGCGCCATGTCGGGTTTCGTCGCCGCGCTCTCGCCAGGGCTCAGGCGGCGAACTCGGCGCGGAGCCGGTCGCTGTCGGCGCCCAGCGCCGGCACCGCGCCCGCCGGCGTGTCCTCGCCCGCCACCCGCAGCGCCGGGGCGACGATCCGCAGCGGCCCGGCCTCGGTATCGATCTCGACCCGGCGCAGGGCCGGATGGTTGGGCATGTCGGGCAGCTCGTTCAGCGACCCGAAGGCGATGGCGCCTTCGCGCAGCCGCGCCATCACCGTGTCCCGGTCCAGGCCGGCGAAGATCGATTCGATCTCGGCGTTCAGGGTCTCGCGATTCTCGGTCCGCGCCGGGTTGTCCTTGTATTCGGGGCGGTCGGTCATCTCGGGGCGTTGCAGGACCGTCTCGCAGAAGCGCCCCCATTCGCGCTGGTTCTGGATCGCGATCACCAGCTTGCTGCCGTCGCCGATGCGGAAGGCGCCGTAGGGCGCGATCAGCGAATGGCTGAAGCCGGTGCGCGGCGCGACCTTGCCGGTCAGCTCGTAGACCGCGAGGAACACGGTCATCCAATCGGTCATGCTGCCGAACAGCGACACCGCCAGGCTCGCCCCCTCGCCGGTCCGCCAGCGCGCGATCAGGGCTTGCAGGATGCCGGCATAGGCGTTGGTCGCGCAGGTCAGATCGCAGACCGACAGGCCGCAGCGGCCGGGCGCCTCGGGCTCGCCCGACACCGCCGCCATGCCGCTTTCCGCCTGCACCAGCAGGTCGTAGGCGCGCATGTCCTCGTAGGCGCCGCCCTCGCCATAGCCGCTGATGTCGCAGGTGATCAGCCGCGGATTGCGGGCCCGCAGCGCCTCGGCCCCGAATCCGGCCCGCGCCGCGGCGCCGGGCGCCAGGTTCTGGATGAACACGTCGGCCTCGTCCAGGATGCGGTGCAGCAGCGCCGCGTCGTCCGCGTCCTTGATGTCCAGGACCAGGGATTCCTTGCCCCGGTTCAGCCAGGCGAAGAAGGCGCTGGAGCCGTTGTGATGATCGTCATAGGCGCGGGCGAAATCGCCGCCGGGGCGTTCCACCTTGATCACCCGGGCGCCGGCCTCGGCCAGCCGGGTGGCGCAGAAGGGCGCCGCCACCGCCTGGCCCATCTCGACCACCAGAATCCCCTCGAGGGCGTTGTTCAGCACCGCGTTCCTCCCCTGTCCACGCGCCTTGGGCGCGCCCGCTTGAATCGTTTCAGGAACCTAACAGCGCCGCCCCACTGCGACAAGCCGGGGGCGGGAGGATGGAAAGGCGGCGGTCCCGAGGAGCCGCCGCCGTCGGGCCTGTTCGCCGGCGAATGTCAGCGTTGCGGGGCGGCGCGCCGGCGCGCCAGGCCCAGGCCGGCGAGGCCGATCCCGAACAGCGCCAGGCTGGCGGGTTCGGGCACGTCCGCGACCAGCCGCCCGACCTCGAATTCGGCGACGCTGATCCAGCCCTGCTCGTCCCGGCCGCCGCTCACGTCCGAGCGGCCGCCCCCGTAGCCCACCAGCCGAATGCCGGTGATCCCGCTTTGCGGGGTGAACGTAAAGGTGATCGGGGTGGCGATGCGGCCGATGAAGTTCGTCGCCACGAAGGGCTGCACGATCGAGAGGTAATCCTCGGTCGCGGCGACGTCGGTCCAGCTGGCGCCGGAATCGAAGGATACCTGGACGGTGGGCGCCGCGATGTCGGCGGCGTCGGCGGCGTCGGCCGCGGCGGTGTTGGTCGGCGGCGACGACGTATTGGTCGAATGGGTGTCGCCCGTCGAAGTGCCGAACCAGCCGCCGTCGAAATAGACGAACTGATGCAGCCGAACGGCCGCGATGTCGGAAACCGCGCCGCCCCATACCACGCCGACGAAGTCCAGCGGCGCGGTGTTGTTGCCGGCGCCGGAAACCTCGGTGCCGCTGTAGGTGTCGGCGCGGGTCGCGAGGTTGCCGTCGATCGCGTTGACGCCCGGGAAGCTGGGATGGGTGTACAGGGTTCCGGCCAGCGATGAATCCGTGCTGGTGATGTAGCCCAGCCGGGCCGAGCCGCCGGTCGCGGCGTCGAAAATGAGCCCGGCGCGCGCCGGGCCGGCGGCGGCGATCACGCCGAGCGCCAGGGCGGCGGCGCACCAAACGGAAGCGAGAGAGCGGCGTTGAACGGTCCGGATCATGCGTCTTTCCTTTCGTCCGTCCTGGAGGAAAATTTCAAATCTTGTTCGGTCGGGCGCCCCGCCTGGTGCGGGCATACCGCCGCGCCAGGCCCAAACCGGCGAGACCGATTCCGAGCAGCGCCAGGCTGGCGGGTTCGGGCACCGGGTCCGGCGGCAGGGGCTCGCCGGCGATGAAGGTGTCGTAACCGTCCAGTTCCTGGATGCGGGGGCCGACGGCGGACGCGCTCGACCAGGGCGCCTGGGTGAACTCGGCGCGGAAATACTGGGCGTCGATGGCGGACACATTGACCGACAGGTCCAGCCCGCCCGGGCCGTAAGCGAAACCCGCGCCGGTGTCGTAAACGGTCGTCCAGGGGCCGCCGGCGACCGCGCTTGCCAGCAGGGTGAAGCGGTCGAACGCGCGCCGGTCCATCCCCTCGTTGTAAGCGTGCAGGCTGAAGCTCCGCAGGGTGATCGCGCCGGGCGTGTGCCATTCGACCGAATGGACATAGCCCGCCGGCACGCTGCCGCCGCCGAAGCCCGGGCTGATGTAATCCTTGAACAGGGTGTTGCCGGCCTCGACGGTGCCGTAGGCGCCGCCGAACATGTTGCGGACGTCGGACCGGTAGCCGGCCGAATAATAGAGGGCGCCGGTGGTGGCGTCGACGGCGCCGCCCTGGCTCAGATCCCACAGGTCCGACGACGATATCGGGATCGCTGCTGCCATCCTCGGCAGGGCCAGGCCCGCCAGAAGAACCAAGATTGCCGCCGCGCGCGTCATTGCGAATTCCCCTAAAGACCGAATCGACTGTCGCTGGACCACTATCAAGCAATTTTCATGCCAAGGCCCAACCCCCTGCTTTTCAAGGGCTTTGTTGGGTGTCGCGATTTGGCGCGGCCGGAACTGTAAAAATTACCGACACCGACTCGCCGGCCACCGGCCGGACGACGGCCCTTCCGGCCGATTTTGTCGGGATGAATGGTGCCCCCGGGGAGACTCGAACTCCCACGTCCTTGCGGACAACAGATTTTGAGTCTGCCGCGTCTACCAATTCCGCCACAGGGGCACTGCCGGGGTCCGGCAGGGGCAGCGAATCATAGCGGCGCGGGGCGGCGGGTCAACTGGCGTTTCGGAGGGGGCGGCATTTCGGAGAGGGCGCGGTTGGGGGCCGCGATTGTCAGCCGGGGCCGGCGCTGGTAAACCGGCCGGGGCGCGGGCGCGCGGGGCGCCGGCGCCGATCGGTTCGGAGGCTCCATGATTCGCCGGCTGTACGATTGGACCATGTCGCTGGCCGGCCACCGCCGGGCCGAGCCGGGGCTGGCGCTGGTCTCCTTCCTGGAAAGCTCGGTCTTTCCGATCCCGCCCGACGTGATGCTGATCCCGATGGTGCTGGCGCGCCGCCACCGGGCCTGGATCATCGCCGGCATCTGCACCGTCGCCTCGGTCGCCGGCGGGCTGGCCGGCTACGCCATCGGGCTGTGGCTGTTCGAGGGGCTGGGCCGGCCGATCCTGGACTTCTACGGCGCCCTGGAGAAGTTCGCCGACTTCCAGGGCCGCTACAACGAATGGGGCGCCTGGATCGTCCTCGGCGCCGGGCTGACCCCCTTCCCCTTCAAGGTCATCACCATCGCCAGCGGCGTGACCGGGCTGGACCTCGCGACCTTCCTGGTCGCCTCGGTGGTCGCCCGGGGGCTGCGCTTCTATGTGGTGGCGGGGCTGCTGTGGGCCTACGGTCCGCCGATCCGGACCTTCATCGAGGCCCATCTGGCGAAGCTCGCGACCCTGTTCTTCGTTCTGCTGCTGGGCGGGTTCGTCGCCCTGCGCTACGTCTTCTAGGGAGAGGGGAAGCGCCTCGTGCATACCGTCGTCGCCGCGCTCCTGATCCTCGCCAGCGCCGGGCTGATCGGCGGCGCGCTCGCCTTCCAGTACGGCTTCGGCATCCTCCCCTGCGAGATGTGCCATTGGCAGCGCTGGCCCCATTTCGCGGTCATCGCCCTGGCCGGCTTCGCGCTGGCGCCGCGCATGCCGCCGTCGGTCGGGCGGGTTTTCGTCTATCTCTGCGCCGTCGCCTATGCGGTGACCGCCGGCCTCGCCCTCTATCATGTGGGCGTCGAGCAGGGCCTGTTCGCCGGCACCGAGGCCTGCGTCGGTCCCCAGGCGGCGGGCACCGGCATCGCCGCCCAGCGCGAGGCCCTGCTGCGCACCCCCACCGTGCGCTGCGACGAGGTGGCCTGGTCCCTGTTCGGGATCTCGCTCGCCGGCTGGAACTTCCTGTTCTCGGCGGGGCTGGCCGGCTTCTGCGTCTGGGCCGGGCGCAAGCGCGTCCTGTGGCACGGCCCGGCGACCCGCGCCCATACCGGGCGCGGGGACGGCACCGACCTGCTATAGTCGGCGCCGGGAGAGAGAGCGATGACCGAGACCGAGCCGCCGCCCGCCGACCCCGCCGGCCCCCGGACGACCGGGGAGGACCGCCTGCCCGGCGATCCGACGGTGACCGAGACGCTGGCCCGGATGATCCGGGTCGACCATGCCGGCGAGTATGGCGCGGTGCGCATCTATGAAGGCCAGCTCGCGGTGCTGGGCGACAGCCCGGCCGCACCGGCGATCCGCGAGATGGCGGCGCAGGAGCGCGACCATCTGGCCAGGTTCGACGCCCTGGTCAACGACCGCCGGGTGCGGCCGACGGCGCTGACGCCGGTCTGGCATCTGGGCGGTTATCTGCTGGGGGCGGCGACGGCGCTGATGGGCGAGAAGGCGGCGATGGCCTGCACCGTCGCGGTCGAGGAGGTGATCGACGACCATTACGCGGAACAGGCCGCGCGGCTGGGCGCGGACGAGGCCGAGCTGAAGGAAACCATCGAGGCGTTCCGCGCCGACGAGCTTGCCCATCGCGACACCGGCCTCGCCCATGGCGCCCTGGACGCGCCGGGCTACGACATCCTGTCGGGGGCGGTCAAGACCGCCTCGCGCGTCGCCATCTGGCTGTCGACGCGGATCTAGGGAGGGGCGCCGTCAGGCGCTCTCCAGCTCGCTGTCCCAATAGAGGAAGTCGCGCCAGCTTTCATGCAGGAAGTTGGGCGGAAAGCGCCGCCCGTTGGCGTTCAGCCGGTGGGTGGTCGGCCGAACGGGCTTGGCGCGCGGGATCGTCCCCGGCAGCTCGCCCGGCAGGCGGTTGGCCTTGCGCAGATTGCAGCTCGAGCAGGCGGTGACCACGTTTTCCCAATTCGTCCGGCCGCCGCGCGATTTCGGCAGCACATGGTCGAAGGTCAGCTCGCTGGACGGGCCGTGCCAGCCGCAATATTGGCAGGTGAAGCGGTCGCGCAGGAACAGGTTGAAGCGGGTGAAGGCGGGCCAGCGGGACTGGGGCACATAGTCGCGCAGCGAGATGACGCTGGGCAGGCGCATCTGGAAGCTCGGCGAATGCACGGCCCGGTCATATTCGGAGACGACGTTGACCCGCTCCAGGAAGACCGCCTTGATGGCTTCCTGCCAGGGCCAAAGGGAGAGGGGGAAGTAGCTCAACGGCCGGAAATCGGCGTTGAGTACCAAGGCCGGAAAACTGTCCAGGGCCGCCGCCAAGGAAGGCACCTCTCACCGTTTCTAGGCTGGCTCTTTGTACCGGCAGGCGTGGCCGCTGGCAAAAGAAAAGACCGTGACGGTCGCGGGCCCGGGCCGACCTCGGCGCCGCCCGTCCGATAAAATAACCGTGACCCGGCGGGCGCGGGGCTTGTCGGGCGGGCGGGCGCCACTCTTTCGGGGCCGGGAACGACAACGGCAACGGCAACGACCGGGGAGGCGGGCATGACGGCGATGGCGGCGAAGCTCAAATCGGGAGGCACCTTTCCCGAATTCGACCTGCCCCTGGCGGGCGGCGGCACGGTCCGCCTCGGCGGCGCCGGACGCTGGCAGGTGGTCGTCGTCTATCGCGGCCGGCATTGCCCGATCTGCAAGACCTATCTGAAGACCCTGGAGGAATTGCGGCCGGGCTTCGCCGACGCCGGCGCCGAGATCGTCGCGGTCTCCGCCGACCCCCGGGAGAAGGCCGACGCCGACAAGGCGGAGCTGGGGGTGGGTTTTCCCGTCGCCTATGGGCTGACGCCGGACCGGATGCGGGGGCTGGGGCTCTATATCTCCACCCCGCGCTCGCCCGAGGAGACCGACCGCCCCTTCGCCGAGCCGGCGCTGTTCCTGGTCAACCCCAAGGGCGAGACCCAGGTCGTCGATATCTCGAACGCGCCCTTCGCGCGGCCGGATCTGGCCAGCATCCTCTCGGGCGTGAAACTGATCCGGAAGCGCGACTACCCGATCCGCGGCACCGCCGAGTAAGGGCCGACGCCCGGACGCGCGGCTCAGCCGGGGCCGTCGGGGCGCCCGGCGAGCCCCATGATCGTGACCAGCGCCGTCGCGCACAAGGTCTCGCCGCCGTCTTCCGCCAGCGCGACCACGTCCGAGCGGCAGACCGTCAGGGTCCGCCCGGCGCGCACGACCTCGCCCCGCGCCGACAGAGCCGCGCCGCCGCCGGGGCGCAGCAGGTTCAGCTTGAACTCGACGGTCAGAACGCCGGCGTCCGCCGGCAGTAGCGAACAGGCGGCGAAGTCCGAGGCGTTGTCCGCGAGGGTCGCGATCACGCCGCCATGGAACAGGCCGTGCTGCTGGGTCAGCTCGGGCCGTCGGGGCAGGCGAATCTCGCAACGCCCGGGCTCGATCCGCGCCAACTCGGCGCCGATGAAGCCCATGAAGCCCTGCGCCGCGAACTCGGCGCGCACCCGCGCCGCGTAATCCGGGTTGGCGAGGGTGAAGGCCGGGCGTTCGGCGTCAGTCATCGGCTTTCATGTCGGCGTCGGCGCGATCGCCGGTGGGCGTCAGGCTGGAAACCAGGAAGCGCGCCCCCAGCGCCAGCCCGTCGCCGTCGATGCCATGGCCGAGGCCAGGGCAGACATGGGAGTCGACCGACAGCCCGACCGCTTCCAGCCCGGCGACCGCGTCGGCCAGCGAGGCGACCGGCACCATGGGGTCGGCGTCGCCATGGACCAGGAATACCGGCGGCCGGACGGCGATCTCGTCGGCCAGCACCTCGGCGCCGATCAGCCGCCCGGAATAGCCGAGGACGGCGGCGCAGGGACGGGCGCGGCGCAGCGCCACATGCAGCGCCATCATCGTTCCCTGGGAGAAGCCGACCAGGGCGAGGGCGTCGTCGGTCAGGCCATGGGCGGCGAGCTGGTCGTCGATGAAGGCATCGAGGATCGGCGCCGCCATCCGGGTTCCCGCCAGCATGGTCGCCGGCTGGCGGTCGGTCAGGCCGAACCATTGCCGGCCGTAGGGCGCCATCTCGCAGGGGAAGGGCGCGTCGGGCGAGACGAAGGCCGCGTCGGGCAGGACTTGCGCCAGATGCGGCGCCAGCCCGATCAGGTCGTTGCCGTCGGCGCCATAGCCATGGAGCAGGATCACCAGCCGCCGCGCCGGGCCGCCATTGGCGGGCGGGTGGCTCGGCCCGGTGAGGGCGAAGAAATCCGGCATCGGCGGCTCCTTATGCGTCGGTGGCCGCGCGCGGCGGCGGCGCTCCCCGCCGCTGTGATACCTTATCGGCATGAGCGACGCCACTCCGCGCGCGGCCGGTCCCCAGGTCACCCGGTTCGCGCCCAGCCCGACCGGATTGTTGCATCTGGGCCATGCCTATTCGGCCCTGTTCGCGGCCCGCGCCGCCGCCGGCGGCCGGTTCCTGCTGCGGATCGAGGATATCGACAGCGGCCGCTGCCGGCCCCAATTCGAGGAAGCGATCTTCGAGGATTTGCGCTGGCTGGGCCTCGATTGGGAGACCCCGGTGCGCCGCCAGTCCCGCCATATGGCCGACTATGCGCGGGCGCTGGACCGGCTGCGGTCGGAGGGGCTGCTTTATCCCTGCTTTTGCAGTCGCGCCGAGATCCGGGCCGAGATCGCGCGCGCCGGCGGCGCCCCGCACGGCCCGTTCGGCGCCCCCTATCCCGGCATCTGCCGGCGGCTGAGCCCCGAGGAGCGCGACCGGCGCCGGAACCGGGGCGACTCCTTCGCCCTGCGCCTGGACATGGCGGCCGCCGTCGCCCGCGCCGGGCCGATGGACTGGACCGACCGCGCGCGGGGCCGGATCCGCGCCCGGCCCGAGGCGGCGGGCGACGTGGTGCTGGCGCGCAAGGACGTGCCTGTCAGCTATCATCTGGCGGTGACCGTCGACGACCATCTCCAGGGCGTCACCCTGGTGACGCGCGGCGAGGATCTGTTCGACGCCACCCATATCCATCGCCTGCTCCAGGCGCTGCTCGGCCTGGATCGGCCGGCCTACCACCATCACCCGCTGATCCGGGACGAAGACGACAAGCGGCTCGCCAAGCGCGACAGGGCGCGCAGCCTGCGCGCCTTGCGCGCCGCCGGGCATGGTCCCGACGCGGTACGGCGGATGATCGGGTTCGACGACTAGATGCTCAGCCATGCAGGCCGGCGACGATCTCCAGATAGTCGGGCATGTCCGGGGCGATGACGCCATGGCGGATCAGGAAATCGATCACGGTCAGGTTGCAGTTGGGCTTGAAGTCGGCGGTCTCGCGCACCCGGGCGGCGACCTCCTCGATCGGCCATAGCTCGAAGCGCGCGATCTCGCCGTCGCGGGGGACGGGGACGAAATCCGCCGGCAGGTCCAAGTCGAAATTGAACAGCCGGTCGGGCTTCAGCCCCATCTCGACCTCCATGCGGTAGGAGACGGCGCCCACCGGCCGCGCCGTCGCGGCCAGTTCGGCCGGAACCGACGCCTCTTCCCAGCATTCCTTGATCAGATTCTCCATCAGGCCGAGGCCGATGGGCTGGCCGCCGGCGACCATATTGTCGAGCATGCCGGGGAAGGTGGGCTTGTCCGGCGACCGGAAGGCGACCCACATGTCGATCCCGTTGTCGGTCCGGACGATCCCGTTCAGATGCACGCCATAGGCGGGTATGCCGAAAAAGGGAACCGCGGCCCGCTCCATCCGCATCAGCGCCGGGCCGGAGAAGGACTCGGCGACCGGATAGGCCTCGTCCCGCCAGCCGGTGACGATGCCATCCTCGGCCAGGCGGCGCAGCACCGCGTCGACCGCCCGCGAGCGGGACTCGAAATCGGCCAGCGCCGGGTCGAGCGCAACCTTGTCCGCGCCGAGACGGAAAACGTCGCGATGGGCGCGCAACATCTCGGCAAAATCGCGATGGACTTGGCCGACGGCGCTTCCGGCGACCTCGAAGGTCAGATACCGGGCGGGGTCGAACCGGTTGCAGGCCGCGATTCGGTCGAGATAGCCCATGGATGCAATCCGTCGGGACGGCGGTGTCGTTCGGTCCGCAAGGACGCCGTGCCGTCGAGGCCGCCAGGGGAGCTGGTAGGCGCAGAAGGATTCGAACCTCCGACCCCCGCCGTGTAAAAGCGGTGCTCTTCCGCTGAGCTATGCGCCTGTCGGAGGGCGCAGTCTTGTCAAATCCCGGCCACCGGTCAAGGCCGATCTGGGGCCGGGGCGGGTTAATACGAAAGGGTAAAAAACTCTGATTTCGAGGCGATTTATTCGGTATTCGGGACAATTTCATTGCGCAAGAAATTGATTTCCTTGGCGCCGCCGCTATCATTTTTCGCTTGGGGGCTCTGGCGGAGGGACACGGACAGGTTGTCGCGTGCCTTCGCCGAACGAGGAGCGGATCGTGGGGCGCGCATGAATGCGGACGTCCCACGGACCGGGCGGCGTATATGACGGCAAGTGGGCGGCACCGGTTCGGGCCCTCCCGACGAATTGCGCTATGCGCCCTTCTGGCGTTGGCATCGCCGCTTGCGGCCGTTGCCATGCCGGTCGTGTCGACCGAACCCGGAACCTGGGCGGCGGCGCCTTCCGCCGGGTTGGCGCCGACCGTCGACGGCTTGCCGATCCCTGGGCGGAGTCCGTTGGGCGCCGTCCTGTCCGGCGCCTTGGGCGCGCCCGATGCCGTCGGCGCGTCCGACTTCGTCCTCCCGGCCGATGTCGGCGCGCGCCGTTCCCTGGATTCGGTGCGGATCGAGGCGGATCGGATCTTCGCTACGACGCCGATCGGACAGTCGGACGCCGCCAGCGCCCAGCAGAAGACGCGGGCGCGCGATCTCATCCGGCTTTTCCTCAACATCTCCCGCTTCCAGGGGGGCGCGGCGGACGGCGTCGGGCCCGGCGATGCCGAGGCCGCCTTCGCCGGTTTCGCGACTCCCGGCCTCGGGGACGCCGACGCGGCGGGGACCGGCGAGCGCGCAACCGCCGACGCGATCGGGACGGATAGCGAAACGGTCCTCGACGCGGCGCTGGACGCCGCCCTGGACCGCGACACGATCGGGCTGATCAGCCGGGTCTTTCGCCCGACGATCGAGCCGACGGGACTGGTCAGCCTCTCGGTCGCGGGGCTGGGAAATTTCATTTTCCTGTTGTCGGACGCCCGGGACAGCATCCGCATCGTCGACGCGGATACGGGCAAGACCGTAGCCTCCTACAGCGGGCCCGGCGGCGGCGAGCCAAGCGGCGTCGGTCGGTCCCGGGCGCCGACCCCGGACCCTCAGCCGGCGCGCGGCCGCGGCCGCGGCGTTCCGTTGAGCCAGTTCCTGGCCGAGGTATGGGCGACGGCCATTGATGTCGCGACCGAGCCCCTGGTGATTCTCGCGGCGATCCTCGCGGTGATCATGTGGGTGCTGTGGACCTTGCGCGCGCGCGAGGAATAGAGACGCCGCCGCTCCCGGTCTCGCCTTTTGGAGTCTTGCCGCCCATCGCGACCGGCCATCGGCCGGAACGCCGATTTACGCCTCTTTAAGCATGGGCGCGCAAGATGGGCGTCCCCCGGCCGCGCCGCCACCCTTTCCGGCGCGTCGCCGGCCGGGCGATGGAGCAAGAGCGGACATGCGCAATCGACCCCGAACCGACGCCGCAGGGCGCGCCGACCGGACCCCGTTTTGGGTCGGCGCCATCGTTGCCGCCGCCGCCCTGGTCATGGTCCTGACCTACAGCCAATTGCGTTTCGCCAAGGAATTCCCGATCCCCGCCCAGGGCGGCGACGGTTTGCGGGCCGCACGGTCCGCCGATCCGATACGCCGCCTCGGCCCCGACGAATTGAAGCGTCTGTCCGCGACGGCGCCGGCCGCCGGACCGTCGCGGTCGGACTTGGACGCCGACTCCGGCCTACGGTGACGCGCGCCGGCGGGCGCTACTTCGTCGCCGGCCCCAGCTTTTCCAGAAGCGCGCGCGCATAGGCGATGGGCACGGCGAAGGTGATCCCGCTCGGGTCCGAGAGGACTTTCTCCTTGGTCTCCTTGACGAAGACGCTGCTGATGATGCCGTAGACCTCGCCGGTTTCCGGGTCGTAGAGCGGGCTGCCGCTGTTGCCGGGATAGGCGGTGGCGTCCAGCTGGAAGACGGTGAAGGGCCGGCGCAGCCGCTTGATCATCGTCGGGTCCAGATGCTTGGGCTTGACCGGCGGGATCGCGATGGGCGTGCGGGCCGAGATGATGCCCCGATGGCTCACCGGATAGAGCCCGAGCACGGCACCGATCGGAAAGCCGGTAAAGGCGATCTCCTGGCCCTCGGCGACCTTGGCGTCGTCGCCGATGGGAAGCGCCGGTAAGGGCGCGCCCGTCTGGCGCAGGATCGCCACGTCATGGGCGGGGTCGCTCGCGATCACCTCGACCCGGCGGATCTCGGCGGTCTTGCCCGTGCCGACCAGGATGGCGTGATACTCCTTGCCGTTGCGGGCCATGCGCAGGTCGACCACATGGTGGTTGGTCACGACCAGGGACCCGTCGCCGACGACGAAGCCGGTTCCCAGAAGCCGGGTCGGCGGGCGCCGGATCTCGTGAAAGGTGCCGACCCCGACGACGCTGCGCTTGACCAGCTTGATCGTCTCGCTCAACGAGGCGGCGCCGGCCGGCGCCGACCAACCGGCGAGGACGCAGATCGCGGCCGTCAGAAGGGCCAGAAAAACCGCGAGCGGGCGGAGCGTTCTTGGTCGCGTCATCGGTTTTGTTCCGAGGCAGGGCCGCCGGCGACGGCGGGAATCGGCGCCGCCGGGCCGGAATCCCGCGTCGAGCCATGGGTGCGGCGCAGGAAGGACTCGAACATCAACAGCGCCCACAGGGCGGCGCTATGTTCGCGCGCCCCCGACTGATGCTGATCGACCAGGGTG
>Ga0070729_10004755_pt1 | contig 14541 bp, 14 predicted proteins | sample tdDd472_FD_66725 | JGI IMG/M metagenome (GOLD analysis project Ga0070729, IMG submission 66725) | Marine sediment microbial communities from the Atlantic coast under amendment with organic carbon and nitrate - tdDd47.2 | ecosystem: Environmental > Aquatic > Marine > Coastal > Sediment | place...
CTGCACAACCCATTTCTCAGCGCCTTCTTTTAAAGGTTGTGCCGAGTGTTTCGAGAGTTCATTGACGCTGCCGTCGTTCAGATAATTACGCCAGATAATGGCGCGGCAAAACCTGGGTTTCGAAACAATGCCAAGGTTAGTAAAGATGGTCTCGCCACCATTATCGTCGCCAACTTCATTCAAATAGACGAGTACCGTGTATTGACGGTCGCCGTTGAAGCTCGGGAAAGCATCCATATGCTCTTTGAAGTAATCGCCGTTGTCGTAATAAGTAACAGGGAAGCTTTCCGCATGGTCTACCGGAACGCCTAGCAACATGGCCGCACGTTCGACAAAGCGATATGCCAGCGGGTCTTTGTCGAATAGGTCATAGACACCCGCATCAGCGGATTTGCGATGAGTGTTGTAGACCAGCCCGTCAGTATCGGGGTTTACAACCGTGCTCGGTTGCAGGCGGCCGCGTGCCTTGTCGATAAGGTATAGGGCCTCTTCCTCAGTGCAGAAGTTATCGACGGCGATTACGCCCGTGGCGGCAAGCCGGTGGATAGAAAAACCGTCCGGCAGAATATCGAAGCGCGGTGGCGGAATCGGTTTCTGCAGAGCATCGGGAATATAGTAGCCGCGCTTATACCAAGCCTTAAGAAATCGGTTTTTAAGTCGTCGTAGCAACATGCTGTCTCTTGCACTGTTTTGTCTGTCTGTGCGGGTGGCGCACGTGGTTGAGTTTAGCAGCCATGCAGGCTGCAACAACTATAAATACGACGTAATCCCGACTATGCGGAATCTGTTGCAGGGTGGGTGTCGGCCAGCAGTACCTGCTCGACAAACTGCCGTACAAGCCGGTTGGAGTCGGGGGTTTCCTGCGTCTCTGCCAGAACCCTGTCCAAATGCCCGTCGTCGGCGGTGTAGTTGGCCTTGAAAATCGTTAGTCGTTCGACGAGCGTGGCGCGATCAAGTTCAGGATGAAATTGAAACGCCCAGAAAGGCTTGTCTTTCACTTTAAACGCATGCGGGCATGCATCGGTGTAGGCGAGTAACTCGCAGGCGTCCGGCAGCTGCGGTGCCCGTTCTTTATGCACCGAGATTGCGCGGAACCCGTCCGGTGTGTTTTTGAACACAGGGTCTTGAGCGGCCTGTTCGGTTAGTCGAATCGCCGGCGAGCCCATTTCATAATCACTGGCATCACGCACTATTTCGCCACCGAGCGCCAGTACCGCCAACTGAAACCCGAAACACGATGCGAACACCGGAATAGACTGCGCTACGCAATGTTGTAACAAGCCGATACCCGGGAGTACGAACGGATAATTTTCCGGCTCAAGAACACTGGCTTCGCTGGCGCCGCCGACAAACAACGCGTCATAGCCTTCCAACACTTCCGGCCCGAAGTCCGGAATATCAAAGACGTTAAGCACGTCGAGTTGGTGAGCTTCGAGGCCGCTGTAGAGCAGGAAACTGTCACGCTCTTCCTGACGGACGCGGGCCTGATCGCGTATCTGCATGAGCAATACACGGGGATGTGGGTGTGCAGCGTGAGTCATCGGGAAATTCTTTACCAAGCAGTGCTATTCCGCCAGCATTTTAACGTGCAGCGGGATGTGTGGGCGGGTCGATTGGGGTAATCTAGTCAATCACCAACCCGTCGCCTATACGGAGATAACGAAGAATGAAGAAATTACTGATGCTTTTGGCTGTGAGCGGTTTTGTGGCGTCCGGTCAGGGGTTGGCGCAGAGCGGTGACCTGGTGCAGGTTACAGATATCGAAAACCTTGCGCCTTACTTTGAGCGCGAAGATCTCGACTTTGGTGATTATTCATCGGTACTCATTGCACCGCTGAGCGTCGCTGACGCCCGGGTATTGCCGCCGCCCTGGGTTACCGGGAAGGATGCGAGTCCCAAAAAATGGAAACTTACTGCCAGCGACGTTAAATGGCTGCGGGAAAGTTACCAGAGTGCTATGCGCGAACAGATCAGTGGCGACGGCGGTTACCCGATAGTAGAGCAACCGGAAGAGGGCACGCTTATCATCCGTGTAGAACTGGTGTCGTTGATGCCGTTTGCACGCAAAGGCGAGCGCGTAGAGACTCAGGGCTTCGGCGTAATTGTTGCGCAGGTGCAGTTGCGCGACGGTATGAGCGGCGATTTGCTGGCTATCTATGAAGGCCCGCAGCGTGTTGGCACCGAGTTTCAGGCGAACACCCGGTTGAATGCCGAGAACCGGCTTATCGAAATATTCACGATCTGGGGCAAACGTCTGCGCAACTATATGGAAGCCGAAAGCTAGCGCCGGGCCGGCTAGCCGGAATGAATAGGTATAGCTGATGATTAGAGCACTTTATTTGTTGCCTTTGCTGGCACTGCTGGGTAAGCCCGTGTTGGCAGCGGAAGAGGCGTTGACGGTATACAAGTCGCCGACCTGCGGCTGCTGCATCGTGTGGATATCTCACCTTGAAGAATACGGGTTTACGGCCACTGTGAACCATCCGGATGATTTCAATTCGGTCAAGAAGAAGTTGGGTATTACCTCGCGCACTGCATCCTGCCATACGGCTGTTTCAGAGCAGGGCTATGTGTTCGAGGGTCATGTTCCGGCGCGTTATATTGAGGCGTTTCTTGCTAAGCCGCCTACAAACGCCATAGGTTTGTCGGTGCCGGCGATGCCGGTTGGCTCGCCCGGTATGGAGGCCGGTGATCGTTTTCAGCCTTACGATGTGCTGCAATTAAACGACGATGGCTCGACCAGTATTTATGCGAGCGTCAAAACTTTGCAGCAGCAATACGAATAGCCGCCAAATTTCAGACTAGTGTCAGACTCAGTTCCAGTAAAAAAGCCCCCGTTAGGGGGCTTTTTTACTGGAACATGCTTACGGTTTATCGCTTACCGGGCGTAACGGGGTACAACGTGTTCGCCGATCATCTTCAGGCCGTCCATAGGGTCGTCGAACAAACGAATAGACAGTTCGGTTAGGCCGCTCTTGGCGAAGTTATCGAAGCGCTCCAGTTCTGCCTCGATATTAGTCATGTTACCGGTGGAGGCCATGCCTTTAACAAGTCTTTCCGACAGGTCATCAGAAATGTTGTCGATGACACCGCTTCGGGTCCAGTAGGCTTTCATGAAGTTCAGGAAGTTTTCGACAACCAGTTCGACTTCGTCTTCGTCCTTACAGAACGGGCTAATTTCATCTTTGTTACGTGCAGCAATTGCGCCTCGCCAGATTAGCTCGCGCCGTGCCTCATACATGGCGGTATCGAGATCTTCCTTGATGTGCCATGCCCAGAAGTTGCCGACACGGAAGTCCTCGGGCTTGTCGTCACGCTTAGCCCAGCCCTTTTCAAGGTTCTCCATTACTTCCGGCATCATCTCGACGGTAAAGTCACTAACCTGGATGCCATCAGCGACGCGACCGCCCATGCGCACCATCATCGGGCCGCTGCAGCAGCCGTAGATCAGGGGTTGTGGTGCGGTAGCCCATGAATGTTGAAACGGGCGGGTGACCTGAAATATATCTCCGTCGTACGAGAACACCATTTCGCCGCTAGCGGCTTGTTTCAGTATTTCGATGCCTTCGCGAACTCCGGTAACGCGACGTTCGGGGTAGCGATTCAACATGACCGGATCTTTGAACGGCCAGGGTTCTTCCTGGTTCGGGCTGACCTTCCAGCCGATAGCGCCGAGTACCCCGCCACCGCCGCTGACCGCAATCATGGCACGGCCGTTCGACATTTCGTTCAATGTGAGCAGCGTATTCGCCATCTTCAACGGATGCAGTTCCCATGGGCTGACAGCTAATGCACCGAGTTTGATTCTGGAAGTGGCAGCAGCAGCCGGCGCCATTGTCAGAAACGCGTCATAGTTCTGGTGATAATTGGACGACCACATCGCCCGAACACCCAGTTTCTCGGCTTCAACCGAAAGTTCGGTGAACTGTGCCGGCGAGACGTCGGCCTCCAGAATAATGTCTATATCCATTGAGTCGTTTCCTGCTGTCCTGAATTGTATGCGCGGCCTGAGTCTGCTGCGGCCTATCTGTTCGGCCTCTCTGTTCGGCCTATTTGTGGCGGCAAAGAATACCAGTATTCTTCGGGCTTTTAAGCTGTGGTTTGACGCAATAGCCGTCGATATGGCGAGTCGAGTAATGGACGGCGCAGCAGTCACAGCGTAGCCTAAGCTGCAGCGACAGCATTAGCCGGGTAAATAAGGAGTGAAAAATGCGATTACTGATAGGTGCAGTTTGTGTGGCTCTGGTAGCGTGGATATGGAGTCTCGCGTTTTACGTATTCACTGATATCCCCTACGCCACAATGTCGGAGACCCGTGACGACCGGGCGGCCGCCGCGGCATTGCTTGAGCACTTTCCGGAGTCGGGTACCTATATTCTTCCCGGTCGTTTCAGCGGCGATGAAGTACGCAAAGAGATGCGCGCCAACGGGCCTGTGGCCACTGTTTATATTAAGCGGGAAGGCGTGCCCGAAGCGTCCCCGGTAATGATCGCTATCGGTTGGTTCAACAGCGTTGTGATCGGCCTCCTGATCGGTGGAGCAATGCTGATGCTGAACAAGTACACGACGGACTATTGGAGCCATGTCGCTATCTGCAGTACTGTAGGTTTGGCCTATACAGCCTACCCGCGGTTTGCCGATATTATCTGGTCGGCTTTCCCGCCCGGATACCAGTTGATGATGATTTTTTCCGACGGCGTGAGTTTTACGTTAATGGTTATGGTGATGGCCTGGTTTACGCGGCCTAAAGCCGCCGCTTAGTTTCCCTGATCAGGTTTTATCAAGCACCGGTATGCAAAAGTACTCTGTATTTTTTCTGACTGCGATGAGCATGGTATTGATCGCCGTGTTCTCGGTGCGTTGTTCCGGCGTCGAGGGGCCGGCGAGTACCGGTATGCCTCGCGTCATAAACGGTGAAGCGGGTAGCCTGTTGCGGCCGGCGAAAGCCTTGCCGGCGTTTACTTTGACCGATCAGTACGGCGAGCCATTCGACAATGCCCGGCTCGGTGGCCGCTGGTCGCTGCTATTCACAGGGTTTGCCTCCTGCCGGCACCTCTGTCCGCCGACTATGTTCAAGATGAATATGGTGGCCGAGAGCGTTGCCCTGCCTTCAGGAGAGGCGCTACGGCTGGTGTTCGTGTCGGTTGACCCGGAACGCGACAGCATTGAGGACCTGGCGGAGTATGCCGGGCGCTATTCAGCAGAAGTGGTTGCGGTAACCGGCGAATCATCGCAACTCGATGCGTTAGTTGGTGGGTTGGGGGCAACGTGGAAAGTAACAAGTGATACAGACAGCTACGATGTAGAACATTCACCAGCCATTTACCTTATAAATCCAGACGGGCGCTTCGCAGGTATCTTTACTCCGCCACTCATTCCGGAAAAAATTACTGCGGACGTTATGTCCTACATAACGCAGTCCGACTAGCATGTTTTTGTTAATAACTTGTTAGCGTGAACTGGCGTTTTTTTCCAAACGTCATTCATATGGAGTATGTGTCGAACCGATAAACTCATTCCGACTAAAATCCGCTTTATTTTCTGCGTTGCACATATATACTGAATTGCAGTCTTGGAGCATAAAGTTTTGAGATTGTTTTACCTGTTTGGTGTCGATATCTAAAGTTTATTTTTTGAGGTTAAGCATGTCAGATTCAAGAGTTGCCGGAACGGTTAAGTGGTTCAATGATTCCAAAGGTTATGGTTTTATAGAACGTGAAGGCGGAGCAGATGTCTTCGTACATTTTTCTGCTGTGAAGTCAGAAGGGTTCAAGAGTTTGCAAGAAGGTCAGGCAGTAACGATGGAAGTTGTCGACGGCCAGAAAGGTCCGCAGGCCGAGAACGTTATTCCCGAATAAAACTGCGTATCAGCGCAGTAGAGAAAAACCTGCCTGAGGCAGGTTTTTTTATGTCTAAGCTAAGTGGGAATCGAGCCGAATCAAGTCGACTCGGCTGCGCTGAGTTTGACTGGAAAGCGTTTTTGATAGGCGTACTTGATCGCGTGATGATAGTACCAGAAGGGCTTTAGTAACCCACCGTAGCGGATTTCTGTTGAATCGTCGGGATGCATATCCCGGCCGACATCGGCTGCTTGCAGTGCAGCGATACAAGCATTGAGACGCGAGTCGTTGCCCCGGGCCATGTCGGTTTGATTCCATGCATCGATAAAGTCCGCCGGGAAGTCCTTTATTGCACTGATCTTCGAGTTGCCTTTGCTGACCTGTTTGCCGGTGCCTGCACTGCCGAACAAGTGATGGTGTTTCTTGTTCCAGAATTCTTCCTGACCTTCATGCCACTCGATGCCGGCAATCTCACACAATTTCTGAAGCAACTCACCGGGATTGCCAACGAGATCCTGATAATTTATGGCGATAAAAGGTAGTTGTAAATCCAGAAAGCGTTCGTAGTAGTTCAGGAAGGAGCTGCGGTAGTAGTCGATCGGACGACCGCGTTTCCAGTGTGAGTAAGCCAGATCCTTCGGGTCTTTCCACAGTAGAAAGTTGACGACAGGAATGTTGTGATTGCGCGCCCATATGTTGCTGTCGAGCACCCAGTTTAGATCTTTTGAGGAGTCGATCACGTGTTCCACGCCAGCTCGCTGCAGTACCCGGGCATGGAAGTCTTCCTGCGGAATCTTCCCTAACTCGCTCCATACTGGACAAGGGCGTTCACCGCAGGAGCACTCCGGGTCAAAATGATGTGTCCGATAGGGTCTGAACAATGCGTAGATTTCGCCGCAGGAGAAGCAGGCGTCCGAATTACCGAGCATCAGGTCGAGCATTGTTGTGCCGGAACGCGATGCGCCGTTGGCCAAAATCAGGTTGCTTTGATTTTCTGTCATTAGTGTCAGCTACCGGGAAGGAGGCTTACTTTATAGTTGGGCGGCCTTATTCCGTCAAGGAAGCACGCCGCAGGCCCTCGGGAATATTGACTAATGTCACTTTTTGGCTTTGCTGCACCAACTAATGGATGTCTTTGAACCTTTGGCTATTGCTGCAGGTAAGGCTTGCTAGGATTCTCCGTCCTGATTAGATGCTTTGCCGGAAAAGGCTTCCGTAGATAGGGCTCCGGCAAATAACGAAGGAACAGCAATGAGCGACAAACAGAGTGATGTAAAAACTATCCATGAGTTTCTGGAAGACAATCCGAACGTGGATGTCTCCAACCAGTGGGAACGCATGTGGGATATCCACGGCAGGATCGCCGATCGGATTATTGAGAAGTTCGACTGCAAACTGCACCCGATTTCCGAAGGTGCTGATTACTATCAGTCTGAGGATGCTCAGATGGAAGGTGCGTTCTTTGGCTACACCGGTAATGATGTCGACTGGTTCGTTCGATCCTGGATTGGTAACCGCAAGGCCAGCATCATTGATATGAATATCAATGTCGTGCTTGGTCAGGAAACGATGGTGCCTAACCTGATGGTTATTTTCGGTACTGTGCCGAACATGCTGTTCTATGCGGATTATGTGTCACGTTGCGATATCAAGACCAACGAAGCCTATGTTGACGAATACTACGAAGGCGGCGCCAACACGGACTACCTTGAGTTCCGTGCCAACACTGACTTTGTCTGGTCTGCCAGTCACGGCCCTGCGATCCGCGGCATGCAGTCACCGGTTTGCTCAAGCTATATCACTGATCTGACTGATGAGCATATCGATCATTGCGAAGCCTATCTTGCCAAGTTCGTCGACCGCTGGTTTACCTGGTATGACAACGCTGATCGCTTACCGCAGTCATTGCGTGACGCCCAGCAGGAATACGATTTCAACTACCGCGAGTACACCAACCGCAAAGATCCGATGAATGTGATTCCGCAGAAGATCTTCGGCAAGGAAATGGCGCAGATGATGCTCGACCGCCGCGGCGGCAAAGTGCAGATGGATGCTGACCGGGGTAAGTGGAAGTAAAGCTTCCCGGAGTTGTAGCTAATAAAAAAGCCCCACTGGTTATTCGACCAGCGGGGCTTTTTTTATGCTTACGGGAACCGTATGAATATATCAGGCGTCTTTAAGCGCCGGTACGACGTGTTCACCGATAATCTTCAGGCCGTCCATCGGGTCTTCATGCAGGCGCAACGCGATTTCCGTCAGGCCGGCTTTACCGAAGGTTTTGAAGCGGTCGATCTCGCGATCGAGTGCATCCAGTCCGCCCGTGGAGGTAAGACCTTCGCACAGCTTGTTCGATACTTCTTCCGGCACGCCCGGAACATTGTCCGATCTGGCGAAATACGAGTCGACGTAAGCCTGATAGTTATCACGGACTAACTGTACTTCGTCATCCGTCAGGTACATGTTGATCATGTTGGGGTCGAGCAGACGTGCGCGCCATGGCAGTTCCAGACGCGATTCGCGATAGGCTGCTGCGGCGTCTTCTTTAATGTGCCAACCCCAGAACGTGTTGATGCGGAAGTCTTCGGCAGGCTTGTCGCGGCGGCTCTGACCGGTCTTAACGTGAGCTACAGCGGGTTCTGCAACCTCCGGTGGAGTGCAGCCGACAAAACAACCGTCAGCAACACGGCCTTCCATGCGCATCATCATTTCACGGTAAGCGGTACCGTAGACTTTCGGTGCCGGTGACTTAACCCAGTCGTATGCGCAAGGCAGGTTTACGTTAAAGATTTCGCCTTTGTAGCCGTCTTTTAGTCCGCCACTTGCAGCTGCGCGGATAATCTCGATAGCTTCGCGAATAGCCAGGACCTGCTTCTTGGGTTTCTTCAGGTCCATTGCTGTGATGTTGCCTTCACCGGCACCAACTGCGATTTGGGCGCGACCACCCGACATCTCATTCAGCGACAACAGCGAGTTGGCAATTTTCAGCGGGTGCATCTCGAACGGGCTGACCGCGAGCGGGCCCATGCGGAGTTTGCTGGTGCTTTGCGCCAGCGGTACCAGGCTCAAAAATGCATCCCAGTGAGCAAAATAGTTCGAAGTCCAGATGGCACGAATGCCATATTGCTCCGCCGCCTGACCGATCTCAGAAATCTGGGTCGGGGTCAGGTCGGGTTCAAGAATCAGATCTACGTCCACGAGTATCTTCCTTCAACTGGCGGTCAAGCTGGTGCCGCCTTATAAACGGGGCTGCAAAGATAGACGTTTAGGCGCTGTAAATCCAGACGGGGATTGCCGCAGCAGCTCCATTTTCGCCACGCTGCGCTGAACCGTATGGCATGCGCGTCCTTCATGCTTTTGTGACATTTGTCATTTCGCGGCCGCGCCCCGTGCAAGCAGTGGAGCGCGCTCCGGCAGGCGGGTTTGGAAGAGGTATCTATCCGTAGGCGGCACGACTATAATTGCGCCGATACACTATTCAGATTCCTTCAGATTCTTCCTGACTCATAATTAATGACCACTGTTAACGATTTCCGTCTTACCCTGCACGGCAAGGAATACGTTCCCATCATCATTGGTGGTATGGGCGTAGATATTTCTGCTGCCGAGTTGGCGTTGGAAGCTTGCCGTCTTGGCGGCATCGGGCATATCTCCGATGCAATGATTCCGTTCGTGTCGGATAAGTACTTCAAGACGCATTACACCAAAACGAAAACCAACGAGTATAAAGAGAGCCGCAATACGCCGGACAAATCGTTGGTGAAGTTTAATCTCGATCGCTTGTATGAAGCGCAGAAGTCCGTCGTGACTGCCGCCATGGATCGCAAGCAGGGCCCGGGTGCCATCTGGGCCAACATCATGGAAAAACTCACGATGGGTGCGGCGGGCGATACACTAAGAACCCGACTGAACGCTGCTATGGATGCCGGTATTGACGGTATTACTTTATCGGCCGGTCTGCACAATCAGAGTTTGCGTCTGATGGCGGACAACCCACGCTTCCGCGATATTGATATCGGTATTATTGTTTCCAGCGTGCGTGCCCTGAAGATTTTTCTGCGCAGCGGTAAGCGCGTTGATCGTTTACCGGATTACGTCATTGTTGAAGGCCCGTTGGCCGGCGGCCATCTTGGCTTCGGCGAAGACTGGGCGGACTACAACCTGCGTGACGTATTTGACGAAGTTATGGAGTTCGTTAAAGCCGAGGACCTGCCGATTGCAGTGATTCCGGCCGGTGGCGTATTCACCGGTACCGACGCAACCGAGTATCTGCAGGCTGGCGCATCTGCCGTGCAGCTGGCAACCCGCTTTACCGTAACTAAAGAATGCGGGCTGCCGGATACGGTGAAACAGAAGTATTTTGAAGCCAACGAAGAAGACGTGTTGGTTAATAGCTTGTCAGCCACCGGCTACCTGATGCGCATGCTGAAAAACAGCCCGTGCATCGGTTCCAATGTTAAACCCCAGTGCGAACCTTTCGGCTATATCCTGAGTAGTGACGGTACGTGCCGTTATGTCGATGCTTACGAAGCAACCGGCCTCAACGAGAAGGGCAAGAAGCTGCCCGTCACTGACAAGATGTGCACCTGCTATCACTTCAGCAAGCACAATGTGTATACCTGCGGGCACTACGTTTACCGTTTGAAAGACACCACCATCCGTGATGATGATGGCAACTATCAGTTACTCACAGCTGAGCACGTCTTTAACGATTATCTGCACAGCACCGATCACAAGATCGCGTTGCCGGAGCCGGAAGGCCTGCAAGAATCAGCCGCCGGCTGATTTAATAGCTACTTAAGCTGCTTTACGAAACGCTGACGGGTTGCCACCGTTAGAGCGAACAGCATCACTGCGTGCGCGATAAGCAGGCTGCTCCATTTTGTCGCGGTGCAGGCCGCAGCCAGCCATACCAATAGATCGTATCGCCCAGGCCACAGGCCTGTTATGGCGATACCGAGTGCGTTCTCAGCATAGTCGGTGAGTAACGTAATCAGCGGCAACAGATTGAGTAGTCGCAGCGGGTGGTTAGCGGGGTAGGCGTACGCCAGTGCCTTGCTGGTGATTGTTACCAGGAAAGCGGTATAGGCAAGCGCCCAGATGATGTCGAGCCCGAGCCGGAATGCGATGTAGTCGCTGCGACCCGTGTCGCCCCATGAGGCGATTGCCGTGTACAGCTCGTCCGGTGTGTAGAAAAAGTGCCGGTCGGGCGCGCCCCAGTCACCCGCATAGGCCGCGCTCTGGGTGCTTTGTTCGGGCATAACGGTCGCGATAAAGAAAACGTATAAGGCAGTAGCGCCGAGAATCGCCAGCCATGACGAGCCGCGATACAACCAGGCCGAAACAGTATGCATAACTGACATGCTAGTAGCCTGACCACACCAACGGCGGTTCCTGCATTAACGCGAACTGTTCGCGCAGTGCCAGCACGTGTTCATCCCAGTAGCGGCGTGATTCGAACCACGGGAACGCGGTTTTAAAAGCGGGGTCTTCCCAGCGCCGCGCCAGCCAAGCGGCGTAATGCATGATGCGCAGAGTTCGCAGTGCTTCCACCAGGTTCAGTTCCGCGGTATCGAATGGCCGGAACTCGCTGTACCCCTCCAGCAATGCATCAAGCTGCGGTGTCTGTTCTTCCTTGTTGCCGGAGAGAAACATCCAGATGTCCTGTACAGCCGGTCCGGTGCGCGCATCATCCAGATCGACAATGTGCAGCTGCTCTTCATTCACCAGAACGTTGGCCGGGTGCAGGTCGCCGTGCAGTCGCAGCTGCCGGACATGACCTGAGCGCTCGTAACAGGCTTCTATTTCGGCGAACAGGTTTTCACAAATACTGGTGTAGCTGTCGCGGATGTCGTCCGGGATAACATTGTTGTCGAGCAGGTAATTGCACGAGCGGATGCCGAAGCTCTCCATATCCAGAGTAGGGCGGTGCTCGAAGTCATGAGTTGCGCCGCGCAAGTGAATGCGCCCGATAAAGCGCCCCATTTGCTTCTGTAGCTCAATATCATCGAGTTCCGGAGCGCGCCCGCCATGGCAGGGATATACCGCAAAGCGGAACGGGCCATGCTCGAAGAGTGTCTCGCCGTCGCGCTGCAACGGTGCCAGCACCGGAATTTCGGCTTCGCTGAGTTCCAGCGCAAATTCGTGCTCTTCGAGGATGGCGTCGTCGCTCCAGCGGCCGGGCCGGTAGAATTTGGCTACCAGCGGCCGGCCGGTGTCCTGACCGACCTGATAGACCCTGTTCTCATAGCTGTTCAGGGCCAGCATCCGCCCGTCGCAGGGGAACCCCAGCGCCTCGACGGCATCCAGAATGTCGTGCGGCTGCAGGTTCTGGTAGGCCAGTGTATCGGGGTCAGGCGGGTTGGCTGCGGCTGTCATTGCGGCAGTGTAGCACCGGCGTCAGGGGGGACTGGTGTGCAAAGACCAAAGTTGATCTGCACGGCGGCTATCGCCGGAGGTCGGGCTGCTCTATAATCGCGCCGCGTTCCGGCTTCCTGGGAATGCTTTCCCTTCTACTTTTTGGTCATTCCCTTATGAATGCTTCTGCAGACAAGCTGCGTAACATCGCGATCATCGCCCACGTCGACCACGGCAAAACTACGCTGGTCGATCAGTTGTTGCGTCAGTCCGGTACGTTCGATGAGCGTGCCGATATTCACGAACGTGCAATGGACTCGAATGACCAGGAGCGCGAGCGTGGCATCACGATTCTGTCGAAGAATACCGCGATCAACTGGAACGATTGGCGCATTAATATTGTGGACACACCGGGGCATGCCGACTTCGGCGGCGAGGTCGAGCGTGTGTTATCGATGGTCGACAGCGTGCTGTTACTCGTTGATGCCGTTGAAGGCCCGATGCCGCAAACCCGCTTTGTTACCGAGAAGGCCTTTGCCCACGGCTTGAAACCGATTGTTGTCATAAACAAAATCGATCGTGATGGCGCCCGCCCGAACTGGGTGCTTGATCAGACCTTTGATTTGTTCGACCGCCTGGGCGCTACCGAAGAACAACTCGACTTTCCTGTTATCTATGCATCGGCGCTTGGCGGTTATGCCGGCGAAAATGAGGATGTGCGTGAAGGCGATATGCTGCCTTTGCTGCAGACAATTATTGATAAAGTTCCGCCGCCCGAAGTTGACGCCGACGGCCCGCTGCAATTGCAGGTTTCCAGCCTCGATTATGACTCTTACGTGGGTGTGCTTGGCATTGGCCGGATTACCCGCGGCAAGATCAAGCGCAATATGGCGGTTACGATCGTTGCCGACGACGGCTCCACCCGCAACGGCCGGGTGCTGGAAACATACGGGTTCTTAGGGCTCGATCGTCATAAGGTCGATGAAGCGTCTGCGGGCGACATCATCGTCTTCAGTGGTATCGAGCAGCTCGATATCTCTGACACCTTGTGTGATCGGGAACACCCCGAGGCGCTACCGCCATTGTCCGTTGACGAGCCGACAATCAGTATGACGTTTCAGGTGAACAAATCACCGTTTGCCGGTAAAGAGGGTAAGTACCTTACCAGCCGTCAGATTTCCGAGCGTCTCGATCAGGAGCTGAAGCACAACGTTGCACTCAGGGTTGAACCTACCGAGGATCCGGATAAGTTCCGCGTCTCCGGTCGCGGCGAACTGCATTTGTCGGTACTCATCGAGACGATGCGCCGGGAAGGGTATGAGCTCGCCGTATCGCGTCCCGAAGTCATTTTTCATGATGTCGACGGCGAGCAGCACGAACCGTGGGAGCAGGTCACAGCCGATTTCGAAGAAGCCTATCAGGGTGCCGTCATGCAAGGTCTCGCCGAGCGTAAAGGTGAACTGTTGGGGATGGAGTCCGATGGCAGGGGCCGTGCGCGGCTCGAGTACCGCATTCCGGCTCGCGGTCTGATTGGTTTTCGTACCGAATATCTGACTGCTACTGCAGGCACCGGCTTGTTGTTCTCGGTGTTCGACGGTTACGACCGGAGGATTCCCGGTGAGATCGGTCAGCGCAACAACGGTGTGCTTGTGTCCATCGCGACAGGTAAAGCGCTCGCATTTGCGCTCTTTAATCTGCAAAACAGCGGGCGCTTGTTTCTTGGCCACGGTGTCGAGGTCTATGAAGGTCAGGTTGTGGGTATCCACAGCCGCAACAATGACCTGGGTGTGAACCCGACCAAAGGCAAGCAACTGACGAACATCCGGGCAGCCGGTACCGATGAGGCGCTGACGCTGAGTCCGCCAATCAAGATGTCATTGGAGCAGGCGCTGGAGTTCATCGACGACGATGAGCTGGTTGAAGTGACGCCCGAGAGCATTCGTCTGCGCAAGAAGTATCTGACCGAAGGTGAACGCCGCCGGGCAGCCCGTCAGGCAAGCTGACCCTCGATTTTGCCCGCTTTTAATTCCGCGCAACTTTGTGCCAGACTGCTCACGATGATGAGCGGTTCATGCTAAAACGTTTTCTCGGCACTGTGGTGCTTATGCTGCTGGTACTGGCGGCCGGTACAGCCGTGTATCTGTTTGCGGTGCTGCCGGCGCAGCGCCCGGCACCGGACGTACAGGTAGCACTGACTCCGGAGACTATCGAACGCGGCCGCTATCTCGCCGAAAACGTCATCCTTTGTAACGATTGCCATTCCGAACGCGACTGGACCTACTACGGCGGGCCGGTGAAGCCACCGGTCGGTGCCGGTCGTGAATGCATGACCCGCGATAAAGCTGTC
>Ga0070729_10004759_pt1 | contig 14532 bp, 8 predicted proteins | sample tdDd472_FD_66725 | JGI IMG/M metagenome (GOLD analysis project Ga0070729, IMG submission 66725) | Marine sediment microbial communities from the Atlantic coast under amendment with organic carbon and nitrate - tdDd47.2 | ecosystem: Environmental > Aquatic > Marine > Coastal > Sediment | place...
CCCGGCTGCGCCGGTAGCTCAATTGGATAGAGCATCTGGCTACGGACCAGAAGGTTGGGGGTTCGAGTCCCTTCCGGCGCGCCACTTCTCCTTAACAGTCGAACATCGGTTGGAACCCGGCGGGGCCACGAGTCCCTTCCGGCGCGCCATACTTCCTTTCAGTCAGTCATTCGTTGGAACTCGGCGAGGCCACGAGTCCCTTCCGGCGCGCCACTTCTTATTTCGGTCTAAGCTGTAGACCGTGAAGAAAGAGGGCTCGGCAGTGACGAACGACAGACGACCGGACGATCGTGTCGTCGGGGTTTGGGTTGTCTATATCGTCGAATGCGCCGACCGGAGCCTCTACACCGGGATCACCAACAACCTCGTGCGCCGAGTGGATGAGCACAACACCGGCAGGGGAGCCCGCTACACACGTGGTCGCGGGCCGGTTACTCTGCGATATCACGAACTCCAGCCTGATCGGTCAAGCGCTTCGACCCGCGAATGCGAGATCAAATCCCTCTCGCGGAGGGAAAAAATGGAACTCATCAACCAAACCGCGATCGAGAGAATCTGATTTCGGTTTCACTGGACCGAGAATGCCGGCTACGGATTTGGGGCTCGAGCCCGGTGCCGGTGTCTCTAGTGCTCGGTCATTCCTTTGAGCCATCGCAGTTGAGCTCGGATGTAGGCGGCATGCTTGCGTTCGGTTTCTGCGAGCCGGCTGAAGATCTCAGCCCGACTTTGATCGTCGGTGGCGCCGGCCTGCGACTGATAGAGGTCGGCGGCCTTAACCTCGTTTTGGAGCGCGAACTCGAGCGCCGCGCGACGGGAGACCGAGGGGAAGTCAAAAAAGTTCGGCTCTCCCTCGGGCGCTGCCGACGGCGATTCGATGACTTCGTGGCCGGTGATTTCAACATAAAGATCCGTCAACGTCCGGGCGTGCGATGTCTCGTCGTCGGCGAGTCTGCTCAAGGTGTCGCGGGCGTCACCATCCGAGGTCATTTTCGCCATCGTCGTGTAAAACCACGCTGCCTTTTTCTCGGCTTGGATGGCGCCTGCGATGAGATCGGCCGGGTCGCTGGCCTTCCTGGTACTCGATGATTCGTTCATGGTCGAATCCGTTTCTTCCCCATCGGGAGTGGACTGCAAGACAAGCATACCTCGTGCGGTGATCGACCGAGTCTACGAATCTGACTCCAGCGAGATCCACCAAAGATCCAGGTTCTCGCCCCAGCTTTCGTGCCTGCTGAGCGCCGGATCTTCGAGGAAGCGGGTGATCAGCCACTCGATGGGCCGGTTGTCGGCGCTGCGTTCGAACTCATAGGCTGCGATTCTGATTTCGGCAAGATTCGGAGGGCGTTCCTTGTCGAAGGCCCGCTCCAACGCGAGTTCGTGGAAAGACTCACCGCAGAACCCGATCTGACCCGCGCATGCTTTGGCCTGCTGGTCCGCAACAGCAGCCGATCGATCGTCGGCGCCGCCGACCTCGCGCATGAGTTTGGCGACCTCGATCCACTGCGCCCGGGATTTTTTCAGGGGAGCGACGGCATCGAGAAGGCTCGATAGACGACGCATTCCATCGCGGTCGCCCTGATTTCTCCCCGCGGTGATCTTTGCTTCACCGAGAGCCTGCCACTGTTTTGCCGCCCGCGACAGGTCGACTGCTGTTGCTTTCGGATCGATCCGCACGATTTCCTCCTATCGCCTGGCGGCAGTGTACTCGTCCCTTGGCGGGAAGTGGGGGCAGCGGCGCTGCCACGACCCACAAGGGAGATCCGCTCGCTCTGATCCAGCTCGACCAGTGAGGATGGAAAACCTGATACTCAACCGGTGTGTCGGATATCTGAATCCGCGTGGGTCTTCGCGCCTCGAATCGTCAGCCGCCGGAAGGAGACTGAGGAGCGATGGTAATAAAGGTGGGATCGCCGGTGGCGTTGTCCACCACCGAGAGGTAGGCGCCCACTCTGCCATCGCCCGAGGTCACGGTGACACGGACGATTCCGTTGGAGAGCGATTCGGCTCCGCCCACCTCCTCCGCGACCTGATTGACCTGGATGTTCTCGTACGGTCGGAGCTGGAAATCCCGGTGCCCCAGTTCGCTCATCGACGAGTCCAGGATGCTGACCCTGACAGTCGTGCTTTCGCCCCAGATTTCGCACAGGCCGAGGTTGCTGCGGAAGGTGACGCCCTCTTCGACACCGCCCATGGCGGCCGAGTCGTTCCCTTTTGCACTCAGGGCCTGCGCGGGATGGATCGGGGGGATGCCCTGACCATAGGAGCCGCTCTCAGCGCCGGGTGTCGAGGTCCGGCTGGTCACGGCGAGTTGAAGGCCGCGGAACTCGAGGGCACCGGCGCCGGTGGTTGAAAACAACTCGGTGACGATATCGGACCAGGACAGCTGCGAGGACGCGGGCACGAGCACGGTCTCGAGACTGTAGGTCATCAGCCCGTCGACGCCGCGTGGCGTGTACAAGACCTCGATCTCGCGGTCGGTGGTCGCGAGATTGACCACGCTCACCGCGCTTGACCAATAGGTTCCGTTGGCTCCGGGGGTGCCGGCAACCGCGGGAATGACCGTCGCGTCGGTGCGATGGACGCCGCGAGTGGTCGTGCCGTCGTGGGTGAGTGCCAGAGCCCAGGCATCACCGTCGTTGTACCGGTACATCGGATTTGCACAGAGCGGCTTGCCGCTAGCCCCGGTGCACGCGACTTCGAGGGATTGAATATCCTCGTCAAGGGTGCCCCACTCGATCAAGACATACGGATCGGCGGAATCGATGTAGATGTGGCCGGCGATCGCTCTGGGACAGGTCAGGAGGGCGGCATGAAAGGTGTAGTTGGTCGCCCGAGGGACGGGCTCGATGGCGAAGGTGATGGGATAGGACACGGTTGGATGTGCGGTGCAGTCGTATCGCAAGCCGTCGAGCCCTGAGAGGGAGTCGACCGGGCTGACCACGTGGTAGTAGGAACGGGTGTCCAGATCCAGCGAGATGCTGGCCCCGGGGTCGTCCGGTTCGACGTTGGCGGTCCCTATCAGATCTCCGGGATAGCCCAGGCCTGGGCTGGGGATTGTTCGAAAGAGCTGGACCTGGATGTTGTAATCCTCGGCTGCGAGCCCTTCAATGCGGTAGCTGGATGTCGCCAGATCCACGGTGCCGTTGATTTGCGGGCCACCGGCCGATGGGAAGGCGGTCGCCACCGCCTGACTGATGTCGGGGAAAACCGTTGCAAGTGGTTGATCGTCGTAACTGAGCGATCCTGAGAGATCCGCGCCTTCGGCGACCATCGACAACACAATAATCGCGAAAACCATCGCCACCAGGGCTTGTTTCGACATTTCCGCCTCCTTGGATTGTGTATTTGATTGTACCCTCTCTGAGAAGGGGCTGGTGAGGTGCGGCGCCGACCGAAATCGCCGGTCAGTAAGGTGCGGACCAGTGGACGTTGGTGGTCGACTTCCGTTACCCTCGATGGTGATGATGCGCAAGCAAACCTGGGTCCTCCTTCTCATCGTGCTGGGACTTCGCCTTGTCCTCCAGGGCTGGGATCACCAGACGACGTCTTCCTCACCGCATCCGGATGAGCGTCAGGTCGGTTATGTCTCGGAAAGGGCGACGACCTGGTTTACCGATCCCGGTTTTTATGCCTATGGATCGCTCCATTTTCAGGCGGTCCGCGCCGCCACCGGGCTGCTCTTTCTCAGTAGCGATGGTCGGAGCCTCCTCGTGGGCGGGAGGGCCCTGTCGCTGGCGGCCTCGATGTTGGCCATCATCCTCGGCTGGTTTCTCGCACACCGAGTCTGGGGTCGCCGCACGGGTGAGCTCTTTCTCCTGCTCGTGGCGTGGGTTCCCCTCGATCTCCAGCAAAGCCATTTCGCCACCGTCGAGGCCCACCACGCGGTCTGGGTCATGGCGGCGTTGGCAGGGTGTTTCTGGTTTGCGGCCCGTGGCAACGACCTGAGCGCCGCCGCGACGGGCGCCGCCATCGGCGCATCGCTAGCGGTCAAGGTTTCATCACTCGCGCTGGTCGTGCCCCTCGGGGTCGCCTTGGTAATCGTGATACGGCGAAAAGATCTGCTTGAAACGATCCGTTTGTGCGCCGTTGCAGTGGCGGTCGGGGTCGCCGTTTTCTGGTTCTGCCAGCCCTGGGCCTTTGTCGGTGGGGGATTCCCGTTCGCGGTACTCGCGCCGGTGGTTGTTCTTGCCGCGACTCTCCGTGTCGCCCAATCGCAGAGGGGCGTTCCAAGGCTCGCTCTGTTCGGTGTCGGTGTATTTGCGGCGATGGTCACGGCCGAACAGCTTGCCCGCCTCATGGGCGTCGGTGGTGACGGCGGCGCCGCCTTCTTCAACATCGCCCTCAACCCGGGGTATCTCCGAGGCGTCGGCGAGCAGGTGGCCATGGTCGTGGGTGAGGCCGATCTGCCTTATGTCCGGGTTTACCACGGTACCCTCCCGGTCTTGTATCCCTTACGGGAACTCGGGCTTTGGGGCCTCGGACCCTTGCTGTTGATAGCTGTGTTGGTTGCCTCCGGTGCGGGAGTGGCGAGGGTTCTCAAGCGATGGCGACGGTGGGTCGCCATGAGATGGACACCCGGTTTCACCCTGCTGCTGATTCTGCTCGCGTGGCTGATACCCATGGCGGTTCGGTTGAGCACCCTGCAGGTGAAGTACCTGCGCTACTGGGAACCGCTGGTCGTACCGGGGACTCTGGTCGTGGCGTGGTGGCTGGGTCGGATGAGACCGCGCCACCGGCGATTCGCGACGGCGGCGGTGGTTGCAGGAACGGTGCTGTGGGGCCTCGGCTATGTCTGGGCGTTCATCGAACCCCATCCGCACCGGACAGCCGCCCGATGGCTGAGCCCCTTGATTGAAACCGACCAGGTGGTGGCATACGAGCACTGGGACGAGACCCTCGATCTCCGACCACCGGATGGCCCGGTCGAGCGCATCGATCTTCCGTCGTACAACCTGCCGGATCATTCCGACAAGTCGCTTCTTTGGGGCAGCCAGCTTGCCCGTGCCGACTGGGTCGTCCTGACATCGAATCGGGTTCGTCGGACGGTGCTCGCCAACCCGGAAAGGTTCCCGCTCACCGGCCGGCTCTACCGGCTGCTGCTCGCTGGCGAAGCCGGCTTCACACCGGTGGCGCGGGTCGATCGCGCGCCCCGGATATTCGGACTTTTTGCACCCGTACAGCAAGCCGATGAGAGCTTTGTCAATTACGATTTTCCGCGAGTCCTCATATTCCGGCGGACCGCGGAGGTCTCGCCCGAGGAACTGACCGAGCGGGTCCAGCGCCCGCTGCCCTATCTCGAGGACCTGGATTTCCGCGCCCTCGAAGATCGCTTTGTCAAACCGCTCCCCTCGGTCAATCCGGTGCCTTCCGGCATCCGTCAGGTCTGGGATCTCGCGATCTGGGCGGCGGTCTTCAGTGCGCTCTGCCTGGCAACCTGGGCGATTCTCCTCCCGACTCTGAGGCGACTGCCCGATGCCGGTATCGGTCTTGCCCTGGCCACCGGTTGGATCGTGCCCTCGTGGTTGATGTGGTTCGGCAGCGAACTCGGTCTGTGGCCGACCGGCGCCGCCACGGCTTCATGGATCTTCATCGCCATCATCGCCGCCGGTGGGTTGAGTCTTTCCCTGCGATGGCGGGAGGCGGGGCGCATTCTGAGGCAACGGCGAAGCGTCATATCCAAGGTGGCTGCGGTGGCGGCTGTTGTGGGTCTTCTCTTTCTTGTGGTGCGCCTTTACAACCCGGCGATCCACTGGGGGGAGAAACCGATGGACCTCTCCTTCCTCAACAGTTTCGTGCAATCCCCGTCGTGGCCTCCGATGGAACCTTGGATGGCCGGAATGTCCCTCCACTACTACTATTTCGGTGAGGTTCTCGCGGCCTTCCCGATCCTCGTGGCGGGGTGTTCGACCGGTGTCGGCTACAACCTGATGTCGGCGACGATCCCGGCGCTCGGGGCTGGTGTTCTGGCCGGTTTCGGGCTGCTCCTGACCCGTCGTTGGCGGTGGTTCGCCGCCGGCGTACTGCCCCTGTTGGTGTTGATTTCGGGCAATCTTGAGTGGCTCTGGGAACTCGATCTCGGACGCGCCGGCCGGTGGTTCGACATGTGGTGGGCCACCTCGCGGGTGATTCCGGGATTCGCCATCGATGAATACCCCTTGTGGACGGCGATCTTTGCCGATCTTCATGGCCACTTCATCGCCCTCCCGGTAGTCCTGACGGTGCTTGGATGGGGCTGGCTTCTGGTCGCTGGGAATCGCAAGGGATGGATCCCGGCCGCGGTCCTCTGTGGTCTGTGTGTCGCGGCGCTGGTGGCGACGAACCCCTGGGATCTCTTCATCCTCACGGCGACGCTGGGTCTCGGCACCATCGCGGTGTCGCCCCGGCCGGAAATCGGTCTCGGGCGATTGACCGCGGCCGCTGCCGTAAGCGTCATTGCCGCCGCGCCGTTTATTGTCGAGTTGGTCGTCGGGATCAACGCGGGAGCGGGAGGCGGCCGCGGCCTCTTCTTCACCGATGCGGACTTCGCGCCCTGGTGGGTGCTCTTCCGGCACTTCGGCATTTTTCTCGTACCGCTGGTTGCGCTTGCGTTGACTACGATCGGCCGGAGGATCTGGATCGTCATCCCCACCGCGGCGATCGGGATCGCTGCGGGGCTGAGCTTCGGCTCGGGGGCGGCGGCGGCGGCCCTGGCCGTGACCGCGCTCTTGTTCGTCGCCGCTGTGAGCAGCCCGGATCGTTTGATTCGTCTCGGATGGTCGTTGGCCGCCCTCGGTACGATGGCGATTGCCTTTTGTGAGCGATTCACCCTCATCGACCGCATGAACACCGTGTTCAAGGTCTACAACGGTATCTGGTTGTTGCTCGCGATCGCCCTTGCGACCATGTTGTTGCGGGAGGGTGGCTGGCGGCGCCGGTTGCTGGCGGCGGTTTGGCTCCCGTTACAGATGTTGGCGCTGGTCAATCTTCCGCTCGGCATCGCCCAGGGCTGGTTGCAACCCCGCATGAGTTCCCCGAGACCGACCCTCGACGGCCAGGCATTTCTCGCCGAAGAGGCGCCGCAAACCTGGTTCCTGGTGCGTGGGTTGCAGGGCGTCGCCGAGCCGGGCAGCGCGGTGGCCGAGGCTGCCGGGATGTCGTACAACCGCTACACCCGGATCGCAATGCACACGGGTCAACCGACCGTCGTCGGTTGGGAATGGCATCTCAAGCAGCGGGGCCAATCGCAGTTCGAGATCAATGCCCGTTTTGCCGATCTGGAAACGCTTTACGCCGGGGTGAATCCATACGATCGCAGGGCGGTGCTCGATCGGTACCGGGTGGCGTGGGTGGTGCTTGCGGATATCGAGCGGCAGACCTACAACCTACCGGGACCCGACCCACTCGCCGGTGTTCCGGGCCTGCTTCGATTCGCAGAAAATGAGGGTGCGATCCTCTATCGAGTGCTGCCGAAAACATCCGTGACTCGAGCACCGGTCATACCCTCCCTCGAATTGCCAGCCGGGATCGAGGTGGTCGGAAGGGTCCCCGAGCGGAGCGCCGATGTGATCCGCTCGCTCGCCCTCGATGAAACGGGGGCATCCGCGATCCTGCGCGACGGCTCGCTGGTGGATCTCGATGTCGTGGCCAGGGAGGTCGAGGTCTTCGATCCTCCTCCGTGCAGCCGGATGACATCAGTGGCGCGGCGAGGCGCCGAGAGGTGGACAATTTGTGATGACGGCAGTCTGTGGGTTCGCCGAAGAGACGGAGAGCCCTGGAAGAGTGCGGGGCGAATCGAGGGAGCCGCACATTTGGCCGCGGCGGACGAACTCTGGGCCTGGGGAGAGTCGGGTTTGTGGAGGCATCTCGGCGGTACCCGGTGGCAACCGAGGGTCGAGAGTCCGGTCAGCGCGGCGGCCGCACGGGGCCCAGGAGTGGCGTGGAGTGACGGCCGCTCGGTCTGGGTCGGTCGCGATGGGTCGCAGATGCAAGTCGACGGCGATCTCGAGGACATCCGGGCCCTGGCGTGGCAGGGACCGGTTCTCTGGGCCCTCGACGAGACCGGTCTCCACAAGAGTGCCGGTGCAGTTTTGCGCTGGCGTCGCGGGTTCGAAGGCCTGGATTCGGTGGTCGCGGCCGAAGGCAGCCTGACTCGTCTCTGGCTGGTGCTTGACGACGGCGTGATCCTCGAGACCTCGAGCCTCGCCTGTTCTTCGCCCTGGCAGTCATCCGATGGGGTTTCCCCACGAGGGTTGGACGAACCTCGCGGGCTCGGAGTCTCGCCCGACGGCTGGTTTGTCGTCGCCGATACCCAGCACCATCGCCTCAGGTGGTATTCGGCACAGGGACTGTGCATGGATACCGAGGGCGCCGAAGGTTCGGGACCGGGCGAGTTTCTCGAGCCGTCGGGGCTCGCCCTCGCAGCCGATGGGACCCTCGCGGTCGCCGACACCTGGAACGGCCGGGTGCAGCTGTTTCTGCCTGACGGCACGACGGTGGTGCCCAAGAACGACTATTACGGACCCCGAGGGCTTCTGTGGGAACCGGATGGAAGTCTGGTCGTTGCCGACACCGGAAACCGGCGATTGATGCGCTGCCGACCCCCGACATGGCAGGCCGAGCCCCTCTCGGTCCTCTCCGGTCCGGTGGTGGGTCTGGCCTGGGCCGGCGGGTTGATGGCGGCCGCGATTCCATCCGAGGGTGTCATCGCCCTGGTCAATCCGGCCGACGGGTCGGTGGTTCGCAGCCTCGATGTCCCCGGTTGGTCTGGTGGTGACCAGCAGGAGGGTTACCTCGCCATGCTCCCTTCCGGGATGCTCGCGGCCAGCGCTCCGACTCCGGGCGAGATCTGGCTTGTCGATCCGGCCGGCGTCGAACCGCCCCGGTTATTGACGGGTGGGTTGGAAGGGGTCACGGCGCTTGCACTCCTGCCCGATGGTCGACTCCTGGCCTCGCAGACCTGGAAGAACCGGTTGGTGAGAATCCCGCTCGAGCCCTAGGAGCCTGCACCGCATAGAATCGGCGGCGCCTTTCGGGCGGCATTTGGCCCGATTTTCGCCTGTTTCTTGGCCCATACCACCAGTATGAACCGGCGAAACAGGCGAAAATCGGCCTCAAATGACACTCCGAAATCCATCCACCATCTTTGCGGTGCAGACTCCTAGCCCGCTCTCCTCACAAGCTGTCTGCTGGCAAAAAATCCCCCGCCCGGTTTACGCCGGGCGGGGGACGTGAGGCTGAATACCGGTGTGTCGTCTAGTTCACACCCACCGTGACCGGCATGGCGCTGGTCATGTTGACGATTCGGTTGCGGTCGACCATGGCTTCGGTCACGAGATCCGGCCGACCGGCCGACAGTGCACGCAGGAACCGGGGCGGGAAGGCTCTGAAACGAAGCCGCGAGGTGATCGTCAACGGTCCGACAATCCCATCGGTTGGAACGGTGACGTCGTACCGGACGTGCTCGGTCTCCAGGGCGGGGATCGAGAAAGAGTTGTCCATGTGATCGGACAGGAAGGGCATGAAGACCTCTTCCAGGACGAGTTCACCGGTGACCGGATCGGTTTCCGGGTTGCCCATCGAATCTCTCACCACCCGCATGAATTCGTTGCCGAAATTGGCGATGCCCTGGTAGACCTCCGGGTGCTCGTGTCGCCGGTTGAAGTCCGGGCCGTGCACGACATTCGCCTCGAGCGTTACCGGGTCGATGGTGCCGATGAAGTTGAGCAAGTCCTCGTCGTCGAAGTTGCCGTCGGGCACCAGTTCGCCGGTTTCGGGATGGGCGCTGTCCACAAGGTGGCCGGATTGGTAGATCGTCGTTCCTGCAGCGTCTTCGACGGTGAGCTCGACCCAACACTGACGCTCCTGGGAGAAGCCCGACGGCAGGTTGTGGCCGGTCCCGCTGTTGGTCACGTTGACGTACAACTGCAGGGTGCCGCCGGCGGCGACGTCATCAGGCGCCGAAATCGACATTGTGGCTGCCGACTCGAGCAGGATCTGCCGACGTTGGATCTGGCCGATCACGTTACCGTGTTCGTCCCTTCGGTTGCGGTCTTGGCCGGGGAAGTCGACGAGGGCGATGTCGACACCGGTGAAGTAGTGAGTCGAGACCTCCTCGCGTTCCTGAACGTGCCGTGGCCGCGGATAAACGGTGGTCTCGCCCTCGGGATAGGTCCCGGCCGGTGCCGGGGGACCGACGTCCATGTGGCAGTCCTGGCAGGACACGACCACGCCGACCTCGTTGTTGACCGGACCGTAGGGACCGTTCTGCCACTCGGTGAAGAGATTCTCGAGCCGTTGGAAGGGCTCATCGGTGCGAGCGTCAGTGGTGAGCCCGGGGCCCGGAGGCGTCCGTACGTCGTGGCACGTGCCGCAGAATTCGGAGCTGCGGAGATAGCCCGTGTCGCCATGGATACCGACCGCGGAGGCCGAATCGTGCTCAGGGTTGGGCTTGGGATCTTCGAGCGGGCCGAACTTGGTATGGCTGGGCGCGAGAATATACGCGTTGTTGGCGATGCCGTCGCCGAGACGGCCGAGGTAGGTGTCGTCAGGATCCGGTCCGGATATCTGGTGACAGACCTCGCAGGAGATCCCCCGAAGGCCCTCGTCCGAGGAAAACTCTCTCATCGGGCGTCCGTTGCTCTCTTCCAGGGTCGGAAACTCTCCGAGCGCAGCGGCGACCGGGTTGTGGCAATTCTCGCAGAACAAGGCTGTGGCGTGGGGCCCGGCTGCAAAGCCCGGTCCTCCGTTGGCCGTCGAGAACGAATTTGCGAGTGATTCCAGCGCGTTGAATGTCGGGCTGATCGCCGAGTACGCCATCATGTTTCCCGACCACTCCTTGTATTGGCGCGGGTGACAGGTCCGACACTGGGTCGGGCTCGAAAATGCCTTTTGAGTCCGAACCGGAAGCGGACCGGGATCGTCGAGGAAGACGGAAAGCGCCCTGGCCTCTTTGCCGGTCACGTCGATGCCGTCGTGGACCGTCTCTTTGCGGATAGCGCGGCGAATCTCGCGTTTGGGCTCGCCCTGAATATCAACGGCAGAGTTGCCGCCGGATCCATCGTCACCGTGGCAGATGTTGCACATCTTTTCCGAATACAGCTTGGCGCCCTGAAGTGGGGAGCCGCAGCCGGCGGGGGCTCCGTCGACCGAGGCGCTGTCGGGAAAACCGATGTCGGTCTCGGCGGTCACGGTGCAACTCACCGGTGACAGATCGCCGATCTGTACGGACCACATCCCCGCCGCGTCCGAGCGCGTAACAGCCAGTTCAGCGCCGGAATCGGCATCGCGAACCACGATCCGGCGATAGGACTCGCTCTGACCGCCGACCGACATGTGCTCGGCACCGGCGTCCCAGATTGCGGCCTCGATGGACAACGGACGTGGGCCGCAGTCTCCGGGTGCTCCAAGCACATCCGCCGTTGCCACTTCGCCACCGGACATGGCCTGAACGCGGCACGGGACAGAGGAGAAATCCATCAGCTGCTCCGACCATGCACCACCCGCATCCGCGGATGCGGTCGCCAGCATATGACCCGAGTCGGCGTCCTTGATGAGGATCGTCCCGTTCGGGTCACTGGTCCCTTCAAGGAGCAGATAGCCGCTCGAGAACTCCCAGCCCGCCGTCGTGACCGTGACTCGCGGATCGGCGGCCTGGGCCGCTCCTGAGAAGACCAGGACGGCAAGGGAGACCCCCAACATCGCCGCTACTGTTTTCGAACGCGAATCCTCACCGTGCCGTCGTCTTTGCATCGGATCTCCCTTTCGCTGTCGCGACCGAGCTCCATGAGCTTCGGCGCCTTGTCTTTTTTTGATAACTAGACTGAGTATCAGTTGCGATAAAGGATCTGACTACTCCCAAATGGGGGCAATCTATGTGTTGATCTAACTATGGAAGATTGGCGCCAGACCTGAGAGGACGATCCGTACGAGATCGGATTGACGACAGGCGCCGGTTTTTTGGAGGACTCGTTTGAGGTAGGAGCGTGCGGTGCCCTCGGTGATGCTCAGGATCTCGGCGGCATCGCGCAGGCAGTTGCCGACCATCAGGGCTTCGGCCAGGCGGGCCTCAGCAGGTGTCAACCCGTGCAGGCGCTGCAGAGCTTCGGCCGGTGTGCTCACGATGTGGGTCGGATCGGAAACGAAGACAACCGCGAGGGGCTGGTTCAGAGTGCCGAACGGAGATTCGTTGTGGGGAGGGAGAGGGGCGACGAGAACCGAGTATGGCTCGGCGCACGACGGCCGCGGCACCGCGAGGTTGCCGGAGGGCTGTTGTTCGCAATCAATTGTCGCCGCGGACCGCAGAAGCTCGCGAAGACTCCGGTTGGTGAGCGGGTGGGTGGCCAACAGTCTCCGTTTACTCGTGGTGAGTCCGTCGTTGTCACGCAGCATCTTTTCTGCCCTACGGTTGCACCATACGACGCGGGCGTTGGGATTGGTCAGGATGACGCCGGTCGGCCAGTGATCATAGATGCTCTCGAGCGCGTCGATACGCGCATTCAATCGTGTGATCCGGCTGTGAACCCGGGTCGCCTGCGCAAGATGAGGAAACAGCAGGCCGAGAGTCTGGGCATCGCCGCCTTCAAACGGATCTCGGTTTTCGGGACGGTGAAACCCGATCAGGGCGCCAACATCGCCGGTCACCATGGGTAGACCGCCCAGAACGTGAAAAATATCCAGCGGTCGGAAAAAGTCGGTGTAGATCTCGCTCTTTTTGAAAAATACCGGATCCACCAACTGCCGTCCCACATAGCACCGAGCTGCGGGCAGGCGGAAGACTGCCTCGCTGAGCAGATCGACCTGGTGGTAGTACTCCTCGTACCTGTCGTAGGCCTCGCCGTCAAACCCGTCAAATCCGAGGACATCGACGCGCCCGGTGTCCCTTTCGATGAAGTGAATCGTGCCCGAGGTGGCGCCGACCAACCCGGCAATCTTGACGACAACATTTGACCACCTCTCAGGGTCGACGCCTGCCTGGTAGATCTCTCCGACCACATCGAGCAGATTGTCGGCAGCCATCGTCAGGCGCTCGGCCCGAGGATCTCAGCCATCCCATCATCGGGGACGTCGAAGGATCGCAAGATGTCGGCAAAGGTCACACGACATCTACCGCAAGAGTCGTGCCATGAAAACAGTTATCTCCGGGTTGTGCCCGAAGTGTCTTGTTCGTGTGTGTTTAGATGACGGGGTTGCGATTCGGCAGGGCAAGAATGTGTCTCATTCCCCATGAGACACGTCAAGCCATCAGAACACTGGTTTCAGCGATTGAAATCACCCCAGAACTGCCCCATAACAGTATTATTATCAATAACTTCATGAGGATTTCTCAGTCAAGGATCGGTGCTGCCGATGGTGTATCACACTGTGTCTTGAGGACTCGAAGAGCTCGCGGCTCTGTGTCCTGCTTCGTCTTGATGTCGGGACACGGATGAAATCCTGCGAAACGCAGTCGACCCTTCCTCGGTGGAAGTGAAGTCGAAATGGTGTTGGCGGCTACCGTTTGTCGCCGGATCAGAGAAGGATTGCAAGCAGCAGGATCGTGACAAACACCGCCGCGGCGCCGGCGATCAGCCACAATTCACCCGCAGAGGTGGAGGCCGAACGGCCGGTCGATCGTGATCCTGACATGGCGGCTGCGGAAGTATTGCGGGTCGAGGCCGGCGGCGTACCGATCTTGAGTTGTCCACCACCGCGGGTATGGTTGATGACCTGTCGATGAATGAGCCGTTTCTGATGTTGATTGAGTCCGATGAACTTGAGCGCCATTCCCACCGGCCGGTCGTCGGTTGTGGCGATTGCGCGGACCCAGGAGACCATCGCCTTGCTCCTGAATCGAATCGAATCCATAGGCATCTCGAGGTCGACGACTTCACCTACCTCGAGCGGCACCATCGAGGTGAGGAACAGGCCGCCGAGGGAAAGGTCGAAACTCTCCTCGGAGCGGAGTTCATCACCGTTACTCGGAGAAACCCGAACATGCTGGCTGAAGGGAATGCGGCGGCTGCGCAGCTGTCGATTCGGTTTGTCGGTACTGATCACGACGATCACCTCCATAGACGCCGGTTGGTTCGCCATCGGAGTTCGAAGACCCGTTTGGATGCGACCAATCTGCCCCCGCGGGTGATGGATCGAACACCCCGACAGAAAACTCACCGCTCGGTGGACCGTGCACAGCCGGTCGCGAACGGCTTTTCTCGAATAGTGCGAGTCGGACTGTGTCGGTCGTTTTCTGGTTTGAGCCTAACATTCTTGAGAACGCGAGTCAAAATCAAAAAATCCAACCGGGCGAGACAACCTGGTCGAGCCGAGACCCTCAGTTGATCAACGGCTCACCAAATTTTGTTGTCCACTCCAGAGTATTCAGACAGGATCGTTCGGTCGGGAAATGCGGGATTGGTCGAGAATACGGACTTCACCGTTGGAGAGTTCCAGGACCGCCGCCTCACCACCGTAGTGATCGGCCATGCCGACATCGGCTCGCCAGACCCGGCCGTCGCAGGCGGGTGAAATCCCGCTTCGTTGAACGGTGTGGCCGACCACCATTCGCCCTGCGCCGAG
>Ga0070729_10004760_pt1 | contig 14528 bp, 13 predicted proteins | sample tdDd472_FD_66725 | JGI IMG/M metagenome (GOLD analysis project Ga0070729, IMG submission 66725) | Marine sediment microbial communities from the Atlantic coast under amendment with organic carbon and nitrate - tdDd47.2 | ecosystem: Environmental > Aquatic > Marine > Coastal > Sediment | place...
GCGACGTAGGCTGATGACATAGATGTTCCACTTGTTCGGGTAACTGTTCCACCGGGTTCAGCCACAATCACGCCATGCCCCGGTGCGACCACATGAGGACCAAATCCATGCTTCCAGCTTTTGTTAATTCCGCTACCAGAAAATGACGGTACGGTCTGTTTAGTATCTATTGCACCGACTGATAACACATGATTATCAGTAGCGGGTGAACAGACAATTCCCTCGCCATAATTTCCAACAGGAAGAATCACCAACCTACCAGACGCTCGGAAGCGTTCTAGCATTTTCTGGAAAATGGGATTGTAGTATGGGATACCGAGCGACATACTGAGTACCTTGATGGGTTGATCAAGTAGCCAATCCAGACCAGCCAGCACCCGCACGATGCTCTTGCCACCTTCGATAACAACACCACTATAGAGTTGTGCTTCGGGGGCAACACCGATGCCATCACGTCCACAAAGTATGCTGGCTGTATATGTGCCGTGGGTGCCAGTATCGCGTATCGTCATGTGATTCGTTCGTATTCCATCGTCATCAAAAACACGATATTGAGCAATACGACCTTGTAAAGACGGGTGCTGCCCGTCAACACCCGTATCCAGATGACCGATACCGATACCCTTACCACTCAATCCCAGTTTCCAGCAATGGGGGACATCTATCAGTTTCAGTGCTGGATTCGCTTCGGGTGGGGGCATACTGATCATGGATAAGCTGTTCCTAGTTTGATACGCTTAAGTTTGCACTCTGAACAACAACGTTGGCAAGGTTGGTCGCGCCTAGCACACCCAACGATGTATAACTACTCGATTTCACGATATGGGGTAGGCGCAAGATCCCAAGGGTTGCCGGTAATGTATCGACCATGGCTGTGAAATTATCAAATACTTCGTCATCGTTAAAGTCCACCCCAAATTTGACAGACACGAGAATCAATTGTATAGAGCCTGTCACTGTGCTGATCACGGGACCAATCTTTTTTAATCGGCGTACCATGGTTAGATTTCCCTCTGTCGCTACAGCATACCCCATCGCACCTAAATTTAGGAGCAACAGGAATATATCATAGCCATTTAGGATTTTATCCATGGTCGTTTCATCATCACTATAACGATATAGGCTAGTTGTTTCGAGTACGACGACGGTCAAGCTTGCTATGAATATACTGATTTCTACAAGACTAAGAAGCGCACCCTGTGCTCCTTTGTAGGACTTAGATCCCTCGGGCTCTGGAACGAGATCTGCAATCCCTGATAGTGTACTTGCAATAATATTACAAATTCCAGCCGCTAGATCAATATCATCCTTCGTTTGTGAATCAGTGGCTTGTGCCAGACGCGGGAGGCTACCCGAAAATGGTAACCTGTCGTATTTGGATTTGCTGGCGACTGTTAACGGGATGGCAATGATCAAGGTAGAAAAATTGAGCAAGTTTAACTTTTTCCCACCTGTGGCGATAGCAAATAACTCCGAGAAGAATGGGATGTTGATCGATGTATTGATAATCGATTTACATACGTTTACTAACAACGACACGGAATCAAGGACAATATCTGTGGTCTGCTCAATCAGGTTGATGACACTTTCGATCAAGTCGCGTACGATCAACAATAAGCTAGGAACAATATTCAAGATATTTTTGGGGTTCGACCCTACACTTTCGATTGTGTTGACGATGGTATCGAGAGTATTGCCAACCGCATCGATAACTGTATCGCCCACCCCATCAAATGCTTTCTTGAGTTGCCCGAGACCGCTTGGTTTGTCAATACTTGAGATCAGATCAGGCAAAAATCCATCAAGCTCATCGGTCAATCCGCTGATTTTATTGACCACCCAATCGATCTTTTCAACCGCCTCACCTAAAGCATCGGATGCAGACCCATTGCCAGATTGAAGCTTTGGTGGTGTACCGCCTAAGTTATTGATAACCGTATCAAATGCGGGTAATGTTTGTGATTTTAATTCTCTAAAGAGTTTGCGTATTTGGGGTTTTACTGTCTGACTCGTAATATTCGACATATTATCTAGGCTTTGTTCAACGAGGTCATTAAGTAACCCTTGCGTCTTGATAATATCAGCCCACTCAAACAAAAACTGTAGAAACTCGATAAACTTTTGAATAATGACACCAATAAATTCGATGACTGCTGCTACAAACTTTATAATTTCTTCTACTGTATCGACGATGATGTTGACTGTTTCTTTTGTTGTCGAAACGATAATATTGATTGCATTATCGCCAAATTCAATGGCTGGTTCGACGACGACCTCGTTTATTGTCTCGCCAGCATCCTCGAAAAATCCAGTAACGTCGTCACCAAACCCTTGGCGTAAACTCCCGCCTGATCTTTCCAATCGCCTTATGGTTTGATTACGTTGTTGCGGGGATAAGACCTTGAAGTCGAAGTTCTGTTTATTTTGCGATGTTACCCCACCAAAATCTAATTGCCATGCTTTACCATCAAAAATATCATGTGATAGTTGGCGCTCTGTTTTTTCGCCACCTTCGACAGTATTAGTTTCGTATTTGATCGTGGAAAGTGTCATCTGAAGGGCTTTTTGTACATTTTCAATTTGCTGACGACTTAGATTCTTGTTCTTGACGAGGGGCTTATTACTGGCATCCTTTGCATTGGCAAGCGCACCCGGTTTCATTGCTTGGATATGTTTATGAGCAGCTTGATCTGGAAAGACCAGAAAATATGTGCCTGCTCGCATGATATTGGTTTGAACTTTCAATGCAGGGAGATAGATGGAATCGGCGGCAATCGTGATCATGATTGATTTAATATCGTCGACTATAAAGGTGTGAGATTGATCTTCATCAATCGAAAATTGTTCCTCATTGACGATGATTTTGACGGCATCAGTCGCGCTGATGGTTACACTGTCGACATCGGGCGTTAAGTTGATTGAAACACGAAATGCAGAAAACTCGGTCAATCGACCATTTTTCTCTCTACGATAATCTTGACTCAAGCTACAGCTATAGGGAAGTGCATCGACAATATGCCAGACTTTCATCGCAGAAATGGCATTGTCGCCTACCTGACTATCCTTTAACGATGGAATGTCAGTAAAGATGTCTTCTTTAGCCAGTCGTTTCAATGCATTTAGCATATTTTTACGGGCTTGCTTATTGTGTTTGCCAAACAAATTAAGGATTGAGGCATTTGAATCGGGTTCTTTGTAGTCCTCATTTTTGTAGACTGTTGCACCTGTTCCTGTACCCAATCGAATGGATGAAACTTCATCATTAAGACCACCAACTGCATTGAAGTTGCCGAGACCCATGTAGAAAATCCATGCTCGTCCCCAATAATTGCGGTGCTGATATAGTGCTACTTCGCCCTTGAGGAGTGTGCCGACTTGACCTTCTCTGGAACACATTTTGATTGCACGTACAAAGATCTCACGTTGGTTACGGTTGACAGTTAGGTCAAACGTATTTCTTTTGGAGTCAAACGTTACCCATTTATTATCGCACTTGAGCGAAAAATGACGCTGGGTAAATGCAGGTTCACTGTACAACGACATCTCTTCACCTGTCCCAAAGGTCAGCGAATACGAACCACCACCTGTGCGAGCATCATAGCTCTGGAGTTTGATTTGACGCTGATTACCCCGTGGATTACCAATCGTGTGGAAGTTGAAGACTTCGGTCATCGCTATACGGCTATTCGTTCGCAGTGTTCTACTCGGTCCGATACTGAGATAGTTGCCGTTGCTAGTTTGGATGACCCATCCGCCAGTATAGGCTTTGTTTGTCGCATCCCAGATACGGATTGATTTTGGATGGTCGTTGAAGCGCGTATTGGATAGTTCTTTTATGGCATTAGTTTTCATTACTCCTTGTAATGCCGTTGGCACTTTGGCTGGCTTTAGGTTGGGGATGTCTGAATATACGTCCTGTGAGGTATCTCTAAAATTTATGCTCTTATGGAGTGTTGCACCACTACCAGAACCGACACGGATGGAACTCGGTTCGCTGATGTATTGGTTGATATTAGCTATATCACTAATCACCACCCAGCCTGATCCACTATAATTTTCTTCCTTGTAGACGATAGCATATTCACCTAATAGGGCTTCATCAATCCATCCCTCTTCGATGACAGTGACCAATGCTTGCATTGAGGTGTCTATTGAGGCGAGTTCTTTATTCAGCTGATCAATTTCTTTTTTAATTTCTGCTATTCGAGGAGAGAGGATATTGCTTTTTGCCCGAGATGGCAACTGGGATTTTGCTTGTTCACGCAATTTTTCGTCAATGGCATTGCGTTTGCTGATCTTGTCCGTGTGGAGTTGTTGAATTTTCTGCCTAATTTGAGGCGAATTCGTTCCAAACCAGTCACGCGCTCGTCCGAGTTCTTTGATCTCTTTCTCCAGTACTGTAATCGCTTGACGAGTGTCATTCAGTTCTAAGGATGCCTTCATCTGTGTCGTGAGTGAGCCACGCCTTAACCGTCTTTCTAGCACCTTTGCGCTACTCCGAAGCGAGCGCAACTCCTTTTGTTTCTGATCAATTAAGGTAATTAGATTAGAAACTGACATGTATTTGACCTCATCTCTTTAAATTCAATGTCTGTAACTATTCTATCGGCAACAAATTAAGTGCGCCAACGCTTAGACGATCTATGAAACTAACGTTTAGAAGCTGTTTGAAAATTCCTATTGGTTATAATTGTTGCGATTAAATAAACAATAAACCAAACAGGAATTGAGAAAAGTGTCGCGCAAACGTCGAAAATACACCAGTAAAATCAGTCAGAAGCAGTAGAAGCGAATAAAATGGATGTTACCGAAATCAGCAAAAGCGGGTCGTCCGATTGAATTAGATATGCGGTTGGTGATGAATGGCATTTTCTATATTTTGGTAACCGGTTCTCAGTGGCGTAATTTATCGAATGATTACCATAATCCCAATAGTGTCTATTATCATTATCACAAGTGGTGCAAAGATGGTATATGGCAACGAATCAACCGCAACATGGTGTACCTAGAACGTCGTCGAATTGGATGATTTCCATACCCAAGTGCTGGGATTATGGATAGTCTAACCGTCAAAATGAGTGATCAAGGTGGAGCGAATGGCTATGATGGGAATAAGAAAACCAAAGGTCGTAAACGCCATGCTTTGGTTGATACACAAGGGAATTTGCTAGATGTAGTGGTCACGGTTGCCAATTTGAATGACCGTGAGGGGCAAAATTAATCATGACAAAAATTGAACGCTTTATTGCTACTCGACTCCTCAAAGTCTGGGTCGACAAGGGTTATCGAGGAGGTTTGGATGTATGGTTTCACCACCAGTGGCAGATCGCTCTCGACATTGTTGAATCTGATCCGAATCAAAAGGGATTTGCTGTTCAACCCTGTCAATGGGTTGTGGAACGCACTTTTGCTTGGCTTGGCAAATATCGTCGTTTAAGCAAGGACTTTGAGTATGATGTGCAATCCAGCGAGGGCTTTATTTATCTGGCATCTATCATGAAATTGCTCAAACGACTTGGAAAATAATATTCAAACAGGTTCTTATACTCATGTTTGTGTGGATGAAGTTTACGCTACAATATAGTGGGTCGTTATTTTGATATTGGAAATACCTATAAGGATACGACAAAATGCAACGATATTTCAAATATGAGGAACTGGGTCACGGTGCGATGGGCATTGTTTATCGTGCAACTGATCGACTTGAAGACGGAAAGTGGGTTGCACTCAAGCAACTTCATACCGATGTAAATCGGGCGGGCATTGATACCACACAGGTCTCTAATCGTCGATTAGTGATGTCACAAGAATTTCGTATACTTGCGTCGTTACGTCATCCCAATATCATCAGCGTACTGGATTATGGATTTGCGGGTGAAAATGGTGAGCCATACTTTACGATGGATTTGTTAGAGCACCCACAAAATATTGTACAGGCAACCAAAGACAGTAGCTTTGAAGAAAAGGTGAATTACTTTATACAATGTTTGGAGGGCTTGGCTTATCTGCATAAGCATCAAGTTGTACATCGTGATCTTAAGCCAGATAATATTTTGCTACAAGACTGCAATATAAAAATACTTGATTTTGGATTGGCATATGATGATTTATTTAAGTCGCAAGCTGCGGTTGATAAAGACTATATCGTTGGGACGATGGCCTATATCGCACCAGAAATCCTACAGGGACAACCACCTGATCATTTAAGTGATTTATACGGATTGGGCATGATTATGGCTGAGGTATTTTTACAAGAATATCCCTATAAATCAGTCACTAACATGGCTACTCTGATAAACGCTATCCTCAATAAATATCCAGTCCTTGATGAAATTGACCCTCACATACAACCTTTATTGATGCGGATGCTAGATAAAGATCCAGAAAATCGGTATCCCAGTGCACAGGATATTATCATTAAACTTTCGAAAATATTTGATTTTGTTGATGCCAGCGAGAGTATTCAGGTACGAGAGAATGTGTTGCAGTCCGCACCATTTGTTGGTCGTGATCCGGAATTCAATAAACTCAAACAAGCGTTGTTAGATCTTATCAACATTCGCGAAAAAGTTGGCGGGGCATGGCTGATCGGCGGCGAAAGTGGCGTTGGTAAATCGCGTTTACTAAATGAGATACGCGTACAGGGTATGATACGGGGTGTACTTGTATTAAATGGTCAGAGTATCTACGAAGGTGGCGCGGTTTTTGAGACATGGCGACAACCCCTGCGTCACCTTTGCCTTGAGGTTGAACCCACTAACGACGAAGCCAGCATTCTCAAATCGATTATACCGGATTTGGAAAACTTGCTTGGGCGCACGATCAACGACACACCGCCAGCACTCAATCCTAAAATAGCATTGGAACGATTGTTGACAACGATTGAAAACTGGTTCAAACGTTGTACAACACCAATTCTGCTAATTTTAGAAGATATTCACTGGGCAGTAGAAAGCCTGTTGATTCTCAAGCGGTTGTTACCATTGATAAACGAAATGCCATTGATGATTGTGTGTAGCTATCGCAATGATGAATATGCGGAATTACCACAAGAATTAGCGGGCATGGAATTAATGGAACTTACACCATTATCACGTCAAGCTATTTATGACTTGAGCAGAGCTTTGATGGATGGCTCACAACAGCAAACACAGAATATTGTGGACCTAATGGAACGCGAGACTAATGGTAATGCTCTGTTCATTATCGAAGTCTTTCTGCTCTAGCGGATTCAGCAGGACGCATTGATCTGGTTGGAAAGTTAACCGTGCCACCCGATATTGTGCAAGGTGGCATGGCACAAATTATCAATCAGCGCCTGTCAGTTGTGCAGGGGAAATTACGTGAGTTCTTGCGGGTCGCGTCGTTAGTCGGACGACAATTGGATACTGAATTAATGGCACGGATGATGCCAGACTACGATGTTAACCGCATGTTACAAGCAGCTACCGCCACACTGATTCTCGAAGTTATTGATAATCGGTATCGCTTTGTTCATGATAAATTCCGTGAAGCCTTTGAAAGTGAAGTAGATGACCGACCCGCATTACATCGTCAGATTGCAGAGGCAATGGAAGACCTATACCATGATGATGTATTCCGAGCACCGATACTACTTTATCACTGGAAGTTAGCTGACAACAATCATAAGATCATCCATTATTCTGTGTTAGCTGGTGATCAAGCTATGGAGAATGGTGCGAACTTGCAGGCAAAGAATTACTACTATCAGGCATATAATTTATGCTCACAGATCGAGGATACTACCGAAAATAAACGGCAGCAGGTCTATCTCGCCGTGAAGGTGTCGAAAGTGGCAGCGTATCACCCCGAAGAGAGCCTGACACGGATCATGCACCATGCTGTTGAAATTGCTGAATTGTTAGATGATGAAGAGCTATTGGCGCGAGCACTTGGTAGCACAGGAGCTTATCATTTCATGCTCGGTCAAACAGGTGCATCGATGGACTACTTCAAGCGGAGTATGGTCATTGCGGAGAAACTAAAACTCGAAGAATTGCTCTTACTCCCCTACAATATCATCGGGCGGAGTGTGGCACTGGTTGGTGACTTTGCGACCTCCCGTAATTATTTGCGAGATGGTATTCGTATTGCTGAAAAATTTAAAGACCTTGAGTTATTGTCGGGTTCGCTGGCATTTTATGCACTGAGCCTGATGTTACAAGGCGTCTACTCCGAATCGTTATCTATCATCGATCGAAGCCTCAAAGTGGCGCAACAGGTCGGGCAAAGTCGTATGACAGGAACATTGGTTATCAATGGTTGCGGGTATATGTGGAATGGACGCTGGGAAGGTGCATTAAAAATTTTTAATGATGCAGAAACGCTTGCCGAAAAAATAAATGACTTTCTCCCGTTATATTGGAGTCGGGGTTTTCTAGGATACATCCACCTGCAACTGAAGGATTATGAACGGGCAGAATATTATCTTGATTTGTCGATTGGGATGATTGAGGATGGTAAGACTGTCTTCCACTTACCCTTATTTCAGGCGTATCGTGCCGAGTTGACACTCTATCAGGGACATCCAGAGGATGCTGTCACACAAGCGGAGAAAGCTTTAAAGTTCGGGCATGATACCCAACAAGGTCTAGCAATCGGTGAAGCGCTATGTGTGCTTGGCAAGATATATTCACAATTAGGTGATCTGGACAAAGCTGAAGACTACTATCAACAGAGTCGTGATAACCATATTGAAGGGGGACGATTGGTGCAAGAAGCTGTGACCATTTATCATCTGGCACGCCACCATGCTTATCATAACGATACTAGAGGCGCACAAGCATCTATTGATGAAGCCATCGAAAAATTAGCTTTGTATCAAATGCACTGGTATGTGGAACAAGCTCGCAAATTACGTGCATCCATTGTTTGATCGACGGTCGAAAAGCACAGGTAACCTTGTGATTCACTACCATTTGCAATCATCAACCTGCGCACATGCTGATACAGTAGAACAAGTTTCTGTTCCGTTGCTAGAGCTTTCCTTAGCTCAGCTATCGATTTTTTGCAACAGAACCAATATTGCTTGATAAACCAAGATGAAATTATCTGCGATTCATAGATGTTTAGAGGCTCACAATCCAATGTACTTGTTGCAATAAATACTGTGCAACCGAATACAGAATCACTTCGGTGAGCTAAACATAAAAAATGGTCAACACAATATCCTGAGCATGATTACCGTATTTCTTTCCAAAAATATTAATACCGCCAACATGATGTGCATCGGGTTTAACCCCAATGCGTACCGAAATAAAGTCATTATCTGTGACATTTAATTCCGAGACACATACGTTAGAAACTTTTATTCCATCTATAAATGTGCCAATATTGTCAACACGCCATACTTTGAGTAGACCATATTGGGAACTGTCTATACTGATCGGTACCCCATAAAATAAGACAAAAGTCTGAGATAATAAAGTCAAAAAGGATAGTTTTTATGGGTCGTCGAATTGCTAAAGAAATCAAGAAAGAAATTATCACGAAAATCCAGGCAGGTGAGCGAGTGGCAGATCTGGCAGAGCAATATGCTGTCAGCACGAAAACGATTTATGGTTGGTTACGCTGTGATACAGGTGAAGATGTAGTATCGGTGTTGCAATACAATAATCTCAAACGCGAGAATGAAGAACTCAAGCGGCTGATTGGTGAATTGACGCTCAATATGCACTTGCAAAAAAATTGAAATAATTAGCCGTTCAAACTATAAACAGGTATGTGCTGAAGCGTTAGGCATCAATCGCAAGAATATCTATCGCCAACGGCGTTTACCTGCCAAAGACCAAGCCCTCAAACAACAAATCCAAGCAGTTCATCATCAACACCCTGCCTATGGTCATCGTCGGATTGCACTTGAATTGGGTATTAATCACAAATGCGCCTAACGGGTGATGGCAAAGTTTAATTTGCATCCGCCAAGGCGACATGTAAAGCACTACTCAACACGCTCAACATCGCATCACATCTACAGCAATCAGATTGCCTCAAAGTTCCCAATCACCCAAGCTCATCAGGTCTGGTGCAGTGATCTGAGTCGGATTGTCTATCGGGGAAGTATCTGGTATCTCGCAACCATTGAAGATATCGCCACCCGACAAGTCATCGCCCAGCAAATCCAGGTTCGTACCAAAGTTCTTGATGACCAGTTACAATCTGTTTTTCAGCGCTGGTATCCCAACATGACCGATATTGAGAACCAACAACAGGTCGCGTAGCCCCCGTTTCTGGTTGCTCTCGTATACGGTGCAAGTAATCCGCATGAAAAATCGCTGGTTAACCTCATCCAGTCCCAAGATCGATGCGCCCGAAGGCTTTATAAAAGTAGCTGATCTGGCTACTCGCCTTAATATTCCACTGAAGTGGTTATACTGACGTATTCGGAACGGACAAATTTCATCTGATGATTATGTGCGATATCCAAAACGAGACGTTATACTCATCCGTGACGAACCACTCATTATTGAGAAAATTCAAAAACTGCGACAAACCTAAAGTAGAAAGAGGCATTCTCTTGGTACATTCAAAGAAGAATGTGTTTACCCTCGCCGACCAGCGACAGTGACTCAGGCTCAATTATGGCTTGAGGATCATCGGCGATTCTATAATCTTGAACGACCTAATCAAGCCATCACCTGCAACAACTACCCACCCTCCGTTGCATTAGGAACGCCACCACCCTTACGTCGATTACCCTTAGAAGTCGATACCGATAGCTGGCTTCAACGCTATCATCGGCATAGTTTTCGACGCAAAGTTAAAGCCAACGGGGAAGTGCGGGTTGATCGTGATAATTACTATATCGGACAGAAGTATCGAGGGCAGAAGGTGCTTGTCATCTTAGATGCTCACGAGAAACATCTAGAGTTTTATATTCAAAGTCAACTTGTAAAAACGAAGCCGATTCGCAAGCAACTCTATGGAGTCTTACCAATTGATGATTTTGTTGATGTAATGCTCAAGGAAGCTGAATCAGAAACGCGACGACTTGCTCGACAACGGAAACTGACGCGACGGCACGCATAGATCACACACCCCAACTAAATAATTTTATTGCTCGAATTCCATAGGGTAGTCTTTGAGTTTTCTAAGTCTCAGTTAATCTTCCAGTTATTTTACGATTCGCACCAATTGAGCCTTGTGGCTAGCTGATCTGAAACTATCTCGGCAATGCAATTGCGGATGCCACTATCTGTTGATACTGTTTTCACCCATGATGTAAGAAAACTATACAATATGGGGCAACTAGATTAATACGAGATGAGTTAGGGTCAATTCGGTTTCAATCCTCGTGAAGTGACGTAGTAATGAAGGTTAGAGGGTGAACCGTGTTTGAGGTGATGTGTGGAAATATGCCGAATTGACACCCCAAGTTCGAGTAGTTCAACAATTCGGTCATGATCTTGATCGTATATGCTCTCTTGTACTGTTCCAACAGGCTTCCCCAACTTAATCCCTGAGCTTTCTTTGTCGCCAGAGCGTCTTTAATACGCCGACTAATCATCATCCGTTCCATTTCTGCAAAGAGTGAAAGTAATGTGACCATAGTAAGCGATTGTAAATCACTCTGGTTGCGGTCAAGAAAAAGTTGTTGCTTGATGATGGTCACCCTAATATCTTGTTGCAACAGCTCATCAATGAGTAAAATAATTTGCCCAGTACTACGCCCTAAACGGCTTAACTCCGTGACAACCAAGGTGTCACCAGCAGAAAGTCGTTCCCGTAATTCATCAATACGTCGTTCTTTAGCAGATTTGCGAGATGAGATGGTAATGGCGACACAAAAAGATGGTCTTAATCGCACGTCCGAGTTCGGAAAAGGCTTTGTAGGTCGGATGATGAATATCGCCCTTCAACAACAAAAGGGGGATTTTATTCGCTATGAAATATGCCCCTTCTTAAACCATAAATACCTTATGCTTTTGACCGAAAATCTATTTGACGATAACGAACCTTGTCGTTTTGGAGGGGGGGCAGTTAAGTTTTCTTATCGCGAAAACGTTCCTTTTTGCGCTTGAAGGGAGAAGGTAGTCAAAAACTGGGCTGACTGTCATGTCATTCCTATGGGTAGTTGCCTGAAGTGGCTCCACTGTCGGGGAGACTGCCCATACAGGCGTTTGAACTCGCGGCTGAATTGAGAGGTACTCACGTATCCCACCTCCATAGCCGCTTCGTTTACATTCATTCCTCCGGCAATCTTCATCGCGGCACTATTCAGCCGCATAGACTTTACAAACTGGATGGGTGACATCGTGGTCGCTTGCTTGAACTTACGGTGGAACACAGCCCTGCTCATCCCAACCTGCGCAGCCATATCTTCGATTGTGACTGCCTCATCCAGACGGGAAGACAAATAATCAATGACTCGCGCGATTTCATTACCCACACCAAATGCACGCCTTGCAGCATTTCCCGCATCTCCTTTCAATAGCGCGTAGTACACTTCCCGAAGCCGACCATCCCCAAGTACTGCCGTATCCGCCGGACTATCCCCTAATTCCAGCAGTCGCAACAATGCCTCGGTAAATGTATTGTCCCAGTGAGCAAGTGCCAACCCCTGTGGCAACGGCTCACTCCTTGGCTTTCGGATAGCACCAGCAGAACTTTCCATCTGAATGGCAAGTTCGGTCATTATTCTCGTATCTAGGGAGATAAATACACCGAGAAGAGGATTGTCTGGTGAAGCAGTGGGTGCTCCTGCCTCGACTGGCATCGATACGGTACAACACATGTATTGACTGCTGTCAAATACATACGTCTTACCATCCAATATAGCTTCTTTGCTGCCGTTAACAATAGCTACCATGGTAGGTTCGTACACGACCGGGACGCATGGAATCGACTCGGTAACGCGGAAGAGATGCACCCCCTTCACCCCGATTTCCACTAGTCCATTCTCGCTGACTCTGTTTTCAATGAGTTGTTTTATTTGTTGTTTACTCATGCAATCATCGTAGCACTATAAAACGCACAATACAACTAAAACGATACAATTAGGCATGTTTTTGCGACTAATTCGCCTAGTTTTGCTCAAATTTGAGATTTATAGTTATTTTAGACAGGGGAAATACCACTATCATAAACAACCAACTACCGTTGGCAAAAATAGAAAATAAATTTATCAGCGACCCTGCAACTAAGTATGTAAAACAAGGAGTTCGAACAATGGCAGATACCCAATTTGGAAGAAATGGCTGGACACCGGACCGCATCAAATCTCTCAAAGGAAAAACATACCTGATCACAGGAGCAAGCAGTGGTACAGGATTTGAAGCGGCGAAGATTATCGCATCCAAAGGCGGCAAGGTAGTGATGCTGAACCGTAACCCTAAAAAATCAGAGGATTGCATCTCAGCAATCAAGCAGAACCTTGGCAATAAGACAGATGTAATCGCCATCCGTATAGACCTTGGCGACCAATCCTCAGTAAAAGCAGCAGCAACGGAGATTCTTGAAAAGGTAGACCGTATTGATGCCCTTATATGTAATGGGGCTATTGCCCAGGTACCTAAGCAGGTACTCACGGTTGACGGGTTTGAAAGTCAACTAGGGGTCAACTACTATGGTCACTGGACGCTACAGGCATTACTGTTCCCACTGATTGAAAAATCTAATGGGCGTATTGTGACTGTGGGCAGTATGGGGTACAACATGGGCATTAAGACAATCAAGTTTGACGATATGAACTGGGATAAGGGCTACACTCCTAATGATGCCTATAGCCAAAGTAAACTGGCGCAGATCATGTCTATTTATGAACTACAGGATAGATTGGCAAAAGCCGGTAAAACAGGTGTTAATGCTTATGCCTGTCATCCTGGTTCTTCCAGAACATCTCTTATTGATACAAGTGGTAGTTTAATGATGAGGTTGACGTTTAACCTGATGAAATTATCACCATTGACACAATCAGCTGAAAAAGGTGCCTACCCTGAACTCATGTGCGCTACCGAAGAAAACCTGGATCAGAAGGGATTTTATGGTCCCACAGGCTTCCAGAACTTCGTTGGTCCAGTTGGGGAACAGACACTAGAACCACATGCTGTGGATAAAACGGTATCTAAGAGATTGTGGGAAATATCAGAAAAAGCAACCGGTGTTAGCTGGAGCTTGTAATAAATACCACTGAGTGTATGGTTTTATTCCATCGTGGATCAGAATAGTACAAGTACATCGTAGCAAAAGCACAGATTGGTTAAACTCACTGCTAATGACAAGTTAGCTTAGGAGAAACCAATAGAAGCCGACTGGGTACACAAACGCCTTCAATTGTGGCACTTGCTCCAAGATGACCAGACTTATACTGATGCCAACCTCGCTCGCCAATTAGAGATGTCACGCGCTTGGGTTCAAAAGTGGCGGGTACGTTTAGTAAATGCTGAGGCAAATATAACAGAAGAAAATATCAACTGGACAAGAAAAGTAGTGTATTCTAAAGGTATGACAAACGGATACAGCAATGACCTAAGAGATAAAGTACTGGCATATAAGGATGCCAATCACAG
>Ga0070729_10004761_pt1 | contig 14528 bp, 11 predicted proteins | sample tdDd472_FD_66725 | JGI IMG/M metagenome (GOLD analysis project Ga0070729, IMG submission 66725) | Marine sediment microbial communities from the Atlantic coast under amendment with organic carbon and nitrate - tdDd47.2 | ecosystem: Environmental > Aquatic > Marine > Coastal > Sediment | place...
TGCCTTCACTTCGATCCGGAGCTCACCATTGGCGGCGTGATTTTAAACCGCATTGCCGGGCCAAGGCACAAAAACAACCTCATCAACAACATCGAGCACCACACCGGCGTCCCCGTGATCGGTGCAGTTCCCAAGTTGAGGAGCCATGACTTTCCCGAGCGGCATATGGGCCTGGTTCCCACACCGGAACACGATTGGGCCTATGAGTCTGTGGGCAATGCCGAGAGGATTGTCCGGGACAACGTGGACGTGTCCCGCATCATCTCTCTTTCCGAAACTGCCACGCCATTTGAGCGTTCCTGCCTGGTTCCCGAAGACCTTGGAGAGGTGAGTGAGGCGAGTCCGGTGATCGGCGTGATTCGGGATGCCTCATTTCAGTTCTACTATCCGGAGAATATCGAAGCCCTGGAAGCCGAAGGCGCACGTGTGGTGGAGATCAGTCCCTTGCGGGACACCGAGCTTCCCGAGGTGCTGGATGGCCTTTATATTGGGGGTGGTTTTCCGGAAACCCATGCAAGGGAGCTGGGAGAGAATGTTGCCTTCCGCGAGAGCATTCTTGCCAAGGTCAAGGAAGGGATGCCCCTTTACGCCGAATGCGGCGGGTTGATCTATATGGGAGAAGAGCTGGAGGTTGATGGCACAAGCTACCCCATGACGGGCCTGTTTCCCCTCTCTTTTTCAGTCTCTCAAAAACCCCAGGGCCACGGATATGTGGTGGCCGAGGTGACGGGGGAAAATCCCTTTTACGAGCTGGGAACCGAGATCAAAGGCCACGAGTTCCGCTACTCCAAAATCACCCGTTGGGACCGAGAAGAGAACGACACCGCCTTTACCATGGCCCGGGGCACCGGCATGGCCGATACCTTCGACGGCATCACAAAATACAACGCCCTGGCCACCTACACCCACATCCACGCCCTGGGAACCCCTTCCTGGGCGCCCTCCTTTGTTTCCAAAGCCCTTCAATACAAAAAGCGATAAAACCTGCCTCGGCGGCCAGGGGATGATCCCCTGGACCCCAGGTATGCGAATGCGACTTGGGTGTCGTTATTTGAATTAATTCGCGTTCTCATTCGCGTTGTGTGTGATGGTCTGCATCATGTGTGGCAAGCGTAAGATGTACTGGGGTTGATGTTAAATCCCATTATCTGTCATGCCAGTTCACCTTTGCGCGTTTACGTGTGGCATCATTCGGTCAACGCGACATCCTTACCACGACGAGAGTTACGTATACGAGTTGTCAGTGTGTGATGGGGTGTAATATTCTTTGAGGGTTTATCACTATTGATTGGGTTACTTAGTGAAAAAAAAGCCCCTTAAAAACGTTCTGACTGAATCAGTGGCAGGTCGGCGGCAGGTGATAAATCCACGAAGTTAGACCCATTAAAAGTGACTTCGAGAGCTGTTTGTCAAACGTTTGGACCCGGCAGGGCCGCCGGAGGCGTCTTTTCAAGCTCGAGTGGAATATGTTTTTTCAGGTAAGATGAGACAATGGCGTGGGGGAAAGAAAAGCGGGGAACCCTTTAAAGAAAGGGTCCCCTTGGGGCTGACTTTTTAGACGTCAATCTGCTTGAAAACATCGCCCACCATACGAGGGCTCCAGAGCCCGCGTCCGGAACGTGTGGGTACCTTCTCTTTTAAGAAGATTGTGGCGATGCGGGTCTGGGTGACCCCCTCTTTTTTCAAGGTGGCCATCACCTCCATGAGCCGGTCCTTGTAGGCTCCCTTGTCGCTGGCATCCATGGAGGCCAGTTCCCGGGCAACGGCATCGAGATCGGTTTCCTCGGTTGCCTTTGACTCTGGGGCGGCTGTGGGGGGGACCACTTTTTCCACAGGTGCTTTCTTTGCTTCCACTGCGGGGGCAGGTTTTACTTCAGGCACTTTTGGGGCCGCGGGTTGAGCCACCGGGGTAGCGGGCTGAGCCGGTGCCTGGTTGCCCTGCATGGCAGATGAACGTTTTTTCTTCTGCTTGAGAAGCCACTGAGTGACCTGCTTGGGCTTTCGCGTGGTAACCGCCTTGAGTTTCATCTCCTTGCGGTACATCCCTGCATCCATCACGAGAATGGTGTGGGGTTCTGTCAGAACCGTGCCGGGAAGATCGGCACTTTCCACCGCCCATCCGTCGCTCTCCAACCAGTAATGCGTCTGTCCCTTCATGGGCCCCTTGCCGATGACTCCCTTAATCCAGACCCACCCTTTGTCGCTGTGGTTCTGAATGAGACCGCTCATGAGAGCCACACTGCGGTTCTGGCTCTTGTCGTCGATATGGTAGAGATTTTCGGCCATGATGGACTGGACGGCCAGTTCCATGCGTTCGGACTCCATGAGTTCTCCCAGAAGGGAGAGGGGCTTGCACGCTCTTTTTGACTTACCGGGTTTGAAAAGAACCCTGATCTTTACATCCTTCTTCAAAGGTCTCACTTCCTATCATAGCTTGCTGTGCGGTTGTTGCGAGGGCTTTACGGATAAAGCCGCGCAGAAGGAAATCATTTGTGGCGGGATTACGGGTGAGAACTTTCTCACGCTACCGAAAGAAAAATGCTTTCACTTCAAGATGATGGGTTTGAGGCATCCATACCATAAATTGCCGCAGGAAACAAAAAAAATGGGGGGCAAATGCCCCCCATTTCTTAAAAATCCCACCCCTTCTCTCTTTTAGACCTTGAAACGACCCACCAGGGAGGCCATTTCATCGGATAAATCTGACAGATTTTCAGAGTCCTTCTGAACCCGGGCACTGTTTTCTGAGAGAAAGCGGGCCTTCTGGTTCACCTCTTCGATATCGAGGGCAATGCTGTGGGTTTCATCACTGCTCTGACTGATCGTACGGGAGACATCCTCAATTCCCATGGATGTCTGGGCCACGTTATCGGCAATTTCACGGGTGGTGACCGATTGCTCCTCCACCGAGGCGGCAATACCGGAGACAATGTCGTTCACGTTGGAGATGATGGTGTCAATTTCAGCGATATCGGTGCTGGCCGTGTCTGTGGATGTCTGGATACCGCGGATGCGATCGGTAATCTCACCGGTGGCCTCCGCAGTTTGCCGTGCCAGCTCCTTGATCTCTCCGGCCACCACCGCAAATCCTTTGCCGGCTTCTCCGGCGCGGGCAGCTTCGATGGTTGCGTTGAGTGCCAGAAGGTTTGTCTGGTCGGATATTTCAGAAATGGTTTCGGTCACCACACCGATACCCCGGGCTGCTGCAGCCAGTTCCTCCACCCGCTTTGCCACACCGCTTGCCCTGGATGCGGCCTGGGTCGAGATCTCCCGGGCACGGCCGGAGTTATCGGCAATTTCGGAGATGGTGGCAGTCATCTCTTCAGCGGCTGAAGCGATCATGCCCGCTCCTGCCGAAGACTGGCTCATGGCGGCGGAAACTTCGCTCATATGTGTGTTGAGTTCGCCGGTGGAGGATGAGACTGAAACGGCTTTTTCACTCATCTCCCCGGAAGCGTCATTCATTTTCAGGGTAATGCCGGAAAGGTCGGTGGTGGACGCATCGAGAATCTCTGTTTTTTCGGCGATCTCTTTGATGAGATCCTGGAGTTTCCCCACAAAGGTGTTAAACCATTCAGCCAGCTCTCCGATTTCATCCTGTGACTGAATGCGAAGTCGCATGGTGAGGTCCCCCTCCCCTTCGGAGATGTCCTTCATGCGCCCTGCTATGTTGTTGATGCGCTTGACAACCATGGTCTGGGTGAGGGTGCGTACCACCAGCCAGATGATAACCATGGTAAGGCCGGCAATGAGGATGAGTCGGTTACGAAGGGTGACGGCCGCCGAGAACACTTCAGAAGAGGGGGCACTGATGACGGTGATCCACCCCAGCTCCTTCTCCTGTTTGAATACGGAGATCTTTTGATCTCCCTTGAAGTCATAGACCATCAGGCCGTTTTTCTGGTTTAAGATCTCCTTGCTGAAATCAAACATGTGGCCGTTGAGCTTCAGGATTTTGGTCTTGTCAGGATAGGCTATGACCGGCCCTTCATTTTCCATGACAAAGGCGTAACCCGTCTCTCCCACCTTGATGGGATCGATGAACAGGTCGGTTACGGCGTTCATCTTGACCACAAGGCTCAAGATACAGACCAGGGACTCCTCATGAAAAATTGGAATGGACTCCACATAGATGGGGGCTCCTGTCACCTTGCTTAGAATGACTTTTGACGTCACGGGTGATCCGTTTAACGCCTTTTTGAAGTAGGGACGGTCAGCAATATTGACCACCCCCTCAACCCCGTCCACTGCCGAGGCCATGATGTTCCCGTCAGGCAGGGAGATGAGGATGTTTTCAATGCTTGGGAAGGTTGAGAGGATGCGGTCAAATTTGTCATGAACGGCTTGATACTGGAAGCGGTCTCCGTTGGCGGCAAATTGTCCGTACAAGGGATCTTTGGCCCAGTACCGGAGAAGGTCACGGTTGTCCCGAATGAATTTTGACAGAACCTCTGAAGTAGAGTCCGTCAGGGTGTTGAGCTGGCTGTAAGCACTCTTTTGAAGGGCGCTTTTAGAGCTGACATATCCCAGTGTGGTTATGGCAAGCAGGCCGGCCAGAATGATACCCAGTACCGGAAAAAGGAACTTTACTTTTAATTTCATCTCTTTGTCTCCCGACTAACATTATAAAAATACAGGTGAAATGGCTTTGCGGCACGCCACCATTTTTACACACGGTAAGAATGCATAATATATGTTAAACGGCATGAAACCCTGTTTACTTAAGCAGTAAATTAATGGTTTACATGAAATTGTTTAATTAGAAATTGCGCCCAGGTGTTATGTTGTATAATTTTAAGGTGTTGCGGTGTTTTATTGGTTGGGTTTGTGGGGTGAGCGTAAGTAGAATTGTGAGGGAATATTTTATTGACAATTACGGGTGCAGAAAAAGGGGGGGGGGCGGACGTGTCCTTCTTTCTTACAGGGTAGAAAGTGGCCTTGTTATGGGGAGGGGGATAGTCCGGGGATGGTCTGTCAATTAGGCCTTGCTCCAGGGGTAAGGCGCTTGACTCCTTACCCCGGATATTTGATGAGAAAAATAATTAGATCAAACCAACAACCAGTTATTACGGATGGTTATAGTGAAATATCCGGGGTAGGCATTACCTTGACGTGTTGGTCAGGGTGACGCCGGTGATGACAAAAAGAGCCCCTGCACAGGTGGAGAGCCCCACGTGTTCCCCAAGGGTCAGCCATGCAAGCAGGATGGCGGAGACAGGGACGATGTTGATAAAGATGCCGGCCCGGGTGGGCCCGAGAGCTAAAATGCCCTCGTAGTACCAGAAAAAGCCCAGGACCGTTCCAAAAAAACCCATGTAAAACAGGCTGGCCAGGTGCATGGGGGTAAAGGTTGTCTCAAAGAGGCCGTGACCCACGGCAAAGGGGAAGAGAAAAAGGGCCCCGATGATGGAGGAGTAGCATACCGACGCCGAAGGAGACATGTGCCGCATCACCCCCTTTCCGATGAGGGAGTAACAGATCCAACTTGCCACACAGACGAAAATGGAGAGCTCACCGGGGCCTAAGTTCACATTCATCAATTGGCTCACGTGACCATTCGTGATCACCACCATGGCGCCAGTAACGGAAAGGAGAACCCCGCACAGGGCTTTTTTGGACAGCCTCTCCTTGAACAAGAGGGCCGCGAACAGGGTGATGAAGACCGGGTTGTTGGCGATGATAAGGGATGCCCGGGCCGCCGGGATATGGGCGAGGCCCTTGAAGAAGAAGATGTTGTAGAAAAAGACCCCTGTAAGGCCCAACAGGGTGACCGGCAGAAATTGGGATCTGGGAATGGTCGGCAGTTTGCCCTCTTTACGGATGGTGAGGAGCACAAGAAAAATTGAGGCGATGAAAAATCTCAGAAAAGCGGCGACATAAGGGGATACCCCCTCGGCGAGAATTCGGCCGGTGATAAAGGTGCCGCCCCAGATGATCATGGTGGCGATGAGCTTGAGATAAATAGCCATGGGGGTGCCTGTGTGAAGTGAAGGGTAATGTCTGCTGAGGGCAGGCAACGCAAAGCCACACATACACCAACGGAATCAGAGCTGCCATAAAAATATAGCCTCCGGGGGCAAGGTGTGCCTCCTTGAAAGCGGGTTACCGCTGCGCTTTGCACCTTGTTCATCGGGTCAAATCACAGCGGTCTTTTAAGAAACAGCAAGCGTTTATCTGTGAAGCTCGGGTGCATCTATGAAGCAGGAGTATAGATGGCTTTGAATACACCTTTGGATAAGTGTTGGGCGCAGGAGTTGTTCCAGCAAAAATAGACATAGGATTAATCGCTGGAACACCGGATGCTCATGCGTTTGTGGTGCAGTTAGAATTATGTCACCGATAACGCGAATGCGAATGCGAATGCGGATGCGAATGCGGATGCGAGGTGCGAGGTGCCCCCACCTCGCCGCCGGAGGCACCGCTCATAAAAAAAGGCGCTTTCCTTTGTCGGGAAAGCGCCTTTCATACGATCGTCTCTTTTCAGAAGATCAGCTTACTTGATTTTGCCACCGGGGTGACACTTCTTGCAGCTGGTGGGAGCGGGTCCCTTCTTCTTTCCAGGATTTTTCTTTTTGAAATCTTTGTTGAAGTCCTTGTGGCAACTGATGCAGTTGTCATGCAGGGCTTCTGCATGGTACTGACGCTTCTCAGCGCCTTTGAGCTTCTTCTCACCCTTTTTGACCTTGGGGGCCTTTCCGGGGATTTTGTGGCACTCGATGCAGCGCTGGACGTTGTCGCCCATTGTCAACTCCAGGGCTTTGCCATCGGCATCGTGGTGGCACTCGCCGCAGCTGATGTTGTAATCTTCAGCGTGCTTTTTGTGGGTAAATGGTGCCGGGTTGTACGTGTGCTTGGTGTACTCTTTGGTTTTCATGTCGAATGTATCTTCAACGGTGGTTCCGGCCCAGAGAAGACTTACTGCTGCAAGAGAAACAACCAATGCAGCCAGCAGAGTTGTAATTCGGGTCTTATTCATTTTTTTCCTTTCCTCGCCCAATCGATGACGGATCCATTGCGGGCCAACCTCTGTTTGGCTGGCTTCGGAACGGCCGTCCCGGTTTCAATAGTGATTCCCCTAAAATCACCACACATGGAAATGTAAACGGGGCTGATCTTATCAAGGGGAACATTCAATGTCAATTGCTACTCACGGGATTTAAACGCTGTAAACCCTATGTTAACATTATGTTTATGGGTGGTTAACGAATGCGTTCTTTCTTGGGATCTGGCCGTGGGACCGGGGAGGGAACAGGGATGTGTCGGGGATCCTTAACGTCGGACTCAAAGAAGCGATCGGCTTGGTACATCATGGTGTTGAGGCGCTCATCAAGCAGCTGACGGGCCTCTTCACAGGTCTCCCTGGAGGCGTCTTCCGGTACATGGATCGGTTCTGCGTACATGAGGGCAATACGTGAGAAGGGTTTGGGGATGATGGTACGGTCCCAGCTTCTCAAGGTCCAGTAGTTGTCGCAGCTCCACATACCGGCCTGGATGGGCCGGCCGGATTTCTGTGCCAGGGCGACGATACCAATTTTAGAAATGTAGGCAGGTCCCGTGGGGGCGTCGCAGGCCAGGGCGGCAGGGTGTCCTTTACGAACGTAGGGGACCATTTCAAGGAGGGCTTCGCGGCCTCTCTTTTTGGATGAACCCCGAACGGAGATCCAGCCGAAGGCAGTCACATACCGAGAGGCCAGTTCGCCGTCCCGGCTCATGCTGGCCATGACCACCACCTCTTTAAATCGGTAGTACCAGATGTAGGGAATCAGGCGTTGATGCCAGGTGACGTAGAGGACGTTGCCGTCGGTTCGACCCCGTTTGTGGTCGGCTCCCGTATCCTTTCCGAAGATCTCAAAGCGGCAGGTGGCAAAAATCAGGGAAAAAGCAATACGTGAAATAATGCCAACCAGAAGGGACAGGGACGTGCTGAGCTGTTTCAAAGATAGTCTCCGTATTCAAATCTTTGGGATGGGGGCTGTCTCCTGGATTCAGTCATCGTCATCGAAGGCCCCATGGATTGTTTAGGGTGATCCGGTGTACGACGAAAACTGAGATACACCGGCGGTTATTTTAACGCCACGGCAAGGATTGATCAATTGAAAAAGGCCGCCGACCGGAGAGGTGACGTGGGGTGATAATAGTTTGAAGGTCAAATAATTTGATATTCAAACTATGTTGTGGCATAAGAGCCGACATCATCACTTTTGCAAAAGCTGACCATCAGCTATGTTTTTTATCTCACCTGGTTCAGGTACGGAGTGTTTCTTATGCCTTTTGATTCAATTTTTCTTGTGGCCCTTCAAAGTTGTGCCCTTCTGGGCATTGTTCATGGTATCAATCCTTGTGGTCATTCCTGGTTGGTTCTGGCTCCCTTTGTGGTGGGAGAAAAAAAAGGGACCCGCGTGACAGTGCTTACCCTTGCTTTTGTGGGTGGAACCACCACGGCCTGCCTTGCCCTGGGAGCGACCCTGGGAGGGGTCTCTACGATGATTCCCGCCTCCTGGTTGACGGTTGTGGATACGGCAACGGCTCTAATCATCGTGGGGATCGGGGCCGTGCTTGTGATAAAGCCCGCGTTGCTTCATCACCACGATCATCATCACAGCCACGACGATTGTGGTTGTGGCTCCCATGACCATGGGGCTTCCGCGCGCAACGGGTGGCTTGGCAGGAAAACAGCCGGAGCCCTTTTTGCCATCGGGTTTGTCAACATGATTGTCCCGTGTCCCACCGTGGCAGTGATGTATAAATACGCCCTTGAGTCGGGGAGCCATATAAAATCCATTGCAGTTTTCTTCATATATGCTATTGCAACGGGTGTCGCCGTGGGTGCCGTTATCTTTTGTATATACAGGGTAAATCGGTTGGTTACGTCCCTTGGCGGAGAACATGTGGAGAGAATTACCATGCGTGTGGCCGGGCTGATTACCCTCTTTTTCGGCCTCTATTCACTTTTCGCATCGCATTAGGGGACGGGCTGTATTGGGCTTGGACCTTGTCTTGGGTGATTGCGCAGCAACACGTGGCCGTATCGTCGGCTATATACCCCTTTGAGGAGTCGCCGGTGAAGGTCAGAGAGCTTGCCCGTCAGATTGTTGAGTTTTACGAGAAGATCTCCTCCTGGGAAAACTCGGTGGTCAAGGGGAGTGGGCTTACCCCATCTCAGATGCATACCATCGAGATCGTTGGGCATGAGGGGCGTCTCCGCATGAGGGAACTCGCCGAAAAAAAAGGGGTCACCACGGGCACGGTGACGGTGACGGTGGACCGCCTGGAAAAGGAGGGGTACCTCCGGCGGGAAGCCAATGAGAAGGATCGCCGGTCCTATGTGATTGTCCTGACGGACAAAGGGGAGGCGTTGTTCCGGCGCCACCATGAGTTTCATGTGGGCCTCACCGAAGAGATGGCAACAATCCTGTCTGAAGAGGAGATGGCTCTTTTTTCCAGGATATTATCAAAGGTCAACGGAGTATTTTAAGCATGGATCATCACGAGCAGAATTTTCTGGAACACCATTCCGACGAGTTTATTGAAATGGCCTACAGCTACGAGAGGTTGGAACGGGTGGAAAATCCGGATGGCTACGGCAAGCGAGTGGGGGATTGCGGGGACACGGTGGAGATCTTCTTGACCATCGACGGCGAGACCATCAAGCACGTCTCCATTCAGATTGACGGCTGCCTCAACACCGTCGCATGTGCCAACACCGTGGCCACCATGACCGAAGGGAAAACCGTGGAAGAGGCCTGGGAGGTGACGCCTGAGAAGGTGGCCGCCTACCTCAAAACCCTGGAAGAGGATCACTTTCACTGCGCAGAACTCTCTGTCGGGGCTTTTTTTCTGGCTCTGAACGATCACCGGCAGAAAACCCGCAACGGCTGGAAAAAGACCTACAGCCGCTGATTGCCAAAGGACGTTGTGGGGCGTGAAGGGGCTTTGTACACGTCACAGCCCCCTCAAGCGTCCCTCCACAGCATGATGAGAGTCAGTCGAGACGTTTTCTAATCCAATGGTGCAGGCAAAAGAGCATGCACGAGGTGTGGCGAGGCCATGATGACAACCACCACAGACAAGCGTATATTTTTTCTCATCAACCGAAGCCGTCATGTGCTGCTGAAGTGGGCCGATGCATTGTTGATGGAGAAGCTGTCCGTTACGTCTGCCCAGCTGGTGGCTCTTTTTCTCTTACAGAAAGAGGATGGCTGTCTTCTTAAAGAGCTGAGCAGAGGCCTTGGGCTCAACAACTCGGCCATCACCGGCCTGGTGACCCGCATGGAAAAGGCGGGGCTCATCGAGAAGCGAAGTTGTGATCAGGACGGCCGCGCCTCACGTGTGTACATTTCCCCCAAAGGCGTCGATACCGCATCCGCAGCCCTTCCTATCATCGATCACTTCAACTCACTGGCTGCTGAAGGGTTCACCGACGAGGAGATGGAAACCGTCTATCGCTTTCTGGGATCCATCATCGACAAGGTCTCCCACGCCAGCTCCGACCTCCCTTAACAGGTTCCATGACGCCATGGTTCCAGCCTGTTCATAGTCCCCTACCCGTTGATGTCTTCCGAAATAACATATTGATTTACCTATAATAAGGTAGTAATTGTAGTGGTGTGCATGTGTTGTTTTGTTTAAACATGCGACACACAAAGAAGTACCTGTTTGTGAAGGGCCAAATCGTCACTCGTCAAGCCATAATCCAACCATGTGGGGGCTCGCGGTATGCACGGGGCCTCCGAAAGGAAAGGGAGCAGGTATGGGAAACGAACGCGATATTGTGGAGGACAAGGGGGCCAGCAAATTTTCAGATCTCTGGACAAAAGAAGATTACTGGGCCATTTGGCTGGGGTTCTTCGTGTTGATTTTGGGGATGCTTATCTTTTTTCCCAAGGCCACCGGAGAGGTAAAGCAGTCAATAGGCAAAGCCAACACCACCCTTGAAATGGAGTCGGACCGGGCTCCGTTCAAAACCATAGCCTGGTACAAAGCGCTGGATGCCAAAAAGAAACTGAAAGCCTCTTCATCCCCCGAGGGCAAATGGATTAGTAAGGTCTCCTCCAAGCCAAAAGGGTGGAAAGTAAATCCGTTGGACGCCTTTGTGATGTCGGATGCCACCGCCAAAGCCAAGGCTGACAAGGCCATGGCGAAATACACCAAGGCTGCGGCCTCTGAAAAGGCCGCGATGGCAACCGCAGTAGCGACAGAAAATGCGGCCTCACTTGCCGGGTTTGCCGATGTGGCGAAAAACGATGTGGCTGTAAAAGACATCGATGCCTGGCGGGCAGCCAAGGCCAACGCATCCAAAGCCAAAAAGAAGACCAAAGCATCCGGGTACAACCAGCTTCCATGGCTTGGCCTGTTCATGGTGTTGCTGATTATTTTCTTTGGTGTTGGGTACTCGGTGATGGGGGGCAGCTTCGGAAAATTTGCCGCGGGCTTTGTGGTGGTGTTTATCGTGGCGACCCTGGCCTATGTGGCTGCCGGCAACGGCACCATGAAGCAGTATGGCATCGGCTACGCTGCCTGGGCCATTGTCTTTGGTCTTATCATCAGCAACACCATCGGCACCCCCGAATGGGTGAAACCAGCCGTCCAGACCGAATACTACATCAAAACCGGCCTCGTCCTTCTCGGTGCCGAAATTCTCTTCGGCAAGATTCTCTCCATCGGCATCCCCGGTATCTTCGTGGCCTGGGTGGTGACCCCCATTGTTCTCGTGACCACCTATCTTTTCGGGCAGAAGGTTCTCAAAATGCCCTCCAAGACCCTCAACATGACCATTTCAGCTGACATGAGCGTCTGCGGTGTCTCTGCCGCCATCGCAACAGCAGCTGCCTGTAAGGCCAAGAAAGAGGAGCTCACCCTGGCCGTGGGACTCTCCCTGGTCTTTACCTCCGTGATGATGGTGGTGATGCCCATTGTCATCAAGGCCGCAGGCATACCCCATGTTCTGGGCGGTGCCTGGATGGGTGGAACCATCGACGCCACCGGTGCCGTGGCCGCAGCCGGTGCGTTTCTTTCTGAGCGGGCCCTTTATGTGGCCGCCACCATCAAGATGATTCAAAACGTGCTCATCGGCGTCATTGCCTTCTGCGTGGCCCTTTACTGGGTCACCAAGGTGGAGGCAGCCGAGGGCAATCATGTGGGGCTCATTGAAATCTGGCACCGGTTTCCCAAGTTTGTCATCGGGTTTATCATCGCCTCCATTGTCTTTTCCGCCATCTACCAGGCGGTTGGAAAAGATGTGGCCTATGTGGTCATCGACCAGGGGGCCATCCGGGGGCTCTCTAAGATTTTACGCGGTTGGTTCTTCTGCCTGGCGTTTACCAGCATCGGCCTGGCCACCAACTTTCGTGAACTGAAAGAGTACTTCAAGGGTGGAAAGCCCTTTATTCTCTATGTGTGCGGACAGAGCCTCAACCTGCTTCTCACCTTGACCATGGCCTACATCATGTTCTATCTGGTCTTCCCCGATATCACGGCGAAGATTTAAAAAAGAGCCTCCGGCGGCCAGGGGATGATCCCCTGGACCCCAGGTTGCGAATGATCTCACCCCTCGTTCCTCGGGGCGAGATCATTCGCAGGGTATATCAATTTCTCGACGTATGATTGCCTTTACCGGGGGGATGCTTTCAGATCACGAGATGAAAACATGACCGCAAGCGACACGTGTTTTGTGGAGCCAATTTGATTAACACAAGCCTCAAAGAAGGGCATGTTGCGGCTGATTATCAATTATGGAGGGGTGCATGGACGAGACAAGTGGGTTGAACAAAGGAATCCGGTTTATTCTGTGTCTGGGAGCTGTGGCCGCCGTGATCTGGGGTACCGGGCCGCTATTAAACGACTGGAGCGTTGTAAAGCCTCTGATTACTTTTATTGAAGAACGGGATATCGACGCCGGGGCGTACTACTACACGGACATTGAAGAGTTTGCCGAAGCGGGGCTTACCATGGACAACACCATGGATTACTGTGTGAAGCGTTAATAAGGGCGTGTTGTCTGCTTATAATGGTGTGTAAACGGGGTTATTGTCTTTAAAGGTGTGCTTATTTCGGTGGTGGGGTGGGTGATATGGGTTGTTGTGTCGGCGTGTGGCGGGTAATTGTTGTGTTGGGCTGTCTGTCTGGCCCTATTGTTGAAAACTATTGAGGCAAAACCAGGGAGAACCTCTGGATTGTTCATAACTTTTTGGGTGTATCGGTCCACTCTCGGTCTCCATTGTCCCTTTTTCCACATTGTCTTATGATGGCTCCGTACGCCAGTCACTGGTTTGATGACGCCTCTGTTGGCAAAAATGACTGGTGGGTGTTGTTGGACCCTATAGGCGAGGGGGAAAATGCATCCGTTGCCCGCTTTCAAGGTGGCTTTGCCGCCGGAAGCTGCTTTTTCGGGCTGAATAGTGACAATTTTTGTAACTATTCAGCTATGCCTCCGGCGGGTCGCTTTTTGAAAAAAGCTCCGCAAAAACTTTCCGGTTGCAACCCCTTTTGCTCGTTAGGTCGAATACAGTCGGTAAATCAATACCTGCGAATGAGCCGATATCAACCTCAAAACCTGTTTGTCCAACTTTTCAAAAGTTTGGCCCCCGGCAGGGCCGCCGGAGGCAATATTAAGCTGAATAGTTACCAATTTATTTATTATAGAAGGCATCTTTTCCAGGTATGACATTCCCCCTTTTTACAGAGTGGTATCTCTGGCTCTTTGTGATTCTGACGCCGGTGTTGGTTGTTGTTGTCGTTCGGGCCCTTCGCGTGGTGACCTGGGCTTTTTCCCTGACCCGTGAAATTCGTGATTTAAAGACAAGGGCCAAGGCAGCCCCTGATGAGGAAGCCGCAGCCATTTTAGAGGTGGTCTCCCGTTGTGAGTCCATCTTACACTCCCCTTATCCGGATTTACCAACCCTTGAGGGGCTTCACGACTACCTGACCTCGGTGGCCATGGCCTTCCACCCCGAATCGACGCGGCCGGAACTGAAGGTCTCCATCGGCCATCTCATCCGGACCCTGAATCGATCCATCGATCGGTTTGAAAAGGTCCTGGAGAGACCGGGTGTGAAGCGCCTTCGAAGGGTCCGCATTGCCACCGTTAAGACAAACGCCCGGCGTTTTCAAAGGATCTCAGCCTTTCCTCCGGTGCGCTGGTATCTCCGATTCAGGCAATGGATCTCCGGCATGAATGTGCTCCGTCTTCTTCTGATACCCGATCCGGTCTCGTGGCTCATCTATCTCTCAAGCAATCTCTCCATCATGGTCCTGGGTAAATGCCTTTTGGTGGACCTTCAACTCTTTGTGGGCCGCACCGCCCTGGAGCTCTATGGGGCAGCGCTGGTGGAAGATGATGCCATGGCAGAGGAAGAAAATGTCCAGTCTGTTGAGGAAGCCCTTGAAGAGCTGGAGGGCTTGGATGCTGCGCCCCCTGCGTCCATGGATCCCGCCCTTGCCCCGCTCCGAAAGCGCATCACAGGTCTTTCCGCTTTTCTGCACGCCACACCAGACTTGAAGACCTTTCGAGACACGGTGGTGGAGTCCGC
>Ga0070729_10004763_pt1 | contig 14522 bp, 15 predicted proteins | sample tdDd472_FD_66725 | JGI IMG/M metagenome (GOLD analysis project Ga0070729, IMG submission 66725) | Marine sediment microbial communities from the Atlantic coast under amendment with organic carbon and nitrate - tdDd47.2 | ecosystem: Environmental > Aquatic > Marine > Coastal > Sediment | place...
AAAAGTGAAAACAGATTTGAAATAAATGAAATTCCAAATTTTGTATTTGTACCACTAATCGGGGAAGAAGGTTGGAAAAACGTGTAATTGTGATTTGCGGACCAACCGCGAGTGGTAAAACTGCTTTATCTTTATGTCTTGCACAAGAATTAGATACAGAAATAATTTCAGCGGATAGCCGCCAGATATATAAATATCTTTCTATAGGAACAGCCAAACCCACACCGGATGAATTAAAGAGAGTTCCTCATCACTTAATCGATGTATTAGAGCCTGATATAGAATACTCAGCCAGCAAATTTGAAAATGATGCTGAAAAAATAATCGACCGGATTCATAATTCGAATAAAATTCCAATTGTTGTTGGCGGTTCTGGGTTATATATCCATGCTCTGGTTGAGGGGATTTTTGATACTACTTCCGATGATGCGGAGTACAGGGATTTGCTTCAGGATTATCGTGCACAGTACGGGAATGATTACTTGTACAACATGTTGTTGAAGGCTGATCCCGTAAGTGCCGCCAAAATGTTACCGCAGAATTATAAAAGAGTTATCCGGGCGCTGGAAGTGCTGCATGTTACCGGTAAGCCGATCTGGGAACATCATCAGCACCAGGAGAAGAAAAAAAAATATGATTTTATCAAAATTTCCCCTGATGTGGAGAGAAAACTTCTTTACGAGATTATCGAAACAAGAGTTGACAAGATGGTAACTGACGGATTGGTAGCTGAAGTAAAAGAGGTGCTTTCAATGGGATATTCTGCTTCATTAAATTCACTCAATACGGTGGGGTATAAGGAGATAATTTCTTTTCTTAATGGTGATTTCTCACTTGAGAGAGCTATTGAACTAATTAAAAGAAATACCCGCCGATTTGCAAAACGACAATTGACCTGGTTCAGGAGATATGACAATCTGCAACTTAAAAGTATCAAAAGTGCAGGTGACATAAAAAAAATCTGTGCTGAAATAAAACATGATATCCATAATAGTTTGTAGTTGGCTGCTTCATTCGATATATTGCGAAAAGCATTCCAAATACAAAAAAACAGGTGATTATAGATGAGAGAAAAAATTAGGATCGCATCGGGGCAAGGGTTCTGGGGTGATCTTATTGATGCTCCTTTCCACCAGGTCACTAAAGGTGATATAGATTATCTCGTTATGGATTATTTAGCCGAAGTAACGATGTCTATTTTGCAAAAGCAAAAAAATAAAAATGAAAATTTAGGGTACGCGAAAGATATCCCCCCTTTAATGCACAGGATTTTACCAACCTGTAAAGCAAAAAATATTAAGGTTATAACAAATGGCGGGGGAGTGAATCCGTATGCCTGTGCCGAAGCGGTGATGGAAATTGCGCGCGACTTGAACATTGATGATCTTAAAATTGCTGTAGTTCTAGGGGATAATATTCTCGACCGGCTTGATGAAATTTTTGATGCGGGTTGTGCGCTTAAAAACATGGAAACAGGTGAACCCTTGGTTCCGCTTAAAGAACGGGTTCTGAGTGCTAACGTTTATTTTGGAGCTAAACCAATTGTTGATGCGCTCGCGGCAGGTGCCGATATCGTTATCACCGGGAGAACCACGGATACAGGATTGACACTTGCCCCAATGATACATGAATTCGGTTGGGACATGGAGAACTACGATCTTATGGCTGCCGGAACCGTTGCGGGACATATCCTGGAGTGCGGCGGACAAGCATCCGGGGGGAATTTACTGGCTCACTGGGAGGATGTAGATAACCTCGCCGAGATAGGTTTCCCGATTGTGGAAGCCGCACCGGATGGAACTTTTGTTGTAACAAAACATGAAAATACCGGGGGTAAGGTAAGTGTTGATACTGTCTCCGAGCAGTTGGTTTACGAGATTGGCGATCCCAAAGATTATATTACTCCCGATTGTATCGCGGATTTCACGTCGATAAAACTTGAAGCGGCTGGTGAAAACAGGGTGAAAGTATATAACATCAAAGGATTTAATAAAACTGAATTTTACAAGGTTTCCTGTTCTTTTGAGGATGGTTATTCGGCGGTGGGGACATTAACCTACTCGTGGCCCGATGCATTGAAAAAAGCTAAAGCTGCTGATAAAATACTGCGGAAACGTCTTGAAAACCTCCAGTTGAAGTTTGATGAAATCAACACTGAATTTGTTGGGTATGATTCATGCCACGGGCCTCTTTCCAAAAAAATTGGAGAGGATGATCTAAACGAGGTAATGTTACGTTTCGCGGTTCGAGGTAAAAATTATTCCGATATTGATCGTTTCGGGAAGGAAATTGCACCGCTGATATTAACAGGTCCGCCCAGTGTTACCGGATTTGCCGGCGGCAGACCGCGTCCGCATGATGTTGTTGCATACTGGCCCGCGTTGATACCTAAAAATTTAGTTGAACCTGAGTTGAAAATATTGGAGTTTTGAGATATGAATATAAAACTTAAAGATATTGCACACGGCAGGAGCGGTGATAAAGGGGATGCTGCGAATATCGGTTTGATAGCTTATGACGATAAGGGCTATGAAATTATTGCAAAATATGTTACCGCCGAGCGGGTAAAGGAACATTTTGCCGGAATTTGTAAAGGTGAAGTGCAGCGTTACGAGATGCCCAATATAAAGGCACTAAATTTTATGCTTCACAATACCCTGGGCGGGGGAGGAACGGTTTCCCTGAAACATGATGCTCAGGGAAAAACTCTTGTTGCCGCCTTGTTGAGAATGGAATTAAATTTAGAAGAATAATTATTATTTATTGGATTTACGGAGAAAAGTATGTTTGATGATCAGGTTAAAAAGTTGAAAGAGTTTACGCAAAACCTTGACAAGTTACGAGGTTATCTTTAAGGTAGATGAAAAAGAAGCCAAAATATACGATTTAAAGAAAAAAACAGAAGACCCTAATTTTTGGAATGATCAACAAAATGCCCAGACCATCCTTCAGGAAATCAAGGGGCTGGAAGACTGGGTAAATGCGTGGAAAGATGTTAAAGAAAAGAGGGATGAGATAGACGAACATATCCAGCTCGCCGAGCTTGAAGAAGATGATTCTCAGGAAACTGTAATTAACAAGATGTTACTGACTGTTGCTGAGAAAATTAGTGATCTTGAACTTAAAAGTATGCTTAGCGGGAGGGATGATGATAAAAACTGCATTCTTACGATTCATTCGGGTGCCGGTGGTACTGAAGCCCAGGATTGGGCTGACATGCTTTTACGTATGTACCTCCGATGGGGTGAAAAAAATAATTTCACAATGACCATGATGGACATGCTTGAAGGAGACGGGGCGGGAATTAAAAGCGCTACTCTTGAAGTATCGGGTAGTTTTGCCTACGGGTACATGAAAGCTGAAAATGGTGTACACAGGTTGGTGAGAATATCACCTTTTGATTCAAACAAGCGGAGGCATACCTCTTTCGCATCTGTTTTTGTTATACCTGAAATTGATGATTCTATCGAGATTGACATAAATCCAGCCGATTTAAGAACTGATACGTTCAGATCAGGCGGTAAAGGGGGTCAGAACGTGAACAAGGTTGAAACTGCCGTGCGGATTACGCATATTCCTACCGGAATAGCAGTTGCCTGCCAAACCGAGCGTTCCCAACTCCAGAATAAAAACAATGCGATGAAGTTGTTGAAATCAAAGTTGTACCAGATAGAAGTTGAGAAACAGGAAGCTGAACTTGATGAAGTTGAAAAAAATAAAATGAAAATTGAGTGGGGCAGCCAAATACGGTCATACGTTTTTCATCCTTACAATATGGTGAAAGATCACCGTACGGACGTAGAAACCTCGGATACACAGGGTGTAATGGACGGTAATCTCAATCCCTTTATCAAGGCTTTCCTGCTGAAATTTGCCAATAACTAGAGGTCTGTGATGAAATTTTATAAGAAGGGGCAGATTCTTGCCGAAGACGGCAAAAAAGAGAAAGAGCTATTTATCCTGATGAAAGGAGCTGTTGCGGTTTACAAGGGGGATGTGAAGATCGCGGAGTTTCGTGATCAGGGTACAATCATTGGTGAAATGAGTCTTATCATGGAAACTGAAAGAACCGCTACAATTGTTGCTCTTGAAGACTCTGAAGTGGTAAACCTGAAAATTAGTCTGGAACTTCTTATAGAAAAATTTCCCGGGATCGCGAAAAGTATCATGAAAACGATGGCAGAACGCCTTGCACTAATGACAGATAATTATTGGAAATTAACTTCAACCACGAGAGTTCTGGACCTAAGTGAACTTGATGAGCACGAAGAGTAAAACAAAACAAAGAAGTGATTTTTTTGATCGTGTTTACGAGGTGGTGGCGAAAATTCCTTACGGGAAAGTCACCACCTACGGTGCGATAGCCGAAGTTTGCGGTGTTAAATCGGCTGCGAGAACTGTTGGCTGGGCTTTGAACGGTGCAAAGGAAAGTGGTTTACCTTGTCACCGGGTAGTAAACAGGTTTGGAGCACTAACCGGCAAACAACATTTCGGATCTTCGGAGTTAATGAAAGACCTGCTGGAATCCGAGGGGATCAAGTTTGATAAAGAGGGGAATGTTATCATGAAAGATTTCATGTGGCATCCCGATGATGTTAAATCCCGATAGTAACATTTAAAACCGGAGTATATTCCGGTACAAAAAATTCTTTTTCATCATGCTGCTGGTGCACCCATCTTGCGATAAAATATCCTGTAACTGCCCCCATGAAAACATCACTCATCCAGTGTTTATTGTGATAAACCCTTGATACTCCCGTGATAACAGCAGGTATATACAATAGTACTTTATAGATAGTTTTTTCCTGATTTGCTGCAAGGATCGTGGAGAGTGAAAATGCAAGTGAAGTATGTCCTGAAAAAAACGAAAACTGGTCAGGGTATCCGAATGAGAATGGTTTGAAATTAAATGCCCCTTTATCCATGTATGGACGCGCCCTTCCGAATGCAATTTTTACGGCACCGGTAGTGAGCAAAGTGTAAGAGAATGATTGTAAAATCTCAAATCCGATGCGCTTATTTTTTATATTATCGTGGTTCCCGCCGATCGTGAGAAAAGCTGTTCCAAGGAGGAAAGTAGTTAAAGGCTCACCATAGAGAGTGCCAAATTTCATGGGTATTGAATTTTCAAAACCCTGATTCATAAGCGCGATAGTTTTAACATCTTTATCGTAATGCATTAACAAATACGTTGCCGCCGAGAACCCTGCTAAAGCAGAATATTCTGAAATATTCCATTTTACCGGACGTTTCAAAAATTCGAGCGACTCATCACCATATTGTTTGAGATTATAAGTGTTTTGTGAATAAGATATTATGGTGATGAGCAAAAAAAATAGTGAAATTTTCAATCTCATAAATCGTCTTTCCGGGAAACATAGTGGATAATTTCTGCTTTTTCTATGGTTATCAATCCACCGCAATCAGAATCTTCAAATATCTGTTTTACCAGCGGAATGAACTTATCAATCTTTTCTATGGAATCTACAATTTCTATAACAACAGGTAAATCGGTAGAGAGAGAAAATACTTTAGACGTGCGAATAACGCTTGTTTTTCCAAAACCCATCATTCCCTTGTACGCAGTCGCACCTGCCAACCCTGCTTTTCTGGCTTCTAGAACCAATCTTTCGTGTACATTAATAGCACCTGATTTGTCGCTTTCCCCCAGAAAAATTCTTAAAAGTTTTGCCTCACCATTGATTTTCATACTCACCTCGTTAATAGATACGCCAAATAAACGCCTATAATTGTAAATAAAACATTGAGCAAGATATTCCCTGAACCTAATAAAATTTCACCTGACCGGAATAAATTGACTGTTTCGAGTGAAAATGTTGAAAACGTAGTAAACCCGCCACAGAACCCTGTGCCTAAAAGTAGTTTCATGGAATCCGGGATAACGGTTTTATCCTCATAAGAGAAAAATAATAAACCGAGCAAAAAACTTCCTAAAATATTTACAGAGAGGGTGCCGAATGGAAAATATGCGGGTAAAAGTTTAGAAAGCGTTGTAGAAATCCACCATCTGGCACCCCCGCCAAACCCTGCACCTAAAAAGACCCAAAAAAAATTCATTATTTTTTTCCAATAATCACGTTTAAATACAACTATTTTATTGTTTGTAAGTCTAAACTGATAAACAATAATAAAGAATTTTTTTTTGATATACATTGAAGGGAAGAAAGATGATAAAAAAAATAATAACCGGGCTGGTAATATTCTTGTTTTTGGCTATTTCAAACATTTCAGGTGGGGGTTTGAAAGTATTGCACGAGAAAACTTTTAGTGTAAGTAAAGGTGAGCTGCTTGAACTATCCGCCTCGGTAGGTAATATTAAAGTTACCACGTGGGATAAAGATGAACTGTATGTTAAAATAATTGGGAACGACAGAGCTGAAGATAAAATTAAATTCAGCTTTGAAGAAACTTCCAGCGGTGTAGAAATTCGTGCCGAAAAAAGAGGCAATGACTGGTTTAACTGGGGTAGCGGTTTGAAACTAAATTTTGAAATAAGATTACCTTCCACTTTTGATACTGAACTTAAAACTTCCGGGGGGAATGTTTATGTTAGTGATCTGAGTGGTAATAATGATATAAGAACATCAGGTGGTGATGTTACTACCACTGATGTAAACGGAAAGCTTGTTATAAAAACCTCGGGTGGTAAAATTGTGGTTGATAAACACGAGGGTGTAGCTGAACTTTCCACGAGTGGCGGTGATATTGATGTAAAATCACACGTTGGTGATCTGGAAGCAAGTACATCCGGCGGTGATGTTGAACTTAATGTTGCCTCGGGAAAAATAAAAGCATCTACTTCCGGTGGTGATATGAGAGTTGCATATAAAGGGCAGAATGAAGGTATTTCGCTGGGTACAAGCGGTGGTGATATTAAACTTCTACTACCCGAAGATTTTGCTGCCGAGCTTGAGTGTAAAACATCAGGCGGACGTGTTAAAAATGAATTAAGAACCACAAAAGTTTATCGCGATAAAAAAAGTGTTCTCGAAGCCGAGGTTAACGGTGGCGGTAACCTGGTGAGAGCCAGAACCTCAGGCGGTGATATTATAATAAGAGTCAATTAGATAGCAATCCCTCTTATCGGCGCGGCTGTTTAGCAAGTCGCGCCGGCAAAATACCTTCCAATAATTCCGGTCAATTATTTCCCCTAGTTTTGAAAAAATGGCAAAAATAGCTAGTTTAAATTTTGAGCAAAAATTTAACTGTTTTGTATCAAGGAGGGTAAATTGGTTAGGAAAAATCTCGTCTTATTTTTTATTTTAGTAAGTTTTGCAGTAAATGCGCAAACTGTGGTTAAAAGTTTGAGGGTGAGTACTTCAGGTGGCGCAAGAGTATTACCGGTATATGTTAAAAATATTGAAAGCCCGGCTAAGATTAAAATTGAGTTTGATGTAGCAAGTAAAGATATGCCCAACATGGATATTATTTTCCGGTTTTGTGATAAAAACTGGGTTCCTTATGAAACATTTGATTTTGAAAACTCTTCTTTTAACACAGATTATAATCTGGATTTTTCTTCACTTTCCGTGGGTATTGAGGGTGCTAATTACCATTTCAGGGGAACATACCCATCTCAGGAAGTGCAATTCCCTTTCAGCGGGAAGTATATTTTTGAAATTGTTGATACTTATGATAAAAGTATAGTTTACGATTACGGTAAGTTTTATGTTGTTGAGGATTTGATAACATTGGCAGCAGAATTAAATAATTCCAGAATTCAAGGCCGAAATTCTTTCCCGGCTAAAATTGACGAGGTGTATGAAATTTCCTGTTCATTTGACCTTCCCGATGGTTATTTTCCGGGACAGGTGGAGAGAGTTGAAATTGTGGAAAATAAACTTATCGAATTTCCATATATCATCCAGAAAGATAATTACAATAAATACCGTTATTACGAGTGGAATGGAACAGACCAATTTAAGTTTATCGCGATGGATGTGGCTCCCGGAAATGAATACCGACAGATAGATATTCGTAATTCGGCAAAATTTCCGGCCGGAGGTACAAAAGCCAGATTTGGTGATTTTGACCAATCAAGGTTTTATTCCAAAGGGAGCAGGGATTTAAATGGTGACTTTGAACTACTTAGAGAAACGAATGCCGATGCTGATTATATTGATGTAACTTTTGAATTGCAAACCACCGGAAAAGTTTCGGGCGATGTTTTTCTTACCGGGTCATTCAATTTTTGGGAATTATGGCCCATTTACAGGATGACACCCGTCGATGGTTTTTATAAGCTCACCATTCCGCTGAAAAGAGGTGTATACGACTACGCTTATGTTATTGGCGATTTGGAAGAAAACAAGGTAATTAATGCCGATCGTTACACGCTCGAGGGAAATTTTTGGGAAACTATTAACGAATATTCCATATTTTTGTATTACAGAACTACAGAGTTGGGTGGTTATGATAAGTTGGTTGGATACACAAAAATTATTAGCGGTGAAAAATGAGTGAAATTAAAATTGGTGTTATCGGCACCGGGCATTTAGGAAATTTACACACTAAATTATTTAAACAAGTAAGTGGTTGTGTTGTTACCGGAATTTATGATATTGATGAAAATAAAGCCAAACAAGTGGCTGCTGATCACGATGTTAAATGTTATGAAAGTCTTGATGAATTATTCAATGATGTGGAAGCAGTTTCCATTGTTGCATCAACAAGCGCACATTACGAGCTTGCAATGAAATCGTTGGAGCACGGCAAGCATATCTTCCTTGAGAAACCAATAACTGCAACTATTGAACAAGGCGAAGAGGTTGTTAAACTTGCAAAAGAAAAAGGGCTACTGGTTCAGGTTGGGCATATAGAAAGGTTTAACCCCGCGTTGTTATCGCTCGAAAAATACATGCTTGATCCCATGTTTATTCAGACTGACAGACTCGCACAGTTTAACCCACGAGGTACGGATGTTGCGGTTGTGCTGGACCTGATGATTCATGATATTGATATCATCCTCTCCCTGATTAAAAGTGAAGTAAAACATGTAAGTGCCAGTGGTGTACCTGTTGTGAGCGATACAATTGATATAGCAAATGCGCGTATTGAGTTTGAAAACGGTGCTGTTGCAAACGTTACCGCGAGCAGAATTTCCCAGAAAAAAATGCGCAAGATGAGAATGTTCCAGAGAGATACATATATTGCTGTCGATTTTGGCTCTGGTGTGAGTGAGGTATTCAGGCTTGAATCACCGGAAAACATGGGCGAAGGTCCTTTGATGAGTTTTGGTGAGATAGGTGTTGGCGACAGGAAAAAACTTGTTGTTTACGAACAGCCGGAATTAAAACAGGTAAACGCATTACAACATGAATTACAGCTTTTTGTTGATGCTGTGACAAATAACACCCAGCCGGTTGTGAGTGGTGGGGATGGATTGAGAGCATTAAAAGTTGCAGAAATTATTATTGCTAAAATTGAAGAATCGTTAGCGCGTGTATGAGAAAATATATAATTCCAATAGTATTGCTTTTCCTTTTTAACGGATGCAGCAGTTTCAACTTTGTAGATTCCATAAATAAAGTAAAATTTGATCTTGTTGAGATTTCAAGTATAACCTTTTGTGATGTAAATTTTAAGGACAAATCAAAGTTAAAAGATTTCAACTTTGTGGAAATAGCAAAAATAACGGCATCCGTGGCGAGTGGAAAGTTTCCGGGTAAAATTGAATTTGCCGTTAAGGCACAAAATCACGGTAATAATCCGGATGCGTTTTCTTTCGCTTCAGTAAAAATCAAATCATTCCCATATAAAATGTACTTGTATGATAAGGAAGTAATTACCGGAAATATCAAAAATCCTATCAATTTTCCTGCACCCGGTGAAAGCGTTAATTTCGAGTTAACCGCGGGATTTGATCTTTTTGGTGTTTTGAAAGATGTGGGATATCAAAAATTAGTCAACACCGTACTTGCAATTAAAGATGGCGATTTTAACTCTATTAGTGCAAAATTGACTTCACGTCCGGTACTCGATTTACCCTGGGGTGAATATGAATTCCCTGATGATATAAAACTTGAAAATAAAATTGATTAAAATGATGGAGATTACATGAGTGAGAGTAAATATGCCGTGGGTGTTGATCTTGGGGGAACGTTTATCAAGCTTGGTATAGTTGATGACAAAGGGAAAATTGTTAAAAAAATATCCATTGATACCTTAGCACAGGAAGGTCCGGAACGAGTTGTAAAGCAGATAAAAAAGGGAATTAAAGAATTACTTAAAGAGAATAAAAAAAATATTGAAGGAATTGGTATAGGAGCACCCGGACTTGTTATCCTCAAAAAGGGAACAGTAGAAAATCCACCGAACATACCGGGTTGGGGAGTGATTCCTCTGGGTAATATTATTCAAAAAGAATTTCATATCCCAACATTCGTTGAAAATGATGCTAATGCCGCTGCGGTGGGGGAGATGATCTTTGGTGCCGGGAAAAAACTTGAAAATTTTATCATGGTTACACTCGGAACTGGTGTTGGTGGTGGTTTAATACTTAACAGAAAAGTTTTTCGCGGTGAAACCGGTGCGGCGGGTGAAATTGGCCATCTTTCCATCAACCGTGCCGGCAGGCAATGCAAGTGCGGGAACAAAGGCTGTCTGGAAGCTTATGCCGGGAATAATCATCTGGTGACAATTGTTAAAGAACAGCTTGGTGAGCATAAGGATTCTTTACTTTATAAATGGAGCGTTGACGAGGAACAGTCACTGGAGCCAAAACTGATTCATGATGCGGCAGAAGCAGGGGATCAGTTTGCGTTGGCGATAATTTGTGAACTTGCAAAAAACCTTGGTGCCGGACTCGCGTCAATCATCAACCTGCTTGATGTTAGTAATGTTATCATAGGTGGCGGGGTTGCCGGATTTGGTGAAAGATTATTTGAACAGGTAAAAAATGCAATCCAGGAACGGGTTCTTAAATCAATATCGCCGAGAATTAAAGTTAAAGCTGCCAGATTAAAAAATGAAGCGGGTATCAAAGGAGCTTCATCACTGGTTTTTCACAGATCTTAGCAGGTTTACTAAATCTTATACTCCCCGGATAATTTTACAGGGATTAATTTTCGTAAGTTAATCCCTGTAAAATTTGATTTAAGCGTAATAACTATTCTACTTTTACACCTTTCCAGAAAGCAACATAACCTTTGATCTCTTTAGCAGCTTCTTTTGGTTCGGGATAATACCATGCGGCATCACTATTTTCATTCCCTTCAATATTTATTGTAAAGTATGATGCTTTCCCTTTCCAGGGGCAGGTAGTGTGGGTATTACTTTCTTTCAGATATTTGTTGTTTACAGAATTTCCGGGGAAATATTTATTTCCTTCAATTACAATAATCTCTTTATCGTCAGCTTCCGCGATTGTAACGCCGTTCCAAATTGCTCTGGTCATGTATTACCTCAAGTAGTTTATATAGAGAGAACAAACCTAGAGGCCAAAAAGTTTTTTAATTTCGTCGTTATCGATATTATTAATTTTCGAAACTTCTTCATTGACAGCATTTGCAGCTTCAATCTCGGATAAAAATTCTTCGGATGTTTTAACCATACACGCGTTTTTTTGAGCAAATTGTTTTACAGAAAGATCGGAGCTTATAACACAGAGAAGTTTTGGATTTTTTGAGTGAGTGATCTCATCTTTAATACAATCATCCGCAGTTCTATTTTCTGAATAGTATATTTTGCATTTGGAAGTACGAAATCCGCCATCAACCGGGAAGCCGTCGAAATGAAGCGAAACTTTTTGTTTTTTCCCCTTGAAGTAATTATCAAGCAGCCTGGCAAGTTTGATGCGGGAAGCATTTCCATCCGATTTCTGAAGTTTGAAAATATCAGGAATTTTGCCAATAAGGTTGTTACCGTCTATAATAAATGTTTTGATCATTTTTAATAACCGGAATACCTTCCTTGTTTTCTCGTAACTTTAATATCGCTCAATTGCGGGGCTTTAAGCCGGATCTCAAAATTAAAACCACGGTAGGCACCAATAGGTTTCCAACTGAAGTTCATTTCCCAACAATGCAGATCGCGGTATATTGTTATCGATGGTGAGTTGATTTTTTTTGTTTTAAAATCATAATTGGCATTTGTAGTAATTTTCCAGTTTTCGGTGAGACTAAGACTGAGGTTTAATCCTAGTCCCTGTGTCTCAGTATGTTCATCGGGTCTTGGTTTACTAAAGTTATAACTATAGTAGAGGCTTAAATTCCAGGGGATGGCGAAGTTTGGTTTAATTTCTTCATTACCGATAACATAATTAAATGCCGGGTCTTCCTCCGTTTCATCTTCTCCTGTGCGCTCTTCACCCGCTATTTTATCACCACTCAATGTAGTTGAAAGAGAAATATTTAATCCGGTCAGTCTAAAAAGTCCCTTTCCTTTTGAGGCAAGATAGGTGTTAATTTTCCTGCCATTTTGAAAATCGTAAAAAGTGTAATTGGAAGAACCGTTCATGCTTAACCATTCTCCGATACTGGTATTGAAACTTACTGAGAGATCCCTTAAGCGCAGTGAATCGGCTGCAAAATTATAGCTTGTAGAAAGTGATGCGTTAAGAAGTTTCACTTTTTTCTCCGTGCTGGAGGTATCAGTAGGGTCCTTCATTGTTTTCATTTCAAAAAGGTTACCAATACTGAGATTAATACTTTGGCTTTCACCGGAACCAGCACCGCCGAAAACCTGCCCTGAATATTTGTCGTAACGTATTACATTCCCGCTGGAATCGGTATATTCATCATAATATCCCCAGAAAGCTTTAGAAAAATCGGGGCGGTAACTGTAAGAAATGCTGGGTGTGATAGTATGGCGAAATGCTTCAACACCGGCAAAACGGGGTTGAGCCATTCCATAAATCTTAGTGGAAGCGCGCAAACTAAAATCAAACGTCCTCACGAAGCCTAATTTATGTTGTTCATCGATTATTAGATTTTCTTCCTGAATTTGATTGATAATAGTATCGCCATTCTCCACGATAGTTTCGAAACCGGGTGTATACTCCAGGTGGCGAGTTTCGAACTTATTATACCACTTTTCATTATATGATAAGCTTGGTGAAATAGTAAAATAGCCAAGTTTTGGCTGGGCACTTACAGATAGTCTATGGTCAAAACCACCATTTATTTTTAACTGCCCATCAGTTTTATTCCTCTTGTTCTCAAATCTCGTGCTGTAATTCATCCCTATATATTCGTACCATTTCTGATTAGCGGGGGTTGAATTTTTATGCTTGAAAGGGTAAAGCTGTGATAAAGAAAATGAAACACTTGGGAGTACTTCATTTATATTTCCACTTTCAAGATACTGGGTACGGCTATAGTTTACAGTAAGATTACCGCCGATATCGTCAAAACGTTTGCTGAAAGTAGCGTTCGATGTAATAGTTTGTTTTAAGATTTCACCATAATCGGTGGAAGTATTACGTAAATAATTATTAGACTGGAAAGTCATATTCACGTTTAACGAGGATGTAGGTGTAAATCTTTGATTGTGACGCATGGCAAATCTATAGTTTTGTTGTTCCTGCCTCCCCGGATCGCCCACTTCGCCAACTGTTTGATTAGCGTAATTTGCCGTAATTTCACCATCGTAATCATATCTTTTTTTGTAACGAAACCGATTATTAAGTCCGTACCCGCCTTTGAGATAATAATCACCTGTAACAGTGTAATCAAAATAGTCACTGAGTGCAAAAAAGTATCCGAAATTCCGGAAATAAAATCCTCTCGCTGCATCCTGCCCGTAAGAAGGAATAATAATGCCGGAGCGCCTGCCAGTTTCATTTGGGAAAACGGCAAAGGGGAGCGGCAGGGGGAGAGGTACTCCTGCAATATTCATAAATATCCACTTCGCGATAATTTTATCTTTCTGGATAACTTTCATCTCGGAGGCACTGAAATAGGTGTGGGGAGTGTCGCTGTCGCAGGTGGTGTAAATACCATCTTCAATAAAGTAAGTGTTTTTATCAACCTTTTTAACTTTTGCGCCGCTGTAGCTTGAACCTTCTTCCTCATTTTTCGCCATGGAAATAAAACCGCGTTGCGTTTTGAAGTTATAACGCAGGGAAGAACCCTCGTAAACTTCACCGGCTTCACTTAACACGGGTGTTTGGATTTTACGTTTACCGGTAGTATCAGCCGTATCTGCTATGCCCGAGGCAAACATCTCATTTGTTGCAAAATCGGAAATAATCTTACCACTTTGAAGCTCCGAGTTTTTATATTTTACTTCACCGGTGCCGTAAATGTACATCTTTTTATTTTTTACATCGAAAGTAAGTGAATCAGAACCACTCGCGAAAACAACGGCATCTATGTCGCTCTTGGCTTCGGTGAGTGAATCGACAATTGCAGTACTATCGGTTAAAACTCCGGTAGTATCGCTGAATAGCGTATCGGTAACAACAGAATAGAGAGAATCTTCCACCTGGGAGAAACATTCTGATTGAATTAATAATAGTGATATAAGTAAAAATAGTAGACGCATTAAGGCATAATTAACTG
>Ga0070729_10004764_pt1 | contig 14519 bp, 10 predicted proteins | sample tdDd472_FD_66725 | JGI IMG/M metagenome (GOLD analysis project Ga0070729, IMG submission 66725) | Marine sediment microbial communities from the Atlantic coast under amendment with organic carbon and nitrate - tdDd47.2 | ecosystem: Environmental > Aquatic > Marine > Coastal > Sediment | place...
ATGTCAAGGCCGGCACGAAGATCACCGGGGCCAATCTCGGTCACCGGGTTCGGGTCGGGCAGCGGGCCCTGATCGAAAACGGCGCGGTTATTGCCGACGAAACCACGGTCGGAGACGATGTCAATATCCGATCGGACGTCAAGATCTGGCCGCGCAAGGTCATCGAAAATGGCTCGACGGTTTCCGGAAACATGATCTGGGGGGAGAAGTGGCGCAAGAGCCTTTTCGAAGGCGCCGTGGTGCGAGGCATGACCAATGTCGAGATGACTCCGGAATTCTCGGCCCGACTCGGTGCGGCCTACGGGTCGACCCTGCCCAAGGGCAGTTATGTCCTGGCCGGTCGTGATGCGATACGCTCATCACGCATGCTCAAGCGCTCCTTCGTCGGCGGCCTGCTCTCTGCGGGAGTCAGCGTACGAGACGTCAAGATGATCTCCCTGCCGGTCCTGCGTTACAAGCTGACCACCTTTGGCGAGGTCGGCGGCATTCATTTCCGCCAGTCGCCTGAGGATCCGGCCGCCACGGAAATCATCTTTTTCGATACCGACGGCAACGAAATCTCGTCCGGCACCGCTAAAGGCATGGAGCGAATCTATTTCAAGGAGAACTTTCGTCGCGCCCATTATTCCGAGCCGGGCGGGATCGAAGAGCTGCCGCGCATTTACGATTTCTATCGTGAAGGGTTCCTGCGCAACCTTGATCGCGAACTGTTGAAAAAATCGGCACCCAAGGTGGTCCTCGACCTCAACCACTCGCCTGCGGCGGATCTCCTGCCTGACCTGCTCAGCGATCTGGGTTTCGAGGTCACCGAGTTGAACTCCCACGTCCACGAAAAGTCAATCGATCTCACTGCAGACGAGCTCGAGTCTGCGCTCGACCGGCTGAGCCGGATTGTCAAGACCCTCGAAGCCGACGCCGGCTTCTGGGTCGGCCCGTCGGGAGAGAAAATTAGCATGGTCAGCGGTAGCGGCCGGGTTTTTTCCAGTCGCGAAGCGCTGAGCACCCTGACGGTTCTGGTGTGCGAGGCAGAGAGTGAAGGAAGCCTGGTTGTCCCGGTCGCCGCACCCCGGGCAGTGGACGATTTAGCCAGGAGTAAAGGGTTGACCGTGCAGCGAACGCGTTCTGATGGCCACTCGCTGGTTGAGGCGGCCAACAACCGCCGTGTCCGTCTGGTTGCCTCGATGGATGACCGTTTCGGCTTCCCGGGCTTCCAGCCCCACTTTGACGGACTCTTTTCGGCAGCCAAAATCATGGAACTCGCTGCCCGGGCCGGGCTTTCGCTTGATGAAGCCCTTGCCAAACTTCCCAGACACACCTATCATCATCTGCAGTTGCCCTGCCCATGGGAGAGCAAGGGCGGGTTGATGCGGCGCATGAGCGAGGATGCCGTGGACCAGCGGGCCTCTTTTACCGACGGGGTACGGATCGATACGGAGCGGGGCTGGGTCCTGGTCCTGCCTGATCAGTACCGGTCCGTCGTCCACATTTATGTCGAAGCAATCGACAGTGCCGACGCCGATTATTTGCGCGAGCAATACCATGTAAAGGTGTCTGGTTGGCTGGCTGAACTCTCGGCAGGTTAACTCGTGCAAGAGTTCGTATTTCACCTCTATCCAAGATCCGGAAGGTTTTGAAATTGTCTGAATTCCGATGGGATCCCCTCAAAGGGGCCTGGGTCATCACAGAAAACCAACGCGCTCGCCAGCCTCGCGAGTTCATTATCGAACGTCAGCAGACGCCGGTTACGGTTTGCCCTTTCTGTCCTGGGCAGGAGAGCAAAACCCCGTCGGAAGTTTTCGCTCTGCGGCCTGACAGCACGCCGGCCAACGGCCCGGACTGGCAAGTCAGGGTGGTCCCGAACAAGTTCCCGGTACTGAGAATTGAGGGTGAACTGCAGCAGCACGAGTTCGGCTTGTACCGCAACATTCCCGGCGTTGGTGCCCACGAGGTCATTATCGAAACACCGGACCATCATCGCAGCCTCGCCCACCTGGATATCACGGAAACGGCAGGAGTCCTGCAAGCGTATCGTGCCAGGCTTCTCGACCTGCGGCAGGATCTACGCTTCCGCTACCTGCAGATATACAAGAACCACGGAGTTGAAGCCGGTGCGCCACTGCCTCATGCTCACTCACAGCTGATGGCCGTACCGATTACGCCGCCGGTGATGCGTCGAGAGCTAAACACCTGTCGAGGCCATTTTGTCGAAACCGGACGATGCCTGATTTGCGACCTGCTGGCCCAGGAAATTCAGGACGGCAGGCGCGTGGTTTATAACGATGGCCAGTTCCTGGTCCTGGCGCCTTACGCCTCGTGCTTCCCTTTTGAGTTAGATCTCTTTCCGATCCAGCACAACCATGATTTCGCGTTGCAAAGCGACAGGGAACTTCTGGCCTGTGCTAAAGCTCTGCAGAATATGCTGCGGCGACTCTACAGCCTGCTCGAGGATCCCCCCTACAACTTTATCCTGCATACGGCGCCGCCGATCAAGGCACAAAATAGCAAACCCGGCAACTGGGAGACTCTCCCCCGTGACTATCACTGGCACATCGAACTGGTCCCGCGGCTCAACCAGATTGCCGGCTTTGAATGGGGCAGCGGCTTCTTCATTAACCCACTGCCGCCTGAAGAGGCAGCGGCATTCCTGCGTGCAATCGATCCGGACCTGAGATTCTGACCGGCTTGCGTTCACCTGCGTTATCAAGAGAGCCATATCAACTGACATGTCCCAACGTCTTGACAACAAACTGCTTCTGAATCGACACGCCCTGCAACAGCTCCAGAGGGCCGGCCTGGCAGCGCTGGGCCAGGGTTTGCCTGATATCAACGCGGCGCACCAGTTTGCCTTGTGGAACAAAAAATCAGGAGCAGAGGTATACCTCTTTGCCTTGCTGAACTCGGCGACCAGGCAGACGGCCCTGCATTACTTTTCGCGCCTGGGCTTGCGCCCCGGAATTGCCATGGTCAAGGTTGCCGACCAAAGTCATTCGGCACCGGAACTTGCCGGGGTTTACCGCCTGTTCCCGGAACTCTACCCGAACCAGAAGCTGGAGCAGGCCAAAGAACCTGATGACAAGCCCTCCCGCAAAGCACCCAGGCTACAGCTTCTCGCTGAACTGTTTCTTCTCGAAACCCTGGCAGACAACCCGGCGGTACAAGCCTTCCGGCCCCTGTTTGACGATGCGGGCCTCTGTGAGCAGTTTGATTATCACGCCCTGATTGCAAAACTTGACGGTTTTCTACTCCCCGGGCTGGGGCCTATCTGCTCAGAGAACAAACTTTCCGAACTTTTGAAAAGTCCAATGCGGTCGGCGCCTTCCAGTCTGGCCGGGCAGGTTGCCTATATCATCAAGCATTGGGCACCGTGGCTGCCGCCGGAGCTGGTCACCGAGCTGCAACTTGCCCGGGCGATCAGCATTGAAGAGAATCAGCCGCATCTGTCAGGCCCTGGCCCGGCACCGATGCCCCTGTTCGGTCGGGAAGACGGTAGCGATTCACCGGCAGCGTTCAGCGCCGATATCGACTGGATGTCGAGTGCAGTTCTGTTGGCAAAATCGATTTACGTATGGCTCGATCAACTCAGCAGTCGTTATCAGCGCTCCATAACCACCCTTGCCGACATTCCTGATGAAGAGCTGGCACGCCTGGCCCACTGGGGCTTCAATGCCCTCTGGCTGATCGGGATCTGGGAACGTTCTGCCGCATCCAGAAAGATCAAGCAACTGAGCGGTAACCCGGAAGCGGAAGCCTCGGCCTACGCGCTGCACGCTTATCGCGTCGCCATGGACCTCGGTGGAGATGCTGCGTTGGTGGAACTTGAAGCCCGCTGTCGCCGGCATGGCATCCGCCTCGCCTGCGATGTCGTCCCCAACCATACCGGCATCGATTCCGAGTGGGTCCTGCAGCACCCGGACTGGTTTTTACAGTCCGAGGCTCCGCCATATCCCGGCTATCGCTTTAGTGGCCCGAACCTCTGCGATGCAGAAGGAACAAGCATCCGCATCGAGGACGGCTACTGGGATCACAGTGACGCGGCCGTGGTCTGCGAGTATCACGACCACTACACGGATCGTCGCCGTTACATCTACCACGGCAACGACGGCACACACATGCCCTGGAACGACACAGCCCAGCTGAATTTCCTGCTGCCGGAAGTGCGCCAGGCCATGAGTGACCTGATCGTCAGCATCGCCCGGCGCTTCAGCATGATCCGCTTCGACGCTGCGATGACCCTGGCGCGAAAGCATTTCCGCCGACTCTGGTTCCCGCCGCCCGGCGGCAGTGCCGGTGTGCCGTCACGCTCCGCCTTCTGGATGTCCGATGCAGACTTTGCCGAGGTGTTTCCGGTTGAGTTCTGGAGGGAAGTCGTTGACCGCGTCAATCGTGAGGCGCCCGATACCCTGCTGATCGCCGAGGCCTTCTGGCTGATGGAGAGCTATTTCGTACGCAATCTGGGCATGCACCGGGTCTACAACAGTGCCTTCATGAACATGCTCAAGCGTGAGGAGAATGCCAAGTACCGAAAAATTCTCAAGGACATCCTTGCCTACAATCCTGAGATCATGAAACGCTACGTCAACTTCATGAACAACCCGGACGAAGCGACCGCCATCGAGCAGTTCGGCAGTGGCGACAAGTACTTCGGTGTTGCCATCCTGCTCGCCACGCTGCCGGGCTTGCCGATGTTCGGGCATGGCCAGATCGAGGGGCTCCGGGAAAAATACGGCATGGAGTATCGTCGTGCGTACTGGGCGGAGACCCCGGACAGCGGTTTCGTCGCACATCATGAAAACCAGGTTTTCCCCTTGTTGCGTCTGCGCCGGAGTTTCTCCGGGGTCGAGAATTTTTCCATGTACGATTTCACCACAGGCCACGGTGTCGATGAAAACGTCTACGCTTTCAGCAATGGCCCGCCCGGGCAGAAGATCCTCGTGGTTTACAACAACACCCTGAATGCCACCCACGGACGATTGCACCACGCCGCACCGAAGGCCTTTGCGGAGCACGAAGGGATCGCACATACCATGCCAGTCCTCAGACAGGAACTTGGTCTGGATGTCGGGCACGGGCAGTTCTGCCGTTTTCGCACCCTTCAGGGAGCAGAGTACCTGCTGCACATTGACCAGCTTAACGACGGCCTGGAACTGCACCTGAACGGTTATGAACATCGGGTCTGCCTTGACTTCCGGATGCTCGATGACCAGGACGGCTCCTGGCTGGCCCTGCACCGGAAACTGCAGGGGCAGCCCGTAGACAACCTCGACCGGGAGCTGCTGCGCCTGCGCTACCTACCGCTCTGGCAAGCCATGACCCGACTCCTCGACCCGGAACGTCTGCATGTGCTGACCGACGGTCTGGGGACGGTCCCGCAACCAAAACCGGTCAGGGCAATGGTCAAGACCCTGCTTGGTGAACTCGAAGAGTTTGCCTCTGAACTGCAGCTTGCTGCAGATATTCAGAAGCCTGCACCACAGTCCGACGAACTCAAGAATCTTGTCAAAAAGCTTCCAGGCTGGCTGGTCCGGGTGGCCAAAGCCGAAATGCCCGGGCAGCTGTTGCACGAGATGTGGCAGGGCAAAGGCAACCGACCTGGGCTGGGTCTCGCCGCACTCAGCTGGCTGCTGCTGCACGACCTGGGCCGGCAACTGGGGCTGGCAGACGATCGGCAATGCCTGGATCTTCTGCGCGGCTTCGGGCTCGATTTTGCCTGGCAGGAAAGCGCCGCGTCACAAGCACAGACCAGGGATGTCTTCCTCGGCATGCTGCTGATGCAGACACCGGCACTACCTCTTCACCCGGCCACCAACGATCCAGCCTTTGCAGAGTTTGTCACCGACCCGAAGAATGCCGGCCTGCTCGGCATCAACCGCCACGCCGGCCAGAGCTGGTTCGCCAAGGAAGGGCTGGCCGCCCTGGCAGGTTCCGTCGCGCTCCAGGCCACTCTGATGCTGATTTCTTCTCCGGACATCACCGAACAGACGAAGGTCATGGCCACACTCATTCCTGAACGGCTGCGTGAACGCCTGGCACGCGCTGCCGCCGTGGGCTACCGACTGGATAAATTCCTGCAATTGGAGTAGAATAATGGCCTCTCATGAGCCTCTTGAACGATAGTGATCATTATGGCTGAATCGCCCCTGAAACTTCTCATGGTTGCATCGGAGGCGGCGCCCTTCGCCAAGACCGGAGGGCTCGCGGATGTCGTTGGTTCCCTGCCAACGGCCCTGCATGCCCTTGGCCATGACGTGCGCCTGATCATCCCCTGGTATCGTTCCGTGCGCAAAGCCATCGGTAATCTCCGGGCGGGTCGAAAAAAAATTGCCGTTCCCATGGGGGGCCGGGTTTACCAGGTCTCCTGGCGCACCGGGGAGAATCAGGGCGTGCCGGTCTACTTCCTGGATTTTCCGGAGTTTTACGACCGCCCGGGGCTCTATGGTGAACAGGGACAGGATTACCCCGACAATGCCGAACGCTTCGGCCTGCTCAGCCGGGCCGCTCTGGAACTCGCCCGGCAGATCGGCTTTGTTCCGGATGTTATCCACGCTCATGACTGGCAGGCCGGCCTGGTTCCGGTCTATCTGCACCGGCACCTCTGGCGTGACCCCTTTTTCGCGGGTACCGGCAGCCTCTTCAGCATCCACAATCTTGGCTACCAGGGCGTATTCCCCCTCGAATCAGCACGTCTGCTTGACCTCGACGATACCTTGACGGGTCCTGACGGCCTGGAATATTATGGGCGGATTTCCCTGTTGAAAGGTGGCATCGGCTTCGCCAGCCACGTTAATACGGTCTCCCCAACCTATTGCAGGGAAATCCAGACCCCGCAACAGGGGATGGGACTTGATGGCTTGTTGCGCTCGCGGGCAGATCATCTGCACGGGCTTCTTAACGGCCTGGATGGGGACCTGTGGTCACCGGTCCATGACAAGACCTTGGCGAGTGACTACTCGGCGAAAAGACTGTCGGGGAAAAAAGAGTGCAAAAAGCAGCTGCAGAAGGAACTGGGACTGAAGCTTGCGCCGAAAACCCCGATCGTCGCCATGGTCACGCGACTCGATTCCCAGAAGGGAATCGAACTTGTTCTGGAAAGCTGGGACAGGCTGATGCGGCCCGATCTGCAACTGGTGATCCTCGGTACCGGCAACCCCGATTTTGAACGCCGCCTTGCAGAGGCCGCAAGTTATTATCCCGGCAAGGCCGCGGTCATACTTCAATTTGACGATGCCCTGTCACGGCGCATCTACGCCGGCAGCGACATCTTCCTGATGCCGAGCCGTTACGAACCATGCGGCCTGGGGCAGCTGATCGCCCTGCGCTACGGATCAGTCCCCCTGGTCCATGCGACCGGTGGCCTGTCTGATACGATCACCGACCCGCTTGACCCGGAATCCCGGGCCAACGGATTCGTCTTTTATGAGTACCGGCACGGCAGTCTTCTGGAGTGTCTCGGCCGGGCGCTTGAGACTTATACAAAAACTGACGCGTGGCGGACAATCATGCTGCAGGGGATGAACCAGGACATGTCCTGGCAGCAGGCCGCCGGCGATTATGTCAATCTCTACCGGATGTGCACGAGGGAATCCCGATGACCGATCAGCAGGACAACACCAATACCCCGGAACCGGAGGTTTCGGAGGAACCGGGAGTGGAAGCCAAACCGGAACGCTTTCCAGAGCTCGTTGAGCTGGAGGAGAAGATCCAGCGGCGGCTGCGCAGCAACCAACGTTTTCTGGAGCGCTTCATGGATGAAGACTTCGATGATCTGGACGATGACGAACCGGATGATGTCGTCGACGATGACGAGCCGGACCTGGATGAGGAACTTTAACCGGGGGCAGGCTTAAGAACCGGACAGGGCGTCTAGATACTCCTGCCACTCGGTCGGCAGCAGGTCGCGTTTGCGCGTGTTGCAATCCTTACAGGCAGGTACGCAGTTGCCACGGGTGCTGCGTCCGCCCCGGACCAGCGGCACGACATGATCGAGAGTCAGCTTGGCAGGGGCATGCCGGTTGCCGCAATAGTGACAAATGCCGGTGGCAATTCGGTTGCGCCACCACTGGGTACGGCGTAGATCGCGGGCTTTTTGCCGCTCACGGCGCAGTTGTTCCTCGGGGACATCGTTGAAGAAGGACATGATGAAAGAATACCGAATTCAGTGTCCAGAATACAGGAGAAAATCAATGATCCTTCTGTCACGGTATTACCTAAAAGAAGCCGTATTTCCGGTTTTTATCATTGATGACTTTATCCTGGATTCTTGATTCTGTCTCCTTGAGACTCGATTTCTACTGCTTTATATCCAAGGACCATTAGATGAACATACTCATCGTCGGGGCCGGCCAGGTCGGCTACTTTCTCTGCGAACGGCTCTCTCTGGAGGGGCACGAGGTCACCCTGGTCGACCGCGACCAGGACAATCTCAATGCCGCCCAGGACCGTCTCAACGTGCTTGGCATCCTCGGCAATGGCGCCAGTGCCGAGACCATGGAACAGGCTGGGATCAAGTCTGCGGACATCGTTATGGCCGTTACCGACCTGGACGAAGTCAATATTCTGGTCTGTCTGCTGGCCAGGGAATACGGCGTCGGCAAACGGATCGCCCGCGTCAAAAGTATCGACTACCTGAGTCGGGGAGCGGTCCTTTCCAAGGACAAGCTCGGCATCGATCTGATGATCAACCCGGATGACGCCGTGGCCGATGAACTCGCCAACCTTGTCGGACGCGCCGGGACCTTCGACGTGGCTGAATTCGTCGGTGGGCAGATTCAGTTCCTTGGCTATCGCATCACCGCAGATAGCCCCCTCTGTGACTTGACCCTCAAGGAACTCGGTGAAATCCGCGGCATCTATCGCTTCGTAGTCGTTGCCATCTCGCGGCATGGCCACACCATCATCCCGCGCGGTGATGACACCATCCAGGTCGGCGACAGCATCTTTATCTTTGCCCACAAGGAAGAGCTGCCGGCCATCCAGTACATGCTGAAGATCGAGGAGGAGGCCAGGCGTGGCGCGCAAAAGGCTTTCATTCTCGGTGGTGGCCGGATCGGCCTGCGTGTTGCCCGCAACCTCGAAGAGCGCAACTTCCACGTCCGTCTCATAGAGCGTGACCAGCAGCGTTGTGAAAAGCTCTCGGCGAAACTGAAAAAAACCATGGTTATCCATGCTGAAGGCACCGACATTCGCGTTTTGCTCGATGAAGGTGTCGCCGACGCCGATGTCTTTATTGCCGCAACGGAAAATGACGAGACCAACATCCTCTGTTCGTTGCTCTGCAAGCACCACGGCACGCATCGTACCCTGAGCCTGGTCAACCGGCCGGAGTTCCTCGACCTGGCCCCTTCCCTGGGCGTCGACGCCTGTGTCTCGCCAAGGCTTGCGGCGGCCGGAGCGATCCTGAAATTCGTCCGCCGAGGCAACGTCATCTCCCTCGCCACAATCGAGGGGAGCAACTCAGAAGCCCTCGAGATCGAAGTCAAGGAAGGCAGCCCGATCATCAACACCCCGCTCAAGGAGATGCACTTCCCACGAGGAGCGATCATCGGTGCCATAGTCCATGGAAAAAGTTATGAAATCCCGGATGGTGAAAACTGTCTGAAGGTCGGTGACCGGGTGCTGGTCTTCGCCCTGCCCGAAGCGCTCGCCAAGGTGGAAAGGTTCTTCGAATAGATGAACATCACCCTAACCCTGCGCATACTAGGAGCTTTGCTGCTGTTTCTGGCCATCGCCCTGCTCTTCCCGGTGCCTTTCTCCTGGTTCTACGGCGACGGCGCTGCCGGCTCATTTATACTTTCAGCAATTATCTCGGCGGGATGCGGCGGACTGCTCTACAGCCAGTTCCGTTCGGAAACCGACCTGTCCGTACGCGAAGGGTTTGCCGTTGTTACCTTCGGCTGGACCTTTTTTGCCCTGTTCGGTGCATTGCCCTTTGTCTTCTCCGGGGCAATCCCTTCCTACCTCAATGCGTTTTTCGAGACAATGAGCGGCTTTACAACCACCGGCTCGACGATCCTGACTGACATTGAAGCGATGCCCCCCAGCCTGCTGTTGTGGCGCTCTTTGACCCAATGGCTTGGTGGTATGGGAATTATCGTCCTCTCGCTGGCGATCCTGCCAATGCTCGGCGTCGGCGGCATGCAGTTGTTCAAGGCCGAAGTCCCGGGCCCGACCGCCGACCGCTTGAAACCACGGATTCAGGACACCGCCAAACTCCTGTGGGGAGTTTACGTTCTTCTGACCGGCGCTGAAGTCATCCTGCTGATGGTCGGCGGCATGGGGTTTTTCGATGGTCTCAACCATGCCTTCACCACTATGGCCACCGGTGGTTTCTCGACGCGCAATGCCTCCGTTGCTGCCTATGACAGCGCCTTTATCGACTGGGTCATTACCCTCTTCATGTTTCTGGCCGGGGTCAACTTCTCCCTGCATTACCTGGCCTTGCGTGGTCGGCTCGGCGACTTCATCCGCAACGAGGAGTTCCTCTTCTACTCCGGCCTGGCAATGGTCGGCACGATCCTGATTACCCTGCTCAACATGGGCAGCACCTATCCGGATTTTTTCGACAACCTGCGCTTCAGCGCCTTTCAGGTGGTTTCGATCTTGACCACCACCGGCTTTGGCACCGCAGACTATGAACTTTGGCCGGTACTCTGCCAGTATCTCCTGGTGTTTGCCATGTTCATCGGCGGCTGCGCCGGATCGACCGGAGGCGGCATGAAGGTCGCCCGGATTCTGCTCCTGTTCAAGCACGCCCAGGTCCAGATCTACCGCCTGATCCATCCCCGCGCCGTGCGCCTGGTGAAACTTGGTGATCGGCCGGTCGACAAAGACGTCATGCAATCGATTCTCGGCTTCTTCGCGGTTTACCTGGGCGTCTTTGTTGCCGCATCCTTTATCATGGCCGGAGTCGGTATGGACCTGACTTCTGCATCCGCCTCGGTGATTGCCACCTTGAGCAATATCGGCCCGGGCCTCGGTTCGGTTGGACCGGCTGACAATTTTGCCCATGTCCCGGCTTTCGGCAAGCTCGTGCTTGCTTTCTGCATGCTGTTGGGACGTCTTGAACTATTTACCGTGCTGGTTCTGGTCTTCCCGAGCTTCTGGCGTAAATGATCTGTGTATGTCTGTCAAAACCAAAGCAGCCATCTTTAAAAAACTGCGCTACCGGCTTCTGCTTTATCTGGTTGCCGCACTGGTTCTGATCATGCCGCTCCGTACTGCTCTCGAACACCACTTCCTCTATTTTCCGGGGACCCATCACGAGGCGACACCGGCCAGCATTGGCCTGGTTTATGAGGAGGTCGATTTTCAAGCCACCGACGGAACCCAGTTGGCCGGATGGCTGATCCCCGGCCAGGATGGCGCCCCGGTGGTGCTCTTCTGTATGGGCAACGCAGGCAACATCTCACATCGCCTGGAGACATTGCAGCTGCTGAACGATCTGGGCGTCACAACCTTTATCTTCGATTACCGGGGCTACGGCTTGAGCAAGGGTAAAGCCAGTGAGTCAGGGCTCTACCATGACGCCGCCGGTGCCATGGCGTTTCTCCACGAACGCGGCTGGTCAGCTGACCGGGTCATCATTTTCGGCCGTTCTCTCGGCGCCGCTGTCGGCATGGAAACAGCCCTGCGGACTTCGCCGGCAGGGCTGATCATCGAGGCGGCCTTTACCTCGATCCGCGCCATGGGCCGATACCATTACCCGATGATCAACTTTCTGCTCGGCTGGATGATCGATGCGGAGTATGACAACCTGAACAAAATCGGCGATCTGAAAAGCCCTGTACTGCTGATCCACGGCAGAAACGATACCATCTGTCCACCAGCTATGGCCGAGGAGCTTTATGCCCGAGCAGCCGCCCGGAAACAGGTTCACTGGATTGACGGCGCCGATCACAACAACGGGCTGATTGCCGGAGGGGTTGCCTATCGCGAGCTACTGCGGAGGGTCATTGAAGACTGGACCAGTGGAAAGTAGATGCTTGACCGGTAGGCTGTTGAAGAGGATTCTTCTGTCCGCTGCCGGGGCGCATGGGTCATTGATGCTGTACAAACGCATTTTGCAAGTCCCATCAACAGTTGCACCACAAATGAATCCGACAGAGGTCACCTTAGCAAAAGGATTCGGGCCATAGCTACAATCTTGTTCAGATTAGTTTTTGGAATGTAGGTTGCGCAACCATGACTTCTGGCCTCTTCCTTGGTGAGTTCTATTCCCGAAACCATAATGACTGGGGTGAACTTGTTCCTCCGGTTTTCTCCTTTGACGAATTGTGCAACGTCATATCCATTCAACCCGGGCATCATTAAGTCCGTTATAATCAGATCAAAGGGCTCAGAACCATTGGGAGTATTGCAATCTGATGCCCTGAGTAGATCGATCGCCTTTTCTCCTGAGTCTGCTATTACGACTGAGAAGTCTTCCACGAGAAGATCACTGAGAACCTTGAGAAAGAATGTGCTGTCATCGATTAGTAATATTTTCTTTTTCATGATTCAGGTCACTTCTTTGAGATCAGGCCTTCTCCTGCGCCTTCTTGAACAGGTCTGCAAAAGTCCCCATCCCTGCGTCAGCCTTCTCTTCGTACGAGGTCTCCGCAGACTCTTCGGACTTGTCACGGACCGGAACGAGTGAGATACGTTTCTCGTCGAGGTCGATCTTTTCAATGGCGACCTGTAGCTCCTGTCCTGTCTTCAGGACATCCTGGGGGTGTTTGATGCGCTGGTCGCCACCGATCTTCGAAATATGCATCAAGCCGTCGATCCCGCCTTCCAGAGTGATGAACGCGCCGAACTTGGCCAGCCGTGAGACTTTTCCCGTGTGGGTTGAGCCGACCGGGTAATTGTCTTTCACCTTGGCCCAGGGGTCAGCCAGTGTGTCGCGGAGACTGAAGGAAAATCGCTCATTTTCCCAGTCACATTTTTTCACGGCAACGTCAATCTGCTGGCCGACCTGCAGGACGTCTTCGATGTTTTCCACTCGGCTGTAGGAGATTTCAGAGATCGGTAACAGGCCTTCCAATGCGCCGATATCAACAAATGCACCGAAGTCACGGATGTTGGTAATCGTTCCAGAAACCACCATCCCCTCTTTGAGGGTTTTCATCAGTTCAGCTTTTTGCTGGCGACGCTCTTCCTCGAGGATGACCCGGTGGGAGACGACGATGTTGCGCCCTTGCTCCTCAAATTTGGTAATGCGGAAGTCGCGAGTCGTGTCGATCACTTCTTCCGCGTTGTCCTGGCGGCGCAGACCGAGTTGGGAGAAGGGACAAAAGGCACGCACGTTGCCCGGCAATTTGATCTCGTAACCACCCTTGATCTCTTTCTCGATTCGACCTTCCACGGGGATTCCGCTGTGCCATGCTTCCTCAAGCTGTGCGGTTCCGGAAGAGCCGCCACCGAGTCGGGTGGTGAACCGCAGCTCGCCGCCTGTACGGGACATGAAGTAGGCGCTGACCGTGTCGCCGACAGCAACCGTCAACTCCCCTTCATTGTCGAGAATCTCCTTGCGATCGAGAACGCCTTCGCCCTTCTGGCCGACATCAAGGAAAACCCATTCTTCACCAATCTGCAGCACCGTGGCGTCGATCTTCTGCCCCGGCTCCAGCTGGGTTTTACCAACCATGCTTTGCTCCAGCATGTCGGCAAAGCTGCCTTCCTCGTTCATATCCTGTTCTTCAAAGGTTTCGTCACTCATCGGTTGCCTCTCTCTAATGATTGGATTCCGTCATTATAGGCATGTTTATTCTCCCTGTCATGGCATAAGATAAAGATTAGCGGGTAAACTGTCATTGAATGTAGCGGCTTTGTACCAGTGTGAAGCCATTGAACGGAACGAATTCATGAAACAATATGATGTGATTGTAATTGGCGGCGGTCCTGCGGGACTCTTTGCTGCCGGCTTTGCCGCCCGGCAGGGGGCACGGGTGCTGTTGCTGGAGAAGAACCGGCAATGCGGCGCGAAGATCCTGATAACCGGCAAGGGCCGCTGCAACGTCACACACGATGAGCAGGACCCACGCAAGTTCGCAGAACACTTCGGACCCAACGGTCGTGCATTGTTGACCGCTCTCTACGCTTTTGGTGTCGCGGAGATCATGGAGTTCTTTGCCGATCGCGAAGTACCACTCAAGGTCGAACGTGGCGGGCGGATTTTCCCGAAGAGTGGCCTCGCCGAAGACGTACAGCAAGCGCTGATCGCCTTTGCCCGGGGTGAGGGGGTTGAGATACACACAGGGTGTGAGGTCACGGGCCTTCTGGTTGATGACGTACGGGTTCAGGAAATTGAGACATCCGACGGCAGCTTCTCAGCAGGCAATGTCATTCTTGCCACCGGCGGACTGTCCTACTCCGAAACCGGCTGTACCGGAGACGGTTACGCCTGGGCAAAAGATTGCGGTCATCGCCTGGTCAAGCCCGAGCCTGCCCTGATGCCGGTTAAGTTGAGAGAACACTGGACCTCGGAGGTCAGCCGGTTCAACCTCAAGAATGTGCGGGTCACCCTGTGCGTTGATGACAAGAAG
>Ga0070729_10004765_pt1 | contig 14519 bp, 12 predicted proteins | sample tdDd472_FD_66725 | JGI IMG/M metagenome (GOLD analysis project Ga0070729, IMG submission 66725) | Marine sediment microbial communities from the Atlantic coast under amendment with organic carbon and nitrate - tdDd47.2 | ecosystem: Environmental > Aquatic > Marine > Coastal > Sediment | place...
TGTTCGAGCTTCGGCCCGATCCCCGGCAGGGTCGAGGCGGATTCGAAATAGTGGTTGAGGATTTCGGGCCGCATGCGGCGGGCGGGCTCCACAAATGCGTCGGAACAAGTCGATAATTCGCCGCCGAGCATACTGACACGGCCGGGCGAAACCAGTATAGAACCAGCCGGAAACCGATAAAGCAAAAGGCACTCACGAGATGACTGGTCTGTCCCGGTCGAGCGGCGGACTCGATGCCCGCCGCCGGCGGCTCCTGTTCCGTTCCTGGCATCGCGGCATGCGCGAGATGGACCTCCTGTTCGGCCGTTTCGTCGAGGCGCGAATCGAGGGGTTCGACGACGGCCAGCTCGCTGAACTTGAGGATCTTCTGGAAGTGCCCGACACCGAGATGCTCGCCTGGATCACCGGCCAGGCGACGGTGCCGGCCGCCTACGACACGCGCCTGTTCGGCCAGATCAAGTCGTTCCAGGCATCCGGCGCGGCCAACGCGGACTAGGAAACGGAACGGACCCGTGATTCTCGAGAAGAATCCCTTTGCCGATGCCGGCAGCACCCTGATCGGTTCCGTCCCCGACGGGGCGGAAGCGCTGGTGCTCGCCGACCTGATCCGCGCCGCCGGAAGCAAACACGGCGACAAGGGGCTGGTCTATGTCGCCCGCGACGGCCAGCGGCTGCAGCAGATCGCCGAGGCGCTGTCTTTCTTCGCCCCCGAACTCGACGCCGTCACCGTACCGGCCTGGGACTGTCTTCCCTATGACCGGGTGTCGCCCAACGCCGTCGTCGTCGCCCGCCGCATGCAGGCGCTGGCGCGGCTCGCCGGCGGCGCGAAGACGCCGCGGCCGCAGGTGCTGCTGACCACCGTCAACGCGCTCATCCAGCGCCTGCCGTCGCCGGAAGCGATCGCCTCGGAATGCATCCACGCCCAGCCCGGCAACCGGATCGACATGGCGGTGCTGACCGGCTGGCTCGAACGCCACGGTTTCTTACGGACCGACACCGTCCGCGACGTCGGCGAATACGCGGTGCGCGGCGGCATCGTCGATCTCTTCGCGCCTGGCACCGAAAAGCCGGTGCGGCTCGACTTCTTCGGCGACACGCTCGAATCGATCCGCGCTTTCGAGCCCGAAAGCCAGCGCTCCGTCGAGCAGTTGCAGCGCCTCGACCTGGTGCCGATGACCGAAGTCGTGCTCTCCGACGACACGGTGCGCGCCTTCCGACAAGCCTATGTCGCCCGCTTCGGAGCGGCGACGCGCGAGGACGTGCTCTACCAGGCGATCAGCGAGGGCCGCCGCTATCCCGGCTTCGAGCATTGGCTACCGCTGTTCCAGCCGCACCTGGAGACGCTTCTCGACTATCTGCCGGACGCGCCGGTGGTGCTCGAATCGCTGGCCGACGAGGCTTTCGGCGAACGTTCGGAGCAGATCCGCGACCACTACCAGGCCCGCGTGAGGGCGGTGGAGACGACGGCCAAGGGCGCCACGCCCTATAATCCTGTCGAACCCGAGGCCCTCTATCTCAAACCCGACGATCTCAATTCGCTCCTGTCGCAACGGCCGGTCGCGCGGCTGTCGCCCTTCGTCTCGCCACAATCGGACGGCCCGGTCATCGATGTCGACGGCCGCCACGGCCGCAGCTTCGCCGCCGAACGCGCCGCCGGCGACGTCAACGTCTTCGACGCCCTGATCGCCTATCTGGGAGAAATCTCCAGGGCGAACCGCCGCTCGGTGATCGCCTGCTGGAGCGCCGGTTCCCGCGACCGTCTCGCCCAGGTGCTCGACGATCACGGCCTCGAACGCTGTCGCTCGATGGACTCCTGGGCCGAGGCGCTGGCCGCGAAGAAGGGCATCACGCCGATCGTCGTGCTCGGCGTCGAGACCGGTTTCGAGATCGGCGACACGGTGCTGATCGGCGAGCAGGACATTCTCGGCGACCGGCTGATCCGCCGCAAGCGCAGCACCAAGAAGGGCTCCGACTTCCTCACCGAGGTCACCAGCCTCGCCGCGGGCGATTTCGTCGTCCACGCCGATCATGGCATCGGCCAGTTCGCGGGACTGAAGACCATCGAGGCCGCCGGCGCGCCGCACGATTGCCTCGAACTGGTCTATGCCGGCGGCGACAAGCTGTTCCTGCCGGTTGAAAACATCGAACTTCTCTCCCGCTACGGTTCGGAGGAGGCAACCGCGCAGCTCGACCGGCTCGGCGGCGGCGCCTGGCAGGCCCGCAAGGCAAAGCTGAAGAAGCGCATCCGCGAGATCGCCGACCAGCTGATCAAGACCGCCGCCGCCCGCGCCCTGAAAACCGCGCCGGTCATGGCGCCGCCCGAGGGGCTCTACGACGAATTCGCCGCCCGTTTCCCCTACGAAGAGACCGACGACCAGCTCGCGGCCATCGACAGGGTCGCGGAGGACATGGCTGCCGGCCGGCCGATGGACCGGCTGATCTGCGGCGATGTCGGCTTCGGCAAGACCGAGGTGGCGCTGCGAGCCGCCTTCGTCACAGCCCTGAGCGGCCGCCAGGTGGCTGTGATCGTGCCGACGACGCTGCTCGTCCGTCAGCATTTCAAGACGTTTTCCGACCGCTTCGCCGGGCTGCCGGTCCAGATCGGCCACGCTTCGCGGCTGGTCGGCCAGAAGGAAATCAACCGGGTCAAGGCCGGCCTCAAGGACGGCACCATCGACATCGCCATCGGCACCCATGCGCTGCTCGGCAAGGGCGTCGAGTTCCGCGATCTGGGGCTCTTGGTCATCGACGAGGAGCAGCATTTCGGCGTCCGCCACAAGGAGCGGCTGAAGGAGCTCAAGTCGGACGTGCACGTCCTGACCCTGACCGCGACCCCGATCCCGCGCACCCTGCAACTGGCGCTGACCGGGGTGAGGGAGCTGTCGCTGATCGCCACGCCGCCGGTGGACCGGTTGGCGGTCAGGACCTTCATCTCGCCCTTCGACGGCCTCGTTGTCCGCGAGGCGCTGCTACGCGAGCGCTATCGCGGCGGCCAGTCGTTCTATGTCTGCCCGCGGGTCTCCGACCTCGCCGAGGTCAAGGCCTATCTCGACGAGAGCGTGCCGGAGGTGAAGGTGGCCGTCGCCCACGGGCAGATGCCGCCCGGCATGCTCGACGACATCATGACCGCCTTCTACGAGGGCCAGTACGATGTGCTGCTGTCGACGACCATCGTCGAATCCGGGCTCGACATCCCGTCGGCCAACACGCTGATCGTCCATCGCGCCGACATGTTCGGCCTCGCCCAGCTCTACCAGCTGCGCGGCCGGGTCGGGCGCTCGAAGATCCGCGCCTATTCGCTGTTCACGGTGCCCGCCAACCGAACCCTGACCGCGACCGCCGACCGGCGGCTGAAGGTGCTGCAATCGCTCGACACGCTCGGCGCGGGGTTCCAGCTCGCCAGCCACGACCTCGACATCCGCGGCGCCGGCAACCTGCTTGGCGACGAGCAGTCGGGCCATATCCGCGAGGTCGGCTTCGAGCTCTACCAGCAGATGCTGGAAGAGGCGGTGGCGAGCCTGAGGACCGGCGAGGACGAGGCCGACGACACCCAATGGTCGCCGCAGATTTCCATCGGCACTCCGGTCCTGATCCCCGAGCACTATGTTCCCGACCTGCAGCTGCGCATGGGGCTCTACCGGCGCATCGCCGACCTCGCCGATGCCGGCGAGATCGACTCTTTCGGCGCCGAACTGATCGACCGCTTCGGCCCGCTGCCCGATGAGGTCGACCACCTGTTGAAGATCGTCTTCATCAAGTCGCTCTGCCGCCGGGCCAATGTCGAGAAGATCGAGAGCGGCCCGCGCGGCGCGGTGATCGGATTCCGCAACAACGAATTCCCCGAGCCGGCGGCGCTGGTCGGCTTCATCGGCGAGCAGGGTTCGCTGGCGAAGCTCCGCCCCGATCACCGGGTGGTGTTCAGCCGCGACTGGCCGGACGCCGGCGACCGTCTGAAGGGCAGCGCGGTGCTGCTGACGCAATTGGTCAAGCTCGCGGAAAAGAAGCAGACGCGCGCGGCGTGAGGCCGGCCTGGCGCTGGGATGGGACGGCGTTCGCCGTCGGCCCGTCTCGTGGGGGCTCCGTAACCGCTGAATGCGCGGTGATGCACGGATTCCCGCCTTCGCGGGAATGACGGAAGCTATTGGCGTTATTGGGAAATTTCCGATACCGTGACTGCTGCGCCGCTGCTCTGGATTCCAAATCAAGTTTGGAATGACGGAGTGGATGGGGAAAGGTCACCCGTAATCCACACACACCTCGCGAAATGGTCTGCGGTTCGGTTCACGGTAACCCCCTCAACATCGTCATCCCAAACTTGATTTGGGATCCAGAGCAGCGGCGCAGCAATCCCCGCAGAAGAAAATCTCCATTACACCTCAACAACTTCCGTCATGCCCGCGAAGGCGGGAATCCACGCCTTTAAGCTCGCCACAGCCTCCCGGCCCACACCCTCAAGCATCGTCCGCCTCCGCGTATTGGGCTTCCTCGGCCTTCTCGCCGGCGGCCTGACGCACCGCCTGGGCGATGGTCTCGGAGGCCTGCGCGCCCATCACGGCGTATTTGCTGTCGATGATGAAGCAGGGGACGCCGGTGACGCCCATGCGCTGGGCGGCGGCGATCTCGGCCTTGGTCTCTTCCAGATCGGCATCGCCATCGAGAAGCCGGGAGACCACGTCGACCTCCATGCCGACGTCACGCGCGGCGTCGAGCAGCGTTTCCTTCTTGGTCAGATCGGCGCCCTCGATGAAATAGAGCTCGAACAGCCGCTCGGCCATCTTGTCCTGCAGGCCCGGCGTCCGCGACCAGCGGATCAGCCGGTGGGCGTCGAGCGTGTTGGGCGAGCGCTCGATCAGGTCGAAGGCGAACTCGATCCCTTCCTCGCGGCCGGCGTCGCGCACCCGCGAATAGATTTCCTTCGCCCTTATGTCGCCGCCGAACTTCTCTTTCAAATAGGTCTCCCGGTCCTTGCCTTCCTCGGGCAGGGTCGGGTCGAGCTGGAACGGCCGCCATTGCACCTCGACCTGGATGTCGTTGAGCATGTCGAGCGCGCCTTCGAGCCGCCGCTTGCCGATGAAGCACCAGGGGCACATGACGTCGGAGACGACGTCGATGGTGATGGTTTGCATGGGAACTGGCCTTTCGTTTCCGTCACCCGAACATAGGCCGGAATGCGAAAACCGCCAGTCAAAGCTTCGTCAAAACCGGGTCTCGTCGCTGAACGCCGCCTTAAACAGCGCTTCGGCCGTCATGTCCGGCGCGGCCCGGACGAAATGGATGTCGAGATCGGCGTAGCGCGGGGCCGTGTCGCGGCCGCCCGACAGCGGCGTCAGCCCGATCACCGCCTGCAGGCGGCGGGCGACGACGGAAGCCTCGAGCCCGTTGCGCGAGCGCAGCGCCACCACCAGCTTGCCCGGTTCGAGCGCCGCCGCCATGTCCTCGCAGCGGATGAGGGCGCGCACCATGCCGCCGATCGTTCCGGCGAATTCCGCGCCGACCGACCCCGAATCCTCGTTGCCGCGGCAGGGAAGCGCCGAATAGCGCATGCCGACGATCCACATCGGATCGGCCTGCAGGCTCGACCGGGTGAGGGCGTCCTCCAGATAGCGTTCGAGGAATGCCCGGCAGTAGAGACCCGTATCCGCGTCGGCGATCGCATCGGGATGGGTCGCCGGATAGGCCTCGAGCAGCGTGTGGCGGAACCGGTTCTCCCTCACCAGCGGATCGATCCGCGTGGCGATCGCATCCGTGCCGACCGGCCTGATCAGGATATCCGAAGCGCCGGCGCGCAGCAGGTCGGCGGCGCGGTCTTCTTCCGCCTCGTTGAGGACGGGAACGACGGGCAGGGCGGCGAGCCGCGGATTACGACGCCAGCTTTCCAGAATATCGGCCGAGAAGGCGGGATCGAAATTCAGGAACACCAGGTCGAAGGCCTGATAGTCGAGATAATCCTCGGCCATCGAGGCGGTGAACGAGCCGACGAGATCGGCGGTGTCGGGCAGCAGCGAGCGGATCGCCAGATAGCTCATCGGATCGCCGACATAGAGGATCCTGGCATCTTCGATCCGGGCCGGCGGCGCGGCGATCTCGGGGATGGTGCAGCCGAACTCCCCGGCGACGCGGGCGCGGCGGGCAAGTTCGCGATTCATGGCGTCGATGCGGCCATGGGCGGAAATCCGCCCGATGAGCTGGTAGGCGTTGACCGGTTCGTCGAGGCTGAGGTCGAACAGACCGTCGCCGGGCATGTCCGGATCTGCCGCGAGGCGGCCGACGCCGATCAGCGGCACGGCGCGCGCCGCGCGGCTCTTGCGCATCCGCTCGACGAAGCGGCGCACCGAGCCGCTATCGGCCACGCCGCCCATGGCATGGCCGAGACGGACGATCACCGCATCGGGCATGCGGGTTTCGTCGATGAGCTCATGGGCCAGACCGGAAGTGCACAATTCGGCGGCGACGCCGAGGGTCTCGAAATCCGCCAGCAACGATCCCTCGATGTCGGCGATGTCGTCGTCGATGATCAGAACGCGATTGGCCCGCAACAATCCCACAAGCTGAACCCCCGAAGCTCCGGGCGCCGCTTGTGCCGGCAACGGAATCGTTGCCGTGCTTTACGGCGCTGGAGACAGATTCTGGACGTCCAGCGTTAACGGCCTGTAAAGACGCAAGGATTCCGCGAGGCGAGGAGCTATCCGCTCCAGCGCACCCAGCGGCCGTGGAAGTCGACGCGGGCGAGTTCGATCGGGCCGGTGTCCGTCCCGTCGCCCGGCCATGTCCTCAGCGTCAGCGCCGCGCCGACCTTGCTTGGGTCCGCCTCCATCGCCAGCCAGGCGAGGGGTTTCCCGGAAGTCGCTTCCCGGCCCGCGTCTTCCATCAGCCGCGCGCCTCTTTCCTGAGCCTCGGCGGGGAAATACTGCCAGGCGATGGAATGAAACAGCACCGTCGCCAAGCCTTCCGGACGGGCCGCGAGCCTCTGGTCCAGCCACGAGATCGCGTCCGCCAGCTGGATAACCGGAGCGTGCTCGGCCGCAATCTCCATCGCCGCTCGGGTTCTCTCGATCCGCTCGGGCTGGTCGGCCCAGATATAGGACAGGAGCCGCTTGCGGTCGGCGTCGCGGCGCAGGTCGAACGGCCTGAGATCGCAACCGGCACGGGCAGCGACACGCGGCTCGACCGCCGGCGGTGGGGGGCCTTCCCAGTCGGGCGCGAGCTTTACCGGCGAGGACGCCTCGCCATAACTCCGTCCGCCAAGCGTATAGGCATAGCGGTCGCAAACGAGATTGAGGCCGCCGCTGGCACCGACCTCGAGGAGGTTGAGCGGCAGGCCGAAGCGCTCGGCAATCACTGCCAGCCCCGGCAGGATCGCCACCGAGCGCCGCACCTCGTTGGTCTGAGGCGGGCTTTCGAGGCGGTCGAGGACGAAATCCGCGTGATCGGAAAGTGCCCGATCGATCTCTCGCCACAGGCGATCGTCGTCGGCCGGCGCCTCATACGGCGGATAGAACCCCGTCAGTTTGGCATCGAGCCCCTCGATCACCAGCGCGTGCAGCGCCCCGGTCATCCTCAGCGGCACCGCGTCGGTCAGATAGGTCGCGTCGCCCGGCCAGTTCGCCAGCCGTTCAGCGATGCGTAGCTCGGACGGCACACGCAGCGAGAACAGCCGGCACAGCCGCGCCGTAAACGGGGAATCGAGGCGCAGGCAGGACTGCTCCTGCATGGCGAAGGCGCGTCCGATCTTCGCCCACTCGGCGGGCGCTTCGAGCTCCGGCATTCGATGTTCCTTTTCCGTGGATCCACCTACGCCGACGCGGCGGCTTTCAGGGCTTCGAGCGCGTCCTCCATCGTCGCACGGCGCACGGCGTCGCGGCCGCGATTCCCGTAGCGCTTCTCCTCGACGCGGGGCCGCTCGCCCTTGCGCTGGACCGCCATATAGACCAGACCGACCGGCTTTCCCGCCGAACCGCCGCCAGGCCCGGCGATGCCGGTGACCGCGACCGCCAGATCGGCGCGGGAATTGGAAAGCGCGCCGGAAACCATCGCCTCGGCCACCTCGGCGCTGACCGCGCCGTGGGCGTCGAGCAGGTCCTTCGGCACGCCGAGCATGTCGGTCTTGGCCTCGTTCGAATAGGTGACGAAGCCTCGGTCGAACACGTCCGAGGAGCCGGCGATGTCGGTCAGCGCGGCGGCGATCATGCCGCCGGTGCAGGATTCGGCGGTCGCCAGCTTCAGCCCCGCCCTGCGGCAGAGATCGAGCACGCCTTCCGCCATTTCACGCGTCTTTTCCATTCGGTCGACCGCTTTCCTGAGAATTTAGGTCAAGTCCGGGGCAGGGCGACATTGGCGCTCGCCATGGCGGCTATGCCCTCGCGCCGGCCGGTGAAGCCGAGCCCCTCGGTCGTCGTCGCCTTGATGTTGACCCGGTCTGCGGCGAGCCCGCAGAGCTCCGCCACGCGCGCGCGGATCGCGTCCCGGTGCGGACCGATCTTCGGCGCTTCGCAGATGATCGTCAGGTCGAGATTGACCAGCCGCCCGCCGCGCTCGGTCACCAGATCGAGCGCATGGGCGAGGAAGCGGGCTGAATCCGCGTCGCGCCATTGCGGGTCGCTGGGCGGGAAATGCTGGCCGATATCGCCCGCGCCGACCGCGCCGAGCAGGGCGTCGGTGAGGGCATGCAGCACCACGTCGGCGTCGGAATGGCCCTTGAGCTTCGCCGTGTGGGCGATGAAGCAGCCGCCCAAGGTTACTCCGTCGCCGGGCTCGAACCCGTGCACATCGAAACCGGATCCGGTGCAGATGTCTTCCGTTCCCATCATCGCGCCGACAATCCCCAAATCTCCCGCTTGCGTGATCTTCATGTTCGCCCGGCTGCCCACGGAGACCCGGACGGCCATCCCCGCCCACTCGGCGATGCCGGCATCGTCGGTGAAATCGCGGCCGGACTTCCGCGCCTCCCTGTGTGCCTGTAAAAGCGCCGGAAAGTCAAAGCCCTGCGGCGTCTGCGCCGCCCACAAGCCGGTGCGGTCGACGGTGCCGACGACCGTGCCGTCGGCCACCGATTTCAGCGTGTCGGCGACGGGCACCGCGGCGAGCACGCCCGAACCGGGAGCGAGGCCGTCGCAGACCCGGTCGATGACCTCGGCCGACACCGCCGGCCGGGCGGCGTCGTGGATCAGGACGTAGTCCGGCGGGGAGGCGGCAAGGGATTGAAGGCCGGCGAGGACCGAAGCCTGCCGGGTCTCGCCACCCTCGACGGGGGGGCGCAGGGTCTCCCGTTCCATGACCGATTGCGTATAAAGCGCGTGATCGTCGGGATGAATAACAACCGTGACGGACCCTATGGCCGGATGACCGGCGAAAGCCGCGACCGCATGATCGAGCACGGTTTTGCCCTTCATCGGCGCATATTGCTTCGGCCCGCCGCCTTCGCCCTGCCGGGCGCGTTCGCCACGGCCCGCCGCGACGACGATCGCGGCGATCGAACGACTGGTTTCAATCGGGGAGGACGCCATATAAGACACCGATTCCGAAAATGCGCCCGATGCCCTGGGCGCCATGAGACGAGCCGGTTTAACCTTCTCGGCGCGAATACGCAAAATATCAAACAAACCGGTTGCCGACCCAAAGGAATTGATTAAAATATGGTCACTCCTAAATCTTGCACAACAAATAAGCATAAACGGACCCCAATGATTCGGCCGCCGATTCAAATCGGGAAGACGCTTTCGGTTGAGCCCGCCTTGCTGGCGCCGATGTCGGGCATCACCGATCTGCCGTTCCGTCGGATAGCCGCCCGCTACGGTGCCGGCCTCGTCGTCTCCGAGATGATCGCCGGCCAGTTCCTGGCCCAGGGCCACGCGCTTGCGGAGATGCGCGCCGAGGGGCGGGGCATCGCGCCGCACGTGATCCAGCTCGCCGGCCGCGAACCGCACTGGATGGGCGAGGGGGCGAAGGTCGCCGAAGACGCCGGCGCCGACCTCATCGACATCAATATGGGCTGCCCTTCGAAGCGGGTGACGACCGGCTATTCCGGCTCGGCGCTGATGCGCGACGAGGATCTGGCGCTCAGGATGATCGAGGCGACGGTCGAGGCCGCGAGCGTTCCGGTGTCGCTGAAGATGCGCCTCGGCTGGGACGACGACAACCACAACGCTCCGCGGCTGGCGACGCTCGCCGAGAACGCCGGCGTCGCGCTGATCACCATCCACGGCCGCACCCGCTGCCAGTTCTACAAGGGCGCCGCCGACTGGCGCGCCGTCCGCCCGGTCGTCGAGGCGGTCTCGGTCCCGGTCGTCGTCAATGGCGACGTCACGAGCTATGACGACGCACTTGCGGCGCTGGAGCAATCCGGCGCGGCCGGGGTGATGATCGGCCGCGGCGCGCAAGGAAGGCCTTGGTTTCCGGGGCTCGTCGCCCGGTTCCTCGCCGACGGAGAACGCCGCCCGGAACCCGAACTCGCCGAGCGCCGGGCCGTGATCGTCGAGCACTATCACGGAATCCTGAGCCATTATGGCGCGAAGGTCGGCGTTCGCGCCGCGCGCAAGCATCTCGACTGGACCATGTCCGCGATCCGTCTCGACGGCGGCGACCGGGACCTCAGGCGGGCCATCCTCACCGAAACCGATCCCGGAACCGCGCTGTCGATGCTCGACGCGTGGTTCGACCGCGAACCGCAACGGAGCGCCGCATGATCCGGCTCCTGTCACGCCCGAAGAACGAGATATCCGCCGATCCGGAAATCCTCGCCGTCCAGATGCTCAACGCCCTGCCGCACCCGGTGATCGTGGTCAGCGGCGACGGCGTCATCCGCGCCTCGAACGTCGCGGCGGAAGTGTTCTTCAAGGCCAGCTCGGCGCATCTGGCGCGGCATCCGATCGACCATTTCGTTCCCTTCGGCAGCCCGCTCCTGACCCTGGTCGACCAGGTGCGCGAGCGCGGCTCTGCGGTCAACGAATACAAGGTCGACATCGGCAGCCCGCGCATCGGCAACGAGCGCATCGTCGACATCTATGCCGGCCCGTTCACCCCGGACGGCGACAATGTGATGGTGCTGCTGCAGGAACGCACCATGGCCGACAAGATCGACCGCGCGCTCACCCATCGCGGCGCCGCGCGGACGGTGACCGGTCTCGCCTCGATGCTGGCGCACGAGATCAAGAACCCGCTGTCGGGCATTCGCGGCGCCGCCCAGCTCCTCGAACAGTCGGTCGACGACAGCGACCGCACCCTGACCCGGCTGATTACCGACGAGGCCGACCGCATCGTCAAGCTGGTCGACCGTATGGAAGTGTTTTCCGACGAGCGGCCGATCGAGCGCGAGCCGGTGAACATCCATTCGGTGCTCGAGCACGTCAAACGGCTGGCGCTCAGCGGCTTCGCCCGCGGCACCCGCATCGTCGAAAGCTACGATCCGTCGCTGCCTCCGGTCTACGCCAATCGCGACCAGCTCATCCAGGTGTTCCTCAACCTGGTCAAGAATGCCCACGAGGCGGTTTCCGGGCATCCCGACGCGGAGATCGGGCTTTCGACCGCGTTCCGGCCCGGCATCCGGCTTTCGGTTCCCGGAAGCACCGATAAGGTGACGCTGCCGCTCGAATTCTGCGTCTGGGACAACGGGCCGGGGGTTCCCGACGACCTGATCCCGCATCTGTTCGATCCCTTCGTCACCACCAAGACCAACGGCACCGGCCTCGGCCTGGCGCTGGTCGCCAAGATCGTCGGCGACCATGGCGGGGTGATCGAATGCGACACCGTCGGCTCGAAGACCCGGTTCAGGATCCTGATGCCGGTCTACGAGCAGAAAAAGAAGCTGACGCGCCGGAAAGGAAGGTGAGAATGGCGAATGGCAACATCCTGGTGGCCGACGACGACGCGGCGATCCGGACCGTCCTCAATCAGGCCCTGTCGCGCGCCGGCTACGACGTCCGGCTGACGTCGAACGCCGCCACCCTGTGGCGCTGGGTTTCCGAGGGCGAGGGCGACCTGGTGATCACCGACGTGGTGATGCCCGACGAGAACGCCTTCGAATTGTTGCCCCGCATCAAGCGCCAGCGACCGGACCTGCCGGTCATCGTGATGAGCGCCCAGAACACCTTCATGACCGCGATCCGCGCGTCGGAACGCGGCGCCTATGAATATCTTCCCAAGCCCTTCGACCTCAAGGAGCTGATCGGCATCGTCGGCCGCGCCCTGTCGGAGCCGAAATCCGGAACGCCGGCGGCCCCCGAGGAGAGCCACGACAACATCCCGCTGATCGGCCGCTCGCAGGCGATGCAGGACATCTACCGGGTTCTCGCCCGGCTGATGCAGACCGATCTGACGGTGATGATCACCGGCGAATCCGGCACCGGCAAGGAACTCGTCGCTCGCGCCCTGCACGATTACGGCAAGCGCCAGAAGGGCCCGTTCGTCGCCATCAACATGGCGGCCATCCCGCGCGACCTGATCGAAGCGGAGCTGTTCGGCCACGAGAAAGGGGCGTTCACCGGCGCCCAGGCGCGCGGCACCGGCCGTTTCGAGCAGGCCGACGGCGGCACCCTGTTCCTCGACGAGATCGGCGACATGCCGATGGAGGCCCAGACCCGGCTCTTGCGCGTGCTGCAGCAGGGCGAATACACCACAGTCGGCGGCCGCACCCCGATCAAGACCGACGTCCGCATCGTCGCCGCGACCAACAAGGATCTGCGGCAACTGATCCAGCAGGGCCTGTTCCGCGAGGACCTGTTCTTCCGCCTCAACGTCGTGCCCATCCGCCTGCCGCCCTTGCGCGAGCGGCTCGAGGACGTGCCCGATCTCGTCGCCCATTTCCTGCAACTGGCCGAACGCGACGGCCTGCCGTCGAAGAGCTTCAACGCCGGGGCGATCGCGGCACTCAAGCGCTACCGCTGGCCCGGCAATATCCGCGAGCTGGAAAACCTCGTCCGCCGGCTGACCGCGCTCTATCCGCAGGAGATCATCACCGAGAGCCTGCTCGCGCAGGAGCTCAACGAATCCTCAACCGGCGAGCCGGGCGGCGCGATCGACGACGACGATTCGCTCAGCGCCATGGTCGAACGCTATCTCGCCCGCTACTTCGCCGGCCACGGCGACCAGCTTCCAAGGCCGGGGCTCTACGCGCGGGTCCTGCGGGAAGTGGAATATCCGCTGATCGGCGCCGCGCTGGCGGCGACGCGCGGCAACCAGATCCGTGCCGCCGAACTTCTCGGCGTCAACCGCAACACGCTGAGAAAGAAGATCCGGGAACTGGATATCCAGGTCATCAAGGTGAGCGGACACTGACGCCCGCGCGGTCTCTTCAGCCGAGAAGGAGCCCGCTCACCTCCTCGGCGAGGCCGGCGAGGAAGCCCTCGCGGTCCGGATGCGGATCGACCACGTTCGGCGGCAACTCGTTCATGAAGGTGAAATGGCCGGCGTCAGGGACGAGGCGGACATCCACTTCGACATCTTCGCCGAGACCCGCCCTGATAATCTCCATGCGCGCGGGCGGGGTGATCGTATCCTCGCTTCCCACCCAGATCCGCATGGACGCCCGGACCCGGTCGAGCGCTCCGGGCGCCTGGAAGAAGTCGACGGCCGGCGCGAACAGGGCCAGCCGGTGGATCGTGCGAGGTGATTCGAGCACAACTCGCTCCCGATCGCGCGTCCGGATCTCGCCGCCGGCCAGTCCCAGCACCATTGTCGCGCCGATCGAATGGCCGATTCCGGCAATCGGCGCGCCCGACGGCGCGAACGATTCGAGCGCCAAAGCCAGACGCCGGGCGCGGCTTTCGAGCGCCTCCGCGCGCGGCGCCGCCGGCTCCAGCATATCGAATTCCGGCGCGATTACCGCGAGGCCGCGTTCGCCCAGCGCTTGCAGGAAACCCTTGTGCCGCGCCGGCTTTCCGCCGCGACCGGCCGCGAACACCGCAACGGCGCGCGACGCATCCGGCTCGACGATCAGGGTCTCGAACCGCGCGCCGCCCTCGTCGAGCGTTTGCGTGAGAACCCGTATTCCAGCCATCGAAACCGTCCTTTTCGTCCGGCAAGTAACCGACACGATACCAAACTGTCGCCGCGAACTTGCCATGATTTGGCCCGAACGGTAGATAACAGTCCATGTCACATTCGGGCATCACTGTTGTCCGAATGTGACACTCACGGCGCCGTCCTTTTGCGCCACTCAACAAGGCCCGCCGACGCCCCTTTTCCATGACCCATTCCGTCGACATGCCCGGCAAGGGGCGAGAAGTGGATACCCGGCCGCAGGCGCGCTCCGAGCGCGTGGTGCGCTCGATCGGCTATCTCGCCGTGGTCGCCTCGCTGACCTCGGTCACCGCGACCTATCTCATCCTTGTCGGCCTGCTGCCGATCCAGCCGACGCCGCCGGTGATCCAGAGCGCGCTGATTGTCAACACGGCGCTGGTGGCGCTGCTGATCGGGGCGATCACCTGGGAATTGCGCGGCATCTGGACCGCCTGGCGCCGCGGCGTCGCCGCCGCGCGGCTGCATGTGCGCATCATCGGGCTGTTCTCCATCGTCACCGCGCTGCC
>Ga0070729_10004768_pt1 | contig 14514 bp, 14 predicted proteins | sample tdDd472_FD_66725 | JGI IMG/M metagenome (GOLD analysis project Ga0070729, IMG submission 66725) | Marine sediment microbial communities from the Atlantic coast under amendment with organic carbon and nitrate - tdDd47.2 | ecosystem: Environmental > Aquatic > Marine > Coastal > Sediment | place...
TGGATGCGAACATATTGAAGTTTCAGTGGCGCAAAGCTTGGCGGGCGTTGATCCGCGCCAATGGGATGCGTGCGCGGGTGGTGCAAACCCGTTCCTCAGTTACGCTTTTCTCAGCACCCTTGAAGATACGGGGTGTGTCAGCCTTAAAACCGGTTGGGCCCCGCGTCATATCTTGATCCAAGACGACAAGAACACCCTTTTGGCCTGTGCACCGTTGTACTTGAAGGGCAACTCTATGGGTGAATACGTGTTCGATTGGGGGTGGGCGGAAGCTTTCGAACGCTCTGGCGGGCGTTATTATCCCAAATTGGTCAGTGCGGTGCCGTTCACACCCGTGACGGGGCCACGGCTGTTGGTGAAAAACGACCTGCCGGAACCGCTTAGCCAAATCCTCAAACGCCAACTGATTGACGCCATGGCGGATGTGGCTGTGGGGGCAGACTTGTCCAGCTTACATGTCAATTTTTTCCTCCGCGAAGACGCATCTTTGTTTGAAGACGCAAACTATTTGCCGCGCATCGGATTGCAATATCACTGGGAAAATCGTGACTACGCCACATTTGATGATTTTTTGGCTCAACTTTCATCACGAAAACGCAAGGCGGTGAAAAAAGAACGCCGCAACGCAACGATGGACACCAATATCACCATCGAACGCCTCACCGGCGACGCCATTCGCCCCCAACATTGGGATGAACTGTTTGCATTTTACATGGACACCAGTGCCCGCAAGTGGGGGCGACCATACCTAAACCGAGATTTCTTCACCCTGTTGGGTGAACGCATGGCGGACAAAATCTTGTTGGTGATGGCCAACCGGGACGATCAGATCATCGCCGGCGCCCTCAACCTGATTGGGGCCGATACGCTCTACGGGCGCTACTGGGGATGTAAGGAAAACATCCCCGGCCTACATTTTGAGGTTTGTTACCACCAAGCCATCGAAGCCGCCATCGACATGAAACTGTCCCGGGTCGAAGCCGGTGCCCAAGGCGAACACAAAATCGCGCGCGGTTACCTGCCCACACTGACCCATTCCGCCCATTTTATTCCCGATCCGAAGTTTCGCGTGGCGGTGGCTGAATTCCTCCATCACGAACGCCGCTCTATCGAACATGAACATCAGCTTTTGATGGAAGAAAGTCCCTATCGTCAATCTTCCTAGGGTCAGGACTCATACCAGAAGATGACGGTTGCTGTGATATAGATTGCTGATCTGAATGTGTGGGCGCATCTGTTGTATCGAGTAGCGATGCGCCGCCAATCTTTTAGCTTTGCAAACAGATTTTCGACCTTGTGACGCATTTTGTAGAGCACTTTACGGTCATCGGCGCGCTCAACACCGCGTTCTTTTGGAAAGAATGGTCTCAGAAGTTCAACTTGTTCCTGTGTGAGCCAAAGCAAATGTGACATGGGTAAGCCTTTTCCCATGTTGAATTACACACAAATACAGACGGGAACCCCATTTGTGCCAATGACCGCATTATCTTATAAAGAATTGAATGCTTACAGGATCACGCGCCATGATCATACCAAAACTAAAGCGGATAAAAGTCTCATCTGAGCAGGAGCTCCGGAGCTGGCTCGCAAAAAACTCTGAGCGCGAGCAGGAAGTGATGATCATAACTTGCAACAAAAAGTCCCGCGATAAACACCTCAGCCGTGATCAGGTGCGGTGTGCTCTCAACGAACATGGCTGGGCCGCAGGCCAAAGTTACACTCTGGGTGGAAACCTTGTCGGGCAGGTTGTCAATCACACCTGACTTGACCAAGAGTTCCAAAGTCCTTCAAATGTGGTTTGGCGGACATCAGTCTTTACCTGCTGTACCTGCTGTATTCGCCAATATGGACGCACTGCTGACATCCAAGTTTTTCAATCAGTTTATTAGGTCTTGACCCTAGTGCTGAACCTGTCGGTTGGGTAAAATGAACCTATGGCGAATCTATTGAAGATATCCATTTGGGCGGCATTGGCCTTGTTTTTATGGTCTGAAACCGCCGAAGCCATTGCACTGAACCGCTGCGTACGGGTGGTGCGTGATCAGGTCGGGCGTGAAACCCTGGTCAACACGTGCACAAAATGCGTGCTGGTGAAGATTGAACGCCGCCGTCCCGGCAACCCCAACCTCACGCCCACCATGCGGGACTTCACTGTGCCCCGGGGTGCCAAGCAACCGTTGTCGTTTCGTGGCCCCGGTAAAACCCGCATCATGAGCGAAATGGATTGCCACGCATTGCCGCCGCAATCGGTCAATCCACCGGGACAGTCGTCACGATCGCCCTTTGCTCGTTGATCGCTTCCAAAACACCAACCCAGCCATTTTTGTGAGCTTCACGGCATGCACCGTCTATACCAAGGTGGCGGCATAACAAAATTGCCAATTGATGGTTGGCATTGAATTTACGTCCCAGATACACATCTATGCTCATGTTTTTTCTCCGTTCAGGCTCCTACTCAGCAATCAAGCGGTGAGGAGCATTCTCGTTCACCCTCAGCAAAAGCAAAGGGTGTGCCAAAGAGGAGAGAAAAAAATGAAACCTGATTTTGTTAACTTATATCAATAAGATAAATCAGAACTTTCATGCTTTACACAAATTTAACGTTTCTTTCCTCCCCTTTGCAGAACGCAAACGAAGGGGCTTTGTGAACACGCATGATGAGACAAAGGGAAAAATATACCCGATTTAGGGGTGTGTAAGAGTGCCCCGATGATCGCCTATTTGACAACCACTGGTACTGGGGACGTGCCTGCCTTGGCGGGCAGACCGCCCTTACCCTGTTTTGCACCTTTTACCGCACCGCCTTTGGGGCCCTTACCTTTTGGACCGCTGCCTTTGGGGCCACGGCCCGTGGGGCTGCCCCCTTTTGGGCCAGACGCTTTTTTCGGCGGTTTGGGTGTCGGTTCAGGATAATCAAAGGCGATTTTGCCATCGCTCACTTTGACTTGCACCACGCCACCGTTCAACAGCGCACCGAACAACAACTCTTCGGACAGTGGGCGCTTGATGTGCTCTTGGATCACGCGTGACAATGGGCGAGCACCAAAATTACGGTTGTAGCCCTTTTTCGCCAACCAGCCACGCGCCTCATCGGTCAATTCGATGGTGACGTTGCGTTCGCCCAGTTGAGCTTCCAATTCCATGATGAACTTATCCACCACACGGGTCATGACCTCAGGCGACAGGTTGGCAAAGGCAATGATGGAATCCAAGCGGTTGCGGAATTCCGGCGTGAACATTTTTTCGATCGCTTCTTGATCGTCGCCAGTGCGTTCCGAACGTTCAAAGCCAATGGCCGCCTTGGCCAAGTCCGCCGCCCCCGCATTGGTGGTCATAATCAGCACCACATTGCGGAAATCGATGGTCTTGCCATTGTTGTCGGTCAACTTGCCGTGATCCATGACCTGCAACAAAATGTTGAACAGATCCGGATGGGCTTTTTCAATTTCATCCAACAACAACACACAGTGAGGTTGCTGATCCACCGCATCGGTGAGCAAGCCCCCTTGGTCAAAGCCGACATACCCCGGCGGCGCACCGATCAGACGTGAAACCGAATGGCGTTCCATGTATTCCGACATGTCGAACCGCACCAGCTCCACCCCCATGGTCATGGCGAGTTGGCGTGCGACCTCGGTTTTACCGACGCCAGTGGGGCCGGAAAACAGATATGAACCGATCGGCTTGTCCGGTTCGCGAAGCCCTGCGCGCGCCAACTTAATGGAACTTGAAAGCGCGGTGATGGCCTTATCCTGACCATAAACCATCGATTTAAGATCACGTTCTAAGCTTTTGAGAACTTTAGCATCATCGTTGGAAACGCTTTTGGGTGGAATGCGCGCAATCTTGGCCACGACGGTTTCCACATCTTTCACCGTAACGGTCTTCTTGCGCTTGTTTTCCGGCAACAACATGCGTGAGGCGCCGACCTCGTCAATGACGTCGATGGCCTTATCGGGCAGCTTACGATCATTGATATAACGTGCCGCCAATTCCACCGATGAACGGATCGCCGCATCGGTGTAGCGCACCTTGTGATGTTCTTCGTAATAGGGTTTGAGGCCTCGTAAAATTTTCACGGTGTCTTCGACGGACGGTTCATAAACGTCGATCTTTTGGAACCGGCGCACCAGGGCGCGGTCTTTTTCGAAATGGTTGCGGTATTCTTTGTAAGTGGTCGAACCGATACACCGCAATGCGCCGGACGCCAACGAAGGCTTCAAGATGTTCGACGCATCCATGGACCCGCCCGACGTGGCACCCGCCCCAATCACAGTGTGAATTTCATCAATAAACAACACATTTTCAGGGGCGGCTTCCAGTTCCTTAATGACCGCTTTCAGGCGTTCTTCAAAATCCCCACGGTAGCGCGTGCCCGCCAGCAAAGATCCCATGTCCAGGGCCCAAATTTGGGCATCGAACAACACTTCGGGCACATCCTTTTCGGTGATACGCCGCGCCAAACCTTCGGCAATGGCGGTTTTCCCCACCCCGGGGTCGCCGACATACAGCGGATTGTTCTTGGTGCGACGGCACAAAACCTGAATGGTGCGTTCGACCTCTTCGATACGGCCAATCAGCGGGTCGATTTTACCGTCTTTCGCCTTAACGTTGAGGTTGACGCAATAAGCTTCCAGGGCTTCATCACCCTTTTTGACCATGCCCTCTTCATCCATGTCCTCTTCCGCGCCGGTGACCAAGCGGGGTTCCGTTTCCCCGGGGGCCTTGGCGATGCCGTGGCTGATGTAATTCACAGCGTCCAGGCGCGTCATATCCTGTTCTTGGAGGAAATAAACGGCATGGGATTCGCGTTCCGAAAACAAGGCAACCAACACGTTGGCGCCTGTGACTTCTTCGCGTCCCGACGATTGCACATGGATGATGGCGCGTTGGATGACGCGCTGAAACCCGGATGTCGGTTTGGGGTCTTCAAGGCCATCAAGCGGCGGCAAGACCAGTTCATTTTCCAAGAAATGCGAGACATCGATCTGGATTTTGTCCAAATCCACTTCACACGCGCGCAGCACCGAAATGGCGTCCGGGTCATCGGTCAACGCCAGCAACAGGTGCTCCAGCGTTGCGAATTCGTGACGATATTCGCCAGCGATGTTCAGCGCGCGGTGCAAACTCTGTTCGAGGTTCCTGGACAGCATGGGATCGTTCTCCGCGGTTTCGGGTCGTTGGGACTCATTTTTCTTATTTATCTATATCTAGGCATCTTTTTCGATTGTGCACTGTAAGGGGTGCTGATTTTGACGTGCCAAATCCATCACTTGTCCCGCTTTGGTTTCCGCCACTTCAAACGTAAACACACCGCACAACCCGACACCTTTTTGGTGCACATGCAACATAATCCGGGTCGCTTCTTCCTGGGATTTGTTGAATATGCGTTCCAAGATATGCACGACAAATTCCATCGGGGTGTAATCGTCGTTCAGCATCAACACCTTGTACATGGACGGTTTTTTGGTTTTGGCGCGTGTCTTCAGAACGACGCCGACATCGCCATCATCATCCCGTCCGCCGCCAGATCCTGCACCTTTTCCAGGGGTATTTTCGTTGCTCACGAATTTTTATCTCCATCGTCAGGGCTTTTAAGGGGAATCACCCTGCCTATTCGTATGATAGCGCGAACGAAGGGGGCCGTAAATTCAGCCCCCCTTCCCCGTCGTGTTTGTCATACAACGTTCACCACGAATTTGGGGTGCACACATGCACTTCACCACCCCTATACACAAAATTTTCCATCTTTCGCACACAGAAAAAAAGCCCGGTGGATAAAATCCACCGGGCTTTTAGGTACGCTGCCCGTAAGGGGGTAATGGGGAGGTGAGTGATCAGGCAGCGGTCTTGGAAACAAAATCGTTATAAGCAGTACCAAAGTGACTGGAGAGCGGTGCGCTCACGTCACCGGCAACTTTAAAAGCGGCTTGACCGATGGTATTGCTTGTTTCAACAGCAGCTTCAAAGCCGGATTGGGCCAGCTTAACCTGTGCTTCGGTGATTTCTTCCGGGGTTTTGCAGCCGGTCAACGTCTGCGCGGCAGTGGTGTTAAAACGAACTGCGTCTTTGGCGGCTTTGAAGAACAAACCGTTCAATTCTTGGATACCGGCGATGTAGGCTTCGCCAGCTTTGACAGCAGCGTCAAGGTTTTCACGACCGGGGAATTCAATGCCTTCGAACGCTTGAGCAGCTTTGGCCTGCTCGGTACCGGCCTTGATGGCGGCATCCACACCGTCTTTGATCATGTCGGCGGTGGCTTCGAAGTTGTCTGCAGCGGCTTCAATCGCGCTGGTGGCAGCGGTGGCTGCGGCTTTCTTTTTTGCGGTGCTCATGTCTCATCACTCCTAAAAATCTGGATATAAGTAAATCGCGGGAACTTCTACCCAGAGCTCCATTTGCGATCTGCGGGTCCTCGGAAATATTCCGTGCCCCTGTACACGCAATGAATGTATGCTGCACCGCAACATAAGTCAATAATTATTTTGCACTGCACAATAACTTCATAAAACCTCAACAATTCCGTCATTTACCCCCAAAATACGTGCTTCCAACCCCACTTATTAACCTTTTTTTAGACCGACACGGGCGAGAATCAATCATGGTCGTTTCGGGGTATTTCTTTAAACTCTTGCGGTCATACCCGATAAGCCGCTCTAATGGGCGCTTCCGGGGTTTCAGCAGGGCTTAACGGAGGTCGGATCAAACCGCGCCCCATTGTATTTAAGCTCAGATTAGGACTGCAGGTATAGGGAAGCGCGAGCTTTGAAAACCCACACCGCCGACGACGCGCCCAGAACGGGCCGCCACCGATTGGGTATTTTGAATCCGGATTTAACGCCCCGGGAACAGGCAAATCGGACCATGTCCAATTTGCCCCGAACATTGGCCATCACCGCATTGGTTTTGATGATCACCATTTTGGTCGCCCCCCCACCTGCCCAAGCCAAGTACGCTTCCTTGGTGATTGACGCGCAAAGTGGCGAAGTTCTCCACGAAATCAATGCCGATACCCGAAATTATCCGGCGTCTCTGACCAAAATGATGACGCTGTATATGGTGTTTGAAGCGTTGGAAGAAGGCCGTTTGCGCATGGACGATCGCATTATGATGTCCAAACGCGCCGCACGCCAACCGCCATCAAAACTGGGCATCAAGATTGGACAGACTCTGAGTGTCGAAAACGCCATCAACGCGCTCGCCATCAAATCCGCCAACGACGTTGCCGCCGCCGTGGCCGAGCACCTTGGCGGGTCTGAACGTCAATTTGCCTTGTTGATGACCGCCAAGGCACGTGACCTGGGCATGAAAAGCACCACCTTTCGCAACGCATCTGGCCTGCCCCATCGTGGTCAATTGTCCACGGCGCGCGACATGTCGACATTGGCACGCGCATTGTTGATGCATTTTCCACATCGCTATCAGGTCTTTTCTGAACCCAAATTCCGCTATTCAGGCAAGACCTACACCTCACACAACAAGCTGCTGACCAATTATGAAGGCACCGACGGCATCAAAACCGGCTACATCCGGGCTTCAGGCTTCAATTTGGTGGCATCGGTCAAACGTGGTGAAAAACGCTTGATCGGCGTGGTGTTCGGGGCCAAAAACTCCAAAACCCGCAACCGTCATATGGTCAAATTGCTGGACAAGGGATGGGCCAAGGTTGACCCGCAAATGGCGGCCGTACGCCAAGCCAAAGCCAAACCGCACACAAAAACGGGAAAATCCGTGTGGGGGGTACAAATTGGCGCTTATAAAACCCACAATCCCGCGTATGAAATCGCCGTACGCGCCATGGGTCTTGCACCATCTTATTTGGCGGATGGCGACGTCACCGTTGCACCGTTGGAAAAGAAAAGCGGCCGGGTGCTCTATCGTGGCCGCATCATGGGTATTTCCAAAACCCAGGCCTACCGGGCATGCCGATATCTAAAAAAGAAGAAATTCGGCTGTATGCCGTTGCGCGTGAACGAACCGCTGGAAGTCGCATCCCTGAACTGACGCCCATTGATGAACGATGTGCGCTTAACCTAAATCCGGCGGTGTGATGCCGCTGGCTTTGAGTTGTGTGCGCAATTGTTCCTTAAGGCGTTCAAGTCCTTGTTGCGTGCTGCTTTCGCAGCGCAGCCCCAAAGCGGCCTGAGTGTTGGAAGCACGCAGCAGCCACCAACCGTCACTTGAACTCACCCTGACACCGTCAATATCGTTGACCTCGATACCGTCTTGCGTTCCCAAACGCGCCCGGACCTCTTCGATGACTTTGAATTTCTTGTTTTCAGGGCATTCAAAACGAATTTCAGGGGTGTTGATCATCTGCGGCATGGCATCGCGCATGTCGGCCAGGCTTTCGGTGCCGCTTGCCACCACGCTGAGCAAGCGCACAGCCGCATAAACCGCGTCGTCATAACCATAATAACGATGCTTGAAGAAGATATGCGCGCTCATTTCGCCCGCCAACGGCGCACCGGTTTCTTGCATCTTGCTCTTGATGTGACTGTGACCGGTTTTCCAGATCATCGGCTTGCCACCAAGACGTTCAATTTCGTCAACAAACACTTGGCTGGCCTTCACATCCGCGATGATGGTCGCACCCGGTTCGTCGGCCAGCACGTCGCGTGCTGCCAACACCATAATTTGATCCCCCCACAGCACCCGGCCCTGGCCATCAATCACACCGATGCGGTCGCCATCACCATCAAAACCAAAGCCCAAATCGCACTTTTTATCCGCCACCAACGCCTTGAGTTGATCAAGGTTCTTTTCCACCGTGGGGTCCGGGTGGTGGGCCGGAAATGTGCCATCAATATCAGCATTGATGATGTGATGCGTGCCCGGCAACCGCTTGATCAACTCAACGATCACATCGCCCGCAGCCCCATTGCCGGGGTCCCAGGCGACGGTGAGGTCCGTGTCGCCGCGATAATCGCCCAAGATACGTTCGACATAATCGGTGAAGACCGATTGTTCGATGGCGCTGCCCATGCCGTCTTCGAACGCACCGCTCGCCGCCACAACACCCAGTTTCTGGATATCTTCACCGTAAAAAGATTTGCCACCGATGGTCATTTTGACGCCGTTGTATTCGGACGGATTGTGACTGCCCGTGATCATCATGGCCGCATCCACACCCAACGTTGCACCCGCAAAGTACAACATCGGGGTTGGCCCACACCCCACACGCACCACATCAATACCGCTTTTGGTCAGTCCATCGACCAATGCGGCTTCCAGGTCCGGTGAGGTCAAGCGCCCGTCATAGCCGACGGCACAGGTCTTGCCGCCGCGTTCGGCCATGATTGCCCCGAACGCACGCCCGATCACACGCACATCATCCATTCCGAAGTTGGTGGTGGTGATGCCGCGAATGTCGTATTCGCGCAAAATTTCAGGATCCAAGGTGCGGGCGGCAGGATTGTTCATGACTGAAATATCAATCTTTTGGGCGGCCGATGCAGTGATAATCGAAGCCAACCTCAATCATTTCGTGCGGTTCATAGACATTGCGCAAATCCACCAAAATCGGCGTTTTCAGCAACGTTTTCACACGTGTGAAGTCCAACGCACGGAACACATTCCATTCGGTGATGATCACCAAAACGTCCGCCCCATCCATGGTCGCATAGGCATCTTCGCACCACACCACGCTGTCGAGCATTTCTTTGGCTTCCGCCATGCCTTCTGGGTCGAAGGCCCGCACGGTGGCGCCACTTTGTTGCAGGGCGGGGATAATATCCAGGCTTGGCGCATCGCGCATATCGTCGGTGTTGGGCTTAAACGTCACCCCCAACACCGCCACTGTCTTGCCTTCGACGGAACCACCGCAGGCTTCAATCACACGGTTTGCCATGGCTTTTTTGCGTTTGTCGTTGATGTCGACCACCGCTTCGACAATGCGCAGTGGTGAGCCCACATCCTGGGCCGTGTGGACCAACGCCAATGTATCTTTGGGAAAGCACGACCCACCGTAACCGGGACCTGCGTGCAAGAATTTTTTACCAATACGCCCATCCAAGCCAATGCCCTTGGCAACATGGTGCACATCCGCGCCGACTTTTTCGCACAAATCCGCAACTTCGTTGATAAAGGTGATTTTGGTCGCCAAAAACGTGTTGGCGGCATATTTGATCAATTCCGAAGAGGTCCGCGACGTGAACAAAATGGGGGCTTCAATCAAAGACAGCGGGCGATACAGTTCACGCATCACATCTTGGGCGCGGTCACTTTCGGTCCCGATCACCACGCGGTCAGGGTGGGTGAAGTCGGCAATGGCCGAACCTTCACGCAAAAACTCAGGATTCGACACCACGTCAAAATCCGCATCCGGATTGGTTTCACGAATGATCCGTTCGACCTCATCACCCGTCCCCACAGGCACGGTGGATTTGGTCACCACCACCGTGTAGTCGGTCATATTTTGAGCAATTTCCTTGGCGGCAGCGTAAACATAGCTGAGGTCTGCATGTCCGCCACCCCGGCGTGTTGGGGTGCCCACCGCGATGAACACCGCGTCGGCATCTTTAACCGCACCGGCCAATTGTGTGGTGAAGGTCAGGCGATGCGCCTTGACATTTTTTTCCACCAAATCATCCAGCCCAGGTTCGTAAATCGGCATCACGCCGTTTTCGAGCATGTCGATCTTGTTCTGGTCTTTATCAACGCACACCACATCGACGCCGAATTCGGAAAAACACGCCCCCGAAACCAAGCCGACATAACCGGTACCGATCATCGCTACGCGCATGAAAAAACCCCTCACAAGTAAAACGGCACGAACGCAGAGAATCTCCACATTCGCGCGGGCTTGAGGGTTTTTAGGCGATGGGCCCTGACCTTGCAAGGAAAAGCGCCGACACGGGCCTAAAGATGGCGTTTAAGAGCCGTTCGCAAATCATCCCTAAGGCCACTGCGTTCCAGTCCAAACGCCACATTGGCCTCGACAAAGCCGTTCATGGAACCGCAATCGAAGCGTACGCCTTTAAACCGCAGGCCGTGAAAGGGAACACCCTGCCCCCGGGAACCAATGGTCGCGGAAATGGCATCGGTGAGTTGGATTTCACCACCTGCACCGGTCATTTTTTTATCCAAATGCTGGAAAACTTGAGCATCCAAAATATAACGCCCAATGATTGAAAGCGTCGAAGGTGCGTCCGCAGGGTTCGGTTTTTCCACCAACCCCCTGGCAGATGCAATCACGCCGTCATCCTCATCGACATCCAAGATGCCATACCGATCAGTCCGGTCGCGGGGCACATCTTCAACCGCGACCACATTGCCGCCACGTTCGCCATGCACAGCCATCATTTGCTTCAGACACCCCGGTTTGGCCTGGATCAAATCATCCGGCAAAATCACTGCAAACGAATCATCGCGAACAAAGTCACGTGCACACCACACGGCATGGCCCAGGCCCAATGGTTCGTCTTGATAACAAAACTTAACCTTCTCTTCCCCCAAGGTGGTTTCCGTCACGATCTTGAGTTCCGCCATTTTGCCGCGCTCGGCCAAGGTCGCTTCCAAATCCGCGTTGGCGTTGAAATGCGCTTCCAAAACAGGGCGGTTGGCCGGTGTGGAGACAAAGATGAATTCAGTGATGCCGGCATCGATGGCTTCTTCAACGGCGTATTGAATCAGCGGGCGATCCGCCACGGGCAACATTTCTTTGGGCACCGCCTTGGTCGCTGGCAAAAATCGCGTCCCCAAACCTGCCACGGGAAACACCACTTTGGTGATGGAAGTGCTCATAAAAATCCTTGATAAAAGTTGCGACCTTTTGTGCCACAGCACAGGGCCTTAAGCAATAAGCCCCGCCGCGCGTGCGCGTCGCGTGACGCCAAAAGTCAGTGTCACTTGCAACGCAACAAAGGGCAAAAACACCCAAATGCGCGCACCGCCCTCAACATTGACCAGCACCAATGCACCAATTCCCTGCAACGCCCCGATCACCAGATAAACGGTGGTGACGCGCGCATGGCTCAACCCCAATCGATTCATCAGTTGATAGAGGTGCGTGCGATGCGCCTGGGTCACGGGTTCACCCGCACGCAGACGGCGCACAAAGGTATAAGCCGTGTCCCAAATAAAATGGAAAAACAGCAACGGCATCACAAAAAATGAAACATGCGAAGCATCGAAACGCCCCGCCATCACCGCCAAGACGGCCAGCACAAAGCCCAAAAATTGGCTGCCGCTGTCCCCCATGAAAATTTTTGCCGGTTGCCAGTTCCACAACAAAAACCCCAACGACGCCCACACCACGATGATGTTGATGAGGTAAATAAACGTGCTGCCTTGCGTGAACGTCACCGCGGCAAAAAAACCTGCGGCCACCACCGCCGTCCCGCCTGCAATGCCGTCAATGCCATCCATGAAGTTAAACGCATTGGTCAGGCCCACGATCCACACCAAAGTCACGGGGTAGGCCAACCAGCCCAATGCCCAGGGCCCCACCAGCGGCAAACTGACCTGGTCAATGACCACGCCCAAGGCCATCACGGCCCCCGCACAGGCAATCTGCAACATCAACTTGGCCTTAAACCCCATCCCCGACAGATCATCGACAATGGACACCACCGCAATCAGAAACGACGATATACAAAAGGCCCAAAAATACCCTTGCTGCAAAACTGGATCACCGCTCAGCGCCCACAGCGCGACAAGGCCTGTAAAAAAAGTCACGACAATGGCGATGCCGCCTGAACGTGGTGTCGGGTTGGTGTGCGATGATCGTTCATTGGGGGTGTCAATGATGCGCACGCGTTTCATCAAAATCCACGTCAACAGCGCGGAAAATGCACACAAAATTGCACCAAAACCAAGGTGGGTGAGGAAGGCCGAAAACGTCATATTTGCTTTGTGCCATAGAGGCTCGACATTGTCACTTGTTCAACAACACATCCTTAGCACGGTTGATCTGTTGCGCCAGATAGTCCGACCCCCCCTTGTCGGGGTGTGCAGTCGCCATCAATCGGCGATGGGCGGCCTTGATCTCTTCCGGGCTGGCCCCTGCATCCAGGCCAAGGACCCTCAACGCTTCGTCCCGATTCATGGTGCCAGGGTCCGTATTTTGCGTTTGAGACTGATGACGCCAATTGGGATCACGGCGGTCCAGAAACCCTTCAATCACGCGTGCGCTGTCCGCATCAGCCTGGGCTTCATGGTAAAGGTCCAACAGCTCAGCAATGCTCAGGCTTTCCAACGCACGCCCCGCAAATCGCCCTTCCAACACTTGGCCGGAAACATGGCCGGATGCATGGTCCAAATGCATGCTGACAAAACGGGTGTACACGTCAGAACTTTGACCGGTACCGGGATTTTCCCCGGCGCTTGGGTTGCTCCACCCTTGGGCACCACGCCCCGAACCAAACAGGCGTGCGAATATTTGGGCGTATCTGAGCCCTGTAAAGATACGCATGAACCACATCAAAATTGCCGGCAACGCGGCCAGAGCGGCCCACAGTTTGCCGGTCACCACCAACCACATGACGCCCATCACAAAAACCGTGAAAACAACCCATTTCAAGGCTTTAGACAAAGTTTGAGGTGACGTGGAAACATACCAACGCGACAGCAAGATCACCGCAAGCAGCACCGCAACGCCGAGGATGAAGTAAGAAATGATCACGGTTTGCCTTTCATCTGCTGGGTGATGCGCAAAATATCGCCACCTTGCACGTGGGCATAGTCATCCAGCGCACCGCGCCCGCCTGCGGCAAACACCGCAACCGCGGCCAAAAGCTTTTTCAACACATCGGGGCTGGCGGCATCAAAATGCACATAGGCCCCACCGCTGAGTTTGGCAATGTGGCGAAACGCCCGTTCGGCACTTCCATCCATGCCTTCATGAAAGACAAACACCGGCACCCCCAAGATGCCCAGTTCCCCCGCCACTTGGCCGACTTGGTCGATATTTTCTTCAAAGCTGTCACCCACATAAACCACGGCACGCACACCGGAACGCGTGGCCTGATTGCGGGCGTGTTTGAGTACCTTGTCCACTTGCGTTTGACCGGCCATACAAAAAACCGAGCTCATCAAACGATGAATATCTTTGGGGTCAGACAGCCAGCCACTGACTTTGAATTCACCAAAGCCGCGAAAAAAAGCCAACTGCACCGCCAAGGTGCCGATGGCGCGCGTTGCTTCGAACATATCGCTTTGGATTTGTGCGGCCATGTCCCATGTGGCTTCACGCGAGGCCGTGGCATCCATGGCGAACACCAACCGCCCCCCATCACCGCCCTGAAACGGTACCGGCGTTTTGTTCAGATCGTTGAGAAAAGCGTCGATAACCGACGCATCGGATGTTCGGGCAGGTAGATTGTCTTTTTCATCAGCCATATTGTCAGCTTGCCGCCACCGCGCCACCTGCACCGATCATCAAACCGCCTGCGCCCCGGCGTAAGTTGCGCACCGCACGCACACTTTTGAAAAATATCCGCGCCCGCGCCGCCATCGCGGCATAGACCAACAAGGACGCCAGCAAACTTGCTGTGACCACAACAGCCACGGCGA
>Ga0070729_10004770_pt1 | contig 14508 bp, 6 predicted proteins | sample tdDd472_FD_66725 | JGI IMG/M metagenome (GOLD analysis project Ga0070729, IMG submission 66725) | Marine sediment microbial communities from the Atlantic coast under amendment with organic carbon and nitrate - tdDd47.2 | ecosystem: Environmental > Aquatic > Marine > Coastal > Sediment | place...
GCAATTCGGGTTGCTTGATTACACCCTTCTAAGGCTTCATCTAACCGATTGAGATGGCGAAGTGCGTTCCCCATTAATGCCCAACTGCGGGCATGATGTCGGTCAAGTCGTGTGGCACGTTCTAAGAGGGGGAGTGCGTCTTTATAGCGGCGTAACAAAATCATCACGTTGCCTTGATTATACCAGTACCACACCCGTTCTGGCTTGATGTCGGTGGCACGTTTATAGGCTTCGAGTGCTTCGTTATAGCGTTCTAATTGCTCTAATACGATGCCTTGACCATTAATTGCCCAATCATAGGTTGGGTTGAGTTGAATGGCTGTCGAATACGCACTTAAGGCTTCGTCATAACGATGGAGATAGCGTAAGACTTGCCCGAGTTTACCCCAGCTATTGGCATGAGTGGGATCGGTTCGAGTGGCTTCTTGGGCAGGTTGAAGTGCATCATGGAATTGGCGCATATCTACCAAGATTTCTGTCAGATTATACCAGTGCCATACAATATCAGGCTGAAAACGTGATGCTCGCTTGAAGGACATCATCGCGTCTTCATTACGCCCTAAAGCTTTTTGCGATAGACCACAGCCATTATGTGCCCATGCGTAATCGGGTTTGCGTCTGATGGCTTGCTGATAACAATCGACGGAGTCTTCATATTTCTTTTGTAGACGATAAATTTGACCGAGCTTTGCCCAGCTATTGGCATGGCTATCATCAAGTTGGAGACCACGATTGACCATCTCAATGGCTTCATCAAAGCGTTCCAACTTATGGAGTATATCCCCACGATTATACCAGTACCAAACATCATTTGTATTGATTTCACTAGCACGCTCAAAGCAGATAAGCGCGTCATCAAACTTTTCCATACGATCAAGAATGATGCCTTTGCCATTCCATGCCCATGCATAATCTGGTTGGATTTCGAGCGCACGATTATAACATACGAGTGCCTCGTCATAGCGTTCTAATAAGCGTAAAGTACGACCTTTTCGCGCCCATGCCCATGCATAATTCGGCTCAAGACTGATAGCTTGGTCGTAGGCTTTGAGGGCTTCCACCAAGCGTCCTAGCTCTGTGAGGGAATAACCTTTGTCCATGAGTTCACGGGCTTCTAAATGCGGTCCCGAAATTTCAAAGATTGGGGCTGACCCCACCACTTCTCTATAGGTCACAGATAACTCATCGACCAATTGTCCCCAATTTTGTGGACGTTCTGTAATATCTTTTTTGAGACAGCTTAATACAACCTCACGTACTTTATCGGGAATTTTGCCCTCAGTACGGCTATCAAAGCGCGGTATATCATTAAGGTGGGATTGCATCCAATCTTGAATGCCCCTTGCTTTAAAGATATGTTTACCTGTTAGCATCTCATAAAGGACACAACCGAAAGAATAAATATCGGAACGCATATCAACGCCGAGTGCTTTACATTGCTCAGGTGACATATATGGCGCTGTGCCGACGATTGCACCATAACGGGTGAGGCGATAGGCATTCGCAGGATCTTCTTCTTCAATCGGGGCAAAGTCCGTTGGAATATCGTTTAAATCAAGTGAACTCACCAGACCAAAATCTGTCACTTTGGCGATGGCATCATGTGTCACTAGGATATTACCGGGTTTCAGATCACGATGGACAAGACCGGGGACTTTTTGTGTGGCGTGTTGCATGGCTAGAGCGATGTGTAAGCCAAAGATTAGCGATGATTCTACATTGAGGCGGTTACGGTCAATCCAACTTCGTAAATCAACACCAACACCTTCCGCGCCACTAATATGTTCTAAGATGATGTGGGGGCGATCATTAATGTTTTGTACCAACCGAGCTTGCACAATATTGGGATGTTTTTCAAGGTGAATCCATGTCGCGGCTTCTTTTTCGAAACGAGCAACTGCCCGTCCATTATTCAGGAATTTACCCTGAAAGCTCTTAATAGCGACGGGTTCTCGCTGGTCATGATCATAACATAGGTAGACTACACCCATGCCACCCCAACGCACATCAGCAACTTCATAGCGTCCGTCAATGCGCTCCCCGATATTAAATTCATGTTCACTACTGCGCTCTCGTTTGCCTGCTCGTTGTTGGTTGGTTGACGGGAGTTGATTCGCATCAGGATCAAAATCGATTTCCATTGAGCTGAGAAGAAGGTCTTCTTTGCCATCTTCAACCCGTGTTTCACTTGGTAAGGAATACCCCGTATTAGAGTCGAGTTGCGCTGCTTCATCTGCGCTAAGTGCCGCATGGGTCTGTGACATGTCCCCATCACTATGATGAGTATAATCTATTGCCGCCATTGTCACATCGGTGTCGAATGATAGACCATCATGGGATGTATCGTTGCTAGGCTCATCGTTTGAAGCTGGCTCTGCTTTTTGGACGATGGCTTGCTTTGGTTGACTATAGAGCTTGAGTAGGTTGTCGATAACATCTTGTGAGACGTAGGGAACATCAGGTTTATATGCTTCTTCAGGGGAGATTACCCAGAGGGCAACGGCTAAATTACGGCGCACTGGATAGCGTTGTGCTTGTGCGACAACCCACTGCGAAAATTCGCGTAATGCCCGTTTAGCGGTGGTGACATCTACATCGTTGCTAGTTGTTTGTAAGGCTTTGTTATACGCCATCAATGTCTTGCCAACATAAAAAATACGCAGGCGATTATCGTCACTCATAACAAGGCGAGCACATAAATCACCTAATGCAAATAAATCATTGATGTCATCCCGACGCAAAGCCAACCGACCCAATTCCTTAATTTCTGGATTGGGATCAGTTGCGAAAGGATCTGCTTGATCGAGTTTCCGACGTTTGTTTAATTCACGCCGGACTTCCTTATTTGTCAGCGGTATGGGCTGACGATTGGTCTGTGGAACTGACATTGCTCTTGTCTTGTATTGTGAATGCTAAAGTTTGTTTGTCTTCACTTGCTTGTACCACAATCATATCTTGATTATGGTATTCGTCATTGACGATTTTAGTGCTCAATGGACGTGTAAGCAAACGCTCAATTGCGCGACGAAGTGGGCGTGCGCCATTAGCAGGGTCATAACCTGCATCTAATATAACTTTGCGAGCTGATGGATCGATGGTCAGCTTTAGTTTTTGTTCGGCAAGACGCTCATGGACTTCCGTGAGTTGTAAATCTAATATCTTGTCGAGTGTGTCGTGATTGAGATTACGGAAGGTGATGACTTCATCAATCCGATTCAAAAATTCTGGACGGAAGAATTGTGATAAATATCCAGAATAATCTGGTACAACATCTTCGTCATGACTCATGAAACCAAGTGATTTTGAACCTTCTTGTGTACCAATGTTGCTGGTCATGATAAATACGCTATGACGGGCATCCACACTGCGACCATGCGCATCACTAATACGTCCATCATCAAATACCTGTAAGAAGATGTCAAATACTTCTGGGGCAGCTTTTTCGACTTCATCCAAGAGTACGATGCTATAGGGACGGCGACGCAAGCCATCGGTTAATTGTCCACCGCGTGAGGATTCTTTATACCCCGGTGGTGAACCAATCAAACGGGCGACTGTGTGCGAGTCATGAAATTCTGACATATCCAAGCGCAGAATGGCATCTTCTGTGGCAAATAACTCGGCAGCTAAAGCACGCGCAAGTTCAGTTTTCCCGACACCGGATGGTCCTAAAAATAAGAATACACCGATGGGACGATTCGGGTCATTTAGTCCAGCACGTGCGGTTTTGATTGAATCAGCAACCATACGGACAGCAATATCTTGTCCGATCACACGCTCTTTTAATTTCTCGGCGAGGTTTGATAAACGCCGTTTTTCATCAGTCGTCAGTTCAGAGATTGGAACACCTGTCCACTCTGATAAGACATCTGCAATATCTTCTTCACGTACATCTGTGACTACGTCTTCGAGTTCATCAATTTCGATATCGGGATGAATAGTCCGAATGATGACACGGGTACAGGCTTCGTCGAGTAGATCAATCGCTTTATCTGGTAAACGCCGATCTGGTAAATAGCGTACAGATAGCTTGACCGCAGTCTGAATCGCTTCGGGTGTGATAATAACTTTGTGATGATCTTCTAGGCGTTTTTTCTGTCCGATCAGAATTTGAATCGCAGATTCTTCGCTAGGTTCATCGACATCAATGGTGCGGAAGCGACGATCTAAGGCAGGGTCTTGGGCGATTGCACTTCGGTATTCAGCATGGGTGGTTGCACCAATACACATAATTTCGCCTCGTGCTAAGGCGGGTTTTAAGATATTGGCGGCATCGAGGTTGCTGTCAATCGTATCACCTGCACCGACGATGGTATGAATCTCATCGATAAACAAGATGACGTTACCTGCTTTTTTAGTCTCGTTGACGATCCCAATCAGACGTTCTTCAAATTGACCACGTAGACTTGTTCCTGCGACTAATGTACCAATTTCAATTTGAATGATACGGCGGTTAAGTAGTGGTGCTGGTGCTGTCTTATTTTGGATGGCAAATGCCAGTCCTTCAACAATCGCTGTCTTACCTACGCCAGCATCCCCAAGTAACAGAGGATTATTCTTTTTGCTACGGGCTAAGGTTCGGGCAAGTGCGCGGATTTCCTTATCTCGTGCGAGTGCCTCACCGATATGACCTTCTGCGGCTTGAACGGTTAAATCGCGCCCATAGCGATCTAACAAAGGTGTGGCAGGTGCTTTGAATTCATCTGATTTTGATGGACCAGCTGACAAAAAGCCTGATGAGAATTCGAGGTCAAGGTCGCTATCGTCATCATCCCAAAAATCGAGATCACTATCATCCGAAATGGGGAGAGCGGCCAGATCACTATGTTGCTCGGTAATCAACTTTTGCAACCAGAGATTGAGATCAAATCCCATATCAATTAACTTGCGGATGGGTACACCTTCACTCTCTTGTAAGAGTGCCATCAAAACATGAATTTCTTGTACTTCGTATTGTTCATCTTGCTCTGCAAGGAAAATTGCCAGCGATAAGACAATCTCGGTACGGGGAGTTAATGGTAACACCTCATCTAATGGACCATCAGAGGTGCCAATTTCTCGTCGAATCTCGTTGCGGACATGCCTTGGATTAAAGCCTGCTCGCCGCAATAGGTCGCTAGTTGGACCTTGCTCGGTACGAGTGGTGGCGATGAATAGATGTTCTGTCCCAATATAATTGTGTCCCAATCGGCGCGCTTCTTCTGCGGCACTTCCCAGGATAGTGGAACAGCGTTCTCGAAGTTCATTTTCTGGAATATCTGGTGATTGTGACAAGTTTAGGTAATCCTTACATTCAACCCATAACTAAGTATCTCTACATAAGTATACCGCATAACCGATATTCGAGTAACCGCAGTGATTTGTCTTTAACATATTTTTTTAGTTTGTATTGGATTAGGTATTGTTTTTGTAATATATTGTAATATGTCAGTCGCTGACTGATTGTAATACAAGAAAATATTTAGATAAGTATCCGCAGTTTTGCCAATTATCATTCTCTTGCAAATACACTATACTAGACCCTATACTCAAGGCATTGTATATGTTTAATTTATGTTATCAGTATTATTTTGATGCACAAATAACTTGTTTGTGGGTATAATGTTTGTGTAATCTTCTATTCAAATTCAATCATTCTGAGAATTATTTATGTCAACTTCAGATCCTTTAATAGGTAGACAACTTGGTGACTACAAAATTGAGAAATTGATTGGTCATGGGGGTATGGCTCGTGTCTATAGTGGATACGATGAGAAACTTGACCGTTATGCGGCTGTAAAAGTTATTGAGCCAACCTTGATTGCCAGTGGGGAAGAAGGCGAATATCGTGACCGCTTTTTACGCGAAGCTCGCTCTATTGCTCGACTTAATCACCCCAATATTGTAGGCGTTTACCAATTTGCACAAGAAGAAAACTTGTATTTCATTGCGATGGCATTTTTAGATGGACGCGATTTGCGTGAAATCCTCAAAGAAAATGCTGAAGAACGTAAACTCATGTCTCGTGAAGAAATGGTTAAAATTCTTCATGATATTGCAAATAGCTTAGACTATGCACATAAAAATGGTATTATCCATCGGGACATAAAACCCTCTAATATCATTATCACAACAGAGGGACACGCTGTACTTACCGATTTCGGATTGGCGTTGAATGCGGTTGAAGGCACAATTGGGAATACATTTGGTAGTGTCCATTATATTGCGCCAGAGCAAGCGATTTCATCGGCACAGGCAGTTGCCCAAAGTGATCAATATTCACTCGGTGTCATTGTCTATGAGCTACTTGCAGGACAAGTACCATTTGATGATGCCTCGGCAATGAGTGTTGCTCTAAAACATATTAGCGATCCACCGCCACCAATTCGTGATTTGAATTCTAAAGTGTCACCTCAACTTGAAGCTGTTGTGATGCGAGCACTTGATAAAGAACCCAATAATCGTTATCCAACGGCGACTGCATTTATTGATGCCTTTGAAAAAGCATTGGTTGATGCTCCAGAAGCGTTATTAGGCGAATCGCTTGCCAATCGCCCTGTACAGATTCCTCCAGCATCACCCAGTATGGATGATGATGCTCCGACACTTGCCGATAGCAAAAGCAAATCCCAGAGTATTAGTTCTGCTGTTCCTTCTACGACCAAAACATTCTCTGATGAACGTTCTGGTGGTGGTATGAATATGACGATGGTTGCAGTTGCAGTGATTGTTGTCATTGGGCTGATTATTGGCGGATTGTTTATGGCAAATAGTGCGGCAGAAGCGGCGGCAGCAACAGAAACAGCTGTTGCGAATGTGACAGGTACAGCAATTATTGTAGCGGAAAACGAAACTGCTACCGAAGATGCTAATATCGCAAATGCCAATGCAACGACTACCGCTGAGTTTGTCGCAGAACAAACAGCAAATGCCATTTCAACCATGACTGCTGAATTTGAAGCGACGCAAAATGCGAATGCGACTGCTACAGCTGAATTTAAAGCAACGCAGACGGCGAATGCAAATGCGACCGCTACGGCTGAATTTATCGCAGAGCAAACAGCAAATGCGAATGCGACCTCAACGGCTGAATTTAAAGCAACGCAGACGGCGAATGCGAATGCGACTGCTACAGTTGAGTTTAAACTAGAACAGACAGCAACCGAATCATATGCTCAAACCCAAACGGCGTTACCAACTTTAACCCCGTCAGCGACATTAACACCGTCGGCAACTTTAACCCCGTCAGCGACGTTAACACCGAGTCCAACTGCAACATTTACCTATACACCTTCACCAACCTTCACACCAACAAGAATTCCGTTGTTAGCACAAGAAGGTGAAGAACAATTGTTGCTACGATATGATGGACGTTCTGTCTTACTGACCAATCGTATGCCAGGTTCAAGTGTTTTCATTGATGCGCTGGTCTTTACCAAATTTGTAAAAGATGAAGAAGGTAGTTTTGTTGAGTCCGATAGCTTCCGCATCTCGTCATTTTCTGGTGCGCCGTCATCGCTTCGTAATGGAAGTTGCATCCAGCTTTGGGATAGTAGAGCATTCTCACGTCCTGCAAATAATAATGAATTGGCGACAGGAAGTTGTGATGTATCACCTACATGGCGGACAACTAATGCCATTTTCTGGGCTGATGACTCTCGTGAGTTTTACTTTAGAGTAACTTTGAACGGGGTTGATCTGCTTGCAACGTGTCCTACCAATAGGATTGGGTCACTGATCGAACAGCGCTGTGTGATTCGGATGCGTTAAATTTTGCGATAAAATAAAGAGCGTCGAATTGTAGTTCGACACTCATCATATCAATGGTTATGGTCAGCAGATTCTTATAAAACAGGTCTGCTGATTGTATTTATAGGGGGTAGTAGCAGGTTGTTGTTGCATAGATTGTCCCATCATTATCAATAATTTCCCTAATTGAGAGAAACGACGATTGCTGAAATTAATCTGTGCCGAGTGTGACAGTGGGTTGTAGCGGGATCGAAGAGGGATTATCGGATTGTTGAATAGCCGCAACCAATAAGATTACAATGATTACAACTGCCACAATTAGGAGTAATCCATTGCGGTCAAGTTGAAAATCATTGCTTTTAATAGTAGCAGGTTTGCTATGAAATGTTTCGGGTTTATCCATCCGTGCATGTTCAATTAGCCAGCGTTGAAACAATTGAGCGCGGATACGAATGCCATCAGATGTACTACCTCTGACCAAATTTTGATATTCTAATGCGCGTATGCCTGCATTGATGGTTGTAATATCTATCGGAAAATCGGTTTCAATTAACCAACTTTCTATGCGCTGTGTTGTCAGGTTGATCAGCGGATCATCGTATAACAAGCCACTAATTGCTGTCAGTATCAACCGCTCATTTTGTGATAGGGTATTTTGCCAGATGGCTCGGTAGATCTCGTCGGCTTGTTTGTAAACACCCGTCACAATTTTATCAACTTCTGATTTTGTAATGGGGCGCGTTTGAATCGTTTGCAATGCATTTCCCATCAACTGGAGGATGAGGGGGTGTCCATCTGTCAGATTATAAATATGTTCATCAGTGGATTCTGGATTATGTCTGACAAAATATGCAATGAGTTCGGTAGATTCTTCGGCAGTAAGCGACTGTAAACGCTGTATCTGGTGAATATCAATAAGAGGGATTAGTTGAGATGCTTGATTTTCATTCTTTTCGTCAAGGGTGATAACAACACCGAGTTGTAAATGGTCTTGCAGTAAATGATAAAGATAATCGAGGGAGTCTGCTGGTAACTGATTATTTTCGATGGCTTTAATGAGGTACTCTGCATCATCAATCAGCCATACCCATCGGCGATGGGGACGAATCAGTTTCCTGAGTTCAAGTAAATACTCATCGGCGAACCAAGTTCGGTATTGTGCTGGGTCGTCAGGTAAATCGGGCAGGCGTTCTATGTTGAGTTGATACTCTTGGACTGCAAAATTTGTGTAATGATAAAGATAAGTGAGCCATGTGGTTTCATCTGCTACGACAGCATCATTCAATGACAAATAACACCCGATAACATGTTCACCAAGGACTTGACGGCATTGTAACAACATCGCACTTTTCCCAATAGACTTACGCCCTATAAAAAGTAGCGCGTGACGGTCTGATGGGTCGATGAGATATTGTTGGATGCGAGCAAATACAGTTTGTCGCCCGGCGAATGGTGCAGACAATAAGGTATCTTCAAATTCAGTGTCGGTATCAAAATAATCATTTGTCATGAGACAAATATACTGCAATTTCTAAAAATGTGCTTCTGATTTGAGTATCTCAATTGCCCGAATCAAATATATAATCCAACCTTTCATCAGGTATAATAAATTCCCGTACCGACCACAACAATTTAAAGAGGACTTATGTCGACTGATACAAATCATCCACGCGCGCTGGCACTAGTTGGGATGCCGGGGGCTGGTAAAACATTGTGTGCCCATCATTTGGAAGAACTGGGATATTTTCAACTCCGCTTCGGGGGTGTGGTCGAAGGGGAAGTCCGTCAACGAGGTTGGAACGTGAACCCCGAAAATGAGCGAATTGTCCGGGAAGAACTCCGCAAAGAACATGGGATGGCGGCAATGGCAAAGGTTTTACTCCCAAAACTAAAATCAGCATTAAGTGATCATTCCCATATCGTCATGGATGGACTCTATAGTTTCAGTGAATATAAGGTGCTTCATGCCGAGTTAGGGGTGCCAATGGTGGTGGTAGCGATTGTGGCGAGTCGCCAACTGCGCTATGAACGATTGGCTTCACGTTCGATACGTCCATTAACACCGCAAGAGGCTGAACAGCGTGATCTACAGGAAATCGAAACCTTAGAAAAAGGTGGACCGATTGCCATTGCGGATTATACATTGCTGAATAATACATCAACTGAAGATTTGTTGAACCAGCTTGATAATTTGTTAGCGTTACTTAAGTTTACGCCTTAGGTATCACTCAGATGTGCTGTGATGAGTGCATCGAGTTGACCAGCTGTTAAGTCGCTGAGATCAGAAACATAATTTGACGGGGGCAAAGATTCAATTGCTAATCGGACTTTTGACCATTGGCTATATGCTTTGGTAAGTTTCCCCGTTTGAGCATATAAATTCCCAAGCATAAACGCTGACAACGCATGATATTTATCGCAATAGAGTGCCATCTGTAATGCCCGATGAGCATCATCGAGTTGGCTTTGTTCGAGGGCCGCTAATGCCGTTACATAATGTGCATCTGCATGAAGTGGATTGATGGCGAGTGCGGCTCTGATATGGGCTTCTGCTTCGGGAAAGGCTTTCCGGTTGGCAAACAACCATCCCAATATTGTATGACTTTGGGCAAGTTTATGATTATGGAATAATGCGAGGCTTAAGTAATGCTCCGCGCGGGTATTATTGTCGTTATGGATAGCTTCGATTGCCAGTTTATAATAATTGTCGTCTGGAAGTTCGAGTAGGGCAGGATGGGTGTCTTCTTCATGTGGTCTAATAGTGCGATATTCCACGTCAATCGGTCGCGACCCATCATCTGGACGCTGATATATAGGCGAACCGGGGAAAATATGTGTTTGCCATCGTTCCCGATCAAAATGTAAAGCTTCAGCTTGTCCTAAAAATAACCACCCTTGTGGATGGAGTGACTGGTAAAGGTTGGTTTCTGCTTTGTGAATATGAGGAGCATCAAAGTAGAGTAAGACATTTTTACAGAAGATAATATCGTATTTGGTGAGATTATTTTCTTGGAGCAAATTCTGCTGGCGGAAACTTACCATATTTTTGATGAATGGTTTAATCTCAAACCCTCCATCGACTTTTTCAAAATAGTTGTGCTGGAATAGGGTATCACTATGACGGAAAGCCCACTCTCGATATACCCCATGCCGTGCCGATTGTAGAACATACTCATTGATGTCTGTGCCTTGAATGTCGATTGTCCATTTGGCGATGTCTGGCAAAAACTGATGCAAGATAATAGCAATGGAATAGGCTTCTTCTCCACTAGCACAGCCCGCACTCCAAATACGTAGTGTATGATTATGTTGTTGACGACGGCGTAAGATTAATTTGGGTAAGATATGTTTCTTTAGTAACTTGAAGTGATTTTCTTCGCGTAGAAAATAGGTTTCACCAATAGTCAGCGTATTAATAAGACGTTGCCATTCAGGTGTTTTTTCATTTTGTGATTGTAATTTTTGGAAATATGCAACAGGCTCATTGTACGAAAGTCGCTTAAATAAATCTGCAAACTCACCTTGGAATTGCTTACCAACTGCAATGCCGATGCGACTTTCAATTAATTCAATTGCCTGTAAAATAACATCGTCGTTCACGAACAATATGAGTAGTCTCCAATTCAATTTCATTATATTACGAAATAGCAATCGAGATGTTAAGATCACTCGACATTTCACGATTGTAAGGTATATCATCAAATTTTTAATGAGGGATGATAATTGCGATTCGAAAGTTTAATTATATCATTGATAGTTATTTTAATCGTATTCTCACCGATGCTTGCACAAGATGATGTGGTTTTACCTGATATTGGGGAGACTCCCCTTGCTAGTCAGATTCAAGTGACGGTGGATGAAGATGACCCGATGACAGCAGTGATTACAAGTGAGGCAGGGGCAGTATTCCCGAATGCGTTTGTGGTAGTACGAAATCAGTATACTCAAGATCAAAAAATTACGAATGCCTCAAGCAACGGTGACTTTACCATTAGCCTATATGGACAGAATCAAACACCATACTGGATTTCGGCATTTCAACGTTACCCGTCTGATGCTGATATTGATACGGCTATCGGTACAGTTGTTTATGGCGATGGTGATGCGAATACATTTTATGTTGAATCTGATTTAGGCGGAAGTGTACCACGCTATCGAGTAACAGGAGAATATAGCGCAACCCAAATTACATCAGGTGATGATTGGACACTTAATCTTGCTGTTGAGATGGATATTGATGATGGTTTAGTTGTCGATGCACTGAGCTTTAGTGGGGAAATCTATATCCTGCCAGTAGCCAACGATTCAGCCTCTCCTATGTTATTGACGGATGTAAGCACATCGAAATTATCTACGACTGAGACAAGCATTCGATTTGATCTAAATTTTGATACTGTGATACCTGAATTAACACAATCTGGACGTTATCAACTGGTGTTTATGGGGTACGTACAAGCCGGTGATGGTGAGCGTGAATCGTGGATGAACAGCATTTTGTTGGGAACACATGTTGAAACCCAGTCTGATGCGAGACTTTTATTTCCCCTATGGTTATTAAATCAAGTCACACCGTCAGGAGATTTACGTTTGTCCATACTTCCTGATGCTCATTTACAAACGAATCGCAGTTTCCTTACAATTCCAATTCATTCCCAATCACTTGTGACACTACCGCCTGATAATTATTCACTTGAGCCAATTTGGAACGATGCGCTGGATATCCCCATTAATGATGGGCAAATAGGCGTTACTGTTGTGCGCCCCGATGGGAAAAGTGATCAAATTGATGCGGATGTTATCCAAATTGAACGCCAACTGAATAGCGATAAAATCACTTTAGCAACAGATATGCCAATATTGGGATCTTATCCGTTTACGGATTATGGTGATTATGTTATTCAAGTATCAGGACGCTTAAGACTTGGCGAAAATGTCTATTATGCACAGCAAACGCAAGATACCTATGCGATCCGAATTGCTGAACCGCTTCATGTTTCTCCTGCTTTGTTGGTTGGAACACCCTTACAAGTTGGTGATACGATACCTATTGGTTTACACATCATGCCTCAGTTACCTGCTGATGTGACGGTAAATATTACGTTTACTGCCTTAGATGGTGCAAAAACGCAAAACACCCAACAAGGAGAAGCTGACTCATACGGGTATTATTCTGGTGAATCTGTCCTGATTGAACAAGCTGGCACATATCAAATTGACTATCAAGCAACTTATACCGATGTTGAGGGCAAGTTGTGGTCTGGTGATGTCTTATCGATGGGGGTGACTGCTGACTCTGATAGGGATGTCATGGCGCATGGTCAACGTGGAATCGCTGGTTATGAAGGTGTCGGTCAGGCATGGTTTGATACGACGATTTATCCAAGCGATGATATAACCGCGACTCAACAGCCTTATTATCCTTATTATTCAGGGGATATTGCCTTTATCCCTGATGCACCCGATAGTGGGATTTATCCGCGCTTAACAACCCAAATGGATGAGGATATGAGTTATATCACTGTCACACGCCCTGATGTGATTTTGCGTCAATTTATCGCAGATAGTGACGATTCATCCGTTGCTTTTAATGGAGATGATACTTTCAATCAGCAAATCGGTGCAGGGATTGATGGCATCCGCGCAGGTGATTATGCCTTTTTGTTCGGAGGCGTTGTATCGGATTATGGTAGTACGATTTATGGTGCATTAGCTGTAGTTGAAGATGAAGATGAGCCAGCCCGTGTGCTATCCCCGTTTGTTGATTTGCTGAATGTCTTTAGTCAATCACTGGAAATATTTTTTGTGCCAACAGGGGCACGTCCTGCACAGGTGATGACACAGGGCGAAACTTTGTCAATTGTAGGGCAAGTTGCGCCGACATTACCTGCCGAAGTGACTGTCTTGATGACATCACCATCAGGGCAGCAGATACAATTTATAGATACTGCCAATGCCATCGGCTATTTTTATTCGCCAGAAAATGACATTGAACTGGACGAAATTGGGGTATGGCAGGTTGATATTGACATGACGTATCGCGGTGAGACTTCACTCGGACAGTTAGAGCGACCGTATCCAGCAGGGCATTTGTCGTATGTGGTATATGTCGTACCACTGGATAATCCGTTATTGGGTGAGGCTGAATTTATGGCTGAGACAAGCCGTGTGACAAAAACATACGCCCCAACGATCCCTGATGGTTGGACAGATGTACAGGCTTTTGCATCCATCACGACACCATCTGCGATTTTGGCACATGAAGAATTAACAGTGTTTCCTGCTGGAACGAGTTATACATATAATCCGACAACCCTTGCCCGTGATTACCCGAATATTGAAATATTGGATACGACAGATGGCAATCATGTCGCTGATGTGCTGACCTTAACCTTAGCGATGACGGGTACAGATGCTGATGGTAATCCAGCAATCCGCACACGGACGTATTCGATAACTCACGATGTCACTTACGCTGTTGATGAGGGAATCTTACGATGATGCGACGGTTATTTATTTTATGTATGGTGATGATGAGCGTACTCGGTTTATCGGCACAAGATGAGTTACCCCTCTATGATTTGCCAAATAGTGTGACGTATAAGGCGTTTTCTAGCAATACTCTTGTGGCATTATCTGGCGCACGGGTCGCAACGGCTAATATGCTGACCGACTCTGTAACGATTATGGATGTACGCTTAAATGAAATTATTGTCGAAATTCCTGTAGGGGATGATCCACGCAGTATTGATGTGACACCTGACGGAACACGTTTACTCGTGA
>Ga0070729_10004771_pt1 | contig 14508 bp, 10 predicted proteins | sample tdDd472_FD_66725 | JGI IMG/M metagenome (GOLD analysis project Ga0070729, IMG submission 66725) | Marine sediment microbial communities from the Atlantic coast under amendment with organic carbon and nitrate - tdDd47.2 | ecosystem: Environmental > Aquatic > Marine > Coastal > Sediment | place...
TCCGGGCTTCGTACCATTCCACATACAGCACCGGCCAGTCCTGATACAGCGGGTTGTCATAGTAATCCCGAATGCGCCCGGAGCGGTTGCGCTTGGGAGCGGCGCAGGCCCCGGCGGCAACGCAGCGCTGGTATTGCAGGTTGGTCACTTCGTATACATCGATGGAGAATGCATCCAGCCATTGTTCCTGTTGCGGTCCCTCCCATGGGCGGTCGTCCAGTTCCGAGTCCGGCGGCTCCGGCACGCCTCCCCACAGGAAATTTCCTTCCGGCACCTGAACCATGGGAGCATCGTCGCTGCCGGTGAGTATGCCGGTACATGCACCTTCTATGCATACATCAAAGGGTGTGGCGTCGCTGCCGTCGTCGCAGCGGTCATGGTTGTAGCGGTAATGGCAGCCGTTTTCGCTTACCCACCACAGGTCGTCGGTGCAGGGGTTGTTATCGTCGCAGTCGTAGTCATCGGGAATGCGCCCGGCCTCCGGCAGGGTGTGCAGACCAACCCGATTGCCATTGACATAAGCCAGACGTCGGTTTTGAAGTTCTATCCGTTCCTGGACAAAGGCATCTGCATAATCCCACTTCTGTAAGGTTTCAATATGAAACACTTCCGTTGGACCAGCTGGGACATACTGATCATCCCAGAAATACCAGCCTACATAAGGATAATCGAAGAGAGTTCCGCTTTCATTCCTGCCGGGATTATCGGTCAAAGGAATTTCCCGGCGATACCTAAGGTCAAACACATAAGCCCCGTAGCCTTTGGTGTCCCAGAATTCATTGCGAATCATATCATTGGAGGAAATATAGGAAACAAAGCCGCTATCTGCTACAGGCTGGAACACTCCTTCATAACGGCCATTAATGCTAACAGGGAACAGCTTTCCACTTGTAATATCAACCTGCCAAATCCCCATACCATAGGCCTCATGATTATTTTCGGGATATCCGGCCAAAGTTACCTTGCTATCTGACCAGGTTACGGGCCCATTGGCACTGCCACAGCGTATGGAGTCAACGAATATGTTAGAGCCGGTTTGCATATTGTGAACATGCAAGGCGGCCTCCTGATGATTTGCAAATACATATGGAGAGCTGTATCCATTTAGTCGCCAAATGCCTTCCATTGGTAATGCGTATGAATGCAAATTCCCAAGGTCACCTGCAATTAGGCCAAAATCATACCGGCTGGGGGAGTATTCAGCGATGAGGATGTCTTTTCGCAGGAGTATTCTTCCGATTACTCTGCTGTAAGCATCTGCTTCAAGAATTTTGTACAGTCGACCATTAGGACCATAACAGCCATATACCTCCGAACGATTTGTTGCGCCTGTTTCAGTCCCTACGAACATTATCCATGTATCGTTTGATGTCCCGTAAAATAACGGGGTAATAAATTCGTCTTTGGAATAAAGTATACCGTTATCGGTCATATTGTAGCGGAGGCCGGTTTCTACGGGGCAAAAGGTCCATTGCTCGCCGCTTTCCCCGCACTCCCATTCAATGGCTTCCGGCTCGGTCTCTGCCTCATCCGGATCTGCATCTGCATCGCCGTCGGTGTCGGTATCCGGCTGTTCTTGTATCTCCTCATCTATGTCCGGCGTGTCGGGGTCGTCATCCGTGAAATCGGCATCAGCATCGCCGTCGGCGTTGTTTTTGCTGCACACATTCCCCCGGCATACCAGCCCGGAGGCGCAATCTTCGGTGCTGTTGCAAAACTCTCCCAAGCCTGCCAGAGGAGTGTCTTCGGTACTGCAACCTGCCTGCATAAGCGCAATGACGCATAAAACAGCCCACAATAACATCCGCCTCCCCCAGGATGAATAAGTCCCTTGCATGATAGTATCTCAAAAAATCCTTGGCGCTGTAATGGTGCAATACTCATCAAGAATACATTTACACTGTGACGCAGTCAAACAAATTGCGATCCGTACCCCGGGTAAACGATTGCAAGAACAGCATCCTGCACTTCCGGCACAGCCCCTGTTTACTATCAGGAAAAATTACTGATGTTTAATCCCAGCGGCCCAGGGCCACCGCCATTTCCATAAACACCGCCAAAGCGGCGTAGCTGCCAAAGCGCTCGCTGTAATGCTTTTGGATATCCCGCCGCACAGGATTGAGATGCGGATGATGGACTTTGACATGGGCCACCACTGCGCTGTCCACCGACACCGTGGCCCAGTGGCCGTAAAGGTTTGCCAGATACCCGGCGGTGGCAGGCCCCACCCCGTTGATACACCGCAAGGCCTTCATAAATTCTGCCTCATCACAGGCGTCGGCATCGGGTAACATCAGGGTTCCGTTGGCAATGTCCCGGGCACAGTCCAGCACCCATGGCCCACGATAGCCCAGCCCGCAGTCCTGCAAGGGTTGCAGGCCATTGGCGGCGATGGTCGCAACATCGGGAAAGCCCCGAAGCCATGTTCCATCGGGCAACAGGCAGCAGTCGTTATGGTCCGTATACCGCTCCGCCATACGATTGAGCATGCTCACCGCCTGAGGCCAGCGCATGTTGGTAAAGCTGATCGCCTTTATGAGATCCTCCGCAAGACTGCCGCCCCGCATAATGCGTCCGGCTCCCATGGCAGGAATATCCCGCAGCAGGGGCGAATCATCACAGAGATCATACAGGGGTTGTATGTCCCAGTGCAGATTCAGCACCCGTTCTGCAAGCCTTCGAGCGGCATCAACATGGCGGGGAGTATTGGCCCCTACCACTACAGGAGCCTGTGGTTTGGCCGGTGTCTGGGAAACGGACATAAGAAACACATCGCCGCTGACAGAATCCCGCTCACACCGGTACAGGGTATTTTCGCCACGGTCGTAGCTAAAGGGCATGCACTCCCACCAGCCATGGGCAAGCACCGTGGGCGTCAGCCCAAAGGGAGCGGATATATCAAGCTGTACTGTTTGGAGAGATGAGGTCATGGCATACATCTAAAAAAAGTGCCGGGGCGTATACCCCGGCACATGTATCATTATTATTTCCCGAGAATAATGGGCAGGCCGTCCTTGCCGGAGCCAACCACCACAACCTTGGTGTTGGGGCTTTCGCTGAGGGTAAGGGTAGCTTCAATGGCTTTCCAGCGCAGCAGATTTTCGTTGATGCCCTGGGCAACAATGGTCTGGAAATCCGCAATACCTGCGGCCTCAATTTTTTTACGGTCCGCTTCTTTGCGCTCTTTTTCCAGCACAAATTCCATACGCTCCGCATCCTGTTTCATGGCCAGCTTACGGTTGATGGCCTCTTCCACGATTTTCGGGAAGTCGATGTTGCGGATCAGGATATTATCCAGCACAAAGTAATCGTTCTTGGCAATCTTCTCGGTAAATTTCGTCGCCACCCGCTCCTGAATCTCCTGACGACGGAGATAAGCAGCAGTGGATTTATACTCGGTAATGACCTCGCGCAACACATTACGCAGCGTGGGAATAATCACGGTCTTTTCAAACCGCGGCCCAAGATTCTGATGCAGTTGAGCAGTGCTTTTACCTTTAAGGCGATACTGCAACGAAATCTCCACCCGCAAATTAAGCTGATCCGCCGCCAGAATGTTCATGCCTTCTTTTAGTTCCCGCAGGCGTACATCGTACACAATGATGGAGTTCCAGGGCATTTTAAAATGAAAACCCTCACCAAGGGTTGTCTCGGTATCCAGGCCGCTCCAGAAATTAAAGAACACGCCCCGGTGTCCGGCGGGCACAGAGGTGCCGCAGCCCGTGGCTCCAATGGAAGTAATACCAAGGGTAAGCACCAGAATCACCATCATCACTTTTTGTTTCGTCATTGCGCTCTCCGTGCGGTTTGGTCTATGCCATATACAATAAAACAGCTCCAGAAAACACCGGAGCTGTACACATCAGAAATGATCAATTGGTAAAAATTATCAGATTACGTCGGCGGCTCTGTGGAGAGCTTCGCCTCATCATGAGTCAGAAAGATCTTTTGTTCATTCACGCTTTTATTGGTTGAGTCAGTGATTGCAGCGCTGTATGTCGTGTTGGTGGAATAGGTATACAGCGCCGGGGCTTTACCAATGGTGGTGCCGGTATCCATGAGCTTCCAGCCCAGTTCCTGCATATCCTGAGCATAGTCCCCGTTGCCCTGGCGAACATCATTGCGGTACATCATTTGAGCCGCCCGAATATCTCCCAGGGCCGTGGTGGCTTCTGCCTGCCGGGCCTTTCGGACATAGTATGAATACGCCGGAAGGGATGCAGCCGCAAGAATGCCAACTATCACCACAACGATCATCATTTCCATGAGGGTAAATCCGCGCCGTGCGTTCATGACGTAGCTCCTTTAACAATACTGAGATGTCCAGGCAGTTACAGTATATAAAAGAAAACCCCCGCGTCAAGCGCGGGGGCTAAGCTGGTCGCTGACAGTTGCGATGGGCGATAATCTGTCAAGCGTTCACGCAAATGTAAACTTAGGTGGTTGCTGCACCGGAAGTGGTGGTCAGCGTACCGGTATGGCTGAGATACAGCGCATTGAAGTTCTCGGGCACGGTGTCGGTGATGGCGGTGATGGCAGAGCTTTCGCTGTCGGCGGTTCCGAAGGTGTAGAAAGCCGGGGATTTGCCAATGGTGTTGCCAGCATCGGTGGTCCACTTCAGGTCGTCCAGGTTGGCGGCGTAGGTGTGGTTGCCAAGCATAATGTCATCATAGTATGCGAGCTGCATGGTGCGGATGTCACCAAGAGCGTTCTTGGCTTCACCGGTACGGCTCTTTTTGACGTATTCAGCATACATCGGCAGGGCGGCGGCGGCCAGGATACCAATAATAACAACAACGATCATCATTTCGAGCAGTGTGAAGCCTTTACGTGTTTTCATCATGTTTCTCCTTAGTAGAGTGTTAGGGAATTAGAAACTGTTTTTTTCCTTCAAAAGATCAGGGTTGCCCGGTATAGAAGCAAGTACCGTGCCAGTTTTGCCAGAGCCTAAAACCTGCTTTAATGCTAATAAGCATGCATTTGACGACATTTTGCGTCACTTTTCTCAGGTCATCCTAACTTTTTGATGTCAAAAAATGTCCACATCCCGGACAGTGACACTTTTTGTCACTGTCAAAATGCGGACATATACCTTATTTTTTCAGGCAGGCGGGCTCTCCGGACAGCAACCCTTGCAGGGCTATCGCCTCGGCATCGCCGGGCAGCTCAATGGTGCCGGTAAATCCCTCAAACATGTCCGGCACAAAGAAGGAACGACTGGTGAAGACAATCTCACCATCAAGGGCAAAAAAGGTCTCTGCAGATTCATGTTCTCCGGTTAAAGAGCGCTGCCCATAGGCAAAAACATGTTCTCCCCCGGTAAGGGTGGGAATATCAAAACGATATAGATGCTGCAATTCCCCTGCTTCTGCAACGTCGGTATTCTCCCTCGTGGGCTCATGCCCCCATACATCTGTGTATCCAACTCCCCAGGAGTCCACGCCCAGCTCTATCTTTGCCGCTGTCTTGCCCACGGCGTCCTGCACGGTAATAACCATCAGGCGATACTTTACTCCATCCCATACCTGTCTGGCTTTGGGACGGTAATCAAAGGCTATCATATTAATACTGCGGGGGGCGCGATACCGAATCCAGCCGTTTTCCCCGGCAAAGGTGGTTTTTACTATCATGCCATCCCTGACTTCCACATGCTGCTGCTGCACAATCCTGCCTTTGGAAATGGCGCTGCACTCCGCATCCCTGAAATCTACTATAGATGTTACCATGTCACGTCCCTCAACCCGCTCGAAAGCAGCTTTGTTGAACAGCAGCACTGCCCGCTGTCCGTTTTCACAGGTAAGAAACGGAAAAGCCCCGCCGTATTCCTGTTCAGCGAAGGTGGCACAATTGGTGTACGCAAGATCGTCCGAGGGAAAGGCTACACCAGCGGAGGATGCAGCCTTCAGTGATGTGGCAGACTGCTGATGCATTGCGGTGCAGGCATACAGTCCTGTCAGCAAACTTGCGGTCAGGGCCACCATATTCATTCCATGTCTCAGGCTTACCTTCATCACACTCATCCTTACTATAGTGGTTTAAACGCAATCAGGGACACCTCAATAATGAGGTGTCCCTGACAGTATAAAGGATTTTTTCCTTATTTTTTAGTCTTTGTGGTCTTTTTTACCGCTTTTTTAGCAGGCTTTTTGACTGCTTTCTTTTTTGCCGGTGCCTTCTTTTTGGGGGCAGGCATGTCCTTCAGGGCTGCCTGGGCAGCGGCCAGACGGGCAATGGGAACCCGGAAGGGAGAGCAGCTGACATAGTTCAGACCAAGGTTGTGGCAGAATTCCACGCTCTTGGGATCGCCACCGTGTTCACCACAGATGCCGACCTTCAGGTCGTCGCGGGTGCTGCGGCCCTTTTCCACACCGATCTTCATCAGCTGGCCAACACCATTTACATCGACGGATGCGAAGGGTTCGGAGTCCAGAATGCCGTCGGCCAGATATTCACGCAGGAAGGTACCGGCGTCATCGCGGGACAGGCCGAAGGTGGTCTGGGTCAGATCGTTGGTGCCAAAGCTGAAGAATTCGGCTTCCTGGGCAATTTCATCGGCGGTCAGAGCAGCGCGGGGCAGCTCGATCATGGTGCCGACCATGTACTCAACCGTGGTTTTCTTGGCTTTGAAGACCTTTTCTGCGGTTTCGCGCACAATGGCGGCCTGCCGTTTCAGTTCGTTGATGTGACTGACCAGCGGAATCATGATTTCCGGCACAATGTTCAGCTTGAATTTCTTGTTGACATTGATGGCGGCTTCGATGATGGCCTGGGCCTGCATCTCAACAATCTCAGGATAGGTCATGCCAAGACGGCAGCCGCGGTGCCCCAGCATGGGGTTGGATTCTTTCAGATCATCGGCACGCTGCTGAACTTTTTTCAGGGACACGCCAAGCTCTGCAGCCAGTTCCTTCATTTCATCCTTGGTATGAGGCAGGAACTCATGCAGGGGGGGATCCAGGGTACGAATGGTAACCGGACGACCGGCCATGGCCTTGAAGATGCCTTCAAAGTCGCGACGCTGCATGGGCAGCAGTTTTTTCAGGGCGTCACGGCGGTCTTTTTCGTTCTCTGCCATGATCATGGCGCGGAATTTCAGAATGCGGCCTTCACCGAAGAACATATGCTCGGTGCGGCACAGACCGATACCCTCGGCTCCCAGAGCCACGGCGTTGGCGCTCTGGTCCGGCTGGTCGGCATTGGTGCGCACATTGAGTGTACGTGCGGCATCGGCCCAGCCCATGACCTTGGCAAAGGTCTGATACACAGGAGCCTTGTCGGCTTTTTTCTTTTTGTTGACCAAAACCTGGATAACTTCGGAAGGATTGGTCTTGATGGCGCTGGCAAAGACTTCACCGGTGAAACCGTCCACGGAAATGGAATCGCCTTCTTTGAGGTTTTCCTTGCGGCCTTCAACGGTCATGATCTTTTTCTTGTAGTCGATTTCCAGCTCGGCGCAACCGACAACACAGACCTTACCCATCTGGCGGGCTACCAGTGCGGCGTGGCTTGTCATACCGCCACGGGCAGTAAGGATACCAACAGCAGCTTCCATGCCCTTGATGTCTTCGGGGCTGGTCTCTTCACGCACCAGGATGTAGCTCTCTTTGGGGTTGGCGTGCTTGGCAGCTTCCAGAGCCTCGGAGGTAAAGAAGATTTTACCTGCGGCGGCACCCGGTCCGGCGGCCAGACCCTTGGCAATACGAAGGTTGGAACCAGCGGCCTTTTTCTTGTCAGCAAAATCAAAGACCGGCTGCAGGAACTGGTTCAGGGCGTTGGGATCAATGCGAAGCAGAGCTTCTTCTTTTTTGATCAGACGTTCTTCAACCATATCCACAGCCATGCGGACTGCGGCAAAACCGGTACGCTTGCCAGCGCGGGTCTGAAGCATGAACAGCTTACCGTCTTCAATGGTAAACTCCACATCCTGCATATCGTGGTAATGCTTTTCCAGTTTCTTGCGAATGGCCAGAAGCTGCTTGTAGGGCTTGGGCATAACTTTTTCAAGTTCGCTGATGGGCTGCGGGGTACGGATACCGGCCACAACATCTTCGCCCTGGGCGTTCATCAGGAATTCACCGTAGAACACGTTTTCGCCGCTGGCGGGGTCACGGGTAAAGGCAACGCCGGTACCGGAGGTCTCGCCCATGTTACCGAACACCATGCTCTGGATGTTGACTGCGGTGCCCCACTCATCGGGAATATCATTCAGACGACGATAGATAAAGGCGCGCTCGTTGTTCCAGGACTGGAACACTGCGCTGATGGCGCCCCACAGCTGCTCCCAGGGATCTTCCGGGAAAGCAATTTTGAAGTCTTTTTTCATCATTGCCTTGTATTTGGCAACCAGTTCCATCAGATCTTCAGCGGTCAGGTCCACATCGAGGTTTGCTTTGCGCTTTTTCTTAAGAGCGGTCAGGATAACTTCAAAAGGATCGCGGTCGGATTCGGTTTTGGGGCGGACGCCCAGCACAACATCACCGTACATCTGGATGAAACGGCGATAGCAGTCCCATGCGAAACGGGGATTTTCGGCTTTTGCGGCCATGCCTGCAACGGTGGTGTCGTTCAGACCCAGGTTCAGGATGGTGTCCATCATACCCGGCATGGAGGCCCGGGCGCCGGAGCGTACGGAAAGCAGAAGGGGATTTTCCTGATCGCCGAATTTTTTGCCCATCTCCTTTTCGAGCAGGACAAGGCCTTTTTCAACTTGCTGCTGGATTCCTTTGGGATACGCACCCTCGTTCGCGCTGAAATGAGTGCATACTTCGGTGGTGATTGTGAAACCCGGAGGAACCGGCATACCCAGGTTCGCCATTTCTGCAAGGTTTGCGCCTTTACCGCCCAGCAATTCCTTCATTTCTGCGGTGCCGTCGGTTTTAATGCTTCCAAAGGAATAAACCATTTTTTTTGCCATGTTCATGTTCCTCTATGTTCTACTTCTATGGGTTCCAAAAATGTTCTCATTACTTTAAGAACAGACGTTACATTTATATATACAGCTCTCTTTTAATTGCAAGTATCAGTGGTAAGTATTAGGATAAATCGTATGTTTTATGTGAAATTTCATGAATTTCGCATGGCATGTGAGTACCCCACTTGCAATTTCATCATTGTGGTTATAGTTTCATGACGTTTATTAAGGAACGCCGACGCGCGTCGGACAATAGCAGGAGATTCCAATCATGAGCCCTAAGAAAATGACGAAAAAAGATTTGATGGCATTGACCAAAGCAGAGTTGCAGAAAAAAGCATCGGAACTCGATGTACACTACAACACGAAGACCACAAAAGATGCTCTCTCTACCGAAATCATGAAAGCTCTGCGTGCATCCGCCAAATCTGAGACAACCCCAAAGGCTCCGGCAAAAAAAGCAGCAGCTAAAAAATCTCCTGCAAAGAAAACTGCAACCAAAGCAGTTGCCCCCCAACCCCCAAAACCCGAGCCAAAACCGGAGCCAAAACCGGAGCCAAAACCGGAGCCGAAGCCGGAACCGAAACCCGAACCCCCAAAACGTTTCGGTTTGGCAAATCTTTTGCGCAAAAAGAAAGACGAGCTGTTCGAGATTCTTGACGAGATGGGTGAAACCATTGACCGCAGCGTCAGCAAAATTGAAGTGGCGGAAATAGTCCAAAAGGCCACCCGTATCGGTCAGGATGTTGCAAAGCAACTGCAAACAGAGCAGCCCAAGGCTGAAGAAGCCATTCGCAAGGCTGAGCGCTCCCTGAAAAAAATCGCGCAAAAAGTCGAAGATATTTTCACTGCGTCTCCCTCTGCTCCGGAATCGGTAAAAAACGGCAGCATTAAATCCGATGCGGAAACATCGAAATATGAATCCGGCGCAATTGACCGCGCCGTAAAAATGAACGATGAAGACCTCCCCTTCCCTCAATGGGCAGGCGAAACCATGCTGATCCTGTTGCCCCGTGATGAACAGTGGGTCTTTGCCACCTGGGAAATCGACTGGGAAACCCGCAAAGAAATTCTTGGTGAAGATGAGCCGGAACAGCTTTTGCTGCAAATTTACGACATGGGCACGATCACCGATCCGACTGAAGACCCCAGTGTCACCACCATTACCCTGAGCGAAAACTCTGACAACTGGTTTATCGACACCGGCGCAGACAACCATGTATTCTACGCCGAGCTGGGATACCGGGTAAAAGGCGAATTCAAATTGCTGGCCCGTTCCAACAAAGCCTGCACCGCCCCGGCGCATGAAAGCGAAGACACCACCGTCTACTTTGTCCGCATAGAGCAGGACAAACCGCTGAAGGAACTGGGGACCATGATCCGACAGGCGGGACGCGACAGCCGGGATATCGCTCTTAACCTTGACGCCCTTGGCCTGGCGGTGACTCCTCCGGAAGGTTTCTCCGGCAGCCAGTCGGCACAACTCAGCGAATTGTTCAGCGAATTACGACGCAGTATAGGCCAGCAGGTACCCGGCAGCATGTTCTCCGGTATTCTTGTACGCCCCGAAGGAAAATAATCTCACGGGCTGAAAGTACTGCATCCTTAGTGACTCCAGGAGAAATAAAATGTCCACACCACAGGGTTACCTGTCATTGATGCTCCATGCCCACCTCCCTTATGTGCGGCATCCGGAACACGAGTATTTTCTTGAAGAAGACTGGCTGTATGAAGCCATCACCGAAACCTACATTCCATTAATAGAAATGATGGAAGGCTTCGAACGCGATGGCGTCCCCTACAAACTCGCCATGTCCATCACCCCGCCTTTGGCCAGCATGCTGAAGGATGAACTGCTGCAAAACCGCTACGTCCGCGAACTGGAAAAGCTGATTGAGCTGGCGGAAAAAGAAGTGCATCGCACCAAAACCGAGGATACGCAGATTCACGATACAGCCCTGATGTATCTGGACCGCTTCCGCCGCAGCCGTCACGTTTTTGTGGACCGCTATCACCGCGATCTGATTTCCGCCTTTGCTCATTTCCAGAACACCGGCAATCTGGAAATCGTCACCTGTGGCGCGACCCACGGATTCCTGCCCCTGCTGCGGGCCCACGAGCCTTCGGTACGGGCGCAGATCAACGTTGCCCGGGACAGCTACCGGGAACACTTTGGCCGCAATCCCCACGGCATCTGGCTGGCGGAATGCGCCTATTATCCCGGCGTTGAATACTTTTTGCAGGACGCGGATATCCGCTACTTCTTTGTGGACACCCACGGCATTATGAACGGCACCCCGCGACCGGTCAACGGCGTATTTGCCCCGGTATTCACCCCGGCGGGCGTGGCTGCCTTTGGCCGCGATATCGAAAGCTCAAAACAGGTCTGGAGCGCCGAAGAAGGATACCCCGGCGATGCCAACTACCGGGAATTTTACCGGGATGTGGGCTTTGACCGCGAGTTTGACTACATCAAACCCTATATCCAGCCCACGGGCCTGCGGAAAAACACCGGTATCAAATACTTCAAAATCACCGGCAAGGTGCCCCTGAACCAAAAGCAGCCCTATAACTGGCGTGCCGCCCACGAAAAAGCCGCAGACCATGCGGGCAACTTCATGTTTAACCGGGAAAAGCAGATCGAACATCTGCGCAACACACTGGGGCGCCCCCCGGTGGTGCTGGCTCCGTACGATGCGGAATTGTTCGGACACTGGTGGTTTGAGGGTCCGCAGTTTTTGGACTTCTTTATCCGTAAAACCGCCTACGATCAGAACACCTATGCGCTGACCCATCCCTGGGAATATCTCCACAATATGCCGGAACAGCAGGTGGTACAGCCCTCCGCCTCCACCTGGGGAGCAAACGGCCACCACGAAGTCTGGCTGGAAGGCAGCAACCAGTGGATCTACCGCCCGCTGCTGGTGGCATCCCGCCACATGACCGAGCTTGCGGACCGCTTCCCGGCTGCCCCGGACGATCTTACCCGTCGGGCTTTGCAGCAATGCGCCCGCGAACTGCTGCTGGCGCAGGCAAGCGACTGGGCCTTTATCATGAAGACCGGCACCATGGTGGAATACGCGGTCAAACGCACCAAGAATCACCTGGGACGGTTCCACAAGCTGTATGAAGACATCAAGGCCGCCCGCGTTGATGAGCAGTGGCTTGCACAGGTCGAAGGCAAGGACAACATCTTCCCCCACGTCAATTACACCTACTGGCGTTCCGAAGCCTGATTCAGTCTTTCCAATAAAAGTAAAGCCCCGGATACCATGCGTACCCGGGGCTTTTTTCATGGAATGAATCTGTGCTATGCGGACAGACAGGCCGCCATATCCTTTTCAACCGTGGAAACAGGCATGATGTTGAAATTCTCAACCAGTACCTGCAATACCGGCGGCGTAATGAATGCCGGCAGTGTGGGACCGATACGGATATCCTTAATACCCAGATGCAGCAGCGAAAGCAGAATGGTGACTGCTTTTTGCTCGTACCAGGAAAGAATGAAGGACAGAGGCAGCCCGTTGACATCGGTGCCAAAGGCATCGGCCAGGGCAGCGGCAATGCGGATTGCGCTGTAGGCATCGTTACACTGTCCCACATCCAGCAGACGGGGAATGCCGCCGATATCACCGAACTCAAGTTTATTGAAACGGAACTTGCCGCAGGCCAGCGTCAGGATTACGCAATCCTCGGGCACGGCTTTGGCAAAATCGGTGTAGTAGTTACGACCGCTTTTTGCGCCGTCACAGCCACCAACCAAAAAGAAGTGGCGGATGTCTCCGCTTTTCACCGCATCAATAACCGTGGGCGCAACATTCATAACCGCGTTGTGACCGAAACCGATGGTGATGTATCCTTCCGGAGCATCCTCGGTAAAGCCTTCGGATTCCAGGGCAGCTTCAACAGCCGGGCTGAAATCATAATTTTTGATGTGGGTCACGCCGGGCCATGCCACCAGATTGGTGGTAAAAATGCGCCCTTTATAGTCTTCCTTGGGTTTCTGAATGCAGTTAGTGGTCATCACGATGGAACCGGGGAAGGCGTTGAACTCTTTTTGCTGATCCTGCCAGGCACCGCCGTAGTTGCCAACCAGGTGCTTGAATTTTTTCAGGCCCGGATACGCCAGAGTCGGCAGCATTTCGCCGTGGGTATACACGTTAATGCCCTTGCCTTCGGTCTGCTTCAGGATTTCTTCCAGATCCTTCAGGTCGTGACCGGAAACCAGCAGGCATTTACCCTTAATGGGGGTAACCCGCACACGGGTGGGCTCGGGGTGGCCATAGGCTGTGGTATTGGCAGCGTCCAGAAGCTCCATGACCTTCAGGTTCTTCTCGCCGACTTTCAGGGCAAGGCCGGTCAGGACTTCGGCGCTCAGGGTTTGGGTCAGTGCATCCATGGCCTCATGGAAAAACGCCACAACTTCCTGGTCGGTGACACCCAAAATACGGGCATGATCCATATAGGCCGCCGCGCCTTTCAGGCCGTAGACAATCAATTCTTTGAGGCCGGTGATATCCGGGCCTTCCTGTTTCATGCGGACTTCAAGACCTACAGCCTGACCCTGATGCACCAGCTCTGTCATTCCCTCGGAAGGAACAATCTGATTGGGACCGGTCAAAGCTTCTGGGGCAATGCCTTTTTCCCCGCAGGCGGCCTCATACATATGCTGCGCCTTGGAACGCACATCCACCGCATTCTGTATAAGAAATGCAATCCGCTCCGGATCAAAGTTCACATTGGTGACGGTGGTGAACAGGGCATCAAGCACAAACTGATCTACATCGTTGTCATGCTTTCCCATCTCCCCGGCGCGGTGAGCATACATGGAAATACCTTTTGCCATCTCCACCAGCAAATCCTGCAATGCCGCAGTTTCTGCATCTTTCCCGCACACACCCACCACGGAACATCCGGTACCCTTTGACGTCTGCTCACATTGATAACATAGCATCGGCTTTCTCCTGTTTCGTGTTAATTTTGCAGCTAAACAGGTATTCGGAATCGTCTTTCCTGTTTAACAGCAACCGGTTTCGCATCCATAAAAGCAGTTTTTCGTACAGCTTTACAGCTACATCAGTATCTATTTCCCCTTGATTGGAAACAGTCCTATATCCCCAAGGGTAATGTGCGATAATTCTTCCGTTACCAGAGCGCTTACCTTTTTGGTAAGTCCGCGCAGTTTGCAGTCACCCGCCGGGCAAATCGGTACGCCGAGCAGGCAACCGCCACCGGGCAAGGGGCCATCAACAGCTACAAGCACTTCCAGCAAGGTTATGTTACTGGCATCGCGATCAAAAAAGAAGCCGCCCCCTGCCCCGCGGGTGCTTTTGATGAAATCATTCCGGGCCAGCTTTTGCAACACTTTAGCAAGATGAGACTCCGACACCCCCAGATCCCCGGCAATTTTTGTTGCCGATACCGGAACCTCGGGACCAAGACCCACCATGTAGGCCAATGCATGAATTGCCAGGTTTCCCGCTTCGCTGATGTTGACGATACTTTTCATATTGCTCTTACGCTCCTTAATTCGGAGTTAGAATACCGCTTTTAATCGGAATGTCAAGTCCTATTTCTATGTTCAATGCATTTTTGGC
>Ga0070729_10004774_pt1 | contig 14506 bp, 8 predicted proteins | sample tdDd472_FD_66725 | JGI IMG/M metagenome (GOLD analysis project Ga0070729, IMG submission 66725) | Marine sediment microbial communities from the Atlantic coast under amendment with organic carbon and nitrate - tdDd47.2 | ecosystem: Environmental > Aquatic > Marine > Coastal > Sediment | place...
CGAACTGGCACTTATTGAAAGTGAAGCTAAGTACTCTACGGTTGTTGAAAATGCAAATGAGATTATCCTTGTCCATGTAGAGGGCAAAATCCAATTTGTAAATGCCTCAGCTTTAAAATATACCGGCTATACACAGGAAGAGATAATCGGGAAAAATATTCTTGAATTTGTTCATCCGGATGATGTCCAGACTGTTATCTCAAACCTTGGTAAAAGAAAAGAGAATGAACTTCTTGTAACAAGTTATCATGCGAAACTTAAAAAAAGAGACGGAGAGTACTTCGTTGGGGAGATAAGCGGGAGTATAATAAATTTCGATGAAAATTTTGCCTATCTGATTTTTATCCAGGATGTTACAGAACGTATTGAAAAGGAAGCTGCGCTTAAGGAGAGCGAGAAGCAGTACCGTTTGCTTGCAGAGACTTCAAACGATGGAATTGCTAAATTAAACACCCAGCTAGTTTTTACGTTTGCAAATAGAGCTCACGAGGTGATTACTGGTTATTCGTCTGAAGAGTTGATTGGAAAACATATATCACTCCTGGTCAGACCACAAGACAGTTTATACAACCGTGAGGTATTTAGCCGTGTTCTTCAAGGGGAGACGATTGAGGAAGAAACTATCGTGTTAACTAAAAGCGGGGATGAGATTCCGGTTTATTTTTCTGCTGTTCCGGTCTTACAGGATGGTGTTGTGACAGAATGTATAGGGTTCTTGCGTGATATTTCCGCTCAAAAAGCAAATGAAAAAGAGATGAAGGAGAAAGAGGCGAGATTAAGGACTCTTATTAACCAGATACCCGCAATCATTTGGTCAACAGACACAAGAGCTGTGATCACATCAATCTCGGGTTCAGGTATTAAGAATATCGATTTACAGATTGATTCTTTAATAGGGGAACCGATCAACTTTTTAACTGATGATAACCAAGAATTAAGTCAGTTAGCCTCAAAAACGGAATTAGTACTCAAGGGTGAATCAGTTCCCGATTTGTTAGTCCTCCGTTCGCGGATGTTTAGCGTGTTGATTGAACCGCTCAAGGACCTGAACGATAATATAATAGGAACAGTAGGTGTTGCACTTGATATAACTGAAAGAATCAGCGCGCAGGAAAAGATTAGGCAATTATCTTCGGCAGTTGAACAAAGCGCTGCTTCGATCGTGATAACAGATTTAAACGGAAATATTGAATATGTCAACAAAAAGTTTGAAGAAATTACAGGCTACTCTAAGGAAGAAGCTGTAAATCAAAATCCGAGAATTCTAAAATCGGGTGATTTTCAACCAGAAACTTATAGGTCTATGTGGGATATCATTATCGCGGGAGGCGAATGGAAGGGTGAATTCCACAATAAGAAAAAAAATGGTGAGTTATTTTGGGAGCGTGCCGTGATTTCGCCCATAAAAAATGATGAAGGTGATATCACACATTTTCTTGCGGTGAAAGAGGATATAACAGAATTTAAGCATGTTCAGGAGGAACTTGAAAGATATAGAAATCGGCTTGAAGATATTGTTGAAGAGAGGACCACGCAGTTGAATGTTTCAGAGGAACGTTTTAGAACAATTTCCGAACATTCAAATGACTTGATAATACGGTTTTCTGATGATATTATAATGTATGGTAATCCGGCATTTGTAACTTTGATCCCTGATGCAGGTGAGCTGGCAGGCAAATCAATCCTCGAGCTATTCCCGGAAAAAAATGAGGCAGAAGATTTCAGGAAAATGTTAAATAAAGTTCATTTTGATAAAAAACAATGCAGATTTGAAATCAATTTCCCAGGAAATCACTGGTATGATTGGGTATTAATTCCTGAATTTGATCAAAACGGCAGTGTTGAAAATATAATTGGTTTTGCAAGAGATGTAACGGAACGTAAAAAGCTTGAATTTAAAATGAAGGAATCTCTAGAAAAAGAGAGGGAATTAAACAAGTTAAAATCCAGTTTTATTTCGATGGCCTCGCACGAGTTCAGAACACCACTCACTGCAATTCTTGCCTCTGCCGATTTGCTGGAGATGTTTGGTAGAAAATGGAATGAGCAGAAATATTATGAACATACCGGAAAAATTCAGCGTTCCGTGGATGAGATGATTGTTTTATTAGATGAAGTTCTTACTTTAAGTCGTTACGAGGGGGGGAAGAAGAATTTTTATCCTGAGAGGACTAATATTAAAAAAATTATACATGAAATTTTTAATACTGTATCAAAATTTATATTTTATAATCATACTTTAACGTTAGATTTTCAATTGTCTAATAATGAAATTACGATAGATATTAAACTATTTAATCAAGTATTAAATAATCTCCTGTCAAATGCTGTTAAATACTCGCCGGCCGGGAGTGAAGTAACTTTAACAGTGAAAGAAAACAGCAGCCATAATATATTTATAGTAAGAGATAAAGGAAGAGGGATTAGCGAGGAAGAACAAAAACATGTGTTTGAAGCCTTTTACAGATCAGCCGATGTTCAAAATATAACCGGTACCGGTTTAGGGTTAAATATAGTTGCTGAATCTGTTAATCTCCACGGGGGGAGTTTAACAATGAAAAGTGAGTTTGGTAAAGGAAGCGAATTCACTGTTTATTTACCTAAAGCTTATGAATAATATACTTATAATAGAGGATTCATTAGAGATTGGCGAATTATTACAAGAATTGTTGATCACTAATAACTATAGCGTTGAAATATTAACAGAACCGGTAAAGCTGCCAAACTATTTAAAAAATTATATTCCGGATTTGATAATCTGCGATGTTGTGATGCCATCAATGAGTGGATATCAGGTTTTGCAATATTTAAAAGAAGAAGATGTTCATAAAAAAATACCTTTTATATTCTTATCGGCAAAAGTTGAAGAAGAAGATATTGCGAAAGGTTTGAGTTACGGTGCAGCTGCTTATTTAACAAAACCCTATAGGTCAAAAATACTATTGGGAAAAGTAGAGGAGTTACTTGAAAGAAAAAAGAACTTTCAGGCTGTTAATAATTGAGGATGAAGCACCGGTAAGAAGCAGTCTTCGAGATATTTTTGAGATGAGCGGCTACAAGGTGTTTACCGCGGAAAATGGAGAGGAGGGGATAGCTCTTGCTATTGAATTAGAACCGGATCTTATAATCTGCGATGTGAACATGCCCGGGAAAGACGGCTTCACTGTTGCACGCGAACTGAATAATAACGAGAGTGAACTGGTAATTCCTTTTATATTCCTGACAGCCCGTGCTGAACTTACTGATTTAAGAGAGGGTATGAGTCTGGGAGCCGACGAGTATATATTTAAACCATTCAGGGCGCAGGAATTACTCTCGATTGTAAACATGAGGATGGAACGAATCGGTAAATTCATGGAAAAAGGAGATGTGATACCCGATAAACAAACCAAGATATTATCAAAAGAGAGCAGAATTATGCTCGAATATAAAAAAAACACAGAGCTGGTAAGTTTAAAAAACATACATTACATAGAAGCTGAAAGCGAATATTCTAATGTATATACCTCAGATGGTAAAAAAATATTGGTGAGAAAATTGCTCAAAGAATGGCATGCAATTCTTCCGGAAGAAATTTTTACCAGAGTACACAGGTCATCAATAGTAAATCTTGAAGCCATCGAAAAATTTGAAAAAGGATTTAATAATAGTTTTATCATTAAAGTAAAAAATATAGATAAAACTATTATCGTGAGTCAAAGGTACTCTTCAATACTAAGACAAAAATTTGGTATATAGGATAGTTTACTGCAAATCCCCCACTCTTACTGCAAAAATCTGATATTCATTTCAAAATAATTTAAATCTTAACCAATTCAGCGATTATAACCTTGGAAGGATAAATATTCACTTCCGGAGGAAATATGATCAAAATATTAGTCGTGGAAGATGATGCAATGGTTAGGGGAAGTTTAATTGACATACTAACATCAGCCGAATATCAGGTAAACGAGGCAGTTAACGGGAGAATGGCTCTTGAACAAATCGAAGAGAATCTTCCTGATTTGATTATTTCCGATATAATGATGCCCGAGATGGACGGGTATTCACTTCTTAATGAAATTCAAAAAAAATATATAAACGTTGAAATACCATTTATTTTTCTTTCTGCCAAAGCCGAATTTAACGATATCAGGGAGGGGATGAACATCGGTGCAGATGATTATCTTACTAAACCATTCAAGGCAAGAGATTTGCTCAAGGCCGTTAATGTAAGGTTAGCCAAGAAACAAAATCACTCCAAAGCACTCGATGATATGGCCGATTCAATTGCGAGGTATGTTCCGCATGAATTGCGGACACCTCTTGTGTCAATACTCGGTTATACTGATTGTATCCTGAATGACCATGAGAGTTTTTCAAAAGAAGAAATTATCATGATGGTTAATAACATAAAAGATTCGGGTGAACGGCTCCTCAACAGGATTCAGAAATTTATTTCATTTGCAGAATTAAATACACTTTCTGCAGGTAATGTCAGGAGTATCGATGAAAGTGTAAGCATTAAAAAAGTATTAAACAGATCGTTACAAAATTTTAGTAAAAGATTTCCGGATATCAACTACACATTTAATTGTGACGATGTACAAGTTAATATTCCCGAATATATTCTTGTTATGCTCTCCGATGAATTAATTGAAAATGCATTCAAGTTTTCAATAAATAGAAGTAAAGTAAGTATCCAATTCTATAAAGAACGTGAATCTTACGTTCTCGAAATAAAAAACTCATCTAATTTTAACATTCCTTACCCGGAGTTGAGAGCTATACCAACCTTTAAACAATTCGATCGCGAAACTAATCAGCAAATAGGCAATGGAATCGGGCTTAGTATTGCAAAAAAGATATGCGAACTTTTTAAAATTCATTCCAAAATTAGTAACGGGGATTCTACAATTAAAATAGAGTTAGTTTTTAACTTAAATAATAACATAACAACAGGGGTTACTTTATGAAGTGGTTAAAAAATCAAAAAATCGGGATGCGTCTGGGTATAGGTTTTGCCGTTGCTATTGCAGGTTTAGTAATAACAATTTACCTGGGGCTGAATAATCTTTCCTCGTTAAATCAGGAAATCGATGATATGGCACATGACAAGTTTCCCAAAACAGTTTGGGCAAATAATATCATCGATGCTTTAAATGATGCAGCAAGGTCAACACGTAATATTATGCTTACAAATGACCCGGCAATCAAGAATGAACAACAGACACGATTGAGCAATGCCAGTAAAATTGTTGAAGAAAATCTTGCAAACTTAAAAAGAACTATTAAAAGTGATAAAGGCATTAAACTTCTTGAAGAGTACGAGAGGGTTAGAAATGAAGTTTATTTCCCGGTTCGCCAGAGAATGTTCAACTATATCAATTCCGGTGAAATGGATGTTGCTGTAGGTATGCTATTTGGTGAAATGAGAACTGCCCAGGCTAAATACTTGAAGACTGTAACCGACATTATTGAATACCAGAATGAACTTGTTGAATTAACTGCACAAACCGCTGATGAATTGTACAGCACATCTTTAACGCAAATGTGGGTGATAGGAATATTTCTTTTATTATTTGTTGTTACATTTGCGACCTACATCACCAAAGGAATTACCGGACCTGTAAATACCGTGGTGGAAAGAGTGACCCAGCTTGAGCAGGTCTGTATAACTAACCTGGGCAACGGGCTGGTCTCATTATCAAAGGGCAATCTTGATGCAAGAGTTGAAAAAGCTACTAAACACCTTGATATAAATCAGGATGATGAAATTGGTGTTCTGGCAAATACGGTAAATAAAATGATTACCAAAGCTCAGGGAGGGATTGATGCTTATGAAGAAGTGCGTGCAAGAATTAGCGAGTTAAGTGGTGAAGCGCAAAAACTAATAGACGATGCTAAAGCCGGAAAGTTGGATAATAGAGGAAATGATTCCAAATTTTTAGGTGCTTACAAGGAAATAATTAAAGGATTTAACGATGTGTTAGACGCGGTAATAATACCCGTACAAGATGGTGCAAAAGCTCTTGAAGTTATGGCGACAGGTGATTTGAGTGTACGGGTTACCGCGGATTATAAAGGACAACATGCAAAAATAAAAAATAGCATCAATGGTTTGGGCAATTCTTTGGAATCACTTGTAATAAGGCTGCGCGAAGCGGTAGAAGCAACTGCCAGCGCGAGTGCAGAAATTTCTGCCAGCTCTGAAGAAATGGCTGCAGGTGCACAGGAACAGAGCGTGCAATCTAATGAAGTTGCCAGTGCCGTTGAACAGATGACTACAACTATCTTGCAGACTACCAAAAATGCAGCAGGTGCCGCGGAGAATGCAAAAAATGCAGGGATTATTGCCAAGGAAGGCGGAGAAGTTGTTGAGAAAACTATTCAGGGTATGATCAGGATTGCCGAGGTTGTTAATAGTGCAGCATCAACAGTCGAAAAACTTGGGAAAAATAGCGACCAGATTGGCGAAATAATTCAGGTAATTGATGAGATTGCGGATCAGACGAATCTCCTTGCCCTTAACGCTGCTATTGAGGCTGCCCGGGCAGGTGAACATGGTCGCGGGTTTGCAGTTGTGGCTGATGAGGTAAGAAAACTTGCTGAAAGAACTACAAAAGCTACAAAAGAGATAGCCTCGATGATAAAACAGATTCAAACAGATACAAGCGGTGCGGTAACCTCTATTAAAACCGGTAATGAAGAAGTAGATAAAGGAAGAGTTCTAGCTCAGGAGGCAGGAACATCACTAAAACAAATTATCAGTGCCTCTGAAAAGGTAATGGATGATGTTACCCAGGTGGCAACTGCAAGCGAGGAACAGTCGTCTACTGCCGAACAAATAAGCAAGAGTATTGAGGGTATCAGTAGTGTAACACACCAGAATGCTTCAACTACCCAGCAGATTGCACGAGCAGCTGAAGACCTGAATAATCTTACTGAAAATCTTCAAAATTTAATCTTACAGTTTAAGGTATCAACCGGTAAAGATAGTAATCATCTTTCAGGATATACTGTTAGGGAGAACGGCTACTTACTTAGTGCAAGGGAGGAAAGATGAAAGATACAAAGGATGCATTGAGTGATTTACAAGTAGTTAGTTTTATGGCAGGAGAAGAATGTTACGGGTTGAATATCCTTAATGTAAAAGAAATTATCAAGATGGTTTCAATTACAAAATTGCCCAATTCTCCTGATTATGTTGAAGGGATATTAAATCTGAGAGATTCTATAATTCCGGTTATTGATTTGAGAAAACTTCTCGGGTTACATGTTGAATCATTTACAACAAAAACCCGGATAATAGTGCTGGAAAAAGAAGGCAAGTGTAATGGATTCGTGGTTGATGAAGTATCGGAAGTGTTACGGTTAAATTCAGACAGACTTGAGGAACCACCGGTTTCGGTTTCAAGCGCTAATTCGGAATATATTAAATATGTTGCAAAACTTGATGATAAAATGGTAATACTCCTCGACTTAGATAGATTGCTCTTCTTTGTTAAGGCGGCTTAGGTGGAGACCGGATGGAAACATCCGGTCAATTTTTACTTATAAAAGGTTTATTTTTTGGGGCTGATTTACGATGAAAAAAACCTTTTGTTAACTAAAATAGACGGGATTATGAAAACTTTTATAATTTTAATACTACTTTGTACTTCTGCAATTTTTGCTCAACCTGAAAATTTGATTGCCAATGTAAAACACCAGTTCTGGGGACAGGTGCAATACGTTAATAGTCAGGAAACAAATATTGACGATAGTTTTCTCATTAAAAGATTCAGGCTTGGCGCAAAGGGGGATGTTCTTGAAAACCTCAAGTTTGCCTTCCTATTCGAGATGGCGGGCTCACCTTACTTAATGCAGGGTTGGCTTGACTACACCTTTCATCCAATGTTAAATATCAGAGTGGGACAGTTCAAGTATCCTTTTGGCATAGAAAATTATGTTTCTGCAACCTTGTGGGATTTTGTTAACCCCAGTTTTGTTACCGCGGGAATCACATCAAAATTAGGATATGAAGGAGGTAAATTAAGAGATATTGGTGTTCAGCTTTCCGGGCAAAATGCTTTTTCAAAAGAAATAACATTTAAATATTTCCTCACCGTTATGAATGGAAATGGCATAAATACGAAGGATAATAATAAAAATAAAGATTTTGTAGGACGAGTTGTATTGGATTTTAATAAAACTCTTAATTTTGGGGCTTCTTATTTCGGGGGTACTGCGAACGATCCGAACGGACCTGCAAGATATGCGGAATCTGCATTTGGGATTGACGCGAAATATATAAATAGCATTGCCGGAAGAAAATTGAAAATACAGGGCGAATATATATCCGGGATTTATAATAGTGCCGCAGGTGAAACAAAACCCGCCGGTTTTTACGCTTATCTCATATATGAATTACTCTCCAAACAATTGGAAGCCGGTTTCAGGTATGACAGTTATAAAAAAGATTCCGGTTTAGATAAAAAACAAAGTAGAATGACGTTGGGATTGTCATACTATCTGGCAGAAAAACAAAAAATAAATTTTAACTATGAATTGATCGAGAATGATTATTACACGGGCGGTGATAATCTGCTAACGATGCAATTCCAATTTGCATTACAATAAACAGTTCCAGAGGGGTAAAAAATGATAGAAAAGTGGAAATCTTTACGATTCAGAATTCCGATAATGGCGATATCAGGAATTATAATAATAGCGTTCGTACTTTTAGGTCTATTCTATAACGCGCAAATAAATGTAATGAAACATGAAGCAGGAGTAAATAATATTCAGTTCGCACAACTGTTTGAAAAACAACTAGAATTGAACAAAAAAGACCTTAGCATGGCCATGGAACTTTTGGTTAATAATAATTCAATCGTAGAAAAGTTTAAAAACAGGGACCGGGCAGGATTGGTATCAGAGTTACTCCCTTTCTTTTCAAACAAGCTGAAACCGGACTTTAATGTTGAACAATTTCAGTTTCATCTACCACCGGCGATATCATTTTTACGATTGCATAAACCGGAGAAATTTGGTGATGATCTTTCAGGTTTCCGGCAAACTGTTCTTAAAGTTAACAGCGAAAAACAACCCGTGGCAGGAATTGAAGTTGGAAGAGGAGGACCGGGTTTAAGAATTGTTTATCCTGTTTTTTCGGATGGAGAATATTTAGGTTCTGTTGAATTTGGCGGCGGTTTAGAAAATCTTATGACAATTGCCAAACCGCTGAATCTTAGTTATGCGATCGGGATTGATTCTAAAGTTTTTAAAAAAGTAAACAGATTTGTCGAGAAAAATAGTGATGTTGAAAAAGACGGAATAATTTATTGTAGTTTTTCCAGTGTGGAAGTTAAACCGCTTTTAAATGAAATATCCGATTCTGAAGAATTATCTGAGTTTGGGTACAAGGATAAAAACTATACTGCAAGTATTTACCCATTAAAAGATTATAGCGGAAGCGAGGTTGGCAAAATATATCTTTTTAATGATATCACTGAAAACAGAGCAGCAATAATCTCGGGGATATGGAATAATATATTATTGGTGCTTTTTCTCACGGCTGTTATCCTTGGAATATTTTATAGGGTATTTAGAAATTTCCTGCTAAAGCCACTTGATAAAATTTTATCATTCGCTCAAGCCAGGAAAAACGGCGATACTTCTGCCGTGCTTGAGGTGAACGAAAATACAGAGTTTATCTTCCTGGCTGAGTCACTTTTACGTATGGCAGATAAAATTGATCAGCAGATGAGTTACCTCGATAGTCTTCCGGCACCGGTAATGTTGGTTGATAAAGAGTTTAACATAGAATACATGAATAAAGCAGGTACTGAACTACTTGGTTCTTCTCTTGATAAATTGAAACATACTAAATGTTACGATAGTTTTAAGACCGAACATTGCAACACTGAAAATTGTGCATGTTTCAAAAGTATGAAATTCGACGAGAAATTTACCGAAGAAACCGTATCCCGTGCTGGAGGCGGGGAATTACCAATTATTTACAGCAGTGCACCTATTAAAAACAGAGAGGGTCAAATTACAGGGGCACTGGAATACGTTGCCGATGTTTCAAAAATTAAAGATATTGAAAATTACCTGAATCGTTCCACAAAAAATATACTGATAGAAATGAGCAAGTTTGCCGAGGGTGATCTTTCAGTATATGCTCATTCAGAAAAAAATGATGATGATGTTGCCAAACTTTTTGCAGGATTTAATGACTCAGTTTCAAAAATAAGAGAAATGATCGGGCAATTAAGTTCGGTAATTGATGATACCGCATCATCCTCAAACCAGATATCTTCAAGCACAGAAGAGATGGCGGCAGGTGCCCAGGAGCAGAATATGCAAGCCCAGGAAGTTGCGAAAGCCGTTGATGAGATGACACAATCAATTATCGAGACTTCCCGGAATGCAACCAAGGCGAGAGAAATGGCTGAAACGGCAGGGAGAATAGCAGAAGAGGGGGGAGTTGTTGTAAGGCGCACGCTAAACGGCATAAATAGTATCGCGAATGTTATTTCAGAAACTTCCACTACTGTTATAAAACTGGGAGAAAGTAGTAATCAGATCGGTGAAATAATTCAGGTAATAGAAGATATAGCAGATCAAACAAATCTGTTGGCACTGAATGCTGCAATAGAAGCAGCCAGGGCCGGTGAACAGGGAAGAGGATTCGCGGTTGTGGCAGACGAAGTTAGAAAGCTTGCCGAAAGAACAGGAACCGCAACAAAAGAAATTGCCAGCATGATTAAAAATATTCAAAATGAGGCAAAAGTAACTGTTAATTCTATTGCCAAAGGAAATGAGGAAATGGTCAGGGGGCGGGAACTGGCGTCGCAGGCAGGAAAATCATTGGAAGAAATTATAGTACATTCCAAAGATGTAGTAGATGCAATTATACAGGTTGCAGGTGCCAGCGAACAACAATCGAAGGCTGCTGAACAAATTTCGCTAAACATTGATGGTATTTCTCAAGTGACTCATGAATCTTCTGCGGGAATACAACAGATAGCACGTGCCTCTGAAAATTTGAATAATTTAACTTTAAATTTGCAAAAAATGGTTAACCAATTCCATTTCAAAGCTAATAATATTAATTCATCCAAGACGGGAAAATTACCCCTCCCCGTTTAGTGTGAAGTAACCCAATAGCCCAAACCCCTCTTGTAAGCCGGTACTAAAAATGCCGGCTTGCATTTTTAAAAATAATAGAGGTACTTTATTTTCAAAACTGCTGCCCTGTCTGTTACATGAAGTCTGAGCGGAAGCGGATTGTTATTATTATCATACTCTTCAGCCCTGTCCCTGAATTCATTATATGCCAGATAAATCCAGCTTTTAGGTGAAAAATTATAGGCAAAGAAAAATCCAACTATCAGCCGCTCCAGTTTGTCGGAAGAGCTGACATAAACATTATCCAGATACATTTTAATATTCAGGTTATTGACAGGTGTAAGGGAAAAGTAGGGACGCGCATTATAAATAATTTCTTCCACATTATAATCGGGGTCTCCCTCAATGTACATGTCAAATGAAGTTCCAATTTCGAGATAAGATGCTACCGGGGATGAAACAGAAGTTCCTGCCCAAGAGTAATACGATAGATAATCTCTTGAGAAATTGTAAGTTTTTGAGTATCCGCCCCAAAGATTTCCGCTAAATTTTGCCGAGGGATTAAACCAGGAGGAGAAGCTAAGTGAAAGTGATGAATAATTAATATCGGAGTCTTTGGCGTCACTCATATCCAGGTTAACTTCAAATCCCCAATTATCCCTGAATTGCATATTGTAACCTAACAATCCGCCAAGGTCGGTGTAGGCATCTGCATGTTCATAATTTACAATACCGCCGCCATAAACTAATATTTGTTTAACATACCCTGTCTCAAAGTACCACCTGGGACCGGCAAGAGTCACTAGTTGGCTGTTACCTTTCCATGGAACGTAGCCGACTTGATCAATATCAAAATCAGCGCCGATTAATCTCGTTTTCACAAAAGTGATCCATGAATCACCGGATGAAGTTAAACCGGCAGAAAACGCATAATCACCCTCGTTATTTTTGAAAGAACGGGCAAATTGGTATGCAAGCTGCCAATTTGAACCCCTGAATGCACCGTCTATATCGATAACGCCATAGTTATTACTATTCTCAAATTTCCCGACATAAAGCAGACCAATAGATGAGTTCCCCAAAATTTGTTTTTTTACTCTTGCCGAGGCAAAATAAGCCGAAGATTCATCATAGAACATGTCATCTTCGGTGTATGACTGTTTACCTGTTTGAGCAATAAAACCACCATATTCAAATTCATCAACTCTTCCGAAAGCTTTTGCCCCGAAATTAAGCGGAACTTCTTCACCATCCGGAAGTTTTTTCCCTATCCGCCTAGAGTAAAACAATTCCAGAGGTTTATAAAATCCGGAATTTCTTTGTTTACCGGATGGCATAAATATCTCATTCCCCTGGGTAAAAAAAGGACGTCTTTCTGAAAAATAACTCTCATATCTGCTGATGTTAAAATCATAAGGGTCAGCTTCAATCTGTGCAAAATCAGGGTTAGCGGTTGCCTGAAGAGTAAGGCGGGGGGATGGATTATAAAAGATATCAATTCCTGCATCCGGTTCAACTTTGTACTTGTTATCCCCGAGATATGCGAGCTTGCCAATTGCTACCGGGAAAATCTCAAGATTCAATCCTTTTTCCTCGGGGTAAAAATCGTCAAAGAGTAATTTCCCGAATTTTGAAATTCTTTGACCTTCAATCTCTTCATAATTGCACCAGTAGATATCTTCTGTAAGGTTAGGTATCCACCTATCAAAATCAATCCCCCAGGAAGTTGCATCTTTGTTGTACTGAATTGATTTATATGGTATTTCAATCTCCACGGCAAAACCCCAGTTGTAAGTTTTTGATGCTGCAAACCAGATACCATCCCAACTATAGTCCCTGTTTCTTCCATCATCAAGAAGACGGGCATCACTTCTGAATCCGGAAGAGCTTACGGCAAATTTGTACGCGGTTTGTTTATCATTGAATGTGTCGATCATAAAGGAAACAATATCACCGCCAAAATCATCAAGAATTCCCGTTTGATAATCTGTAACACCGCTATTATCGTAACATTTTATCAGGCAATAAATTGCTCTATCGGTAGTTAATACCCGGGCAACAGTTTTCTGTGTTGGTTTTCGGTTCCAATAAGGCTGCTGCTGAACGAAATCGGAAACGGAATCTGCCATGTTCCAAACATCTTCTATTATCCCGTCTGTATTTATGTTAATGTTTGTTTTGCGCAGTGAAATTGTCTTTTCTGCATTGGCCGCAAACATCAAACCGTTTAGTAAAAAAATAAAAAGTAGAATTCTCTTCATTTGTAAATCCGCATCAAATTATAAAACTGAATTTTTAATATTAGACTTACCACATACTAAATGGTTGCTACATGGAGAATTATTTTTTTTGCATAAAATCAGTAAAATGCCGTATTGATTCTTTCAAATTAAAGTGATATAATTACTGGTAATTGAGTTTAAAAATTTTATTAGCATTATAAAATTTTAAGTTGTAAACATTAATATTGAATTATTTGTTACTAAGAATTCTGAATTGTATTGCAATTACAGACATTAGGTGTTATATTATTCACGACTAAAACACGGGTGCTATTCCAACTTTATATCAAAAAAAAGGACTTGGGGTAGAAAAGTCAAGATGATTTAGGGTAAAGGGATTTTACGAAAATTATATATTTATCACACAGGTGAGGCTATGAAAAAACAAATTCTACATGTTTTTCTTTATTTGCTGATATTTTCAGGTGTAATATGGGCTCAAAGCCCTACGCCCTCGAATGCAGCAACTAATGTACTACAAACAACTTCAAGTATATCTTGGACAGCGTTTGATGATGGAAATGGCGATGGTCCGTACAATGTTGAATTTGATGATGACCCGGCATTTTTGTCAGTTGATGCTTCAGCTTCGGGGACTACTTCTCTATCGCTCGCCCTGCCGGCATTAAGTTATAATACAACTTATTACTGGAGAGTTGCTGATAGTGATACTAATGGCACAGGCGGTGTAGGACCTTGGCATGCATTTAGTTTTACAACAGTATCACAGCTTACTTCAGGAGCAGTTTCTGCACCGGTAAGCGGGACATTTGATAACAGTTTAACACCAACTATTTCGTGGTCTTCTGCTTCCGGTGGAATTGCCCCATATAGTTACGTTGCAAATATTTACTCAAACCCGGGGGCAACTGCACTGGTTCACTCGTCGGGTGCGCAGGCAGGAACTTCCTACAATGTTCCGGCAGCTGTTCTCGCGAATAATACAACATATTATGTTAAAGTTACCGTGACTGATAATTCAACTCAGTCTGCAAATTCGGGTGTGACTAATTTTACCACTCTGCTTGGCACTCCTTCTCTCACGGCGCCAATTGGTGGTATCGAAACCGCAAATTCATCCCCCACTTTATCATGGACAATTTCCGGAAATTCATCAAACGTAGAAT
>Ga0070729_10004775_pt1 | contig 14505 bp, 7 predicted proteins | sample tdDd472_FD_66725 | JGI IMG/M metagenome (GOLD analysis project Ga0070729, IMG submission 66725) | Marine sediment microbial communities from the Atlantic coast under amendment with organic carbon and nitrate - tdDd47.2 | ecosystem: Environmental > Aquatic > Marine > Coastal > Sediment | place...
AACTTCCTGAAAACCATTATCCGGATGTTTGTGAACCTCCATGGCTGTACCAATTATTTTACCGGTAAGTTCAGAATCTTTATATTCTTTCTTTATCATAGTTTTCACAGCAATCATTTAACATCATTGTTCAAGACACTTTTATTTTACCCGTTACCGCACTATCAATTAAGGTAGCTTTGTATTCTTTTAATTTTTCTATTTGAGTTTGCTGTAAGGCAATAGCTTTATCTATTTTGGTGGATTGGGTTTCAAGATATCGTGATATTTCTTTCTGTTCCTCAAAAGAAGGAATAAGCACAGGTAAGTCTTTTAAAAGCTCTTGACTTAAGGATGCTCTTGTAACCAAATTCATTTCCTTAGTAAAATATCCTCTATGAATTTTACAACTGAAGTAGTATTTTGAAAATCCTTTATAAAGCTTTTCTGTTGTTGGTCTAAATCGAATTAGAAAACCTGCAAATGTTGCATTTTCAATTGTCTTAAAACATACAGAACTAAATCCAACTTCATCCATAGTTTCGGATGTTCTGGTAAAAAAAACATCATTTTCTTTTACTGAATAGTTTTTCCTATCCTCTATAGAAGACGCTGCTAAACTTCCTACTTTAGTTGGCAATTCAATATTTTTATAAACGTCAGAATAACTTACAAAGGGGTAGCCCGACCCAAAATAATCAGCCCCCGCACTAATGCCATTTTGTGTATAACCTAAAAATCTTAATCTTTTCACCTGCCAACCCATCGGTATCTCCCCAATCCATTCCACACCGCTGTCTTTGACTTCGGCAGGCTCAGTCCATACTTTTTCTTTCTCATTCCATACTATTTTGCCAGTTACCGTATTTTGAATAAGTATTTGTTTGCGTTCTTTGAGCAGTTCAATGAGCTTTTCTTTTTGGGCAATAACCTTGTCAATTTTGGCGGTCTTTTTGTCGAGGAAGTTGGCTATGGCCGTTTGTTCTTCGATTGGGGGAATAGGTATTTTAATATTCTTCATTTCATCATACCTTGTAGTCCACAAATCAGCAACAATGCCATGCCCATTTCTATAAAATTCTTCAATAAATGAATAGCCTTTCAAAAGATAATTAGTGTAAGCATGTTTGAAGTTTTTAGGTTTCATTACAATATTTATGAGAGAAACAGAACCATCCTCATTAGATATCCCACTAGAACCTTTTCTGTCTGAACGACTATTGATTACAAAATCTCCTTCTTTGACCAATTTTCGATTATCGCCATCATTACTTTTTGCTGCATTTTCTAACTGTGGTAATATTCCTTGTTTTGTAACAGATAACGGCTTATAATCCTTGTCCGATACTTTTGTTCTTCTCTCTTTGAAATGGGTACCTAATCTTTTAGCATCCCAATGTTCAGGAATTTCTCCCAACCAATCCACACCAGAATCTTTGTAAGAAGGATAAGTGTTATATTTTAATTTTACCGCTTCCATTAGTCGAGCTTTAAGATCTCCATAATTAACCCTTCGTTTTCTTTTTCCAGTTCCAGTATTTCCGCGCTTACTTCCTCAATACTTCTCAAAGGTTTATGTTTATAGAAATATTTGTTAAAGCTTATTTCGTAACCGATTTTGGTTTTATCGAGGTCAATCCATGCTTCCTCAACGTGCGGTTTTACTTCCTGCAAAAAATATTCGTATATATTCCCTTTTAACGGTACGTTTTCGTAATCGCGCAAATCGCTTTCGCTCTCGTAAATTGTATATTCGTTCACCTTTTCGGTGGGATAATAACCATAATCGGGTAATTGTTCCTTAGTACAATTCAGGTGTCGGAGTAATTCGTTAAGCTTCTCTTCCTTGAATTTTTGGGTATTCTTAACCACCTTGTCGGCGGTTTCATCGTACCAGCTTACAGCAGCATAAATCATGTTCTTTTCGGAGGGAGACAGCTTTGATTTCTGAGCTTTAAATTCGGCTTCAACTATCTCCTGAAAAGCATTAAAGTTACTGTATTCTTCACTGCCAATTGTTTCGAGAAGAAATGTGGCAGTATCGAGTATTTCTTTTTGCTTTTGCCATGTTTTAGCTGAAACTAATGCCTTGCGTTTTTTGGCATTCAGGTCGATATCGTTTTCTTCGCACCAGTTAAGAATCTCTTTTTCAATGGATTTTAAATCAGAATAAACCTTGTCGCCATAGGTTTCATATGCCCATTGCATAGGTTCTTTAAGGGTTTTCTCGAAACGCAGGGGAGCAATTCGTTCTTCCGTAAATTGTGCTTTAAGGCGTTTTGGTCGTTCAATCGTTACTTTATAGTAGCCAAAATCACTATTATCAAATACCTTTGCGGCAATGTCTTCATCCTTTTCCCGCTCCACCGTTTCAAAACGCTCATAAACACCCATAATTTCTTTGATGTGTTCAGGCTTAAACTCACAGTTTTTTGCCCCGAGGTTTTTGCGCAATTTGGCGTAACGCTGACCGGCGTCAATGAGCTGCACCTTACCTTTTCGGCAATCAGGCTTGTTGTTACTTAATAACCAGATGTAGGTTGTAATGCCGGTATTGTAAAAAAGGTTATTCGGCATTTGAATAATGGCAGAGAGTAAATCGTTTTCGATAATGTACCGGCGTATGTTGCTTTCACCACTTCCGGCATCGCCTGTAAACAAACTACTACCGTTATGTACAGAAGCAATGCGCGAACCGTGCGGACTTTGCTTCAAGGATTTCATTTTAGAAACCATTTCCATAAGGAAAAGCAATTGTCCGTCGGAAGAACGTGGTACGGCATCGGCATCTTCCGGTTCACCCCAATAATTCATTAAACGAACCTTAAAACGCGGGTCGATAATATCCTTGCCGTCTTTGATGTATTTAACTTCCGAAGCCCACGATTTACCATAAGGAGGATTGGATAACATAAAATCGAAACGTGTACCCGAAAATTCATCGGTTGACAAGGTCGAACCGTTTTTGATATTTCCGGGATCATTACCTTTAATCATCATGTCCGATTTACAGATGGCATAAGTTTCATCGTTTATCTCCTTGCCATACAAATAGACATCGCCCCTGGCCTTTATTTCACCTTCCTTATCCTTGATGAAATTCTGCGCTTCGGTTAGCATGCCTCCCGAACCGCAAGCCGGGTCGTAAATGGTAATTACGGGAGGCAAGTTGTCTTTTATAGGGTCGAAAATGATGTGTGTCATCAGGTCTATTACCTCACGCGGAGTGAAGTGTTCCCCTGCTTCCTCGTTGTTCTCTTCGTTGAAACGGCGTATCAATTCCTCAAATACATATCCCATTCCAAGATTAGTCAACGGTGGTAATTTTCTGCCATCGGGGTCTTCTTTTTCGAAAGGTGTAAGGTTAATGTGCGGAGAAGTAAACTTTTCCAAAACATCCAGCAATACATCTTTATTCGCCATGTGTTTTATTTGTGCCGGCAGATTGAATTTTTCAACAATTTCCTTTACGTTTTTGCTGAAACCGTTCAAATATTCCTGAAAATTGACCTGTAATAATTGTTGGCTGTTGCTTGCCGTATCTTTAAGTCGTTGCAGAGTCCATTTGCTGGTATTGTAAAACACGTAACCAGAGGCAGCTTGCAAGGCGGCGGTATCGTCGAGTTCGGTTAAATGCATTTCCTCGCGTTGGAATTTCACCTCGTCCATTACGGCTTGTTTGGTTTCTTCCAACAACACATCTAATCGTCGTAACACTACCATAGGAAGAATTACATCGCGGTATTTTCCTCGCACGTAAACATCTCTCAGGCAGTCATCAGCAATTGACCATATGAAGGAAACTAATTTATTGTGTCCGTTTAAATCCATGAATTTTAATATCACTTATATTTTCAACAATCACAATATAACATGTAAATGCCGTTGATACCACTAACAAAGATTTTTACCTGCAATTTCCTATAAAAAATAACTGAAGCTAAAATGTATTTGAAAAACTTATAACCTATCGAATATAACCCGATTTGCCCAACGTATTGTAAAACAACGAGTTATCCACAAAGAGACCCAAATTGTGGATAAGTCTTGCCCACCGAAGGGCAAATTCGGGTTGATATGGTTGTTATACCTACTTCACTGATTATTTGATTAATACCATTTTCCCCATATCAAAAAATACGGAAATATTTTTCTTATTTGATGCCTCAATTTTATAGAGGTAGACTCCGCTTGTAAGATTTTTACCATCGAAATTTATTTCATGCCGCCCTATAGAATAATTTTCCTCTGTAAGTGTTTCTATCAACTGACCGTTAGCATCATATATTCTTATTTTTACACTACACTCTTCTTGTAAGGTAAAAGATATTGTAGTTGTCGGGTTAAACGGGTTAGGATAGTTTTGATTTAATGAATATTCATCGATCCCGAAAATCACCGTTAGAGATTCGCTGTAAATAAACTTTCCGTCAAAATCTATCTGCTTAAGTCGATACTCATTAATCCCCGGCTCGGGTGTTTTGTCAATAAAAGAATAATGATGGATGTCTGCTGAAGTTCCGTTACCTTCAGTGAATCCTATTTTTGACCAGGAATCACCTGATTTTCTCTCTATTTCAAATCCCTTGTTGTTTGCCTCTGAAGCGGTTTGCCATTCTAATATCACTGATAAACCCACTGCTTTACCGCTATAGCTGATTAGTTCTACCGGAGTGTAAGGTCCAGAATAATAATAAATACCTTCACCATCGACTCCTACATAAAGATTGTCTCTTTGATTATCCAATACCATAACTGTTCTATTTACATCCCCGAAACCAATATATTTCCATCCTGTTGTTGGACTTGTTGAGGTATATATTCCTTTCCCCTCAGTTCCTGTAACCTTAAGGAAGTATCTCTCTCCTACAGATTTGGTGATACCTCGTATCTCATATTCTGGAAATTGGAAATATTCAGTCTTTGTCCAGCTATCCCCATTATCATCTGAATAAAACAATCCAAAGTTGCCCCAGTTAGAAAATAATAACAATTCATTTTCATTGAATGCATCATATGCAGTCACCTGAAACCCATCAGTTATTGATATCCAAGTCTGCCCATTGTCCGAAGACCTTTCAAAATTTAAATGTGCAGGCAGGATATTACTTGCAAAAATATACTTTTGATTTCGTTTTATCCCTGGCCACGGCTTTGTATAATTTGTGTGATGCCACGAGCTCCCATAGTCAGAACTGATATAAAGGCCGGTATAATTAACTGCATAAAGGGTATCTTGATATATTGACAATCCATACTCTAGTTCAGGTATAGTGCTATCAATCCTTGTCCATGTATTCCCAAAGTCTGTAGATTTAACAATGGCTTGTAAACCTGATATATAAATATTTTGTTTTGAATCAACCGATATATTCCCAGTTGGAATATAATCAACAGCTTTAGAGTACCAGTTTTCACCCCCATCCTCAGTAATATAGAGTTGTTGAAGATTGTTTGTGAACAATATTGTATCAGCGTTGAGAACCTCAATATCGCAGATGAATCCAACTGCCGCTCCAGTTGGACTAATTAGAATCCATTCATCTTGTGCAAAACATGAACAAGCAAAAAATAAGATATAGAAAATAACTCGCATAATTTTTTACATTTTAAGAATTATATATTAGTAGGTATAACCAATCATGCATAACTTGATTGACCCAACGGATTTGGGACGGGGAGTTATAAATAGAGAAAGCAAAAATGGGGATAACCGGCGACCACCCCTTGGGGTTAATTCAAGTTGATGCGGTTGTTATATTGTCTCCTTAAATCACTTCATTTATTAAATCTGCACCATACTTCTTAGTTAGTGAAAGAACAAAACGAGGTTCAACATCTCTAATAAATGCAAGATATCCTTTGAGATAACTTTTATTTTCGATTGATATCTTAGAATATTTTAAATCATTAAATAATTTTTTTATATACCTTTTATTTGCTCTACCAATTGAGACTTCGCCTTCAGAGGTGATTGTTAGCCCAGTTACCATCCTTCTATTAGCCTTAGAAAGAAAAAGTGTTTTATTTTCATTGAGTGCCAACGATGGTGATTTTACCTGTTTTATCCAATTCGGGATCGATTTTAAAATTTTTAGACACTTTTCCTTACTATTGGAGGAAACTGTTAGATCATCCGCATAACGAGTATATGTAGCATCAGGATCTTCAGATAAAACGAGCTCAGAAATCTTTTGGTCAAATTTTTTCATTATAATATTACTTAAAAATGGTGAAGACGGAGCTCCAATTGCTAAGCAGTAATTTCCTTTATAGTTCAAAAATAGTGCACCTTTCAAAAAGTCTAATTCCTGACTACTGAAGGCCTCAGTTAATATACTCGCTAGGTCTTCGAATTTGATTGAATGGAAAAAATTCTTAAAATCTAGTTTTACCGAGAATTTATATTTGGCATGTTTTTCAGCATTTACTCTGAGTGGTGATTGTAGTCCTTTAATATATCCAACTGCGGCAGGATGAGCACAGTAATTACTGAATACTATGTTAAGAATTGCATATTGAAGAGTTTTGGTTTCTTTTGCCGGATGGTGGATTGTTCTGTAACCAGTACTTTTTTTGGGGATAAGATACGTTCTATAAGTTTTAGGTGAGCGATTGGCAATTTTAATCACTTCATCTTCATTGATACTTAAATACCTAGAAATATCTTTAATCAAACTCATGAGATTTTTCGTAATAGTGTTTTGTGCTTATGCTTATCATATTTATTCATGTGATTGATATTCAATGATTTTAGACTAAATGAATCAAACTTATCGAAATCATAGTAGTATTTAAGCTCCACGAAATTTCTTACGTAATAATTCTCAAACTTACTCACTAATTTTAATGCACTAAGTAATCCCATGTCGAATTGTATCTCGAAGCTACCTTCACCCAGGATTTCTTTTAATAAATCAACTAATTCGCTAGAACTGATTGGCTCAAAAATGTTAATCAAGTCCAATAATAAAAGTAATTTTTCTTTACCTCCGATGCCATTAAAATCTTCCGCGTTCGAAATTTTAATTCGCTTCCTGTTGCTTCTTTTTATTTTCTTAAGTTTATCATTTAATTCTTTGGCAGACAAGGTAATTGTAGCCAAATCAGTACTAATTATTTTACCGAATTTTGAAATACGGTTAATTTTTTTAATGGGGCCTAGATTAATGAAAGACTCCTCTAATGCATATTTTTTGTCATTAATTATTATTAAGTTTTTTGCAATATCATCAACTATTGAGAAAGCGCCAAGTTCTGCAAAAGCACTTTCACTTTCTAAAACAATGATGATACAATCAGAATAGCTAGTCAAACCATGTTCAATTGATAATAAGTCCTTTGAGGAAGGCAAATTATATGCATCAAAAAAATCTTCAGCAAGAAAGAAGATATATTCTGTTAAAAATTTTTGAGAATATTCTAGAAGAAATTGACGCGCACTCGGTGAAGTTTCAGAAATTTTTTTACCGCACAAAAATACTATGCTGGAATCCGTATTTAAGTAAACCGAATTCTTGGCAAAGGAATTCTTGATAATTCTAGTCGCATCGGGCGACACACTTTTAAATTTTTTCATAATGTAAACTGCTATTTTCTGCTAAACTACGAGCGAGATGAAATCTCGGGTGAAGAAAGACTTTTCTGAATCCGAGATTTTATCTCGCACAGAAAAGTAAAATATGCAATGCAGGATGGCTTATCACCCTCCTTAAATTAACACCAGAAAATAGCTTAACCATAAAATTAGAAAATTATTTAATATATGCAACAATATAACCAATCATGCATAAGCGGATTTACCCGAACGTATACCGCTTGATGCGAAAAATTTATAGAAACCCTTAATTTAGCAAACCTGATCGCACCCGACAGGGTAAATTCCGCTTGATGCGGTTGTTATGCTACTATTTTAATTAAAAGAAAAAGATTACACACCCAAAATTATTAACATAGATGAACCAGAAAACGCCGTGTGCAAAATTGCGAACACCACGGAGAAAACCATCTATTTATCACCATCCTGGGAAAAAGGTGCTGACCGGACTTTACTCCAATAATAGTGAAAGATGTGGTACCGGATAATTGCAAAAATATCAAACTTACTTTAGCTGACCCAACTGTAATTATTACCGCTGAGAACTCAAATCCTAAAAACCAAATCCATTTTAACACGACAATCATAAAAAACACTCAAAATAAACCACTGAGCAATTTTGCAGTATAACCAATCAAGCATAACCCGATTAAACCCAAATGCCGATAGAGTAGAAGTTATCCACAGTGAAACCTAAAATGTTGATAACTTCGTCGCACCCGAAGGGTTTAATTCAAGTTGATGCGGTTGTTATACTACTATTTTAATTAAAAGAAAATATTATACAAACAAAATTATCGACGTAGATGAACCAGAAAACGCCGTGTGCAAAATTGCGGATACCCCTGGTAAAACAATCGAGTCATCACTATCGTAGATAAAAGGGGCTGACTGGGCTTTACGCCAATATTTGTGTAAGATGAAGTCGCGAGGAATCACAAAAATATTTCAATCTTATACTAGCCAACCGAACTGTAACTATTAAAGATGAAGACTCAACCAACAAAAACATTATCTATTTTATACTAGGCAATCATAAACAAATACCTAAAATAAACCGCGTAGCAATTTTGCAGTATAACCAATCATACATAAGTGGATTTACCCAACGAATATTGAATAGAAGTTGTCAACAGGTGGGGCTGAAATGTTGATAAGTTACGCCCACCCGCAGGGTAAATTCCACTTGATGTGGTTGTTATATGCCCAGGCATTTTTATAATCGATCATCTATCAAAGAAAGTGTATCGCTAACAAACCCTACTAATTCAGCAATCGAGATAGTAGCTGGGTCAACGCCTATTGATGAATAGTCTGGAATCGGTTCACCGTGATGTGGTTTGCAGGATATTGCATTGATTAGCCTTAATTTTTCAATAATGTCATCTGCATTCGTATTGTCACGGAAAACTACATTTTGATTAATTAGTTCTGTTATGAGAGTACCAAAAGTTCTTCTGCTTGAAGGTATTCCAGCTAGTTGTCGGTAGAATTTAAATTGAATATGTGCTTCTAATATATTTCGTAGTAAGCCAAGGATTCTTTCTTTTTTTGAAATATCACTATGCCTAATGAACTCTTCTAATTCTTTTATATGCTTATAGTAATCGAGTTCCACGAGAGAGTCCAAATCTAATGGTTCGATTGTTGATTCATTAGTAAGAAAGTTTTCAGTAATTCTCAGTGTTTTCTTATCACTTGGTGCAACTTCTTTGTAAAGTTCATAAAGGAAGCGATCATTATGGCTCATCACAATGGCTTGATTGATTCTTTGTAAAAGATTTCTAAGCTGCCGAACAGTATTAAATCTTCTGTTGCTATCCAGACTTGAGAGTGGATCATCAAAAACCAATATTTTATTTGTAAGGTTTGCGTCTATGTCTAACTTGGCTAAGAAAAAAGACAATGCGATTGTACTCTTGTCTCCTTCGCTCAAGCAATCACGAACACATAAAGAATTTGAATTGTCAAATGAAATTGGGTGTCCATCAATGGTTAGAACGTATGATAATTTACTTTGTAAAGCTCTGCCCCTAGGGCGTGTATGTTCAACATCAGAAATGCGAAACGGAGTTCTAAAAACATTATTACCGAGATAATGATTTATCCTGTTACCGTATAATGTAAAAAAGGTTTGTGCTGTCGTTTCTTGCTGTACAACTAATTGTGAATAATCCCTTTCAAGTCTGCGAAGATTAGCGCGTTCAACAATTAAGTTATTGCATAGAGTATCGATGTTTTGGTCATATCTTTTTTGAATCCTCTTTAATCTGTTTAATACACTTAAAGCATCTGCTTCACTCCTTACAGAATCTTTTAGAAGCCTTATTTGGTCATTGCAACGAATAATCGTTTCATTATATGAATTTATTATCTCATTTACTTCTGAGATAGAATTTCTGAAAGCATTAATAGACAAAGAATTAACCGACTTCGAAGGATTGCCACATTTGGCATTAATTGACTCAACTAAATCCTTGTATTTTTGTGATAAAAGAATATGGTCTGGAATAATGTTTTCCGATAACGGGTCTATGGTTGTATAATCTCGCCAAGCAGAATAAATCGAAAAATTTGTTCTGAGGGTTTTAAGAAGATTGTTTAATATAAGATCAAAATTGTAATTGCTTAAGGACTGCTTCTTAATTTGCATCCTGTCAATTAATTCGTTTAGTGTGACATTAAATTTTATTGAATACGCTTTAATAATTTCTAAATTCTCATCAATACTTTGTTTGCAGAAAGGGCACTTTAAAAACTGCTCATCCGATTCAGATGGATTATCATTTGAAGTTGAATAATAATCATAGCCTTTTTTCAACCAATTTTCAGGCTCAGTAAGGTTATTGGATTCAAGCATTTCACAATGAGAAGAATACAAATTGTTAAGTACTACATCATCAATTATCTCTAAATCTGTTTGCATATCAGTGATTGTTTCCTCATAATTGATTGGGTCAGGTATCAATTTAAGGGTTTCAAGTAATTGAAGCGTTTGAATTAGTGAGTTTGCTCTTGAATTTGCCAACTCTACTTCGGCCGAGGTTATTCTCGTAGCAATGTCAGTAGCTTCTGACTCATCTAAGTCAATAAATTCTTGTAACAATTCACTCGTTAATTCATTGCCAACTCCACTAATTATCTGTGCTTCAATAGTATTTATTACTTGTCTTGATGCTGTTTTATCAGCTTTGTTTGTTTCTATTTGATTTTGAAGAGTAACACCTTGCGCTCCTAAAACAAATTGATGCAATTTTTTTTTGTGTTCATCGCTAATTACGAAACCTGAATGTATATTGTTATTTATAAAGTGTATGTCAAAGACTTCGATTTCTGGTAATGTATTCGTCCATCCAGTATTTCTTAAAGTATGATAAATATTATTCCCCTCAGAATCACGTTGGCGAATCTGGGCCCTTTGTGGAGTAGTTGAGTTTGTTGATGTTCTTGGTATGAGGATGGTTGGTGAATTCAAACCAAGACTTCTGAATATTGAAGCGAGAGTAGTTTTACCACTTCCATTGTCAGCATAAATCAATGTTAATTTTCTGAAAGTAACATCACCTTGAGCTTGATAATTTCTGAACTTACCGATCGAGTTGATTAATTCAATTTTATGTATCATTTTTCACCTAATCAATAAAATTTCATTTGCCATATAACCAATCATGCATAAGCGGATTTACCCGAAAGAGTATCGCTTTATGCGACGAATTTTAGAAACCCTTAATTTAGCAAATCTGGGCGCACCCGACAGGGTAAATTCCGCTTAATGCGGTTGTTATACAGCATTATTACCATGATTTATTTTAAAATGTTGATAGCCTCAGCGCACTCACAGGGTGAGTTCCAATTGATTTGGTTGTTGGACGATGAGCTTTTATGAGAGAAGTCAATATTTTAACCCCTCTCATAAATAATTATTTCTTAAATACTTTTTCCCACGTTTCCGTGATTCTATTCGTCCCTTGATCCGTTTTGATCTGAATCTGTAACCCACTTTTCGCTATATAGTAAGTAATTTCTACGTCTGCGGCTCCAATCATTTCATCTAAATCTTCGATCTCCAAATCAGTGATTGTAACCCCTGCTCCTTGCATCATTGTCATTAGCATGAATACATTATAAGTTGAGTAAAGTGATACAAGATTATCTCTTCCAATTACTTCAATTGGAGCTTCTGCATAAAATTTGAATTGGAGGGATTTAGCACCAGAGGCTTTTTTATTTTTCACAAGGGTAAAATCCTCCATTATGTATTTCCCGTTATCTTCTTTTACTATCTGTTCATGAAGTTTTGCATGAGAATCATTTTGTCCAAAAAGTGAAAGTGTAAAAAACAAAATTAGTAAAACCGAAGACATTATTTTGGTCATAACTATTTACTCTTGTTGTTAAATTATAAAAAGTGATTTATGAATTTATATTAAATTATTTTCACCGCCTAACATTGTATTATGTAAACTAACTTCAATCAAAAGTATCAAATGTTTATTTTCACAAACACAAAATAGTATCTACGCAACCAGATTGCAATAGTGATTTATCACCATTTTTCGACAAAAATTATGATGTCGTTTTTAAAGCTCGCAGCAGCGGTATAACCAATCATGCATAAGCGGATTTACCCGAACGAGTAGTGCTTTATGCGATGAATTTTAGAAACCCTTAATTTAGCAAATTTGAGCGCACCCGGCAGGGTAAATTCCGCTTGATGCGGTTGTTATACAACTATTTTAACTAGAAGAAAAATATTATACGACCATAATTATCAACGTAGATGAACCAGAAAACGCCGTGTGCAAAATTGCGGACACCACGGGTAAAACAATCGATTCATCACCACCGTGAGAAAAAGGTGCTGACCAGGCTTTACTCCAATAATCGTGAAAGATGAAGTCGCGAGGATTCACAAAAATATTTCAATCTTTTGCTAGCTTACCGACCATAACTATTAACGATGAAAACTCAACTTACCAAAACAAAATCAATTATATACGAAGAAATCATAATCAAATACTCAAAATAAACCATCAAGCAATTTTGCGGTATAACCAAGCAAGCATAAGCGGATTTACCCGAACGTTTACCGCTTGATGCGATGAATTTAGAAACCCTTAATTTAGCAAAAGTTGTGCGCACCCGACAGGGTAAATTCCGCTTGATGCGGTTGTTATACTAATATTTTAATTAAAAGAAAAATATGAAACAAACAAAATTATCAACGTAGATGAGCCAGAAAACGGCGTGTGCAAAATTGCGGACAACATAGGGAATACGATCGATTCACCACCAACGTGGGATAAAACGAGCTGACCGTGCTTTACCCCAATAACAGTGAAAGATGTAGTCCCGGATAATTACAAAAAAAAATCTCAAACCTACATGGGCTAACTAAACTGTAATTACTAACTATGAAAACTCAACTCCCAAAAACAAAATCCATTTTATGCACAACAACCAAAACAAATACAAAAAATTAACCACCGAGCAATATTGCAGTATAACCAATCAAGCATAAGCGGATTTACCCGAACGTATACCGCTTGATGGGATGAATTATAGAAACCCGTAATTTATCAAACCTGATCGCACCCGGCAGGGTAAATTCCGCTTGATGCGGTTGTTAGGCGGCTGCTTTTGACAAAATTGTTGAAAACTGTTTTTCTCCGCGCACCCAAAGGGTTAATTTTTTAGAAACTTTGGAAAACTTTTAACCAGTAACAACTCATATTTCTTTAGTCATTTGCCGTGACTTTTTTTGAATCCCATGATTCGGCAAATTGTTAATAAAATGTGGACAACTCCCGATTGTTGCGGCACCCGCAGGGCAAAATCTTTGTTTCTGTATATTAATGAGAAGTATAGGACGGTGCTTCGCCTGGTGAGTCACATGACCATGACATCACTAGGATTTCGGGCTGACAAACTTTATTCTCCCACGGATAAGAAACTTGACGTTCTTGCCTTTGGGAAGTAAACCTTTTCCACGCGAACAAACGCGACTCCCTATCCAAAACCTCCAGCCCTGTATGCAAAACTCTAATTCCAAAATAATACCTCGGTATCAAAAAGACAATAGTGATAAATCACTATTTTTTGTAAAATACCCAGTATTCTTTCACCAACTCACTACATTCTCTTTAAAGACTTAACATGATTCATCACAATCTTTTGAAGAACCCGAAAGGCCAAAAAGGTAGGCGAAATTTCGAAACTTTAAACACATAAAATGTTGACTACCTCTATCCAATCGCGGGCGTTGTAATAACTGGATATTCCTACATGGATTTACCCTTGAGTGTTGTGAAAAATGGAAGTATCACTTACCGTTATGATGAAAATGGTAATCGTGTTTTCAAGGATGATGGGCAATCTGCTGAATGGTACCTGTATGATCACATGGGAAGAAACATCGCGGTATTTGATGCAGCCAACAACAATAGGAAAATGATTAACTTATTTGGCCTTGATAATATTGGTAAAATTGATTTCACTTATACTGAAACAACATTTACTGATCCTGAGAGTGGGGAAATTATTACATCTTTAACTGCCGAAAGAGAAAAATCCTACTATATTAAAGACCACCTGGGAAGTATCAGGCAGACAATTTCAGAGGGTGGTAGCTTCCTTTCCGCACAGGATTATTATCCTTATGGAAAAATGATTCCTTCACGTGTGATGAATAGTGGTGAAGTAAACAGCAAGTTCAAATTTACCAGCAAAGAAAGAGATGTTGAAACAGGGCTTGACTATTTTGGTGCAAGGTATTATAATAGCAGTATTGGTCTTTGGCATAGTGTTGACCCGTTGGCAGCAAAATATCCAGGCTGGTCACCGTATAATTATGTACTAAATAAACCGTTGATGGCGGTTGATCCTGATGGAAGAAGCGCATGGGATATTGTTAAGGGTTTTGTTAACTC
>Ga0070729_10004777_pt1 | contig 14504 bp, 14 predicted proteins | sample tdDd472_FD_66725 | JGI IMG/M metagenome (GOLD analysis project Ga0070729, IMG submission 66725) | Marine sediment microbial communities from the Atlantic coast under amendment with organic carbon and nitrate - tdDd47.2 | ecosystem: Environmental > Aquatic > Marine > Coastal > Sediment | place...
TTGTCCGCAAAGTGAAACGTTTGCGGGCTATGGGGTGTATCCAAAAGCAGCCATAGTGCATCAGCGAGGTTTTTGGCATAGCAGGGTGTCCCACACTGATCGGTGACGATTGAAAGCGTCGGTCTGGTTGCCGCGAGTTCGAGAATCTTTAGAACGAAGTTGTTGCCGTATTCACTATAAACCCAGCTGGTACGAACAATGGTTGCTGACGGATTGGCTTTGGTTACCGCCTGTTCTCCGGCTAGTTTGGACGCTCCATATACATTCAACGGGTTTGGTGCGTCATTGGGCGTATAGGATGTCGGTTTGGCACCATCGAAAACAAAGTCCGTTGAGATGTGTATGAGAGGGATGTCGCTTTCGGAAGTGTAAGCGGCAATCTCTGCAGGGCTCTCTGCATTTACGCGAAATGCGCCGGTGTTGTCACTCTCCGCACCATCGACATTCGTGTAAGCAGCGCAATTTATAACTGCGTCCGGATTTATAGCTTTAAGTTTTCGGTTTATCGCTTCCGGTTGACTCAGGTCCAGCGCATGCCTTGTGGGGACAATGACGTTTGTGCCTGATGGCACAGTTTGTCTCAGCCATTGCCCGAGCTGCCCGGTTGTGCCTGTGATAAGTATTGAAGGCATAGGCTTAACGATACCGTATTACCGGTCCGCAGCGGCTTCTTTAAATGCCGATTCTACTGCATCAGCGGCCGCAGCAAGCTTGCGCTCGGTGATACGACTGGCCATATACGGAACCGGTGGTAGTTCGCCTCCATCCACCAGCGCGTGAAGCAGTGTGTAGAAGTATTGAGATGCTGTGGTCCTTCGTCTGGCGCGACTTGCCAGATTGATGTATTCGGCTTTGCTGCAGTCCTCGACGATATTTTTATTACCGTAGAAGAGGTCTGCGCACCACATTAACGCATCGGCAATGGGCAGTTTTTGTAGCTTCAGTGCCGGAAGGTCTACCGGCCCGCGTCGAAACTGCACGGCCGAGTTTTTTCGGGCAATGCTGATTCCACCCAAATGGATGAGGTTCTCCAGTGCAGTATAAGCAACCTTGCCGCCGCGAGCGGTTAATAGCAGATTGAATACGATCGCCGTGTCATAGTCCGTTTTCTCGACACCGAGTGTACGAATGGTTTCCTGATGTTCGGCTGGAATCTTGTCCCAATAGTAGCGTTCGAAACCCACACCCAGTGAACTGCGAATTTCATTTACCAGTTTGTTTCGGTACAAGAGGAAGTACGTCGTGCCGATAGTCAGTCCGTCTTCAAGCTTGACGTGCGTACCTTGTAGCCGACTGAATGACTTTCGAAGTACATCATCACCTTTGATCGCCCATACCGGCAGGCAGGAGGAAATAACGTCATTTGATGAGCTCAGCCGAACGAGTTCATCGGTGAAGTTCCCTGTGGCCAGGATGTCCGAGTCCAGTGCACAAAACCATTCGCCGGCATGGTCCTTCTGCAACAGGTTGAGCGACCGGCCATGATCAATCATGCCGTCTTCGGATATGCACAAATACTGCAGGCGGTCGTTGCCGGCACAAAGGTCGTTGAGATATTGCCGTTCTTCACTGCCGCAGCCATTGGCAACCAGACGGAAGTGACTGTCAGACCATTTCATCAGGCTGTGCACGAATGGTGACAGGTACTTTACGGTGTCTGGCGTATAAATAATGTTGAACTGAAGGTCTTGAGTGTTCATAAATTTAAGTGTGGTTTTCTATGACGGTTTTATGAGCGGTCACGGTTGCCTGCTCCGGAACGTCAACCAAGTTGGTCGATTCTGCGGAATCCCTTATGCGATGGCAACCGCAGCTGATAGTTGTATATGAACCGTACAGTGAGCGGAAAGCTATTTTTCATAATTCCAAAAGCGGGAGAATCAATGCGCCGGGAGCTTATGGGGTAACATTGGTGGTTAATAATAAGGTATCGGAGTGCATATGCAGGCGTTACTCGGGAATCAGTCAGCAACCAAATTGCTATTAGCATTTGTTGTTGCCGGTATGGTGATATTTGGAACCGCGATTGGTGCATTGATGTCGCCTTACACCGATATCATTGGTATGGACCGGCTCGGCGCACTGACTTGTCTGCAAATGGCCGGAACCCCGGAAAGAGCTTTGCGGTTTCTGGCGGAGTACAACGCAACCGAGCTCGCAGCTGTTAGAGGTCTTTTGATTCCCGGTGATGTGGTTTTTGCCTGGGGTTACGGGCTGGTTTTTTCAGGGTTGCTGGGCTTACTGACTTTGCGACTCGATGGAGCATGGCGCAAGGCAGGTGCTATTTTGATGTGGGCACCATTGCTCGCTTCAGTGTTCGATGTGTTTGAGGATCTGGGTCTATACAACCTGGTCAGTCACGCTATCGACACTACACCTGCCGAGCTGAGTCCTACAGTTACTCTGGTTACGACAATTAACGCGTCGATAAAATACTTTCTGCTTGCAGTAGTCGGGCCGGTGTATGGACTGCTTGGCACTTTTCAGGCTGTGCGAACACATCGAAGTGCCGGATCATGGGCAGTATATATTTCAGTAGTTGTAGTGGCCGCCAGTATGGCCCAGAAGCCGCTTTCAGAAATTCCCGCTTGTTTTTAAGCGATTGAGATCAACGGAGTCAGATATGAGCAAACGTTACGAAAGTATTCTGGAAACGGTTGGTGGTACTCCGGTTGTCAGAATTAATAAGCTGGGTCCTCAGGGTATCAACCTTTTTGCCAAGGTTGAGGCATTTAATCCGCTGGGATCGGTTAAAGACAGGCTTGCTCTGGGCGTTATTGAAGAGGCGGAAAAAACGGGTGCTTTGAAGCCCGGGCAAACGGTGATAGAAGCCACGAGCGGTAATACAGGTATTGGTCTGGCTATGGTGTGCGCTCAGAAAGGTTACCCGCTGGTCGTAACAATGGCCGAAAGTTTCAGCCTTGAGCGACGGAAACTTATGCGCTTCCTGGGCGCCAAAGTGGTGCTTACACCGGCAGCCGAGAAGGGCACAGGTATGTTGGCTAAGGCGGTGGAATTGGCCGATAAGCATGGGTGGTTTCTTTCCCGTCAGTTTGAGAATGAGGCGAATGCTGATATGCATTCGCGCACTACTGCCCGGGAGATTGTTTCTGATTTTGATGACGTGGGTCTGGACTACTGGGTGACCGGATACGGCACCGGCGGCACGCTGAAAGGCGTTGCGCGAGTTCTTAAAGAAGAGTCACCTGATACTAAAATCGTCGTATGTGAGCCTGACAATGCTCAGTTGATCGGCAGCGGCACTGCGCAGGAGCGTGATTCGGCAGGACAGCCCGCCGGCAGTCATCCCGGTTTTAACCCGCATATGATGCAAGGTTGGACACCGGACTTTATTCCCAAGTTGGCAGAAGATGCAGAAGGCGCAAGCTTGATTGACCAAATGGTGCCGGTACCCGGTGAGCGCGCGTTGGAGTGCTCAAGAAACCTCGCGCGGCAGGAAGGTATTTTTGTGGGCATCTCGGCCGGTGCAACTCTTGCCGGCGCTCTTGAAGTGGCCAAAAATGCGCCCGAAGGCTCGAATATTCTGTGTATGTTGCCGGATACGGGTGAGCGATACCTAAGTACGCCATTGTTTGCTGATGTTTCCGAAGAAATGACGCCCGAAGAGACCGATATCTCAATCTCTACGCCTAATTATCAGATGTGATGCGGAAGCCCGCCGCCTGGCACTGTAATACCTCTCTGCCTTTCTATGTTGGCCAAATAGTGTTGACCGGACACCAAAGGATTCTCGATGCCCAATAATTCCGGCAGTACAGCACACGCTTCCGACTCTTTCGAAAAGGTTGGCCCGATTCATCTGGAAGACGGCGTCAGAAAGTTTCATTTCTGGACCTTCATGTACGCCTCATTTATTTGTATAGCCATGCTGGCCGGAATGAATTTTCTGCAAAGTTATATTCTGACGGAACACTTGAATGTGCCGGTCGATCAGCAGGGAGCAATTACCGGCAATCTGGCATTTTGGACCGAGATTGTCGCGATATTGCTGATTGTTCCGTTTGGTATTTTGTCAGACCGCATTGGTCGTCGGCCGGTTATGGTTATCGGTACGCTCTTTGTAGCTGGCGGCTATGCCCTTTTCCCTTTCGCGGAAACAGTTCTTGAGTTGACGCTTTACAGAGTTGTGTTTGCTGTTGGCGCTGCGGCGTTGTCGGCATTGATTGCGATTGTCGGGAATGACTATACGTTGGAGGTTTCGCGCGGGCGTTTGTTTGGCTTTATGGGCTTGATGAATGGCTTAGGCGTTATTTTTATGAGTGTGGTCGTGGCAGGTATACCAGCTGTTTTGACCGCGAGAGGTGTCGACCCGGTAGCCGCCGGCGCTGCGATGTTTCTAACCGCTGCAAGCCTGTGTGTTCTTTCGGCATTAATATTTTCACGCGGTTTGAAAGGTGGCCTGCCAATCGCACCCACCGACAAGCCGCCGATGCGTATTCTCTTGACCAGCGGCATTCGGGCGGCAGTGAATCCGCGAATAGCGTTAGCATACGGAGCTGCTTTTGCGGGTCGTTCTGATAATGCGATTAAGGGTCTGTTTGTTTCGCTTTGGGCAGTTCAAGTGGCACCACTAGCGGGTATGAGCGTCCCCGAGGCTTTGGCCGGGGCGGGTCGCCTAATGGGGATTATGGGTGCCGTGATTTTGCTTTGGACACCGATATTCGGTGTCATTCTCGACAGAGTGAACAGAGTTGCGGGTATGGCAATTGCAATGGGGCTTGCAGGCGCCGGCTATACGTCCATGATGTTTGTTGAAAACCCTCTGGCTGCCGGCAGTATCCCATTGTTTATTTTGCTTGGGATCGGTCAGGGTAGTGCAATGATCGCCTCGGTGACTCTTGTCGGGCAGGAAGCAGAGCCTAAAGAACGCGGCACAGTCGTGGCGACCAGCGGTTTGTTTGGCGCAATTGGTATTCTGGTGGCCAGTGTGGCTGGTGGGCGCTTGTTTGATGCCTACGGACCGGCATCGCCTTTCGTTATGGTTGGTGTGGTGCAGCTTGTGCTTTTTGTTTTTGCAGTTTTGCTGATTCTCAGCGGGAAAAGCCGAACCTGACCAGCGACGGTTAATTCTTTCTAAGGGCTTTCGAGAAACGGTATCTGGCGCGTGTCAGATAATAGATGTTGCCAAAGAATTTCAGCGGTATAAATATTGAGCGCCACAGCCACGTATCCAGCAACTTGAAGATGCTCGTAGCAGGCTTATATTTTGGGTCGCAATATTTTTTGTAGAGTCTTTCCCATTCGGCATGCGACAAATAAGTAATCTGTGTCGATTTCTTTGCTTGCCGGTTGATAACAAACTTTCTGGGCAAGCCAAAATTAATTTGCTCCGGCGTTGCGACGACAAAGTTGTTGGCAAATACCCGGTCTGAGTTCTTTCGAGCGTTAAACCGCAGGTCATGCTTGTGCTCAATGCCAATATCGAAGCTGTAGCTGTGCATCAAGAAACGTTTGGCCAGCATTTGGTCTACGTCCAGAATTGGCCAGGGCGCCCCGGGGTGCTGCTCGCAACCGACCTGGTCTTTACGGTAGGTGATGTCAGCAAAGTGGGGTATGTCCCATATAGCCCGCAGGTCTTTCGTGAGTCCAAAGTAGAAAAAATCACAGACGTAGTACGTAATGCGCAGACCACGATAAAACCGACGCGAAAAGGTGTTGGCAATAACCACCCGTTCTTCGGTAAATTTTAGTTCGTCGGAACGTTCAGGCCATTTTGCTTGAAGTTCCTTAAAGCTGTTTCCCGTCAGGTAGTTATCGGAGCGCAGTTTTAGTGCATATTTTGTGTTTGTTCTGCGCAGCCCTTCTGCAGTCGTCACGATCTGACGATTGGTATTTTCATAACGCGGTGATGCGTCGGCGTTGTAGCCCACAATATTCCGACCGGGATCATCGCAAATAATCAGTTCGTCATAATCGAGTCCGGCCAGATCCTGATCAGGCCATGTCGCAAGAATGACATGTGAGCCGGGTAAGTACTTCCGAACACTTTTGAGGCACTGTTTTGTGATGCCGTCTTCCTGATCGCGGTCGGATAGTGCTTGAACCGGCCCCTGCACAATGACTGTGATGTCTGAGTTTTTCATTGTATAGAGCTAGTTTGCCAGAAGGTGCGGGTGCTGTGATTTTTGTAGCAAGAGATACTCTTCCGGGACGCCAAAGAAGATCACCTGATCCTTTTCAGTGACCCGATAGCGTATATCCTTGCCCGAATTGATGAGTTGGTTGTACATCGGGGCGATGTAAAACTCATTCATGGCCTGTCCTTCTATTCCGGCATCAGCCTGCTGCTCAAAAAGACGCGTAAATTCACCTGAGCTCTTAAAGAAGTATAAGCCTGAGCTGCATAGATCCGAAATGGGGTTTTTCTCCGCTGTTTCTATGGCTCTTCCGGGGGCATTTGGATCCGGGCGCACGTAGGACCAGTTGTTGCCGCTGCCGACAAATACATCGAGATAGCCATCACACTCATGCATAAAGTCGGGATGGCGAAAGCCGGGCAGTGCGGTATCGATATTGAAAATTGTAATGGGCGTATCGCTGCAAGCGGCTTTCCCGAGTCCAAGCGCTACTGTTTCTGCCTGTCCCCGTGTTACTTCGTCAAGCGTGACTGTCTGGTGTGACTTGATACCTAGCTTCCTGCACTCCAGGTCTACAAATGCCGGTGTCTCATAGTCACCTAATGTAATAAACAGGAAGTCGCTATCTCTAAAGTAGTGAGAGAAGGTCCGGATTGAGTGTGCGAACAATGATTGCCCGTGAGCTTCCAGCATGTACTTTGGTTGTTTGTAGCCGGCATTGAAGAACCTTGAACTCATGCCGGCCATGGGAATTACGAACATGGCTCATCTGCTCCATTCATTTCAATGTATAGACGTAGCGCATTTGCCAGTAGCGTGCGCTGTCTTGCAGGGCTGTCCGCATGCAGCGGTAACATCGACAAGAACAGATGTATTTGCATGGCAGTAATCTGGGTCTCGGAAATACCGAATTTTTCGTCAATCAGAAGCAGGAATAGAGATTGAATGTCTGATATTACGGTGCTTGTGTTTGGTGGAATTTCCAGCTCGTATCCATCGCCGGCTGCTTCCAGATAGCCGGCGATGATGAAGTCGTAAAGCCCAAGGACGGAGTGCGCTAGTTTGGCGAGATCGTAGCGTTGATCACCGAATATGGAGTAGTTGCCCTCCAACGACATGCCTCTGGGGTCAATTGTCTTTATGGACTCGGTCCTGAAATCAAACAAGACGTTGCTGAAGCAAAAGTCTCCATGAATGACAGAGGCCGGCAGGTCCGGCATACCCGATATTATTTCTGATGTGCGGTGGGCTATTTTTTTCAGGCTCGGCGTTTTTTTGCCATTAATCGACCATTCTTTATCAAGTGAGATGCCGGTTTTCTTTGAGTGGTCCTCAAGTCTCTGAATGGTCTTGTTCAGAAACAAGTCTTCGGCAGAAACATCATGTTCCGGTCCGGCAGGATGGTCCCGGCAGGTATCTATGAACGTGAAGCAGGCATCAAATATCTTTCGCCATACGAACCGGGGTAATTTTCCGAAGACAAACAGCTCGTTTAGTGACGTGAGGTAAAGGTACTCAACCTCATAGCCGGCTTTACCGTCTATATTTGCCGCGCCTATAAGCTGTGGTAGATAGATTCGCAGCTCATCGGGAACGCTACGGAACCAGTTAAGCTCGGCGTTCATTTTTGCATCATCGTCACTGGTCTTCCGGACTGTGCGGTTGCCGATTTTAAGGTTGTTGAAAGCGCGTTGAGTGGTCATCTGCGCTTTCGAACGGTAGTACGTATGAATGTGCCCGAAGTCCAGCCAGTTGTTAGTTTCGATGCCGTTAAAGATGCTCGTTTTTGCGTATTTATTGATGCCTTGTATGAAAGAGTTCTGCGTTTCTTCAATGCACCTTGCAAACAGTTGCCAGTCAGAGAAAGCAAAGTAGCCATTGGCTATCTGTCGCCGGCCGCCGAGCGGGTTATCACCCAGCTGGCTTAGGATTTCGTCGCCATCGGAGTCAAAAACAGCCCAGTTGTATGCGCCGTCGACCACGCTGAGAGTCAGGATGTCGAGTTGGCTCTGCGGCAGGTCTGTAATCAGGGTGTCGCCGTGGAGGATTCTGAGCGGTTCACCTTTTTTCGGTTGAGCCAGGCTTATCGCCTGCAGTATTGACTCGCCAAGCGAGATCCCTTCTGGGAGCTTTAATACGGTGACACCGGCTTGGTCGAGCAATTCCTGATCGTGAGGGGACACGCTGAAAGATTCGGGCACTGACAGATAGGTGTTTTCCTGAACATCAAAGCAGTCTGTTTGATATGTGAATAGTCTGCGATTTCCGACCGGTAAGAAGGCCGGCGGAATCAGGCCGAATTCCGAACTGAACTCCTGATCAATATACGACGCTGACGTTATGAGTATCATGAACTACGTGGTTCGGCTTCTTTGCTGAGTAGTGCCTGAATTTCATCATACGATAATGCAGCAAATTCCGATGGCCGCACTGTTTTATCGTCGACATAAAAACCCTCGAAGCCACACCAGGGTTTGCCAACGATAACCTCGTCAAACGGAACATTATGCTTTTCCAGCCATTCAAGAATAACCGGCAGGGTATGCACGTTGATTTTTCCCACTTCACCTTCATAAGTACGCATGTTTCTGCTGGTGTAGATTACGATGTCAAAACCTTGCTGTTTGTACTTGCGTAAAGCAGCTACGACATCATCCGCAGGTAACACACCTTGATAGTCGCTGGTTTCCTTTTTAGTGATGGTGCCATCAAGATCTATAACGATTCGTTTCATGCGCCAAATTCTCCGGCCGGCTGGTTTGCGACTTGCTATGTGAATCATGCGTGACGGACATTGATTCGGTGCGCTTAGATAAGTGCTAAATGTACCTTTTTTGTTGTGTAGTATGAAGCTTGTCTACAATGCTAAGGTGCGGAGCCGTTCCGGCCTATGTATTTGTTGCCATGTCGGAGTGCTCCAGTATTCTTGCTGTTACTTGCCTGAATGACTGGTCGTTTGCATGCTGTGTTAGGGGTCTGCGATCAGAATCCGGTATTTACCAAGAGGTTTTCGTGGCTGATTCTCAAGTTTTGAATTTCGGTACAGGTGCTTATGGGGGCAGCCGTTCTGAGATGCTTCCATTTGTTCCGACATCACCCGGTGTTTGTTTAGAGGTCGGCTGCTACGCGGGCGAATTTGCCGAGAGCGTTATTAACCGGGGTGGGGTGGGTGAGTACTGGGCGCTGGAATGGAATGGAAAGGTTGCAGCGCAGGCCCGTAAACGAGGTGTCGACAAGATTGTCGAGGGGGATGCGCAGCAGAATATTGATGCTTTGCCTTCCGGCTATTTTGATACCGTGATTTGCAATGACATTCTTGAACATTTAGTGGATCCGTTCCTTTTCATGGACTCTATGCGCAGAACCCTTAAGCCCGGAGCCACTGTTATAGCGTCGCTACCCAATGTGCGGTATCACCGGAATCTGAAAGAATTACTGTTTGGGCGTCAGTGGCAGTATAAGGATGAGGGGATCCTTGATCGTACGCACTTGCGCTTCTTCACGGAGTTGTCACTAAGGGCTTTGTTTGAACCGTACGGATACGAAATTCAGGAGGTAACCGGAATTAATGGTAGCCGCTCACACTGGCTAAAATTATTGTCCTGGATGACGTTCGGCGGCACGCAGGATCTTCGATACTTACAGTTTGCGGTGGTTGCTAAAAGCCCGGACTAATCTCGCCACAGTGTCTGGCGCTATCCAATGCTATGAGGTTGGTGCTGACCACCGACTGCTTTGTCTAAAAAGCTCGTTACCCAGGTATCTATGTGATATTTCGTTATTGTTTCCTCGCTTTGCGGTACATAGGCCGAATCCAAAAAGTTTTTGTCGATCACCGGTTTCCCGGGGTCGATTACCGCGGTGTTGTTTGGGTGAAATATATCGCTTGTGCGAACGTGGGGGTTCGTCGTAATCAGTTTTCGCTGCAGCCCTATGGAATCAATAACCCTGAATGAAAGCCCATGTTGTTCGTTGTGGCCAATATCCAGTATCGCTTTATGTTTTCCCAATATGGTTTTGATGTGGTCCGGGGCCATGGGGGTGGTGATATTGTTGATCCGCTTGTCCTGCGCGTATTTCATGCGCCTTGAACTGCTGAAGTAAGCATTAAAGTTGAAGGAGATACTGGGATTCCGGTCCAGAATATTTTGCATCAACCGATAGCGGGCCTTGTCATAACTAATGATGCAAAAAACATCCTGCTCGCAACTGTTAGTGGCGTTCAACGGGTTCATTGAACTGTCCAGATAGTTTGTAATAGGTATGAACCCGTATTTCTTAACATCTGTCGGATCAAAGCTTAGAACTTTGTCGAATTTGTTCAGGTGTTTAAAAAACCGCGGCTCTTTTCCTGAACTGTCCCACAAGTGAGCGATAAGGTGTTTCGAATTTTTCCGGATAGTATCGAGTTGCTCAGCCTGAAGAATGTCCGGGTGATTAACTATGACGATATCGTAGCTTTTATTGGCAAATGTCCTCTCGAGGATTTCGCTCACTTTTCTTGATTTGTGAGCGGATTTTATATTCCGTTGAAAAATGCTTCTGGAAAGGAGCCCGTATGTTCGGTGCACTAAGTTGTGATACGTGAAAGACGTTTCTTTGCCTACTTCGACGATATCTGTGGAGTGACCCATAGCCGTTAGTGCGCGGCGTATGGGCGAGTAGAGCCCGAAGTAGTTTTCATTCATCAGGACAAGAATGTTCATGGTTTTATATTAGCATTTTGATTGGTATTGCCAATGGGCAGGCGGCTGTTTTGTCTGCCGATGTTCATCGGTTCTTTCCCGGGGTGCTAGAATCGGCTTTTGATAATGGTTTTATTGGCTGGCGATGCTTGAGCTTGGTTTAAAAATATTCATTAGTTACCTGATCGGGTCGATAAACGGTGCGTTATTCTTGGGCAGCCTGAAGGGTATCGATATCCGTCAGCACGGCAGTGGGAATGCCGGGGGCACTAACGCACTCCGTACTCAGGGTAAGGTCTTTGCCCTGTGTGTGATGCTGATTGATATAGGCAAGGGTGTGATCCCTATACTTTTACTTCCTGTTTTGGAGATACCCGGAGTGGGATTGGATGAGCAGGTCTCCCGTGAATGGCTTACATATGCGTGCGGATTAGCCGTTGTGGTTGGCCACTGCTATCCGATCTGGTTCGGTTTCTCGGGGGGTAAGGGCGCCGCTACAGCGGTGGGCGTTTTGGCCATTACAGCTCCTGTGCTTTTGCTGCCCGGGTTGGCGGCATGGGTTCTGGTGTTGAAGCTCTTCGGCTTTGTCGGTATGGCGACAATTTCTGCGGGTTTCGCTATGTCTCTGTACGTAGTGATTACGGGCTGGCCCGAACAGATCCCTTTGTTCTGTTTTAGCCTCGCTATGGCTCTTTTTGTGCTGTACACCCATCGCTCGAATGTGCGCAAAGTGCTGGCCGGTGAGTGCAAGCATGATGTTGCGCCGTGGTTTGGCGGGCAGACAAAGTAGTTCCTATGAATTCTTATCAACGTCTACTGACTTTGTTGGGCGATGGCGAGCTGCATTCAGGTGCCGCACTTGCCGAATCCCTGGGTGTGTCGCGGACGGCTGTTTGGAAGCAGTTAGAGCGTCTGCGTGAGCTTGGCCTGGGAATCGATGCGGATGCCGGTCAGGGATATCAATTGCGCAGTGCTTACGAAGCATTGGATCAGGAAAAGATTGTTGCGGCGATGTCTCCACTGGCACAAAAACAGTTAGATGTTATTGATGTTTTTTGGGAATGTGATTCAACAAACAGTTACTTGCTGAACAGTGATGCTTCACCGGGGGCCCGAGTGTGTCTGGCAGATTATCAGGCTGACGGTCGCGGGCGTCGCGGGCGTCGTTGGATGTCGCCACCGGGTTCCGGTATCTGGTTGTCGGTGGGCTGGACCTGGGATGTGCCGCCGGCCCAACTTACTGCTTTGAGCCTTGCGATCGGTGCGGCCATCACCGTAGTTCTGCAGCGTGCAGGTGTGGGTAACGTCCGTTTGAAGTGGCCTAATGATTTGCAGATTGACGGCCGGAAGCTGGCGGGCATCTTAATAGATGTGCAGGGCGACTCTTCCGGTCCTCTCACAGTTGTCGCAGGTCTCGGGCTGAATACCGCTGTTCCTTCGGAGGTTGCCGAAGCGGTTGAGGCCGATGCCGGACTGTCGCCGGTAGGGCTGAATGAATTTGCATCGCATTTGTCACGAAATGACCTGGCGGGAAAGATCACCTCAGCGATGATTGAAGTGCTGGATAGCTATGCTGAAACGGGCTTTGAGCCGTACAGGAACGTTTGGCAAGACAATGATGCATTGCTTGAACAAGCGGTTAGCGTGAGTGGATCTCAGACGCTTACGGGCATTGCACGTGGAATAGACGGCAACGGGTTTTTAATTGTTGATGCAGAGGGCCGGCGCGAACTCGTCGGAGCCGGCGATGTAACATTGCGCAAGGAACAATCGCGATGAAACTATTGTTAGATGTAGGCAACACGAAACTAAAGTGGATGTGCGTTGATTCGGGTCAGTTGGCCGCCACCGGAGAGATTGTTCATCGCAATTTGGCACCGCAGGAGTTTCTGGCGGCATTAGCTGATCTGCCGGAAGGTGCGGCGGCAGTTTACATGATTAATGTTGCCGGTCCGGATATTGACGCTGCTTTGACGGCGTTCTTTGTCGACAGTTATGACGTGCGCCCTAAGAGGGTGGTTAGCGAGTCGACGCATGGCCCGTTGAAAAACGGGTACCGCGATGTTTCGCAACTGGGTGCCGACCGGTGGGTCGCTATGATTGGAGCCATTGCAGAGTTTGAAGGAGCGCTGTGTGTGGTGGATGCTGGAACCGCTGTGACTATAGATTTGATTCGGAGCGATGGTCAGCACAAAGGCGGCTTGATACTTCCCGGTTTGTCATTAATGCGGGACTCCCTGTATGCGGATACCGGAGATATTGAGCAGTTCTCTGAGTTCCCGGAGTCTGATGCATTGGGAGAGTTGGGGTATGGCACAGAGGCCGCTGTCAGGTTGGGTAGTTTGGCTGCTATTGTTGGTGCAATTGGTCGCGTAATGAGTCTGGGTGATGCTAAGTCAGCAACATTGGTTTTGACCGGAGGCGATGCGATGTCCTTGATGCCTTTATTGGAAGGTTACGCACCAGTGCATGTGCCTTCGTTATTGCTCAACGGTTTGCTCAGTATTGCCGACAATGATTCAGACGCTCTTTGAGTCGTGATTGGTAAGGCGGTTGGGTTTTAAGTTTTCGCCTTGATTTTGGTTGTGCGTACTGGTCGGTACCGAGTACTTGGCCTATGAGCTATATAGTTGAAAGTATGAATTCAGAAACTGGTAAGTCACTGCAGCCTAATTTTTTTATTATTGGTGCCCCTAAGTCCGGGACCACGGCGCTTTTCGATTATCTCTCCCGTCATCCTCAGGTCTATTGTCCTTCGCAAAAGGAGTTCCATCATTTTTGCGATGACTTTTTTAAAACACATTATTCTGATGCTGAATATGTGCGTCAGTTTGATGGGATTGGGGCCGGGCACAAGGCTTCCGGTGATGGCTCTGTACTTTATTTGTATTCAGAAGCGGCGCTGCCCCGTATCAGAGAATTCAACCCGGCAGCAAAGATCATTGTGATGCTGCGCAATCCGGTTGATCTGGTGTATTCGTGGCATTCGCAGTTGCTGCACAACCTTAACGAAAACGAGACCGACTTCGATACTGCCTGGTCACTGTGTGAGTCGCGTGCGCTCGGGCAAAATATTCCGTCGGATTGCGATGAGCCTTTCGCTCTTCGGTACGACGAAATAGGCCGGTTGGGCAAGTACCTTGAACGGGTCTATCAGGTGTTTCCGCCGGAGCAGGTTTTGGTTTTGTTTCTGGATGATATGAAAGATGACGTCTCGGCTTTGTACAGTCGGACGCTGGACTTTCTGGATCTGGATCCGTTTGAATTACCCGAATATAAGGTGGTAAATCCGAACTCGGCTATCCGCTCAAAGTGGTTAATGCGATTGCAAAAGATGCAGCCAAAAGGTGCGGCGCGTCGTTTTGTCTCAATGTTTAAAAGAGTGTTCGGGCTTAAGCATGTCTCTATCAAGCATTTAGTTCATAAGTTGAACAGCAAGGATGTTGACCGTGTTGCTATGTCTCCGGCACGCAAGGCTGAATTGACGGCATATTTTGCTGAAGATATCCGGTTGTTGGAGAAGTTGACCGGCCGTGATTTATCGGGATGGTTGGAGTAATAAAGGTTCGTTAGTGTCTGCGATGCCTTTTGAGTAAGTTCCCATGAAAAATAGCTTGTTGTTTTTGTTGCTGCTCAACTTGCTGGTATGGGGTTGGTATAGCTGGGTAGGCAATGATTCTGTCCCGGCGTCCGGATATTCCAGCGCGCCGAATGTTGCGAA
>Ga0070729_10004778_pt1 | contig 14502 bp, 10 predicted proteins | sample tdDd472_FD_66725 | JGI IMG/M metagenome (GOLD analysis project Ga0070729, IMG submission 66725) | Marine sediment microbial communities from the Atlantic coast under amendment with organic carbon and nitrate - tdDd47.2 | ecosystem: Environmental > Aquatic > Marine > Coastal > Sediment | place...
GGTGTAGCTCAGTTGGTAGAGCCCCGGATTGTGATTCCGGTCGTCGTGGGTTCGAGTCCCATCATCCACCCCACTATTAAAAAAGCCGGTCTTTTGACCGGCTTTTTTTGTGCTCATTCCTGCTCGTGTTTAGCGGGGACGTCGTCTGACCCAACCTAATCCGGCTAGTGCAGAACCGAATAACCACGCTGCTGCCGGAACGGGCACAGGGTTGGCGTTTAGTGTTCGAGTGACCAAGACGTTGTCTATGTTGGCTACGGATCCCTCACCGCTAAGGCTGAAACGGAGTGATCCAATTACGGGGTCAGGCTGTGAGTCCAGACGCCATGTGCCCGAGTGCCGCACTAGGCCATTCACCTTTAACTCAAGCAGATTGCCCGGTACATCGATAGTCATTTCGATGCGCTTTGTACCACCAGGAAAATGGGTTCCAACGACTGTATTCTGCGGCCAATCAGCATGACCGGGGTTGTATATCCGTATCTGATTATCGGGGTAAAAGTTCAGAGTTCGGACTGAAGGTGTGTCCAGAATCACGCTGAAATTGCCACCCTCACCCAGGGTGCTTACAATCACATCGAAGGATATCGAGTAGGAGCCGGGGAAGTTAGCCTGGTCGTCCAGCGTATATTGGACCTGATCGTAAATATCCGGCGAAGTTGAGCTGGACTTATAAAACAAGAGCGACTGTGTGTAGAAACTGGAAAAGGGTCCAATGACGGCCGGGTCGCCAAAATTCACGCTGTAGTCTGTCGGATCACCGTTTTCAAATGTGTCGCTAACCAGCACTGTTGCCGAATAGGCAGGAACGGTGGTGCAGCAAAATAACGCTAACGCAAGCCTTGCAAGCTTAGGCATTGATTCTTCCCCTGTTTGTATCCGTTTCTGCTCACAACCTCTGACGGGTTGTTGACCCAGAAAACTCTGTCCCTATGAGGCTCAAATGTGACAGTAACTGCTTGTTGATGCAACGGGCATAATCCAATGCCGCATCCGGGGCGAATACTTGCCTTGAACCGTCCGCACATCAGGCGGGGTGAGCGCTATCGTAGACAGTCCCGCGTGAATACGGTGTAATGGCGCTATTGGTGGCCTTTGGCGGGCCGCCTTTGCTAACAGCCCGAGGAAACACATGAACAAAATTATCGTCACCGCTGCTATTGCAGCACTCACTATGTCTGCACCAGCGATGGCTCAGAAAAACCCCGGTTGGTACGGCGGGTTGGGTGTCGGCTGGACAACGATCGAAGCCGAAGGCGCCAAAGACCGCGCTACCGGCTTGGGTTTGTATGGCGGTTATCAGGTGAACCAGTACTTCGCCTGGGAAGGCGAATTGCAGTGGTCCGGCGATGCCAAGGACCAGATCGGTAATACCTCGTTCGAAGGCAGCTACAACAACTTCGGTGTCGGTATTGTCGGCATGTATCCCATCGGCGACATCGTTAGTGTCTTCGGTCGCTTTACCGCGATTTACGGCAAAGGCGAATTCACCACACAACAGCAGGGTTTCGCCGCTGATACACAAACAGCGCGTGACGGTGGTTACTCGGTGGGTATCGGTGCCGGCACCCAGTTCGGTCCGGTGGACCTTCGTTTGCGCTATGACTACCTGCGTGTGACGTTCTCCGATATCGGCGGTGATTTCGACAAGCCGACCCGCATCGGTCTCGACGTGCTGTGGCGCTTCGGTGACAGCAAGTAAGCCGTAACGCATAGATATAAAAAAGGCCGCTCATAATTGAGCGGCCTTTTTTATTGGTTAAATTGAACGGGTCGGGTATCAAGCGCGGCCAGCGATTAAACGGGGTCAGACCCCGTGGTTCCCATGTCGCTTGCAGATCGCAGTCTTATTGCGAATTGGTTGTTTAGCTAGGGGTCTGACCCCATTAAAACCCGCAGTCTCCTTCAGGCTCCTAGATGGCTGAACAGATCACGCTTTTTGCCGAAGCGGGCGGTCATGAAGCGCCACATGACTTTGCCGCCGGATAGCCAGCGAACCGCATCGCCGTTCTTCTCGGCAGCCAGTATGCCGTCTACGAGGTAGGGCGTGACGGTATCTACCGTGTCGGCCAGGATGTTGAGCACTTTCTTGCTCTTTTCCCAGTCTTCGTCGCGCTCTTCCGGCGGTGGTACCAGCAGGTCGGTGACCACCATGCCCGGGCTTAGATAGCACATGCGGACATTGCTGCCATCGACTTCTTTTGCCAATGTCTTGGTCAGATACTTCAGCGCGTATTTGGTGGAGCCGTAGACACCGAGGCGCGGGCGCGTCATGCCGTCACTGCCGAAACCTTCCATATTGAATATGCGACCACCGGAGTCCTGTGCGGCCATCGCGCGCATGACTACATGGCAGCAGTTCATCAAACCGGTCAGGTTGGTATCGACCGTCATCTTGAAGTCTTCCGGCGGTAAGTCGGTAAACAGTTTCTTCTGGCCGTCGCGGCCGGCATTGTTAATCCAGATGTCGACACTGCCCATATCCTTGGCAGCAACATCCCACAGGTTTTGTACCTGCTCGTAATTGCTGACGTCACACTCTGTGCCGGTCACGATCAGATCGGCCGATGATTCGGCTTCGAGTACCGCGATGGCGGCATCAACGTCACCCTGGCTGCGGCTGCAGATTGCGACGCTGTGGCCCCGTTTCAGAAACTCGCGGGCCATGCCGAGGCCAATGCCTTTGGAGCCGCCGGTAATTACTACATTCATGCTGTTCTCGTCCTTTAGCAAGGGAGGTTAACGGTCGCCTTGAGACCGCCGGCAAGTCTACCGTAAGGCGGCGGCCTGTGGCGAAACTTAGGGCAGGTTTGGCGCGTTTTACCGCGTTGCGCACAGCCGGTTTTGCGCAGTCGGGGCCGAACCGCTCCCGGCGACTGCTGCTACAGCATCGTTCCGGCCGCCGCCGGTAGCCGCCGGCGGCGGTCTGAGGGAATTATAAGTTACTGAATAAAAAGGAATAATGCGTTAACCCGCGGGGTGCCCGTAAGAGTTGTCTATGCCGCTGTCCGGCGGTGGTCCAATTGGGCGGGCAGCAGTCAGGCGGTTCGCTATAATACGCCGCTGTTTGCTGGCAGCGGTTGTCCGTATGCGAAAGTGGCGGAATTGGTAGACGCGCTGGTTTTAGGTACCAGTGGGGCAACCCGTGAGAGTTCGAGTCTCTCCTTTCGCACCACCGCTTTTAGTAACCGGGTTTATGCAGTGACCGGCCTGATACAGGCCGGGTCCAGACTAATATCAATAATCTTTTCAGATAGGTAACAACATGCAGGTTTCTGTTGAGTCCGCAAAAGGACTGGAACGCAGTATTCGTGTCGAGGTTCCGGCCGATACGATTGAGCAAGAGGTGAAATCACGCCTCATTAAAGTCGGTAAGACCGCGAAAATTAAAGGTTTTCGCCCGGGCAAGATTCCGGCCAAGGTTGTCCGTCAGCACTACGGCGACGAAGTTCGCCAGGACGTCCTGAACGAGATTCTGCAGTCGAGCTACGTTGAAGCCCTGAATCAGGAAAAACTGAGCCCTGCCGGCACACCGCAAATTGAACCTGAACAGGCGGTAGAAGGCGAAGCGCTGATCTACAAAGCCACCTTTGAGGTTTACCCCGAGTTTGAGGTCAAAGGGCTCGATAAACTGAAGCTGGAAAAACCGGTGCTCGAGATTGCCGACAAAGACATCGAGGACATGATCGACAACCTGCGCAAGCAGCGCGCTACCTGGGTTGAGGCTGACAAAAAGGCTGATGACGGTGATCAGGTCACAGTCGATTTCGAAGGCACGCTGAAAGGCGAAGCGTTCGAAGGCGGCTCCGGCGAAGATATGCCGGTGGTGCTGGGCCAGAAGCAGATGCTCGAAGACTTTGAGAAAGCTTTGTACGGTGTGAAAGCCGGCGAAGAGAAGGAATTCAAAGTTAAATTCCCGAAAGATTACCCCGCCGAAGAACTTGCGGGCCAGAAGGCGGTCTTTAAAGTAACTGTGAAGAAGGTCGAAGAGCAGCAGTTGGCCGAGATTGATGAAGAGTTCATTAAAGGTTTTGGTATCGAAAGCGGTCAGGAAGACGACTTCCATGCCGATGTTCGCCAGAACATGGAACGCGAGTCGGAAAACAAGATTCGCGAAAAACTGAAAGTGCAGATTCTTGATCAGGTGGCTGATGCCAACAAGATCGATGTACCGAAGGTACTGGTCGAGCAGGAATCAACGCAAATGCGTGATGACATGATGCAGCGTCAGGGCATCACCGATGAAGCGCAGGGCCCCGGGCTGGAAGAATTTGCCGAAATGGCTGAACGCCGCGTACGCTTGAGCCTGCTGATGTCGGAAATCATTAGTCAGGAACAGGTTCAGGTTGATGCCACCCGCATTTCGGAAAAAGTTGATGAGCTGTGCAAGCCGTATCCAAACGCCGACGAGATGCGTAATCTGTACATGCAGAACCAGCAGCTGTTGAGCCAGATTCAGAATATGGTTCTTGAAGAGCAGTTGATGGATTTTCTGACCGGCAAAGCCAAACTGACCGAGAAAAGTGTAGGCTTTATGGAACTGATGGAATCGTAAGCCTGCCAGCAGGCCGTTTTACTAGAGGAAATATCCGGACATGCAGAGCACTGAAACCAAAGCCCTCGGGCTGGTACCCATGGTCGTCGAGCAGAGCGCTCGCGGCGAACGTGCCTACGACATTTATTCGCGGCTCCTGAAAGAGCGCGTTATTTTTGCGGTAGGTCCCGTCGAAGACAACATGGCAAACCTGATCGTGGCGCAGCTGCTGTTCCTCGAGTCGGAAAATGCCGACAAGGATATTCATCTCTACATCAACTCACCGGGTGGTTCAGTCAGCGCCGGGTTGTCGATTTACGACACCATGCAGTTTATTAAGCCCGACGTGAGCACGATCTGTATCGGTCAGGCTGCCAGCATGGGTGCTGTCCTGTTGGCCGGCGGCGCGAAAGGCAAGCGCTTTTGTCTGCCGCATTCGCGCATGATGATTCACCAGCCGCTGGCCGGATTCCAGGGGCAGGCATCGGACATCGATATTCACGCCAAGGAAGTGCTGCAGACCCGCGAACGGCTCAACCAGATACTGTCGCGTCACACCGGCCAGTCGATGGAAACCATCCTTGCCGATACCGACCGCGATAACTTTATGAGTGGCGAGCAGGCAGTTGAATACGGTCTGATTGATACAGTACTGGAGCGCCGCGGCGACGCGACTATCACCGAGAACGTCGAAGACTGACGTTAGCGGCTTGTTTTCGAGGTTTAGCAGGGGGTTGGGCAGAGTGCAAACCGCCAGTTGAGCCTGAATCGAGCCTTTTTTGCGCCTCCTCCGGCAGGCGTGATATATAAGTGTAGAACGGACGGCATGAAGCTCTCCGTCGAGATTTAATCAGATTCGGTCTGGCTCAAAGCAGACTTAAGCAGACTCAAGGTGAACCATGTCTGACGACACCCGCGACAAAACCGACGACGGCAAACTTCTTTATTGTTCTTTTTGCGGCAAGAGCCAACATGAAGTTCGCAAACTGATCGCCGGCCCCTCGGTTTTTGTCTGCGACGAGTGTGTCGAGCTGTGCAACGACATCATTCGTGAAGAGCTCGAAGACCGCGGTGAGCAGGGTGAAACCTCGCTGCCTAAGCCGCAGGAAATTAATAACGTTCTTGATGAATACGTCATTGGCCAGAAGCGCGCCAAGAAGGTGCTGTCGGTCGCGGTCTACAACCATTACAAACGTCTCGGTACCCGCAATAACGATAAAAGTGATATCGAGCTGGCCAAGAGCAACATTCTGCTGGTCGGTCCGACCGGTTGCGGTAAAACGCTGCTCGCCGAAACGCTGGCGCGGTTGCTGAACGTACCGTTCACCATTGCCGATGCCACGACACTGACCGAGGCCGGTTATGTCGGTGAAGATGTTGAGAACATCATTCAGAAGCTGCTGCAGAAGTGCGACTACGATGTCGACAAAGCGCAGACCGGTATCGTCTATATCGATGAAATCGATAAGATTTCCCGTAAGTCCGACAACCCTTCAATCACCCGCGACGTCTCGGGTGAGGGCGTACAGCAGGCTCTGCTGAAGCTCATCGAAGGTACGGTTGCCTCGGTGCCCCCGCAGGGCGGGCGTAAGCACCCGCAGCAGGAGTTCCTGCAGGTAGATACCTCGAACATCCTGTTTATCTGCGGCGGCGCATTTGCCGGGCTTGAGAAGATTATTCGCAACCGTTCCAACCAGGGCGGTATCGGCTTTGTTGCAGAAATCAAAGAGTCTGATGAGACGCTGAAGGTTGGCGAGCTGCTGGCCGATGTCGAGCCGGAAGATCTGGTGCGTTACGGCCTGATCCCTGAGTTTGTCGGTCGCCTGCCGGTAGTCGCAACGCTTGAAGAACTCGATGCTGCGGCGCTCGTGACGATTCTGGTTGAACCGAAGAACGCGCTGACCAAGCAGTACCACAAGCTGTTCGAGATGGAAGGCGTGGAACTGGAATTCCGCGAAGATGCATTAAGGGCCATTGCTGCACGTGCGATGGACCGCAAAACCGGCGCCCGTGGCCTGCGCACCATTATGGAAAGCGTGCTGCTCGACACCATGTACGACCTGCCTAGCATGGAGAACGTTAGTAAGGTTGTGGTGGACGAAGGGGTTGTAACCGGCGAGACTAAGCCCTATATAATTTATGAGTCTGAAGAACCGGCCCCTGAGGCGGTATTAGACGAAGAGCGTCGTCCGACCGGGTCGGATAACGCATAAGCGAGCTTGATTTGCCTACAGGCGGTTCGTCCGGACCGCCGCACCGGGCCGTCAGGCCGTTTAGGTTTTTGCCAAGTTATTGTTGTTGTGGTGCCCCTTTGGTTGTTTAGGGGCACATTGTCGCGAAGTTGCACGAGTCATGCCCCGTTGGCCGTGCAGTAGCTGCTGATTACTGGAGGTCTTAGTGTCTGAACCCATCCCATCGAATCCGGAGAATATGCCGATCCTGCCGCTGCGTGATGTTGTGGTGTATCCGCATATGGTGATTCCCCTGTTTGTGGGGCGTGAGAAGTCGATCCAGGCGCTCGATAAAGCCATGGATACCGGCAAGCAGATTCTGCTGGTTGCCCAGAAGCAGGCAGACGTTGATGAGCCTACCGCTGACGATATTTATGAAGTCGGCACCGTGGCGACGATTCTGCAGCTGCTGAAGCTGCCGGATGGCACAGTCAAAGTGCTGGTAGAAGGTGGCAACCGTGCGACGGTTAAAGCCGTACATCAGGGCGAGTACTTTTCAGCCGACATTGAAATGATCGACGAGGAGGGTGAAGACCTGTCCCGCGAGCTCGACGGCCTGAAACGTGCGGTAGTCACGCAGTTCGAAAACTACGTCAAGCTAAACAAGAAGGTGCCGCCCGAAATTCTGGCGTCGCTGTCGAGCATCGAGCAGCCGGGCCGCTTAGCCGACACTGTCGCCGCTCATATGTCTTTGAAACTCGATGAAAAACAGCGTGTTCTGGAGATCGGCAACGTGCGTAGCCGGCTTGAGCATGTCATGGGTCTGATCGATAACGAAATCGACATGCTGCAGATCGAAAAGCGGATTCGCGGCCGCGTGAAGCAGCAGATGGAGAAGAGCCAGCGCGAGTACTACCTCAACGAGCAGATGAAGGCGATTCAGAAAGAGCTCGGTGAGATGGAAGATGCGCCCAATGAAATCGTTGAGCTCGAACAGAAGATCGAAGCAGCCGGCATGCCGGAAGAGGCTAAAGAGCGCGCTGTCTCCGAGCTGAACAAGCTGAAGATGATGTCGCCTATGTCTGCCGAAGCCACGGTGGTGCGTAACTACATCGACTGGATTCTCAAGGTGCCCTGGAAGAAACGCACCCGGGTTCTGAAGAAGCTCGACAAAGCTGAAGCGATTCTCGAAGAAGATCACTACGGACTCGAGAAGGTTAAGGAACGCATCCTTGAGTATCTCGCCGTGCAGCAGCGCGTGCGTAAGCTGAAAGGCCCGATCCTGTGTCTGGTCGGCCCTCCGGGTGTCGGTAAGACTTCACTGGGGCAGAGCATTGCTCGTTCGACCAACCGCAAGTTTGTCCGTATGTCGTTGGGCGGCGTGCGTGACGAGGCTGAGATTCGCGGCCACCGCCGCACCTACATTGGTTCGATGCCGGGCAAGATCGTGCAGAACCTCTCCAAGGTTGGCGTGCGTAACCCTTTGATGTTGCTTGATGAAATCGACAAAATGTCGATGGATTTCCGCGGTGATCCGTCGTCGGCACTGCTTGAAGTGCTCGACCCGGAGCAGAACTCAACCTTTGCCGATCATTACCTTGAGGTCGATTTTGACCTGTCGGATGTGATGTTTGTCTGTACGGCGAACTCGTTGAACATTCCGGCGCCGTTGCTTGATCGTATGGAAGTGATCCGAATTCCCGGTTACACCGAAGACGAGAAGGTCAACATTGCACTGCGCTATCTGGTTAAGAAACAGATGGTGGCGAACGGTTTGAAACCCGAAGAAGTTGAGATCACCGAAGCTGCTGTTCTCGATATGATTCGGTACTACTCGCGTGAAGCCGGTGTGCGTAATTTAGAACGTGAAATCGCAAAGGTTTGCCGCAAGGTTGTTAAAGGCTTGCTGCTTTCGCCTACCGAAGATCAGATACTCGTAACACCGGACAATCTCAATGATTACCTCGGCGTGCGTCGTCACCGTTACGGGCTTGCTGAAGAGAAAGACCAGATTGGTCAGGTTACAGGTCTCGCCTGGACGGAAGTCGGCGGCGAGTTGTTAACCATCGAGGCAACTGTGGTTCCCGGTAAAGGCAAGCTGATTCATACCGGACAGCTCGGTGATGTTATGCAGGAATCTATCCAGGCAGCGACCACGGTCGTCCGTAGTCGTGCCAGCGTGCTCGGCATCGACCCGGACTTCCATCAGAAGCTCGATATCCACATTCACGTGCCTGAAGGCGCTACGCCCAAGGACGGTCCGAGTGCGGGAGTTGGCATGTGTACTGCCCTGATTTCGGCAATTTCAGGTATTCCTGTGAAGGCCGATGTGGCCATGACCGGCGAGATCACGCTGCGCGGTGAGGTACTGCCTATCGGTGGCCTGAAAGAGAAGCTGCTGGCGGCTCACAGGGGGGGTATCCAGACCGTCGTGATCCCCCATGACAACGAGAAGGATCTGGCAGAAATTCCGAACAACATCAAAGAGAAGTTAAACATTGTTCCGGTACGTTGGATGGACGAAGTGCTCGGTTTGGCGCTGCATCACATGCCCGTTCCGAAGGCTGAAAAAGAAGCTTTGACTGAGGATAAAAACGAGGTTTCAAAGACCGAATCCGAGGGCAAAGACGTTCGTCCGCATTGAGGTATTGAAAAATCCTTGTCGAAAGTTTGTTGACATTTAATTTTCGCGCAAGGTATAAGAATCGCGTAGTCGCTGGCAAGCTTCTGGCATCACAAGGAATCGTCTGCTGGTGTAAAGATTCAGTCTAAGTTCTGTTGTTGTTTCCGGACCGGATCAAATATCACTGCAGGCAGCTTTGCGAAGAGTTCAGTTAACTCGGGAAATGCTGACAGGTTGTAGTAGCGACTTGGGAGAATTTTTTAACCTCGTTTACGACTAAAGGTGGATTGATGAACAAGGGTGATTTGATTGAAGCAGTCGCTGGTGCAGCTAATCTTTCTAAAGCTGATGCCGGTCGTGCAGTTGATGCCGTTATTGGTTCTATTACGGATGCTCTGAAATCTGGCAACCAGGTATCTCTGGTTGGCTTCGGTACGTTTACTGTGAAGCAGCGTGCTGCAAGAACTGGTCGCAATCCCCGGACCGGCGAAACTATCCAGATTGCAGCCAGCAAGGTTCCAGGCTTTAAGGCTGGTAAAGCTCTGAAGGATGCCGTAAACTAGCGCGCCTTTCGCGCTTACGGACTCTTTGGAGTCGGCGCCAAGCCCCGTAAAACCTAGGCTTTCAGCCTTACGTTCTTACAGGGATTGAGTGCGAAGATATCGGCGCTTTTTAGCGCCGATTTCTTTGGAAACGAGAAATGTCAGTTTTGGCACGTTTTCGGGCGAAAAGGATGTTCTACTTGGGTGCTTAGCTCAGCTGGTAGAGCGGCGCCCTTACAAGGCGTAGGTCGGGGGTTCGACTCCCTCAGCACCCACCAGACAATTTGAAGATTAATGGAGTGGTAGTTCAGTTGGTTAGAATACCGGCCTGTCACGCCGGGGGTCGCGGGTTCGAGTCCCGTCCACTCCGCCATCTTTGAAAATCGGGATCAGGCGTTGCCGGAAGGCAACGCCTTTTTCTTTGCCTGAAATATATGCCCGGAAGCCCCTTCGCCGGCTACGCTTTAGTGGCGTGTAGGGCTACAATACGCATCTTCAATGAATCTCTGAAAAGAATTTGGGGCAGGTGCAGCCGTCCTACCGGATCGCACCGCTTAAAGATTAAGCAGCAGGAGCAAGCATGCTTGAAGCAATCAGACATCGCCTGACAGGGTGGGTCGCTATCGTAATACTCGGTGTTATCGCATTGGCACTGGTGGTCTCTTTCGGCAACATGGATTCGGGCGTTAATCCCGACAGCGTGGTAGCCGAGGTAAACGGCGAAAAGATTTCTGTTGGTGAATTTCAACAGGCGCTCGATGCACAGTTGCAACGCTTTCAGGTTGCTGGCGGTGAAGTGCCCCCGGCAATCAAAGCGCAGCTTTCACAGAGCGTGCTTGAGGGTCTGATAAACAACCGCTTGTTACTGCAGTACGTTGCCGACGCCGGTTACCGGGTCAGCGACCGCATTGTTGCCGATGCAATTCGTGCCGTACCGGCATTTGTTGTCGATGGACAGTTCTCCCAGCAGACCTATGAAGCACTCTTGCTGAGTCAGGGTATGAGTCCGCAGCGCTTTGAACAGTTGCAGCGTCGCGTACTTGAGACTCAGCAGTTTCAGGCCGCGATCGCCGGTACTGCCTTTGTGACGCCTACCGATTACCGTCGCTTCCTCGAGCTTGAGGGTGAACAACGCGATGCTGATTACGTGCTGTTCGAACCGGCAGCATTTATCGACAGCGTTGAGATTGCCGACGACGATATTGCCCAGTACTACGAACTGAATGCACTCGACTTCCAGACTCCGGAAACCGCTGATGTTGAGTTTGTTGAAATTCGCCTGGCCGGGATCGCAGCGTCTACCGAAATTAGTGAAGAAGAACTGCAGACGTACTACGATGAGAACGCTGACCGCTTTCGCAGCGAGACAGAGCGCAATTCCAGCCATATCCTGATTTCCAGCGACGAACTCAGTGATGAAGAGGCGCTGGCACTCGCAAACGAGCTGACTTCGAAACTGAACTCCGGTGAAGGCTTTGTCGCTCTGGCAAAAGAATACTCTGATGACCCGGGGTCGGCAGCAGCCGGCGGCGATCTGGGGTGGAGCACCTCGGGCGTGTTTGTGCCCGAGTTTGAAGAAGCCTTGTTTGCGTTGAACATCGGTGAAGTGTCATTGCCGGTGCGCACGCAGTTCGGTTATCACCTGATCCGTCTTGATGACATTCGTGAAGGGCAGCAGCAGCCGCTGGCTGAGGTCCGTGATGAGTTAGTGGATGAGCTGTCACGTAATCTGGCCGAAGATGAGTTTTACTCGCTCAGCGAGCGTCTCGACGATCTGGCACTGGAGAGCCTCGATGGTCTGCAGCCTGTCGCCGAAGATATGGGGCTGTCGCTGGTTGAAGTCGTCGGTGTGACCCGCTCAGGTGCCGCAGGCCTGCCTGTCAGTGAACCGCTGATCAATGCGATTTTCAGTCTTGAAGTACTGGAAGACGGTGAAAATACACCGCTGATAGAAATCGAACCGGGTCATGTGGTCGTTGCCCGTGTCAGTCAGTACAACCTGCCGCAGCAGTTGCCTCTGGAAGACGTCAGAATCGCGATTCAGGCGCGTCTGGCAGCTGAAGAGGCCGGCCGGCAGGCGGTGTTTGCCGGTGAGCAGATGCTGGAGCAGTTGCAGGCGGGAGAAGCGTTCGTTGCTGCTGCCGGTGACAATGGCGGCGCAGTGCTGAGTGAGCCCGCAATAGTGCGCGGCGCGCAGGAGCTTTCGCCGTTGCTCGTTAACGCCATTTTTAGTGTGCCGCGTCCGGCGGCTGCACCCAGCGTCGACAGTGTCGAATTGACCGGCGGCGGTATGGCTGTTTTTCAGGTCAACGAGGTCCGGCCGGGGCGGCCTGAAAATCTCGATCGCGAATTGCGCGACCAGCAAAAAGCCCAGCTTACCGATCTCGTCGGGCAGTCACAGTTGGCAGCTTTGGTCGAGGAATTACGTGATTCTGCCAATGTAAAAGTCTTCAATGACGTTCTGCAGGGGCAGGACGGTGTCTAGACCCGGCAACCGGATCTAAGCGAGGCGATGCGACTCAAGCTTCACTGGCAAATCCTGATCGCCATCGTACTGGCGGCGATTGCGGGCACCTTGGCCGGAGAGCAGGGGGCATTTTTCGGGCTGCGTTACTACGCAGTGTTTGATTTTGTCGGCACGTTGTTCATCAACGCGCTGAAGATGCTGATCGTGCCGTTGATTGCCTCGTCGATCATTGTCGGCGTAGCCAACATCGGCACCACGAAGAATCTGGGCGCTATCGGCGGCCGCACCTTCCTGTTTTACGCATTAACCACGCTGGCGGCGATTCTGGTCGGCTTGCTGGCGATGAACGTCATTCAGCCGGGCATTGTCGACGGCGAGCCGGCACGTGAGCTGCTGGCGCTCGAGGTAGATACCGCTGCCGTTGCCGATAAGGTCGAAGGCCGCGGCATTAGCGATGTCGTGGATATCTTTCTGCGCGCAGTACCTGCAAACATTGTTGATGCTGCAGCGAACGGCGAGATGCTGGGCATCATCGTGTTTTGTATGCTGTTCGGCTATTTCATGGCGCACATCGAGCATGAGTATGCCGAGCCGATGTTCAAGTTCTGGAACGGCATGTTCCAGATCATGATGAAGATGACCGAGTGGATCATGAAATTCGCGCCGATTGGCGTGTTCGGTCTGGTTGCCAGAGTGGTGGCGAAAACCGGCTTTGATGCGGCGGGGCCGCTGCTGGTGTTTGCCGTCGGCGTGCTGCTGGCCTTGTTGGTTCACGCTGCACTCACGTTGCCGCTGTTGCTGAGACTGCTCGCACGGGTATCGCCGCTGGCTATGTTTCGTGTGATGTCGCCGGCACTGCTGACTGCCTTTTCAACAGCATCATCCTCGGCGACGTTGCCGGTAACTATGGAATGCGTCGAGAAAGATGCGGGTGTTTCGAACCGTATCAGTAGTTTTGTGTTGCCGCTGGGCGCAACGGTCAACATGAACGGCACGGCTTTATACGAATGCAGTGCGGCTTTGTTCTTGGCGCAGGCGTATGGCCTTGAGATCAGCATTACGACGCAATTCATTATCGTTGTGGTGGCACTGGTTACGTCGATTGGTGTTGCCGGTATTCCTTCGGCATCGCTGGTGGCTATCGCTATCATTCTCGCTGCTATCGGTTTGCCGGTAGAAGCGATTGCCGTATTGTTTGTGTTCGACCGGATACTCGATATGGCGCGCACCAGCGTGAATGTCTGGGGTGATGCCTGCTGTGCGGTGATCGTCGCCAGGCTCGACGGGGAACAAGGCATTCTGGATGCAGAGCCCGCGGATAAGCGACACGTTTGATCCGCTTTTATAGCGGAAAACAAAAAAGCCTGATCAATGATCAGGCTTTTTTAATGGTGCGTTTAAGGCCTGCACTAATCCGGCTGTGAGCCAACCTGGGGCGTGCCGACGGTGCTGTAGCCGTTGTCCACCATCATTACTTCGCCGGTGATGCCGCTGGCAAGGTCGGAGCACAAGAACGCAGCCGCGTTGCCGACTTCTTCAATCGTAATGTTGCGTTTCATCGGGTTGCCTTGTGCACCCATGTTCAACATTTTGCGGAAGTTGCCGACGCCGGAAGCCGCCAGCGTTTTAATCGGACCTGCTGAAATAGCGTTAACCCGGATTCCCTGTTCACCCGTTGCCGCTGCCATAAAGCGTACGTTCGCTTCGAGGCTCGCTTTCGCAGGACCCATAACGTTGTATTGGGGAATAGAGCGGATCGCGCCGAGATAACTGAGTGTCAGCATGGCACTGCCCGGGGGCATCATGTGGCGTGCCACTTTACCCATTGCGGCAAAACTGTAACTGCTGATGTCGTGTGCAATCTGTGAGCCTTCGCGGGTAACACAGTCGAGGTAATTGCCGTCGAGTTGTTCGCGTGGCGCAAAACCGATGGAGTGCACCATGGCATCGAGTTGATCCCAGTGCGTCTTCAGCTCGGCGAAGGCAGTCTCGATTTCTTCATCCGAGGAGACATCCATCGGAATGACGATATCCGAGCCTAATTCCGCGGCAAACCCCGCAACCCGGTCACGCAGTTTTTCACCCTGATAGGTGAATGCGAGTTCTGCGCCTTGCTCTGCCATGGCCTTGGCAATGCCCCAGGCTATAGAGCGCTTGCTGGCCAG